>BNJU01004720.1_pt1 | contig 81192 bp, 90 predicted proteins | sample 8539281 | NCBI WGS metagenome assembly BNJU01 (sample SAMD00202456, study PRJDB9452) | human saliva metagenome | isolation source: human saliva | place: Japan | reverse complement strand
CGTGCACGGCACCGTCGACCTCGATCTGCTCCGGCCAGCCCAGGTGGCGACGGCGGCGTCGTAGGCTGGCGAGGTGTGGGCGAGCAGCGGCCGCCAGCGCGCGACAGGCGGCGAGATGAAGCCGCCGTGCGGCGGCCCGCGCGACTGTCGCGTACCGGGCCGGGTCGGTCACGACCCCGGCACGACGTAGAGATTGGTTCGCCGCGGCCCTGCACCCATGGCCGGGCCGCCGTGTCGATCCTGCTCGGCACGCAGGCGTCGAGGCTCCGCGACCGTGCCTGCCGGTGAAGGGGTAGAGGTTGGCCACGACCAGAGTCGATGGGGGCGATGCCGGGTCGCGATCCGCTCCCGGTGGTCGAGCACGGCGGTCGGCGAGGATGCGGCGTGGACGGCCGGGTGGAGCGTACCAGCCCGGCCTCCAGGCGCTCCAGGAAGCCGGTGGCCACGCTCCACCGAGGGTCACCGCGACGGCAGGAGGCATTGGCGGCCGCCGTCGAACCCAGGCGGAGACGATCTGCGGCGCGGCGCCGGCCAGCGCAGCCAGATCCAGCAGGCCCATCTGTCGTGGAGCGGAGACTGAGGCGTTCAGGCACCGTCAGGCTGGTCGGCCGCGCGCGGCGCGACGCAGGTGCGGGACTGGCGGACTCGGGCTGCGTGGTGGACACGCGCGCTCCTGCGTGCATTGATCGGTCTGGGGGCGCCCGGCGACGCACTGCTCGTGATCCCACGGTGCGCTCCCGGTGGTGGCCCACCCTCGCCGGTCGCGGCCGCGCCCAGGGTACCGCGCGCCCGCCGTCCGCGCCAGGCTGCTCCGGTTCACGCAGCGCCGCGGCCCGCAGGATCGCCAGGCGACCCGCGGCCGCCACTCCCGGAACGCATGTCGCACGCCTCGGCGCGCGCCCTCGGGGCGCGGTTTGCTCAAATCTGTTGCACAGGCGTCGCGCCGCGCCAAGAAAATCAGGTGATGCGCGCTGCAACATACGCGCGATCGCTGCAGGGCACCCTGCAGCAGGTTGCACGGCTCGCGGGCGGGTCTCCAGGAGCACCCGCAGCGCGCTCTCCCGCGCCCTGCGGACCCAGTCCGAGTCCTCCCCGTCGACCGGTCGCGCTCCGAAGCGCTACCTCGCGCTGTGACCGCGAAAGAGCCTGCAGCGCGCTGGGCCAGCTCGCGGAACCGCAGCGGCCGCGTCCGGCTGACTCGCGTCCTCCGGCCACGCTCCTCCTCCACGGGCCCGCCACTCGGCGAAAAACGCTCGCAGCTCGCAGTCCTCGTCCCGTCTTACGGCACTCCGATCGCGCTGCTCGTCTTCTCCGCTTTCGGTCCGTCTTCACCGGCGCCGTCCTCCTGCTCACGTCATCCCGCGGCGCGCACCCTCCGCCGCTCCGATCGCTGCACCATCGAGGCCCTCCTCCGCGCTCGCGCGCACTCACGCGCCGCGACCTCGGCCGCCTCGCGCGTCGAGACGCACTCCGCGCTCGGTCCAGGTCCGTCGCCGGATGGGTGGCACGGGCGCCCGCAACCAGGCCGACGCCGGCCTCGACGGGGACCAGCAGCACCGTCATCGCCGTGAAGGGCGTGACGCGCCAGGCGCTGGGCCGATCGGCGAGGCGGCCGCGCAGACCGCCGCCAGTACCCGTACGCCGAGCGAGGGCCGGCGGCGGCCAGCACGCGTATCGCCCGCCGGGTGGCAACCCGGCCAGCTCGCGGCGTCGGATCCACGACTACGAGCGCCGCCACGGTCACGACCAGGGGAGCGGGTACAGGCCGAGCCGGGAGCCCTCGCCCCCAGCGGCCCGGCGGGCAGCAGGCCTAACAGCAGCAGGACCGGCACGGCGCCGGCCTGGGCGTCGGTCCGGGCTGGAGGTCGTCCGCACGACGGCGAAGCCCGGCCCTGCCACCAGGACCGGGCCCACGATCACGGTGGGGGCCCAGCCGGAGATGGAGGAGGTCAGCCGGCCGTGGCGACGATCCGCCGGCGCTCAGCGCGTCGTGCAGTCGGGACATGCGTCCGGCGCGCCGATGAGGGCGAGCCAGTCCCGCGGGCGAGGCGACGACGGCCAGGGCCGCCCGCGGTGGTGCAGGCCAGGGCGAGGCGGATCCGCCCACGGCAGTCGACCGGGCCCTGGTCCCGCGGCCCCACGCAGCGGCGGCCCAGCCAGAGGACCACACGACGACGAGGGGCGCTGTGACGACGCCGAGGACCGCGGGCCAGGTCCGCGACCCGCCAGTCGCGCCGGGCGGCACGCGCCGCCGCCGTGAGCACAGGTCGTCACGGTCCACGCGCGCGCGGAACCCGCTCAGCCGGGCCCGGCACCCGAGCTGCGCGCAGTGAGGCCTGCAGCAGGGTCACTCCCCAGCAGCGGCGGGCCGAGGACGCCGACAGGCGAGGACGCCCGGCCGTAAGGCGCCAGGCCCAGGTCCGGGCGTGCCCACCCGCAGCGCCTTGCGCCAGGGACAGGGCGGCGGCCCGCGTCCATGCGGAGGTGGTCACAGGGCGGCGAGCACGGGCAGCAGGACCACGGGCAGGCGCCGACGACAGGCTCGACGCGGCGCGCACGGCGAGAACCCAGTCAGGCGGCAGCAGGAGCGCCACCAGATCGCCGATCCGCCCGCCGCGTCCGAACCTCATGCCGTTCAGTCCCGTTGACCGCCCGCGGCGCTCGCCCGCCGCCCGCGAGCTGGTAGAGCTCATGAGGCGATATCGAGCAGTCGGGCTGGGGGTGCGGCCCCGACGCCCGCCGCCTCCAGGCAGCCCTCTTGGCCTCAGCGGTGCCCGAGCCGGAACGATGGCCCCGGCGTGGCCCGTGAGTCCAGGCCTCCGGGGCGGTGAAGGCCCGGCGACGCAGGCGACGACAGGCAGTCATGCGCGCTCGCGGATGTAGGCGCGACGTTCCTCGGCGTCGCCGCCGATCCTCGCCGATCACGTGACCGCAGGCGGGTGTCGGGGGTCCGCCTCGAGGCGGCGGGGCGTCGATGTGGTGTGCTGCCAGAGTCCCACGCCGATGCCGATGCAGGTGAGTGAAGCCGAGTCGCGCAGCTCGTGCATGAGCTGGTAGGTCAGCGTGCCGGACTTGGACGCAGGCCGAGGGTCCAGGGGCCCGGTGATGTCAGGCGAGGTGATGCCCGCGTTCGAGGCGCGGAGATGATGCGGGGCGGTTGGGGCCGATGATCCGCGCGCCGCGCTCGGCAGCGTAGGCGCGGACGTAGACAGTGTCGGCCACCGGGACGCCCTCGGTGATGACGACGGCAGAGGCGCACGCCGGCGTCGACGGCCTCGATGATCGCGCTCCTGGCGTGGGCGGGGAGCACAGACACGACGGAGACGTCGGCGCCCGGTGGCCTCGCGGGCGCCGACGACGGTGCCGTGGACGGGGATCTCGACAGCGCCGGCACGGACGCCGCCGCGCCAGGGGCCCAGGGGCGACGTCGAAGGCGGCGAGGCGCCCGGCCTTGCGAGTTGACGCCCGCGACGGTCTTCGTGCCGGCGGACGGCATACGGGCCGTGGCTTGCGGCCCTCCGAGCCGGTCATGCCCTGGACGATGACGCGGTCGGCCTCGGTCAGGGAAGATACTCATGGTCTCAGGCCCCTGCTGGACGGCGGTGTGCTGGGCGGTGGTGCGCTGCTCGCCGCCTCGTCGAGCGCGTCCGGCTGTTCAGCGTCCAGCCGGGCAGCGGCGTCCCGCCGTTCAGCGTCCGGATGCTCGGTGACGCGCTGGGCGATGGCGGTGACGACGTCGGCGGCGGCGTCCATGGTGTCGACGACCCTCACGCCGTCGATGGCGGCTCGGCGAGGATCCTCCGGCCGGGCTCGGCGTTGTTGCCGTCCAGGCGCGACGACGATCGGCCTGTCGAGGGGTCGGCAGGGGGACCGACGGCGGTGACGATGCCCTCGGCGATGGTGTCGCAGGAGGTGATGCCGCCGAAGACGTTGACGAGATGGCGCGCACCTGCGGGATCGGAGGCGACCACCTCAGGCCGGTGGCCATCATCTCTGCAGCCGACGAGCCGCCGCCCAGGTCGAGGAAGTTGGCGAGGCCTCATGCTCAGTGAGGCCCACGTCCGGCCGCGGCGACGACGTCGGTGGACATGACCAGGCCGGCGCCGTTGCCCGAGCACCCCGACCTGGCCGTCCAGGCGCACGTAGTTCAGTCCGGCCTCCTTGGCGCGGGCCTCGAGGCGGGTCGACGCGGCGGTGTCACTGAGGGCGGCGCGCTCGGGGTGTCGGAAGGCGGCGTTGTCGTCGAGGCTGACCTTGCCGTCCAGGGCGAGGACGTCCCCCAGGGGGTGAGCACGAGGGGTTGACCTCGACCAGGGTGGCGTCCTCGGCAGTGAAGACCTCCAGAGTTTGATGATGACGGCGGCCACGGCGTCGGCGATGGGAGCCCGGGCTCAAGCCAGCGGCCTTCACGACGCGCGCGGCGACGTCGGCGAGTGACGCCCTGAGGCAGGTCGACGCCGATGCGGGCCAGGGGCCTCAGGGGCGCTCGGCGGCGGGGGGTCTCGATGTCCATGCCGCCCTCGCGCGAGCACGCCCAGACGGTAGCGGTGCTCCGGCGCGGTCAGGAGGAGGCGACGTAGGCTCGGAGGCGATCTCAGCGTCGACCCAGCCCAGGACGGCGCGCACGGGGTGGCCTTGATGTCCATGCCGAGGATCTCGGCGGCCCCTGGCCAGCCTCCTCGGCGGTTCGGGCGGGCTTGACGCAGCCTGCCTCGCCCGCCGGTCTTGACCTGCGCCGCCCGACGACGACCAGGCGCGAGCCGCGGTCGAGACATGTCCTGGGCGGCCCGCGCGCCTGCTCAGGCGTGGTGGCGCGGAGGCGCCGGGCGGCACGGGCCCCGTGCCGGTCAGACAGGTCACTGCCTGGTACTCGTACAGGTCCATGCGGTCGTCCTTCCGGGTCGTGATCCCGATGGCGGGGCGGCCCCGCCCAGCGCGCAGGCGGCGCGAGGGCGGGTGGCTCCGTGGGGAGCCTACACCGCGGCCCGCGCGCACTGAACCCGTCAGGCGGGTCGGGACCAAAAAGGTCCGGCTGGGGCGGCGCAGGGTGCAGGCGGGGCGCGAGGCCGCCCGGCCGTTCATGGCGGCGTTCTCCTGTTTGGACCGCGCGTTCCGTTGGACCACCTGGTTCACGAAGCACGGTGGTACAACGGAACGCAAAGTAGTCAACCACATTTAAGTGGTCGAGCAGATCGGCGCGCGTCGCAACATGCAGACGCCGTCACCGCCGGGCGACCTGAATAACCTTCTGCGTTCAGCGGTCTAGCCCTGGGATAGCCGTCCCTGCCACGGGTGGCGCTCAGAGAATCTCGTTCAGCCTCCCGCGTCCAGCGAGCGCCGATCTCAGCGATCGTCTCGTCATCGAGGGCGCATGGAAGCTGAAGGGGCAGAGAGTCCCGCCTCCGTCCTCGATGAAGATCCGCCGGTCGGCGAACGCCGACGCGTCAATCCCTTCCGGGATCCGACGTCGCGTGCTCCTCATCAGCGATTGGCGAGGTCGTAGCAGCAGACCGGGGATCTCCTCCAGGGCTGTTATCGGTCACATCTCCGAGCACCCACGCAGACGAGCATTCTTCTGCTCTCCTTCTCGGTCGCGCATCGGCGCGTCGAGATCCGCTCGTGTTCACGAACTCACTCCGACCCCCGGTCCACTTCTCCCGCTCCTCCTGGATGGTCTTCCAGGGCGCCCGGGCCACATCCATCACCCGGATGCACTGATCGCCGGTGAGGAACAGGTGCCTCGCCGTCGGCGGCACCACCCGAGGCACAGGTCGCCGTTATCGGTCGACCCCACACCGCGCGACGCCGCGGCGCGCGCGGCAAGTCCGCCAGGGGCGCCACCGGATCGAACGCCCGGCGCCCGGCGCCGACACGCCCCTCAGTGGCTCCACCGTCGGATCGGGCTCCTCCAGAGGCAGCACCAGCCCGACCAGGTCCCCGGTCATGCCCTCATCGCGGGAACCTCACTTCCGGTTGATAACACTGGCGTCCAGCGTCATCGCCCCGTGCCATCGCACGGGCGGCTGCTACGCCCGCAGGACCTCGATGACCAGCGCGGGCCGGGGACAGGGCGTGGTACTCATCACAGGATGTCTCGCCCGCCCGGAAGGATCCACAGATGCCAGCCGGCACGCCCCCACCGAAAGCCGCCGACACCTCCCCGCGCCCGCCGCGCCCGCCCGCCGGAACCGGTGCGCATCGGCGTCCTGACCTCCGGCGGCGACGCGCAGGGCATGAGACGCGCGCCGTGCGCGCCGTCGTCGCGCCGCCCTGCGCATGGGCGCCCAGCCTACGCCGTCATGGAGGGCTGGGCCGGCGCCGTCGCCGGGGTGACAGCATCCACCCGCTCAGGCTGGGACTCGGTCGGATCGATCCTCCACCGCGGCGGGACCCTCATCGGCACCGCCCGCTCGCCAGTTCCGTGAGCGCGAGGGCCAGCTGGCCGCCGCCCGCAACCTCCTGGAGCACGGCATCGACCGCCTCGTCGTCATCGGCGGCGACGGGTCCCTGACCGGCACCGACGCGTTCCGCACCAACTGGCCCGGCCTGGTCGCCGAGCTGGCCGAGCGCGGCGAGATCTCCCGCGAGACGGCCGCGGCCCACCCCGCGCTCATGGTGACCGGCCTCGTCGGCAGCATCGACAACGACCTGGTCGGCGCGGACATGACCATCGTACCGACTCCGCCCTGCACCGCATCCTGGAGGCGATCGACGACATCTCCTCGACCGCGGCCTCCACCAGCGCACCTTCATCGTCGAGGTCATCGGGCCGCCACTGCGGCTACCTCGCCCTCATGGCGGCCGTGGCGGCGGCTGCGACTACGTGCTGGTGCCGCTCCCGCCCGCCGGCGGCTGGGAGGAGGACATGTGCCTCAAAGCTCGCCAAGGGCCGGAGGCCGGGCGCCGCAGTCCATGGTCGTCGTCGCCGAGGCGCCACCGACCGGTCCGGCAACCGCATCTCCGCCGACGACGTCAAGCGCGTCCTGGCCGAGCGGCTGGGCGAGGGACGCCCGCGTGACGATCCTGGGCCACGTCCAGCGCGGTGGCAAGCCCAGCGCCTACGACCAGTGGATGTCGACCCTGCTGGGGCTGCGCCGCGCCACGAGATGATCATCGCCACCCGCAGACGAGCCGGTCATCATCGCCGAGCGCCACAACCGGATCAACCGCCTGCCGCGATGGAGCAGATCACGCCACGCGCGCCGTCAAGGACCTCGTGGCCGGCAGGGACTACGAGGGGCGGTGGCCGCCCGCAGCGCAAGCTTCGAGGAGATGCTGCGGATCTTCGAGATCATGTCCCCTCCCCGAGCTCGACGAGGTCGTCGCCTCGACGCGGTCAGGCGGGCGCACGGCTCAAGCAGGTCGCCATCGTCCACGCGGGCGGCCTGGCGCCCGGGCATGGTACACGGCGGCGCGGGCCGCGGTGCGCCTGGGCCTGGACCACGACTTCACCATGCTGGGGTCTGCAGGGGCTTCCCAGGACTCCTGGATGCGATGTGCGCAGCTGAGCTGGGACGACGTCGGGGCTGGGTCGGCGACGGCGGCGCCCGAGCTCGGGCACGCGGCGCGAGGTCCCCACCGTTGAGCAGCTCTACGCGCTGGGGCGCGCCATCCGAATCCCACGGATCGACGCCCTGCTCATCATCGGCGGGTACACGCCTACCTGTCCGCCACACGAGCTGGTCTCCGAGCGGCCCCGCTACCCCGCCTTCAAGATCCCGATCATCTGCGTGCCGCCTCGATCGACAACAACCTGCCCGGCAGCGAGCTGAGCATCGGGGCGGACACGGCCCTGAACAACGCCGTGGGCGCGCTGGACTCGATCAAGCAGTCGGCGGCGGCCTCGCACCGCTGCTTCGTGGCCGAGTCCATGGGCCGCAAGTGCGGCTACCTGGCGCTCATGAGCGGCATCGCCACCGGGGCCGAGCGCGTCTACCTCCACGAGGACGGCCTCACCCTGGCCCAGCTCGCCCGCGACTCGGCGCGCATGGTGGAGTCCTTCCGCTCGGGCCGCCAGCTCTACCTGGTGATCCCGCAACGAGAGGGCGAGCGAGAACACACCCTGGACGTGCTCGCCAGATCTTCCCAGGAGGGCCGCGGCCTGTACGACGTGCGCCACGCGGCCATCGGCCACCTCCAGCAGGGCGGCGACCCGTCGGCCTTCGACCGCATCATGGCCGCCAAGCTCGTGGCCCACGCCCTGGGACCTGCTGGCCGACCAGCTGGGGCGGGCACCCACCACTCCAGCCCGTGGGGCTCACGGGCGGGATCACCACCACCGCCTGGAGCACATGAACGACGAGCTGGATCTGAACTCGCGCCGCCCCTCTACCAGTGGTGGATGGGGCCTGCGCGAGGCCATCAGCCTGGTCAGCCAGAACGCGGGCGTCATCCCCTGGAGAACATCCCCGACTTCAGGCGCGTCGGTGAGCGCCGCGGCCGCCTCGGACTGAGTGGGCGAGGGCGCGGCGCCAGGCGGGCCGTGACTGACCCGCCGGCGCCGCGCGCACCCTCGACCGCCCGCGCAGAGGGTCGGCGCCGTCCTCGGGGCGCGCACGCCGCGCCGCCCGCGCACGCGGCCGGGCAGGGCCTCACTCGTCGTCGACGGCACGTCCTCGTCCCGGTCACGGCGCTGGGCGAACTGGGCGGCGTGGAGGCGGGCCGTCAAAGCGCCGCCGCGCTCCAACAGCTCGGCGTGGGTGCCCTGCTCGACGATGTCGCCGTGCTCCGCGAGCCAGGATCGTGTCGGCGTCGCGGATGGTGGACAGGCGGTGGGCGATGACGAAGCTCGTGCGCCCGTCGCGCAGCGCCGCCATGGCCTGCTGCACCAGCAGCTCGGTGCGGGTGTCCACCGAGGCTGGTGGCCTCGTCGAGGATGAGCACGTCGGGTCAGCGATGAAGGCCCGGGCGATGGTGAGCAGCTGGCTCGCCGGCCGAGAATATTGGCGGCGTCCTCGTCCAGGACCGTCTCGTAGCCCTCAGGCAGGGGCCCGCACGATGTGGTCGACGACAGCAGGCGCGCGCGGCCGCCTCGACGGCCGCGTCCGAGGCGCCCAGGGCGCCCGTAGCGGATGTTCTCGCGGATCGTGCGGCGAACAGCCACGGGATCCTGCAGCACCATGCCGGTGCGCGCGCGACCTCGCGCGCTGCTCATGGCGGCCGTGTCCCGCCCGTCGAGGGGCGATGCGCCCGCCGTCGATCTCGTAGAAGCGCATGAGGTTGACCGGGTGGTCTTGCCCGCCCCCGTGGGGCCCCACGATGGCGACGGTCTGGCCGGGCTCGACGCGCGGCGACAGGTCGCCGATGAGCTCGTCGTCGGGCTAGTAGGAGAAGCGCGACGTGGTCCATCTCGTATCGACGTCCAGCGCCGGTGCGCGCCGACGCTCGGCGATGTCGGGGCGCGCTCGTCAGGCCGCTCCTCCTCCTCGGCGTCGAGCAGCTCGAAGTGCGCTCGGCGCTGGCGGTGCCGACTGGACGGCGGTGGCTCATGCCGCCCAGCTGGGCCAGGGGCTGGGAGAACTGCTGGGAGTACTGGATGAAAGGCCTGCATCGCGTGAGCGCAGGCCGCCGCCCGGCGACCATGAGCCCGCCGACCACCGCGATCGCGACATGGGACGGAGTTCCCGACGACCCAGCATGATCGGCATCATGATGCCCGGACGGGAACTGGGCGCTGCAGGCCCGGCGCGGTAGAGCTCCTCGTTCTCGGCGTCGAACCTCTCGCGCGAGTCGGCCTGTGCGCCCGTGAGGTGCGCACCAGGGGCGTGACCGGAGAGGACTCCTCGACACGCACGTTGAGCCGCCCGGTCTTGGCCCACTGCGCGGTAGAAGGCCCTCTGCGAGCGCGGCCCGATCACGCCGAACAGACGCCCATGAGCGGCAGGATCGATGCAGCGCCACCAGAGTCAGCTTCAGGAGATCGACAGCATCATGGCCACCACCCCACGCACGGTCAGCACGGACGGTCACCGCAGTGGACGAGGGACTGCTGGAGCGTGTTGGCGACATTGTCGACGTCGTTGGTGAGCGGCTGAGGAGCTCGCCGCGCTGGACGCGGTCGAAGTAGGACAGGGGGGCAGGCGGTGGATCTTGGCCTCGACGTCGGCGCGCAGCCGGTACATCGCCCGTGATCGTGCGCGGTTGAGGACGAACCCCTCGAGCCAGGCCAGGAGGCCGAGGCCCAGCGTAGACCGCCAGGGCGAGGCAGGGACGCGCCCCAGGGCGCCGTGAAGTCGATGCCGCGCCGGGCACCAGGTCCATGGCGCGGATCATGTCCGCCATATCGCCGCGGCCCGAGGCGAGCGCAGCCTCGATCGCCTGCTCCTTGGTCGTGCCCGCGGGCAGAGGGGCCGATGGCGCCCTCGAGAGACGATGTTGGTGGCGCGCCCAGGATCCTGGGGCGCGGCCACGGCCAGCGACGACGGAGGCCACGGCAGGCCGCCCGGCACGCGCAGCTGGATCGTGAAGGGCGGTCAGGAGGCGATCATCCGGGTGAAGGAGGGCCAGAAGGCGTTGGCCCGGCCCGAGGCGGGCGGCGCTCAGTCGCCCGAGGCCTGGGCGCTCGCGGCCAGCGCGAGGCTCCTCCTCGTCGGCGCTCAGTCGACGGCGGCGAGTGGCGGTGGGGTCGAGGGGCGCTCATGCAGAGGCCTCGCTTCCGAGCTGGGAGGTGACGATCTCGCGGTAGGTCCGGCTGGCCTCAGCAGCTCCTCGTGCGTGCCCGGCGGCGAGCCTGCCTCGTCAGGACGAGGATGAGGTCCGCCCGGTGATCGTCGAGGACGCGCTGGGCGACGACGATCTTGGTGATCCCCTCCGTGGCGGCCACAGGGCCGCGCGCAGGCGGGCGTCGGTGGCCACGTCCAGGGCGGAGAAGAGTCGTCGAAGGGCAGGCACCGCGGGCGCGCGCACGAGGCGCGAGGCGATGGCGGGCGCTGGCGCTGCCCGCCGGAGACGTTCGTGCCGCCCTGGGCGATGGGCGCCTCGAGCCCGCCGTCCATCTCGGTCACGAAGTCGCGCGCCTGGGCGAGCTCCAGGGCCTGCCCACAGTTCGGCGTCGGTGGCCTCCTCGCGCCCCAGGCGCAGGTTGGAGGCGACGGTGCCGGCGAAGGAAGGGCTTCTGGGGCACCAGCCCAGCTGGGACCACAGGGCCTCAGGCTCGGCGCGGCGCACGTCGACCCCGCCGACCAGCACCGCGCCGCCGGAGGCCTCCAGGAGCCGCGGAATGAGGTTGATCAGGGGTCGTCTTGCCCGAGCGGTGGAGCCGACGACGGCGACCGTCTGGCCGGGGCGGGCGGTGAGGAGATCCAGTCAGGGAGCGGGCTCCTCGGCGCCGGGGTAGGTCATGCGCACGTGGCGCATCTCGACCTCGCCCGGTCGGGGGAAAGTCGGAGACGGCGTCAGCGTCGACGGTCAGGGAGGGTCGGTGGCCAGGACCTCGCTGATGCGCTCGGCGCACACGGCGGCGCGCGGGATCATCATGGTCATGAAGCTGGCCGCTGACGATGCCCACGAGGATCTGCATGAGGTAGGTCATAGAAGGCCACGAGGGTGCCGACGTCGACGTGGCCCGGCGGTCTAGCCGACCCTGTGCCCGCCAGCCAGATGACGCCGACCATGGTGATGTCCAGCACCAGCATGGCGGCCGGGGAACAGGAAGATGAAGAGCTGTCCGACCTTCTCCCCCACCCGCGAGATGTCCGGTTGGCGGCGTCGAAGCGCTCGGTCTCGACCTCCTCGCGCACGAAGGCGCACGACGCAGGATGCCGGTCGGCTGCTCGCGCATAATGCGGTTGATGGAGTCCAACCGCTCCTGGTAGGGAGCGGAACAGGGGCACCATGCGTCGCACGGTCGTCCCGACCACGACCAGGAGCACGGGGACGGCCAGGGCGATGAGCCAGGACAGGGCCGGGGCGTGGGTCACGGCCATGACGACGCCGCCGATGGCCAGCAGCGGCGCGGTCACCAGCATGGTGCAGCTGGTGAGCACGAGCATCTGGATCTGCTGGACGTCGTTGGTGATGCGGGTGATGAGCGAGCCCGCCCGAGATCGAGACCTCCGCTCGGAAGTCTCCGACCCGGCGGAAGATGCGGGCGCGGGTCGCGTCCAGCGCCCAGTGCCGAGCGGGCGGCCAGCCAGGTCGCCCAGACGGTGCAGGCCCCCTGGAGCACGGACACGCCGAGCATGAGGCCGCCGGTGCGCCAGATGTAGCCGGTGTCGCCCTGGGCGACGCCGGTGTCGATAATGTCGGCGTTGAGGTTGGGCGGGTAGAGCGAGGCCATGACCTGCGCGGCCTGCGGGACGAGACCCCCGCCAGCAGGGGCCCGGTAGGGGTCGCAGGTAGGTGCGGAGAAGACTGACGAGCATGGGACTTTCGGAAGAGGTCGATGGGGCGATGCGGGACCGCCGTCGGACCGGTGCGACCGACCTGGCTTTCAACGGGACGGGGTCGGTCGCGACCGCGGCTGCGCCGGGGATGATGGGCAAGCCTAGTCCTGACGCCGTGTCAGGGTGCAACCGTCCGTCCAACGCCAGGGCGACGACGCGCCGCCGGCACCTCGCCGTCGTGCGGCCGCCGTCCGGTCGACAGCGGCGCGCGCTGCTCGGCCAGGGCGCGGGCGGGCGCCGCCCGTGCCACGACCGGGCAGGCCTGCGCCGAAGGGCGATCGGCGGCGCCGACGGCGAGATGCGATGATAAGATTCGTTCCGCCGGCCAGGCCGCAGCTGCTCAATCCTGCAGCGCCCTTGAGGCGATGCCGGCAGCGGGTCCACAGAACCCCGGGAGATAGGTGGGACCATGACGGGCACGAGAGCCACTTCCGAGCGCATCCGACCGGGAACGGGGACTGGAATCTCAAGCGGCCGATGCGCGAGTGCAGTGAAGCCCGTCCGGGCGACCCTGGCGGCTGCTTCCGCGATGTCGCGGCGACGGGTCAATCATCATGCCGCGCACGAGAAGCACTTCGGGCCCTCGGAGCAGTCTTCCGGGCGCCTTCAATGCATCCGACCGAGGCACAGATTCACTGCTCCTCTCCGGAAATCCAGGGACGCGCATCGCCGACGATCTGCGGTTGCAGATATCATCCGGCCTGCCGGTGCTGGAGGAACGCTCGCGCCGTTCTCGCCCATCTCCAACGAAAATCGTCGGACAGTCCTGCTGCTCTGCGAAGTCCAAGAGTGATGCGATCGGGCTGAATGTTGAGACCGAGGTGGGCCATCTGGCTGGGTGCCGCCGTGCTGCGCGAACTCCTCGCTCCGGCCTGTACGCCGATTCATTACTGCGTCTTCAGCCGAGGGCTGCCCTGTACGCCGACGAGGAGGTACCCCGATAACATACTGAAACCAGAGCCGACGGGCTCCGCCACCGTCGGATTGCGCAGAATCGACCCCTCCGCCATCGGTGACAACGCACCTTCTGGAGCGATCTCCTGGGACGTGGTCAATGGCGAAGATGGTCCTCGGAAGATTGAAGGCTCGCCGCGGGCACTCCCGGGCGCGCCGCGCCCGCCTTCAGCGCCGCGCCTGCGTGCCTGCCTCATGCGGGCCGCCCTGCCCGCCACTGCGGGGCCGCTGATGCCGCACGTCTGCGTATCCTTACTCATGCGGGTCGCGGGTGTGCAGCCCACCCCACGCCGCTCATCTGAGCCGACTCCGCAAAGGCCCTGCTGGGCTCCCTCCATCCCAAAAAGGCGTAGATGGAAACGTCCGAATGAACATTACGTGAAATGCTGAATCCCGACCAGCTCCGTGCGTCTCTCACCGGATAGAATCAGGTCCAAGTCGAGCGTTCCTTTTATCGACGAATACGGGTCTTCTCCGTTGGACGACTTCAAATCGACCCTCGGGGCGCTATTTATTCTTCTGATCGAATCAGGATCGACTCTCTTGTCGCATAGACCTGGTCTCGCATCACGTCGTTGGGCTTCTCGACCGGACGGAGGCCATTTCGCCAACAGCACACTGGGCCAGATGTCGCATCGCCGCGCCTTCACCGCGGGACTCTCCTCATGCGCATGACATGCCGCTCCGGATGACGACACCCTGCGCCGCCGCGCAGCAGTTCAGGAGCACGATCATGAGCACTCATCTGAGAGCCGCGAAGGTAACACCATGGCGGGACGAGTGAGTTGGGACATCGCCAGCGAGGACTGGGCAGTAGCGAACCACCCGCATGCGTGACCATGGAGCCCAAACTCCACTCGGACCCGGCCAGACAGACTCAGCTGAAGAATGCTTTCGGAAGGACTTTTCATGCGCGTAGTCAGGTGCCGATATGAGATCGCTCGACGAACTCGAGTCGATCATTCCCAAAGAGATATCTCGACGGATACTCTGCGAATCAGGGCTCCTTCCTTCCCGGACGGGGCGTTCTCCAGGACTGGGCCTCGAGCCGTGAACGGCGGAGCCCATGTCGCGTTCTACCGACATGGCGTACGCGACCGCCTCGTCGTCGACATGGACGCGGCACTGTCATGCGCACTCATCGGTTCGGCGCCCCCGATGACCTTCGTCAACAGCGACACTGGAGCTGTACGAGGCGTCTTTTCTCGAGTTCGCCGGGGGCCTCCCGTGATGACGATCCAGATCCAGATGCTGAGCTGAACCCTGGAAGCGACCGCAGAGGATCTGCGGAGACGACTTTAGCCGCGCTCGACCGCGCCATCGGAGACAACACCTTCTGGGATGAGATCTGTTGGGGATATCACCATCTCCGACTGGACGTCGGAAGATCTTCGATGACTTCTGAGCCGCGCGCGGACCGGGTGAAGACGCTCGGACATGACTGCAAACCTCTTCGCATTGAAAATGAGCCTGAACACAAAGGCGCTCCGAGGCCTCCCGAACGCCATCCGGTCTCCTCTTCCGGTTAGGACGAGCACGGGATCTGGCAGCCGACGGCGCCGCCTCGTGGGATCGCGCCGAGACCGCCGGTGCCGCGCGGCAGAACCGCCGGATCCTCGCCGGCCCCGAACAGCACCCGCCCTGCTGCACGCGGATCCCTGATAAGATCCGTCAGGCGGCGGGGCGATCCCGAACAGCCGCCGGAACACTGCCGGGAGGAGGACGACGATGAAGGACTGGACGCGGCTGCTCTTGAGCGTTCTCCCTCCGCCGGAGGAGGTGAGCCCGCGATGGCGGATCCCGCAGGATGACGCCACGGCGTATCCCGCGACTATCTGAGCTCATGGGCCTGTACGGCCCCGCTGCGTCGACGACTTCCCTGTGCCTGTCTCGCCCCGCAGCATCCCGAATGAGAACCTGGACGCTCACTGCCTGGGGGCCGGCGTGGGTGAGAGGGCATCGAGGACTGGCGGGGACGGTCGGCGAGCGGCTGCCGCCGGAGGGGTGGAGGACTTCGGCGACCTGGTCGCCTGGGCGGGCACCGACAACGGGGACATGCTTCTGGATCCCGGGCCGGCGGGACCCGTCCGCCCACCTGGTGGCGATCCGCGGGACGCGACGACGAGTGGTCCGTCCACACCATGGGCATCGCCGATCCTCGTCAAATGGCTCCGGCGCCGACTCGTCGTCCCTGTCTTCCCGACGACGTCCCCGCGGACGAGCACCCTTCACGCCCCTGGTGCCGGCGGCCTGATCCTCCACCCGCGCCGCCCTCGATGCGCACTACCTCGCGGACCTGATCCTCGCGACGAGAACGGCGGAACCATTCCGCGCACCGATTGCGACGCGATACACTGAGCCTTTCTCGCCGGGAACGGCGGCTCGTGGGTGAGGATGGTCGCGATGGCGCGGGCGGACGCGTGGTGGTGCGGGCAGCCGCCGCCGCGGTCGGCAACGACCGCGACCGGATCCTCCTCGTCGAGATGTGCATTCTGCTCCGAGAGTGCATTTTGCACCGGAGAACGACGGCTGAACTGCACTTTCGAGTGCCAGAGTGCACGTCTCGGCGCCTGGGGGCGCCCGCCACGCCCCCGGCGGAAAAGGGCTCACTGATTTCAGGAGGTTCTCTGCCCGCTGACCCAGGCCGACGTACGCGACTGCATCGCCCCGGAGCTCAAGGAATTCGGGATGCGGCGAAGAGGGTTCCGATGGTTCTGGAGCGGCCCTGAGGTGCGATGGAGCTCCATCTGCCAAGATCCCCGCCGCGAATGGGTGTCATTCGAGTTATCGGGCGGACTGGCTGCTGAAGATCCTGGACTCGTCATCACCGACCGGAGAGGATTTCAACTGCACATGCACCTGCGGACTGGGACATCGACGAGAACGTGACCGTGCGGATGGTGGAGGATCTCGGCACACCGCTCTTCCCGACAATACCCGTCGCGCACTCTCAAGCGCATGGCCGCCATGGTCTGCCGGTACGTGAGCGAGCACCCACCGTGGAGCAGCTGGTGCGCGCCTCATGCCGCCGGCGAGTACCGCTCGTCAATCATATTCAAGGACCTCAGACGGACGCTGGAGCGCGAAGCCGCGCGGCCGGGCCTGGACGACGTAGAGCGCGGACGTCCGTCTGCCCCCGGAGGAGCCTCGAGCCTGGGGACTCCGCTACCAGCTCGGCGGGCGGGGCGCCTGAGATCGCCCTGCCTGCTCCTCGCCCGGTCCTCCTGACGGCGAGGACCGCGAGCGCGTAGAGCACCGGGATGAGGGCGCATCACGAGCAGGGCTGGGCGCAGGCTCGTGCCCGAGTCGCCCGGCAGTGATCCGCGCCAGTCCCGCCAGGAGCCCCCGGAGGTCGCCGAGCCGGGCCAGGCTGCCCGCGGTGGCGGGCCCGGCGGTCGCCCCAGGTCGCCGCCAGCGCCAGCAGGGCGAACATCGCGCCCCGCCGGCGGGAAGCGGGCGGCCGTCAGGGGAGGTGGCGCCCGGCCACTGCGAGGGCCACGAACAGGCCGGTGCCCGCGCAGGCCAGGAGCGTGAGCGCCGGGCGGGAGGCGGTGGCGGCCACGAGGTAGCAGGCGGTGGCGCTGGCGCCGGAGACCCGAGGCAGGCCCTGCAGGGGCAGCCGGTCCCCGGCCAGGCTGTAGCCCGTGCGCCCCAGCGCCATGAGCAGGGCGAAGAGCCCTGGCCGAGCAGGTCGTTGAGCCCTTTGCTCACGCCGTGCGCCCTGCTGGGCGAAGAAGCTGGACCACTGGCTCATGGTCAGCTTGCTCGCCCCGCCCATGGCCATGAGCGCCAGGGGCGAAGAGGAGGGCGGGGCGCCCAGCAGCGAGCGCAGCGAGGTGCGCTCGGCGTCGGGGACGGTGGCGGCGGCGGGCACCTGGGCGAGCACGGCGGCGTTGAGGGCCGGGATGGCGGCCCACACGAGCGGCAGGATCCACCACGAGGCGGTGCCGAGCCGGACCAGCAGCGCCGTCGAGCCGAGCACCACGGCGAGCTGGCCCCTAGCAGTAGAAGGAGTGGAGCAGCGCATGCCCTGATTCCTTCGAGCGCCCGGGTTCGGCGGGCAGGGTGCTCGACGACGGGCTGGCGAGGACTCGATGAGGCCGCCGCCCACGGCGTAGACGGCGGCCGCCGCGCACAGGGAGGCGAAGGCGCGCCGTCCGTCGGCAGGAGGCCGAGCAGGACCAGTCCGGCGGCGGCCAGGACGTGGGCGAGGACCATGCAGGGCCGGTAGCCGAGGGCGGTCGACGAGCGCGATGGCAGCGTGTCGGTGAGCAGCTGGACGAGGGAAGTTGAGGGAGGCGAGGATGCCGAGATGGGCGACGTCGACGCCCAGGCAGGGTGTGGAAGACGACGAAGAGCAGCGGGCGAGGTTGACGATGGCCTGGACGACAGCTGGCGTGAGCGCCGGTCGCGGTCCGACGAGCCCAGCCGGCGGGGCGCGCGCCGCCGGGCGGGGCGGCGGGCAGGGGGCTGCGCGTCATCGGGCGCCTCAGTGTCAGGTGTCGATCGGGCCGGGCGCGCCCAGCCTACCCGTGAGAACAAGTGAAGGGTCCGATCGAGCCCGACATGGGCGGCGGGGCGATCCGGCGGCCGACAGGAGGTGCGGCGGCGCCGGCCGGGCGGAGGCGGGCTTAGGCTCGGGCGCGATGGGAGCCGCCGCACCCGCATCCCGCCCGCGCCGCGCCTCTCGCGCCGTCCCCTGGCGCCTGGTCCTGGCCGTCGTGCTCACGGGCGGCCGCGGGCTCATCAGCATCGCCATGGCCTCCTGCTGGAGGGCTTCGAGACGGTCTTCTACGGCGGGCGCGGCTCTCGCCCGAGCGCGTCGGGGCCGCCCCCGCCTGGCGGCGCGTGGCACGCGCCCGCGCCCGGCGCTCGCGGCCGGGCCCTGTGGTGGTGGAGCGCCACGGGCGGGTCGTCAGTCGAGGCCGTCGTGACGACGCACTCCGGGGCGCGCGCCCGCGCATGGCGTGCTGCGGCCTTCGCCGACGCCGTCGTGCAGGTGCTGACCGTGGGGGTCCGGCAACCTCGGTGGGCCCGCGCCGCGCCTGGGCCGCCGGGGCGGTGGCGGTCAGGATCGCGGCCCGGCTCGGGATCGACCGGACCTGGTCGCCGCTGCCGGGCTGGCCTCGGCGCCGGGGCCGGGCTAGCGTATGTACAACGCGCCGCTGGGCGGAGCGGCTCACGCTGTCGAGCCTGTCATGGTCGCGGGCACCCGGCGGCGGGGATCCCGGTGGCCGTGGCGGTCTCCTGCCTGGCCGTGGCGGTCTCCCTGGCTCCCACTCGGGCGGGGCGGCCGAGCCTGAGATGGGCGCGCCCTGCTCACCTGGCCGACGGCGGCGGCCTGCCTCCGCCGGTGGCGGCGGTGGCGGCGGGGCTGGGGCGCCTGGCCCGCGGCGGCTGGGGCCTGGGCCAGGCGCTGCACCGGGCTGCCCGACGGCGTGGGGCCTGCCGCTCGGCGATCGGCGCGGCCGGTCTAGCCACGGGCGCGGCCCCGCTGGCTGGCGGTCCTGCTGGCACGGCCGGGACGCCTCCAGGCGGCTCCTGAGCGGCGGTGCCGGGCGCGTGCCGCGCTCGTGGTGGTCGTCCCCGCCGCTGCTGACGGGGCGACGCTGGGCGCGGGGGCCACCGGCGGCCTGCCGCGCCGTCCGCTTCTCGCTGGGGGCGAGCGCGGGCGCCGCGGTCGCGGTGGGGCTGGGCGCGCTGGCGCCCCGTGCAGCGTGGCGGCCGCGCGCTCGTGGGCGCCGCGGCGGCGCTGGCGGTCACGCAGCGCGCCCCGGTCTTCGCCGCCGTCTTCGTCTGGGGCTGACCCGCGGACCGGTGTGGACCTGCCCGTCCTGCTGGCCGTCTGCCTGCCCTGCGCCGCCGGCGCCCGGGCCCAGCCGCGGACCGCGCCGCGGTCGTCGTCCGACGGCGCGTCACCCTGGTGGAGGCCGAGGCGCAGCAGGAGGAGCCAGTTGAGGCCTCCTGGCGGCTGGAGCAGTCACGGTGGAGGCCAGGGCCGGCGCTCAGACCGATCCGCCCAGTCGCCCGGTCGCCGCAGCCGGCCCGGAGGAGTCGGAGTCAAGGACCCGGTCAGGGCGCCCCGGCGACGGTGGACTCGCGCACGACCAGCCCGGGCACGAAGCTCACGTGGCGCGCCCCGCCGTCGGCCAGCAGTAGGTCTCGCGGCCGCCCAGCCCGATGTCGCGCATGGGCTGGGAATGCTGGTCAGCGGGTGATGAGCTCTCCGCCACGGAGATGTCGTCGTACCGACGATCGCCACGTCGCCGGGGATGGACAGCCCGCGCCGTCGGATCTCGCGCATGGCGCCGATGGCCATCTGGTCGTTGGCGCAGAACAGGGCCGTGGCGGGCGGGGGCTGTCGAGCAGGCGGGGCGCGCCGACCGCGCCTGCGTCCGCCGTGTAGCTCTGGCCGTCGTGCACCGCCTGGTCTCGACCAGGGACCTCCCCGGCCTCCAGTCCCGCCGAGGCGATGGCGGCCAGGGGCGCGACGCGCCGAAAATGACGGACTGGCGCACCGATGCCGCCTGTTGACGGCCGATCTCGGCGGTGCCCAGGACAGCAGGTGCTCGACGGCGGCGCCCGGCCCCGGCGACGCCGTCGCCCGAGACCGTGGGCAGCTCGGCGGTCAGCGGCGGGTGGTCCATGAGCACGACCCTGATGCTGCGGCTGGCCAGGACGGCGAGGTTGTCCAGCGTCGAGTCCGAGGGTGACGATGACGCCGCGCACGTCCAGTCCGGGCCAGGAGGCCTCGCGCGCTCGCGCTCGCGGTCGGGGTCGGAGTCGGTCGAGCCCAGCATGGGCACGCGCCCGCCCTGGCGGAGCCGGTCCTCGATCCCCCGGGCCGCCTCGGTGAAGAAGGGTTTGGAGATGTCGTGGACGAGGACGCCCACGAGGAGGACCCGCCGTGGCGCAGGCGCCGCGCCGTCCCCGGAGGCGCACGAAGCCGAGCTCGGCGATGGCCGCCTCGACCCGCTCCCGCGTGCCCCGGGCGACCCGGTCGGGGTGGTTGAGCACGTGGGAGACCGTGCCGACGGAGACGCCGGCCAGCTGGGCGACGTCGCGCACCGAGGGGCGGGACGGACGTGACGTGGCTGGAGTATCCATGATGCTCTCCCTGACCGGGTCCGGTGCGCGCGGGCGGGCGCTCGCTGTCGCCCCCGGTCTCACTCATTAGTTCCGCAGATCGCACCGCCGCGGTGCGAAGACGGCGATCGGGTTCGAAACGGTTTGCCGACGGCGGCGCGCGGGCCGGGCGGGCGCTCCAGGCGGAGCGCCCTGGGGCCGCCAGTTTCTGACCCACCTTTGTGAAACGATTCAAGAACCGGTGGCATAATCCCTCATCACGCCTGCAGCGCCCTTCCCGCCCCCGCGAGCCCGGGACGCACTGAAAGTCACCGACGACCAGGAGAGCCCCATGACCACACCCTCCCTGGCGGATCTGCCCCCGCAGTCCCGCAGCCTGCTCCAGACCCAGACCATCGAGCTGCCCAGTTGGGCCTTCGGCAACTCCGGCACCCGCTTCCGCGTCTTCACCACCGCGGGCGCGCCCCGCGACCCCTTCGAGAAGATCGACGACGTCGCCCAGGTCAACGCCTTCACCGGCATCACCCCGCGCGTGTCCCTCCACATCCCCTGGGACCGGGTCGGGGACTACGACGCCCTGCGCGCTCACGCCCAGGAGCGGGGCGTGAGCATCGGCACCATCAACTCCAACGTCTTCCAGGACGAGGACTACAAGCTCGGCTCCCTGTGCAACCCCGACGAGACGATCCGCGCCAAGGCGGTCGCCCACCACCTGGAGTGCATCGACATCATGCGCGCCGTCGGCGCGCCGGGCCCTGAAGATCTGGCTGGCCGACGGCACCAACTACCCCGGCCAGGACTCCATCCGCGAGCGCCAGGACCGCCTCGGCCGACTCCTGGCGCAGATCTACGCGGCCCTCGACTCCGACCAGCGGCCTCGTCCTGAGTACAAGTTCTTCGAGCCGGCCTTCTACCACACCGACGTGCCGGACTGGGGCACCTCCCCTGGTGCACTGCCTGGCGCTGGGCGAGCGCGCCAAGGTGGTCCTGGACACCGGCCACCACGCCCGGGCACGAACATCGAGTTCATCGTGGCCCAGCTGCTGAGGCTGGGCGCCTGGGGCCTTTCGACTTCAACTCGCGCTTCTACGCCGACGACGACCTCGATCGTGGGCGCGGCCGACCCCTACCAGCTCTTCCGCATTATGAACGAGATCGTCGACGCCGGGGCCCTGGCCCCGACCTCGGGGTCAACTTCATGCTCGACCAGTGCCACAACCTGGAGGAGAAGATCCCCGGCGAGATCCGCTCGGCCACCAACGTCCAGGAGGCCACCGCCAAGGCCCTGCTGGTGGACCGCGAGGCTCTGTCGGCCGCCCGGGCCGTCGGGGACGTCCTGGCCGCCAACGACGTCTTCGTCGACGCCTTCACCACCGACGTGCGCCCGCTGCTGGCCGAGCTGCGCGAGTCCCAGGGCCTGGACCCCGACCCCATGCGGGCCTTCCTCGCCTGGCTACCTGAGCGCATCCGCTCCGAGCGCAGTCGGGCGACGCCGCGGCTGGGGCGCCTGACCCGCCCGCCCGACCTGCCGGGGACGGCGCCCCGCTCCCCGGCCCGGCGAACCGCCGCCCCGTCCCGCCCGCCCACCCGAACCACGACGACAGGATCCTTCCGCCATGAACCCTCCCGCCCCGTGCACGTCGCAGCGATCGACCTGGGCGCCTCCTCCGGCCGCGTCATGGTCGGCACCATCCACGACGAGCGCGTCGACCGACCAGACGCGCCGCTTTCGCCAACGGTCGCCCCCTGCCCACGCGGGCCGAGGGAGCGCCTGTACTGGGACGTGCTCCGCCTGTGGAGCGAGATCCGCGAGGGGCTGCTGGCCGCCGTGCGCGAGGTGGGGCCGCTGTCGGCCATCGGCATCGACACCTGGGCCGTGGACTACGGGCTCGTGACCGGCTCAGGGGATCCTGGCCGGCATGGTCGACTCCTACCGCTCGCCGCGCACCCGGGGATGCCCTGGCAGGCTCTTCGAGGCGATCCCGCGCGCGAGGTGTACGCCGTCAACGGCCTGCAGGGTCCAGGACTTCAACACCGTCTTCCAGCTCCTGGCCGACGCCCGCGACGGCTCCCCTGCCCGCGACGGCGACCTGCGCTCCGCACCATGCTGCTGCTGCCCGACCTCATCGCCTCCCTGGTTGACCGGGTCCATGTACGCCGGGTCACCAACGCCTCCACCACGGGCCTGGTGGACGCCTGCACGCGCTCGTGGTCCGAGCCGCTGCTCAGCGCGCTGCGCACCGAGGCGGGCCTGGACCTGGAGGGCCTGCTGCCGGAGACCATCGAGCCCGGCACCCCCGTCGGCGTCGTGCGCCCGAGGTCCTCGACGTCTTCGGCCCCGACGGCGCCCCCACCCCGTCATCGCCGTGAGCAGCCACGACACGGCCTCCGCCGTGGCCGCCGTGCCCGCCGTCGGGCCCGACTTCGCCTACGTCTCGTGCGGCACCTGGTCCCTGGTCGGCCTCGAGCTCGACGCCCCGGTGCTCACCGAGGGCCTCCCGGGCGGCTAGCTTTCACCAACGAGCTCGGCGTCGACCAGACCGTGCGCTACCTCAGAAACGTCATGGGCCTGTGGGTCTTCAACGAGGCCGTGCGCACCTGAGGCAGCAGGGGCCTGGACCTGGACTACGCCGAGCTCGACGCCGCGGCCAGGGGCGGCCGAGCCGCTGCGCACCGTCGTCGACATCGACGACGAGGCCTTCTTCGCCCCGGGGACATGGCCGTGCGCATCGACGCCGCCGCCGACGCCACCGGCCAGCCCCGGCCCCGGGAGCGTGGGCCAGTACGTGCGCTGCATCGACGACTCCTCGCCCTGGCCTACCGGCGGGCCGTCCGGCGGGCCTGCGCCCTGGCCGGGCGCGGGTCTCGGCGCTGCACATGGTCGGGGCGGCACCGCCAACGGCTCCTGTGCCGGGCCGCCGCCGACGCCACCGGCCTGCCCGTCCACGCCGGCCCCTGCCGAGGCCACCGCCCTGGGCAATATCCTCGTCGCCGCCCGCGGCGCTCGGCCTCATCGACGGCGATCTGGCCGAGCTGCGCCGCATGGTGCGGGCCTCCAGCGAGATCGTCGAGTACGCCCCCGACCCGCGGCGGCACCCGCCTGGGAGGCCGCCGAGCGCCGGCTCTTTCGGCTGGAGTCCGCGAACCGGAAGCCGCCCGAACAGAGCACTCACGTCAACCGCCCGAACCGGAAGCAGGACCCGCCATGACCGACTTCGCACCGCCCACGCCGCAGCCCGCCGCCACCCGCGACGGCGTCGGGCTCGACCCGCTCGCCCGGCGGCTTCCTGCCGCCCTACGCCGAGCGCCTCGACCTCATCAGGCCCTTCCCCGCCCTGTCGGCCGAGGCCATGGGCGCGGCCCTGCTCGACGACGGGCGCCGGGCGCCGGCGGATCCCGAGCCGGCGAGGGGCCCGAGCCCGGCGGGCGGGCGGCGGCGCCCTTCGGCGGCGATGCGATGGCCGCCAGGACGCCTTCAACGCCCCTTCGGCGAGGCGGAGCGCACCCGCGCCACCGCCGAGGACCGCAGATCGACGGCCCGCACGGGCCGGTCCCCGTGCGCGTCTACCGCCCCGAGCCCGGCTGGCGCCCTGCCGCCCCCTCCCCGCCGCCGACGGCCTGCGCGCCGGGCTCGTGTGGTACCACGGGGCGCCTTCATCGGCGGCGACCTGGACATGCCGAGGCCGACGCCGTCGCCCGCGGGCTGGTCACCCGCACCGGCGCCACGATCGTCTCCGTCGCCTACCGCCTGTGCAACGACGGCCTCACCCACCACCCGGTGCCCCACGACGACGCCTGGGCCGCCTACCTCTGGGCGCGCGAGCACGCCGCCGGGCTCGGCATCGACCCGGGCGCCTGGCCGTCGGCGGGGCCAGCGCGAGCGCCAGCATCGCCGCCGGCGTCGCCCTGCGCGGGCGCGACGACGGCGCCGCCCCCTGGCAGGCGCTGCTGGCCTGCCGGTCGTCCACGCCGAGCACTGGCCCGCCCTCCGGGGAGCTGGCGGCCCCGCCTGGCCGATATGCCCCAGATCCTGCGCTCCCCGCCGACATCTTGGCGCTCATGAACGAGAACCACCTGGGCGGGCCGGTCCGCGACGCGCCGCCCTGCGCCTTCGTCGGCGACGCAGCGGCACCGCCGCCGACCTGACCGGCTACCCGCCCGCCTACATCGAGAACTGCGAGAACGACGACCTGCGCGCCTCCGGCGAGGCGTTCGCCCGCCAGCTGGCCGGGGCCGGCGCCGACGTCGAGTGTCACCGCCGCCGGCGTGCCCCACGGGCACCTCAACGCCGTCGGCAGCCCGCTGACGAGCCGGTCGCTCGACCGCTTCGCCGCCCGCTCGGCGCGCGCGGCCTGACCGAACCGCCCACGCCGTCGGGCCCCGCATCCGGGTCAGCTCCCCGCATCCGGGCTCGCTGCACGCGGACGGCCCCGCCATCCCGCCACCGCCCCACCACCGGAACCGAAGAAGGATCACCCCATGCCCACCCACCCGACCCTCGATGAGATCCTCGCCCAGATGGGCACCGCCGGGCGCCGCCTGACCACATGGGCGCCGTCGAGGCGGCGCCGGCAATATCTCCGTGTCCGTCGCCGCGGGCGCCGACGAGCTCGGCCTCGATAAACCGCTTCCCGCAGGCCGCCCCGGCACCGGGCTGCCGCTGCCCGCCCCTGCGCTGGCGGGCCGCACCGTCCTGGTGACCGGCTCGGGCTGCCGCCTGCGACGTCGCCGCCTCGCCCGAGGCCAATGTGTCGGCCTTCGTCGTCGACGACGGGCGGGGCCACCGGCACCTGGTACACCACCCGCGCCGGGCCTACAGAGCGGCCCACCAGCGAGTTCAACTCCCACCCTGGCCGTCCACGACGACCAGGTCGCGCGGCGCCGCGGGTGCTTCCAGCCGTCATCCACGCCCAGCCCCCTACCTGGTCCAGCTGTCCCACGTCAGGGACATCTGCACCACCCGCGCAGTTCAACCGCCGCATCCTGCGCTGGGGCCGAGACCATCGTCCAGCTGCCCGCACGGCATCGAGGTGCTCGACTTCATGGTGCCCGGCCTCGCAGGACCCTCATGGAGAACGAGTGTGCGGGCCCTGCGCGATCACGTCATCGTCCTGTGGTCCAAGCACGGCATCATGGTGCGCTCGACGCCTCGCCCCTGGCCGCGGTCGACAAGGTCGAGTACGCCGAGACCGGCGCGTACGAGGTCCGCGACATGATGGCGGGCAGGCTCGGCCAGGCGTGACCGACGACGAGCTGCGCGCCGTCGTCGAGGCCTCGAGTGCCCACCGACCTGCTGCATGATCCCGGCCCGCATCTCCGGGCCCGCGCGCTCACCCGCTCGGGAAGAGCGGTGAGGCGCGACGCTGAGCAAATGGCGTTCTGGGAGGATCGTTTCCGCCCCGCACTCCGACGACCGCCTCCTCGAGAACCGCGGAATCACGCGGAAGCCGCTGGCGCACCCGGCGCCGGTCCGAACGATCCTCCAGAACGCCAAAACTCGTCCCGGAGGCCGTCGGGGGCGGCGTCGGGGCTCGCCGCCGGTTCGCTGCAACGAACGATCTCGTCGGATCACCCCCATGATGAAGGGCACAGCGATGGGCTGCTTGACGCCTTTCCGGCCCCTCGGTACATTCTCACGCCGACGCACGACAACGGAGCCCCCGTTGGACGTGCGTTCTCCCGTTCCGGCCCCGGAACGGGAGGGAACCATCGAAGGAACGCACATGTTCTTCGACACCCAGCTCGCGCATCGCCGCTGCCGCCGCCCCGCGCCCGCGAGGCTGAGAAGGCCTTCGTGACCGAGCGCGAGCAGCACTGACACAACCGATCCCGAGGCGGGAGGATCCCGCCGCGCCGAATCCGGGCGAGACGACGGGGTCCTCGCCCTTCTTGCTGCCCGCGCCCGCCGGAACAACCGGATCAGCCGGATCACCACCATCCATGTCGACCCCGGGGACGTCACCCGATACGATCTGAACCGCTTCAACGACGAGCGATCGGAACGACATGACTCCTCCCGCACCGGTCGGGACACGACGCCCCTCGCGTGTCGCGCGCCCGTGAACCTCACCGTCGACCATCTCAGCTCCCCCATCGGCGTCGCCGTCCCCGCCCGGTCCTGGCGTGGCAGGGTGCCCGGGCCCGCGCCGGCGCGGGCCTACGAGATCGAGGTGCGCCGCCTCGACCCGGCGACGCCGCCGCCCCTGGCCGACCTGGGCGACCGGCCGCGTCGAGATCGCTCCTCCATGTCCCCCTGGGTCGCCTACGACGGCGCGCCCCTGGTCTCCGACGCCGACTACTCCTGGCGGGTGCGCGGGTGGACCGCCGACGCCGGCCCCTCCGACTGGGCGGCCTCCGCCTTCTCCACATCCCTCCTGCACCGACTCCGACGCCGTCGCCCCTGGGTCGAGCCCGCCCAGACCCAGCCGAGCCCTGAGCCGCCCATCGACTTCGCGGCCGTCTTCGGTGAAAACGGCGCCAGCGCACCTGGGAGCCCGCCGGCGCAGACTCCACCCGGTCAAGCTCAGTCCGCCAGGAGCTCGCCCGACCGCTCGCCGCCTCGGACGCCGCCGAGCCGGGCGACGCCCCGGAACCGCCCCGCGCCCTGACCGCGCGCCCGCCTGTACACCACCGCCCAGGGCGTCCTCGACGTCTCCATCGACGGCGCGCCCGTGGGCGACTCCGTCCTCGCCCCGGGCTGGACGAGCTACCACGACTACACCGAGTTCGACGTCCACGACGTCACCGCCGCCCTGGCCTCCCCGGCCCCCACGTCCCGGGCCTGCGCCTGGCCGACGGCTGGTTCGCCGGACGCATCGGCGCCCTGGGCGAGTCCGCCCAGTACGGGCGCGTCCTGCGGGCCTGGTGGCAGCTGTCCCTGACGTACGCGGACGGCTCCACCGCCGTCGTCGGCTGACGCCACCGCCCGCAGCACCGAGGGACGGCCCGATCCGCTACAGCGACATACTCGTGGGCGAGCGGCGCGACGACCGGCTTCCGCCGCCGTGGCGGGCTGGGACCGCCCCGGGTCTCGACGACGGCGCCTGGGACCGGGTGCGGATCAGCCCGCCGCGCGCCTGGACCCGCCCACGCGCCTGGAGCCCTTCCGCGGCGAGCCCGCGCGCCGGGTCAGGGCGCTGCCCGTCGCGCAGGTCCTCACCACGCCCGCGGGCGAGACGGTCCTCGACCTGGGGCAGGTCATCGCCGGGAGGCTGCGCCTGGCCGCCGTCGGGCCGGCGGCACCGAGATCGTCCTGGAGCACCTCGAGCACCTGGCCGCCGACGGCTCCTTCTTCTCAACGTCGTCGGGCCCCAACAAGGACCAGCGCGACGCGTGGGTCCTGGCGGGCACGGGCACGCCCGAGGCGCCGGAGGTCTTCGAGCCGGCCTTCACCTTCCACGGCTTCCGCTACGTGCGCGTCACCGGCTACCCCGGCCGGCTGCGGGCGCGCGACGCGGTCGGCGTCGTCCTGGCCTCCGACCTGCCCGCCACGGGCGGATTCGCCTGCTCCGACGCGCGCCTGACCCGGCTGCACAAGAACGTCGTGTGGGTCCCAGCGGGCCAACTTCCCGGATCCCCACCGACCGCCCCCAGCGCGAGCGCACCGGCTGGACCGGCGACGCCCAGGTCTTCGCCCCGCCGCCGCGAACAACGCCGAGGTCCACGCCTTCCTGGCCCGCTGGATGCGCAATGTCCGCGCCGACCAGCGCGAGGACGGCTCGGTGATGAACATGAGCCCGTGGCCCCCGCTCATGGGCGCCGTGGAGGGGATCCCCGGGCCGGGCGGGATCGTGGTGTCCGCCGGGTGGGGCGACGCCGTCATCCGCGTGCCGCTGGCCCTGTGGGAGCGCTGCGGGGACACCACCGCCCTGGAGGAGAACCTGGGCGCGATGCGCTCGTGGGTCGCCAGCAGACGCGCGAGGCCGACCGGGAGCTGCCCGAGGCGCCTGCGCGCCGAGGCGGGCGGGCCGACCGACGGGTGGGAGCGCCTGAGCGGGAGGAGGCCGCGCGCCAGCGCTGCTGTGGAACTCGCGCGCGCACTTCGGCGACTGGCTGGCGCCGTCGACCTCGCCGCCGACGTGCCGCTGCCCATTGTGGAGGCGCCCCGGCGCACGGGGCGAGTTCGTCGCCTCCGCCTACCACGCCGAGGCGCTGCGCACGCTGGCCCGGGTGGAGGGAGCCCTGGGCCACGAGCGCGAGGCCGCCGGGCTGCGCGAGGCGCTGGGAGGCGGTGCGCGGGGCGGTCGCGGCCGAGTACGTGAGCGCCGACGGCGTCGTCTCCTCGGGGCCTGCAGGGCGAGCAGGGTCCTCGCCCTCGCCTTCGACCTGGTCGCCGACCGGGCGCTGCGCGGCCGGGTGGCCGAGCGCCTGGCCGAGCTGGTGCGCGGGGCCGGGGGCCGTCTGGACACGGGGTTCCTGTCCACGCCCTTCCCTCCTGGACGTCCTGGTGGACAGCGGGCACGAGGCCGAGGCATGGGCGGTGCTCATGCGGGAGGCGGTGCCGTCGTGGCTCTGACGAGGTCGCCGAGGGGGCGACGACGATCTGGGAGTCCTGGGCGGCGGTCGCGCCCGACGGGACGGTGGGGGCCATGAGCTTTCAACCACTGCGCCCTCGGCTGCGTGGACGACTGGTTGTTCCGCCGCCTGGGCGGGATCGCGCCGTTGAGCCCGGGTACCGGCGGGTGCGCGTCGCCCCGCTCACGGGCGGCCCGGTGTTCTGGGCGCGGGCGCACCGCGACACGCCCTTCGGGCGGGTGGATGTGTCCTGGGAGCGCACCGGTCCGGCGGCGCCGGGACGCCGGCGGGACCGGCGCGGGCGTCCACCGGACCGGCGCCGACGTCGTCAGCGGCACTCGCGTGCGCTACGAGATCGAGCTGCCCGCCGGGGTGAGCGGGGAGCTGGTGACGCCCGGACGGCGGGGTGCGCGAGCTGCGCGGCGGGCGGGCCGTCGAGGTCTGCGCGACCGCCGCACGGCGCCCCTCCCGGTGAGCGCTCCGCCCCGCCCTGCGCTCGCCCCGCCCCGCGCTCGGCGCTTCACCGCGCAGGCACAGGCTGAGGGCCGGGGCGCACCGGAGCCGCTCAGGGCGCCTACCGGTCCCGGCGGGCCGCCCTGCCCAGGACCGCCCCGTTGGTCCGGGCGATCTCGCCGTAGACGCGGGCAGACTCCTTGAGCGTGCGCTCCTGGGTGTCCCGGTCGACGGCGATGATGCCGAACTTGGGCCCGTAGCCGAAGATCCACTCGAAGTTGTCCATGGCCGACCAGCACATGTAGCCGCCCACCCGGCGCGCCGTCGGCGATGGCCGCGCCGACCTCCGCGATGGCGGTGCGCAGGAAGTCCACGCGCTGGGCGTCGTCCTCCGTGTTCAGGCCGTTCTCGGTGACGATGATCGGCACCTTGACGATCTCCTGGGCCTGGCGGATCACGGCGCCGATCGCCCAGGGCCAGATCTCCTCGCCCGCCGGGTTGACCACGGCGCCCTCGGCGGGCGGCACCGGGCCGTCCGGGCCCAGGACGGTGCGGTTGTAGGTCTGCAGTCCGACGAAGTCGTCGCCTTCGCTCACCCGCAGGTAGCGCAGATTGTTCTCCTCGATCATGCGCGCCACGCGCTCCTCGCCGCCGGGGCGGCGTGGAAGTCGGAGTTGGCCGGGGTCCAGCCGACCCTCATCGCGGGATCGACCCCTTGATGGCCTCGACGGCGGCCCGGTGGGCGGCGACCTTGACCTCGAAGGCCTCCTGCGTGGCCGACAGCTGGAAGCCGGCGACCCTGTCCGCCGTCGTCCCCAGCGCGCGGGCGGCGCCGACCCAGGTGGGGTTGTTCAGCCGGGCTCCGGGGGTCGCCTCGCAAAGGCCCATCTCGCGCAGGAGGATGGCGAGGTTGGGCTCGTTCATGGTGCAGACGGGTCGAACATGTCGCCGAGCTCGGCGGTGACGCGGCGGCAGTAGCGGGCGAAGAGCCCGGGCGTGGCCTTGTCCTCCCAGCCGCCGCGGGCGATGAGCCAGGCCGGGGAGGTGAAGTGGTGGTAGGTGACGATCGGGGTGAGCCCGTGCTCGTGGCAGGCGCGCAGCATGTCGCGGTAGTGGGCGATGGCGACGGCGGAGAACTCCCCGGGGGCCGGCTCGATGCGGCTCCACTCCAGGGAGAAGCGGTAGGCGTTGAGCCCCAGGGAGGCCAGCAGCGCGATGTCGGAGCGGTAGCGGTTGTAGTGGTCGCAGGCGTCGCCGGAGGACTCGGCGTACATGGTGTTCGGGACGCTGCTCGTAGAGCCACACGTCGTTGTTGGTGTTGCCGCCCTCGACCTGGTGGGAGGCGGTGGCGGTCCCCCACAGGAAGTCCTCGGGGAAGGGCGTGGCGGCGGGAGTGGCGGCGACGGTCATGGGTGTCTCCTCGGGTCGGCTCGGTCTTACGGTATCAGCGAGCCCTGGCGGCCCGTGGCGCATCGGGACCCGGCGCGCCACGACGCTCCTCGACGGCGGCGGGACCGGGCGGCCCCGGCGACCCGGCCGGGAGATCCCGCCGTCCGGCTACTTCACGCCCTTGACCAGGGGATGACGACGGCGCCCAGTGCGCACAGGACGGCCGCGATGCCCTGCAGAAGCGTGTAGTTGTTCCCCGCCCCAGAATGGCGGGGCCGCAGCGGGCACGAGGATGGTGGGCAGGCTGAGGCCAGGCCGAAGACGGCCATGTCCTGCCGGTGTCCGCCTCGTTGGGCGGGACCTGGGCGCACAGGGGCCAGGTCGACGGTGAGGTGCATGGCCGCCGACGGCGAAGACCATCCAGGCGATGGTGAAAGCCGGTGACGGAGGCCGACGTCGCGGCGATGACGGGCTGACGAGGAAGCGGAGAGCCACGCAGCCCGAAGTCGGGGTGCTTCAGTGGGTTGACGAACATGTGCTTGAACATGTCGAGCGTGCCGCCCTGGGGACCTCGTCGCGGCGTGCCAGGGGGTCACTTGCAGAGGATCGGGAGGGGCGGGATCCGGCCCGCGCGCTTGCGAGGCCTCCTCACCCATGGGCTGGACCCGGGTGGAACCCCGCCCCCAGCTGGGCCTGACTGCGGGCCTCCTCACCCACAGACTGGACACCACGGCGAGGGTGATCCCGGGGCCGCCACCATGCACGGCTTCATCCCCCGGCATGGAGAGGCGGCCTCCGCTCTGGAGGCGGTCATCGCCGAGGTCGCGCCCGCAGCCCCGCCCGCCCGCCGCCCAGCGCGGCTGGCCCGTCCCGCTGCTCCTCCGCGAGGCGCGCCGGGTTTTCCAGTCGAACGCGCACCTCCCAGCCGCGCGTTGACTGGAAACCTGCGCGCTCGCGAGATCGGCGGAGGCCGAGTCCCAGGCGCCCATGCGTCTCCATCAAACTCGTGCGCGGCCCTGCGAGTCCGTCCGAAGCGAGATATGGCGCCCCGAAGTCGTCTCCGCCCGGAGGGTCTCCGCCGCCCTCATCCGGGTTCGCCGCCGCGGGGCGCCCGCGCGATGGTGCGCATGGGGCTCCTGGGGCGATCCGGGGCAGGGACCTGTCCAAATCTGTTGCAAGGCGCCCGGGCCGAGATCAGCCGCGGAAGAAGCGCGGAATATCAACGATCCTCCTCCGGTGCTCCGGTTTCGATCCAGGCCTTTGCAGCAGATTTGGACAGCTCCGCACCGCCGCGGGCGGACGGCAGCCGCGGCGGACGCCCTGACCGACTCGCGTGCGGCAGCCGCCCGCCTGAGCGTCAAGGCCTCCGGCAGGATCCGCCCGACCGGCTCGCAGGCGGGAACCGCGGGGGCAGCGCGCGCCCGGCCGTTGACGATCAGGGCCCGCCCAGCGACGACGGGCGAGCGGACAGCCGGCTCCTCCGATCATTGACCTCGCGCGCCTCGGGAACCTACTGTTGATTCGTTTCAACGACGAACGACCGGAGTCCTCAGCGCGCCCCTCGACCATCCGCCCACCGTCCCAGGCGAGATCACCGCCGGCGGCTGGCCCGATCCCCTGGGCGATCTCGCCGCCCCCACCCATCTCAAGATCGGCAGTACCTGCCCGGCGACGTCCTGGGCAGCGCCCACCCGCCCCGCCTGTCCTGGGAGATCGCCTCCGCCCCGGCCGGCTGGGCGCCCACCGGCGCGGACCTGGAATCACCCGCGCCACGCCGCCGGCACCCCCTGGGCGAGCCGAGGTCCTCCCCGTGGGTGGCTGACGGCGTGCTCGCGCCTGGCCCGCCCGCCCCTGGCCTCCCCGCGACCGCGTGGTCCTGCAGGTGCGCGTGACCAGCCGCTCATCCGAGACTCCGACGCCGCCGCGACTCGACTCAAACGCCGGCACCACCGCCGAGGCCGGCTCCCGCCACCGCCTCCCCGCCGACACCGGCTGGTCCGAGCCCATCGCCTACGAGGTCAGGCTCCTGGACCCGGCCGACTGGCGGGCCCTGCCCATGGGCCCGTCCTGGCCGGAGAGCCCCGCTGGCCGACCGCCGCCGCCGCCGCGCGTGCGCACCGGGTTCGACCTGCCCCGCCCCGTCGTCGCCGCCCGCGCCTACATCAGCGCCCACGGCCTCATCCGCGCCGAGATCGACGGGCGGCGCATCGGCGCCGACGAGCTCGTGCCCGGGTGGACCGTCTGCAGCGGCGGCTGATCGCGGACCTACGACGTCGCCGACCTGCTGACTGCCTCCGGCGACGCACCGCGCGCGCACGCTGGGCGCCCAGCTCGCCGACGGCTAGTTCACCGCAGTCACATCGGCTTCGACGGCGGCTACCACCAACCTCTACGGCGAGGACATCGCCGCCGTCGTCAGCTCGGGTCACCCACGACGACGGCGGCCGCAGCCTCATCAGCCACGGATGCGGACTGGAGGGGCGGCGTCGGCGAGATCCTGTTCACCGGCTTGTACGACGGCGAAGGTCGACGCCGCCGGGCCGCCCCGGGTGGTCGCGCCCCAGCTTCGGCGGCTCCTCACTGGCTGCCGGTCCGGGGTCGGCGCCTCCGACGCCAGCGCCTGGTCATGCCACCGACGCCCCCGTGCGCGCCGTGGAGACCCTCAGGCCCGTCGGGTGAGCGTCCAGGGCAGCGGGTCCTGTCCCTGGGCAGGGGGCGAGGCGGAGCTGTCCCCAGGCGGGTCCTCATCGACTTCGGCCAGAACATCTCCGGCCGCCTGCGCATCCGCGTGAGGCAGGGCGGCCGGGCGGACGATCACCCTCGCCACGCCGAGGTCCTCGACGACGGGGTCCTGGGCATGCGCACCCTGCAGCAGGCCGCGACACCATCACCCTGGCCGGCGGCGGCGTCGAGGTGAGCGGCCTTCGCCATCCACGGCTTCCGCTACGCCGACGTCACCGGCTGGCCCGGCGGGGCTGCGCAGCCGCCAAGGCGGCCATCGAGACAGAGGCCATCCTCGCCGTCGTCATCCACACGCAGATGGAGCGCCTGGGGCCTTCGCCTGCTCGGACGACGGGTCACCCGCCTGCGAGAACTCCCGGTGGTCCATGCGCGACAACTCGATCGCCCTGCCCCACCGACTGCCCCCAGCGCGACGAGCCTGGGCTGGACCGGCGACATCAGGCCTTCGCCCCCGCCGCCGCCTTCCACTACGACTGCGCCCGGGCTGCTCGGCTCGTGGCTGACCGACCTGGCCATCGAGCAGAAGAGCCCACGGCACGGTCCCGTGGTACGCGCCGGTCATCCCCGGCGGCTTCTGGACCCCGCCCGAGCCGGCGGCCGTGTGCGACGCCTGACCGTGCGTCCCTGGGGAGCTGTTCCGCGCCACCGGCGACGCGGGCCTCCTGGACGGCAGTGACGGCTCCGCCAGGGCCTGGGTGGACCTGGTGGACTCGCTGACGGCCGAGGACCGTGTGGGACTCAGGGGATGCAGCTAGGGCGACTGGCTCGACCCGAGCGCCCCGCGGACAACTCAGGCCATGACCGACCCCCACCTGGTGGCCACCGCCTTCTTCGCCCGCTCCGCCCGGATCGTCTCGCAGTGGCGGCGGTCACTGGGCCAGGACGACGACGCCCGGCGCTACGGGGACCTGGCCGACGCCGTCGGCGAGGGCTTCCGCGCCCGCTACACCGACGGCGAGGCCGGACGACCTCGCACACGCAGTGCGCCTACGCGCTGGCTCATCGCCTTCGACCTGACCGGCTCGGCGCACAACCGCGAGCGCGCCGGGGAGCACCTGGCCGCCCTGGTGGAGGCCTCGGGCGGGAACGTCGCCACGGGCTTCGCGGGCACGCCGGTGCTCACCGGCGCCCTGTCGGACACGGGCCACGCCGACGCCGCCTACCGCCTCCTGCTGGAGGACCTCCTGCCCCTCCTGGCTCTACGCCGTCGCCATGGGGCGACGACGACGATGGGAGCGCTGGGACTCCATGCTGCCGGACGGCTCGATCGACCCCGGCGGCATGACGAGCTTCAACCACTACGCCCTGGGGGCCGTGGCCGCCTGGCTGGAGCGACGGTCGGGGGACTGGCGCCCGCCGAGCCCGGCTACCGGGTCATCGAGGTTCGCCCGGTGCCCGGCGGCGGGCTGAGCTCGGCGAGTCGGTCCACCGCACCCCCTACGGCTGGGCCGCCTCGGCGTGGCGCCTGGGCGGGGCGGCGCCTCGAGCTCGACGTCGTCGTCCCCGTGGGCGCCAGGAGCCCGTGAGGCTGCTGCCGGGCTCGGCGGCGCCGGGTGGAGCTGGGCCCCACGCCGCCTCACCTGGTGGGCTGAGGCTGCCGGCGGGAGACCGGATCGGCCGGTCCGGCCCCCGGACCGGTCCGCCGTCGCCTGCAGCAATCCGGCCCCCACCCGGGACCGGTCCGCCCGTCCTGCGCGGCGCCTCGGACGGGCTCCCGTTCGAAGCAGCTGCCAGGACCGGCCCGGACCCGTACCCTCGAGCACAGTGGCCGCCCAGAAGCGCAAGGAGCCCGACATGACCGACACCAGCCGACGCCGCCGACGCGCCCTCGCCCGGAGCCCCGGGCAGCTGCACCAGGAGCTCCGATGCCCGAGCCGGGCGGAGCTGCCTCGCGCGCCGTCCACGAGGTCCCTGCCGATCCCGATGCCCGACGGCACGATCCTGCGGGCCGACGTCGTGCGCCCTGACGACGACGCCGCCCACCCGGTCCTGCTGGCCCGCTGCCCCTACTTCGGGTCCTGGCGCCCCATGATCGCCCAGGACCTGGGCGAGATCCCGCCGCGCCCAGGGCCTCACGGCGGCCTGCCTGGGGATGCAGACGGCGGTGGGCCCTGGACCGGGCTGTCGAGGAGGGCTTCGCCGTCGTCGCCCAGGCCTGCCGCGGCATCGGACATCTCCGACGGCGACTTCCGCTTCCCACGCCGATGAGGCCTCCGACGGCGTGGCGCGCGCCAGGGCCCTGGCCGACCTGCCCTGGTGCGACGGGCGCGTCATCACCTTCGGCAACTCCTACCTGACCACCACCCAGTTCACCGCGGCCCTGGCCTCCACCGAGCACCTGGCGGCGATGACCGCCTGGGTCGCCCCTCCACCCTACGACGAGGACCTGGCCATGCGCGGGGGCGTGCTCCTGGCCGGAACCTCTGACGAGTGGACGCGCCAGCAGGTGCGCGCGGCCTGGCGCGCGACGGGCGGGAGGACGCGCCCAGGAGCCCTGCCCGAGCCGATGGAGGACTTCACGCCCTTCCTGGCGCGCGTGGGCATGGCGGAGGCCGCCCGCAGGCTGGCGCGGGCGCACGGCCGGCGGCCACGGGCCGACTGGCTCGCCCACCGCTGCACGACGCCTACTGGGAGTCCCGCCTACCCCGGCGGGCCCTGGCCGCCCTGGACGTGCCCGCGCTCCACGTCGCCGGCTGGTACGACCTGTTCCTGGGCGGCACCCTGCGCAACTACCGCGCCATGGCCGACGGCCCGGCCGGGCGGGCCAGCGCCTGGTCATCGGCCCGTGGACGCACCTGGCCTTCGACGGGCACCTGGCTCGGGCGCTCCTTTCCCGGCGGCGGCACGCGGGAGTCAGGGGCCGCGAGCTCACGGTCGACTTCTGGAGGGCGAGCCCTGGGGGACGAGCCGCCGCGCCTGCCCCACGACCCGGTGCGCTCTACATCATGGGGGCCGGGCGCTGGGTCGACCTGCCCGCCTGGCCGGCGCCGGACGCCGAGGAGACGGCCTGGAGGCTCGCCGACGGCGGCGCCCTGCTCGCGCCCGACGAGGCGGGGCCGCCGTCGGCGCCACCTCCTGGACCCACGACCCCGCCGACCCCGTCCCGCGCAGGGCGGCCAGATGCTCATGGGCCCGCCGGAGAGCGCCGGGCCGCACGACCAGCGCGACGTCGAGGCGCGACGACGTCGCCGTGTTCACCGGGCCGCCCCTGGCCGAGCCGGTCACCGTCCTGGGGCCGGTGCGGCTGCGCGCCTGGGTGAGCGCCGACGCCGTCGACGCGCACCTGCACGCCGCCCTCACCGAGGTCCTGCCTGACGGCGCCTCCGTCCTGCTCACCGACGGCGTGCTGCGCCTGTCCGCCCGCCGCGGGACGGACCGGCGCGACCCGTTGACCCCGGGCGAGGCGGTCGAGGTGGAGGTGGACATGTGGGCCACCGGCGCACGTGCCCGCCGGGCACCGCCTCCGCCTGGACCTGGCAGGGCTCGTGCTGGCCGCGCTACGACGTGGCCGACCCGGCGGGCGGGGCGCCGGTGGAGATCACCGTGCACCACGACGCCGCCCGCCCGAGCGCGCTGCTCCTGCCCTGGTCGACCTCGCCGCCTCGGTCGGGACCGGTCGTAGCGGCGCCGGGGCCGGTCCCGCTCGCCCGCGCCAGGGTCTTTCACCCGCCCGCCGCCAGGACCCGGTTGCCCGCCAAGCCGCCGCTGCCCCGCCCACCCTGCTCCCCCGCCACAGGACCTGAGACGATTCACCGAGACCTTCGACAACGAAAGAGGCCGGTCATGACCATCCTGCGCGAAGATTTCCTGCGGGGCCTCCACGGCCGCCCATCAGATCGAGGGCAACAACCTCGCCTCGACTTCTGGGCCGCCGAGAACGCGGCCGGTCGGGCAACCCGATGTTCCAGGAGCGCTCCGGCGACGCCTGCGACTCCTACCACCGCTACCGCGGGGACGTCGCCTGGCGGCCGAGGGAGGCTGAACGCCTACCGCTTCTCCATCGAGTGGGCCCGCATCGAGCCGGTCAGGGCCGCCTCCCGCGCCGAGCTCCTCCACTACCGCGACATGCAGTCGACGCCTGCCACGAGCACGGCCTCACCCCGCTGGTGACGCTCCACCACTTCCACCTCCCGCCTGGCTCGCCGCCGAGGGCGGCATTGCAGGCCCCACACGCCCGGGCTCGTCGCCGCTACGTCGACTGCGTCAGCGAGATCCTCCACGGCGTGCCCTGGATCATCACCATCAACGAGCCCAACACATCTCGCCCTGTTCGGCCTCGGCGCTGGCCGCCCAGGACGCCGAGCACTCCCGGCAGGCGGCCGGGGACGGGATCGCCCGGCCCGCGGGCGACGATGAGAAGGACGACGGGCCCGAACGGCGACGGGGTCGGCGACAGGGGCCGAGACCGGGGACGATGACGGGTCCGCCGATGCCCGTCCCGCGCTGCCCGCCCCTCCCCGGAGATGGCCGCCCCATTATCGCCATGCACGAGGCCGCCAGGAAGGTGCTGCGCGATCGGTGCCGGGCGCCAGGATCAGATGGTCGCCCGCCGGCGAGGCCTTCACGCCCACGCCCGGCAACGAGGAGGTCTGGGAGCGCGTCTTCCGCCGGTGGGGAGGCGTCTACCTCGACGCCTGCGAGCAGGACGACTTCATCGGCGTGCGGTCCACCACCTCCCAGCCGGTCGACGCAGACGGCCCCGTGCCCCACCCGACTCCCGACAACACCCTCACCGGGTGGGCCTACGCCCCTGACGCCCTGGCCATCAACCTGCGCCGCTACTGGGAGCGCTACCGCAAGCCATGGTCGTCACCGAGAACGGCATCGCACCGCCGACGACGCCCGCCGCATCGCCTACACCCGCGAGGCCCTGCGCGCGCCCTCGTCGCGGCCGCGGCCGACGGCGTCGACGTGCGGCAGCTGCCACTGGTCCCTGCTCGACAACTACGAGTGGGGCTGCTGAGCCGACCTTCGGCCTCATCGCCGTCGACCGCGCCCACGACTCGAGCGCGCCCCCAAGCCCTCGCTGGCCTGGCTGGGGGCGTCGCCGCGGAGAACGCCGCCTCGCTGGAGCCGCAGGCCTGAACCCGCTGCCACCGCCGCCGCCCTTCACCGAAACCGGCGGAAAAGACACGTGAGACCGGCGGAAAATGCACAATCCTGCAGATAACTCAGGACCCGCCCTGAGCGGCCGCACCATCACGCCGACGGCGACCGCCAGTGCTCCCGCTTCGGTTGCCTCACGGATCGAACCGATCTACAGTTAAAATGCCGTTCCATCGACATTCGACTACCGCACCCGGGGCGAAGTCGAACGCGAGTTGAACAGCCGGAAGCAGGAAGCCTGAGAACACCGAACGCTCCATCGCCGTGCGATCACCACTGCGCGGACCGCATCGGCGTGCGAACCGCCCCGGGAATCTGGAGAGCGGGAAGGGGACCGCGATGGTCGAGGTAACACGGGGAGTCAGGGTCCGTTTTCGTGATCTCAAGCCGTATGCGCCCGGAGTCGCTCGAGGCGCTGAGGGGCCCCTACCACGGTCGCATCGATCTGCCGCACGGCGCGCTGGCAGCCGACCGCCGCGGGTGGACATCGACGACCGCGGGCGGCGCCGCCGCTATGCTGAGGCGCTGCTGGCCGAGGAGCGCCGCCGATCAGGAGCGCCTGCTCAGCTCGACGCCGCCTGATCGAGATGTGGCCGCTGCTCAACCTCGACCGGCGGGTGCTCGACCTGTGGGAGGGCCGGTTCCCCAGTTGAGACGCATGATCCCGCACGCCAACAGGCAACGCAACATCGCACGGCTGGCTCCTCATGCCGCCGGCGCTCACTGTTCGCTCTCCGGCGGCTCCGGGGCCATTCGAAGCACGGACTGATCGACCGGCCCACGGAGGACGTGGACCTGTTCACCGTGCAGGGCCGTGCGGGTCCCGTCCGCGCTCGACCGATCGTCACGGCCTTCACGGGCTGGCAAGATCGACGATGCATGCAGCGCGACTCATTCGCCCGCCTGAGTGCTCTGGGATCAGACGGAGTCACGATCGAGCTGGACCTCGGCGTCGACTGGCGCGCCCAGGACCCGGTCATGCCTCGACATCGGGCCGGTGCTCAGCCGGATGACGCCGTCGGAACAAGACGGCCGCCCTGTTCTCCTGAGGCGAGGCCCGCGACTCACCTCGACGTGACCGCATCCGCCGATCGGGCCAGTACACGGATGAATGCTCCTCGAGCTCGCCGAACGCGCGGACCCCGGCTTCGACCGGAAGTGGTTCGCCACCGGCTCTCGACCGTCGACCGCCTTCAACAGCGCGAGGTCGGGCCGTACGGCGCGACACCGCAGCAACTCGAAGACATCAAAAACGCGCTGCAGATCCTGGGGCAAGCACCTGCGCGAGCACTGAGCCTTATACCCGCATGAGTCCACGAGGAGGACCATCGCCACGACGACCGCCGCAGCGCGCTGCACACCTCCACAAGACCCAGGACGATCCAGCCGATGATAATTCGGAGCGCGGACACCGGTCACGCGTAGGCGGACAGACCCCGGTCGAGAGTCCATATCCTGACTCTCTCCCGGGGTATTCCAGTCCGAGCGCAGTACTGGTCGCGCTCCACCACTAATGTCAGGTCTCCCCCTCCGAGACCGTTCTTGCCCTGGGAGGCGAGATCAACCCAAGTCGTCCCCGTGCTGGCCCCGCAACAAAATCTTTCAGGAAGTTCCTATCCCACTGCACTTCGTCGAGAACCAAGGGGGACCGACCATTGAGCACCCATCGCAGGATCTCTGCAAATCGCATCGCCGCTGATCTCCGTCGGCCGCCCTCCGGAACCTGACATATGTGATTCCCCGTCTCGATGACGGCGGTGATCGGCAGGATCATACTGTCTCGAGTCAACTCGCTCGCCCATGAGCAGGCGATGTCCTGCCGGTCCGGTGAACCCGCCTTCGACCAGCCGGGCACCGGGCGGACTATATGATCGAGAACAAGTATCGATGAACCAGACGTTTCATGATTCCACCCCGATCAGGCGCGAGGAACCCGGAGTAGTCGTCGGCGCCCTGGGTCCAGCTGATACGAGGCCGCCCTGGCTCACCACGCGCCGAGACCTCCTCCGGCCATTGCCGTCGCGTACCGGCATATCGATCAGAGGAGACTCGACCGCCATAGCACACGAGAACATCATGGAGCGCCTTTCCGTCGATTGCGTCGAGGAGGGCCGGACTGTGCGTCGTCAGCAGTACCGAAAACGCCCGGCTGCCGGGAGACGCTTTCGACCAGGTCGAGCAGACGCGCCGCGTGAGAGGGTTGGAGTCCGTTCTCGATCTCCTCGATCGCGAGCACGACTCGGAGGCGGGTGCATCGAACGCGGACTGGCCGGACCGGATCCACCGATATCAAGCGATGTCGACGCCGTCATCAGGGCCGTAGCCACCGCGCTGAAACGCAGGATCCCGTCGCTCATGAGCCTGGCCGTAGTGCGTCTTCCCCTCCCCTCATCAAGAGCAAGCATGACCCGACCCTCATCGGTCCAGGAAAAATCGAGGGATTCCACATTGCAATCCGAGACGATGCGCACCATGTCCTCCAGATCCTGGAATCGCCCCGGATCCGCAGTCCGAAGATGAAGAACGGTGGCGCAGATTCTCGCCGTTCCTTCTCAACCGGTACTCCCCGGCGGGACATAATACGCATCAACCGCGGCGCGGGCTCCAGGTTGAAGGTGTTGGCCAGCGCGTCCGCCACCGTCATCGCACGTCCGACCAGCCGCCGAACGGTTTCGTCTCGACGATCAGTGCGGTCCTGATCTGCTCCCAGAACACTCCGGTCGTCGCGCATCGCAACCAACCGGCTGGATCCGTTCACGCCGCTTCTGTAGGAAATCTCCAGGCCCTCCCGACTCGCACGCTTGACCTCGAACCAGACCTTCTCCTCCCGGCGCCGGTTTGTACGAGCCTCTCGTCTAGGATCTTCAGAGTCGGATCCACCCTGACCTCGACATCGTAGTCCAGGGCGGTCCCGTCGTCCCCGATCTCGATCCGGCACCCGATTTTGAATGAGATCTCCGTAAGAGCACACCGCGCGAGCCGCCGCGCCGGACCGCCCTCGGCGTCCGCCATCGAGAGCATCGCCGAAGTTCTCCACCGGAGATTCAGGACAGCGCCTCGATCGCATCGAGAACATTCGATTTGCCACTCAGGTACGCCCAGTCAGGATCGTCAGGTCCCCGGAGGACCGTCGCTCCGCGAAAGGACTTGAAACGGTGGAGCCTGACTTCCGCCAATCGCGCGATCACCATGACGATAACCCTATCGGTGTGTCCTTCTCGTCGAGACGGCAGAGTCGAGTCCCCCGAGCAGCAGTGGTCTTGCGTTCCCGTGTCCGGACGTTGGGTTCCGGGGCGGCGAGGTTCCTCCCGGGCGGGACCGGCACCACGGTCCGCGACGACACGACCGGCCCCAGGATCCGAGGTCTGCCGGACGACCCGCGAGGACACGCCCCTGACGAACGCTCTCGCGGGCCCGCCCAGCCGATCGGGGCGCTTGCTGGCTGTCACTCGACCCGCGCCGCCACATTCATCTGCTACGCCTCTCCGCCCTTTGCTACGCCCCTTTCTCTCGTACAGTGAAGGGGAAAGAGGCGTAGCAGAGGAAAAGGCGTAGTGGACGCCGCGGCGCCCTCGCACGGTGCGGCGCAGGACGACCGAGTCCCAGCCCCCAGAGCCGCTCAGGCGCGCCCGTGCCGGAGCGGCCGCCTCGTCGGCGGGGCAGCGAGGCCATCAGCACGCGCTCGGCGTCGGACCACTCCCCAGGTCCAGCCCCTCATCGGCCAGGCGCGCGGCGGCAGCGAGCCGGGGGCGAGGTCGGCCCGTCCCGCCCCAGCAGGCCAGGGCAGGACCTGCTCGCGCCCGCCGTCGGTCTGCCGGTCCCCGCCGTCTGCCGCGCCCGCCGTCGGCCCGGCCCCCGTCCCGCCGCCGCCCTGCAGGCTCTCGCGCAGGATCACCCAGGCGGCCGGGTCGTCGGCGGCCAGGAGCCGGAAGGAGCCGAGGGCGACGGCGTCGTCGTCGTGAGCGCAGCGCGATGAGGGCGCGGTAGTGCTCGAAGACGGACCCGGGCACGCCCACCTGGTCGGCGGCGTTGATCTCGGTGTAGTTGGGGGTCACGGGGATCCACGGCTCGCCGGTGGTGAAACCGGCGTTCGCGGTCGCGTCCCACTGCACGGGGTGCGGGCGTTGTCCCGGGAGACGCGGGCCAGGGCCGCCAGGACCCGGGCGGGTCGTCGCCGACGCCGGTGCGCTCGTGGAAGTGGTTGATGGACTCCAGGTCCCGGTAGTCCTCCAGGCCGCGGAAGACCGTGTTGGTCTGGCCGAGCTCCTCGCCCTGGTAGACGTAGGGCGTGCCCCGGTGCAGGTGGAGGATCGAGGCCAGCGTCTTGGCGCTGATCGCCCGCCAGGCCGGGTCGTCGTCGCCGAAGCGGGAGACGGCGCGGGGCTGGTCGTGGTTGTCCCAGTAGGAGGAGTTCCAGCCGCGCTCGACGCCGTCGACCGGGGCCAGGCCCTCCTGCCAGCGGGCGAGTTCTCGCTGAGGGGCGACGAAGGGCACGGGCCGCGGGTCGAACTTGCCGCCGGGACCGGCGTCCAGGGCCGTGTGCTCGAACTGGAAGACCATGTCGAGCTCGGGGGCGTCGAGGTTCGTGTAGCGCTGGGCCTGGGCGAGGGTGACGTTCGCGGTCTCGCCGACCGTGAGGATGTGGCGGGAGCGGGGCGCGAAGACGGTCCGCCACATCTCGTGGAGGAACTCGTGGACGCGCGGGCCGTTGGCGACGGCGGAGAAGCCGTCGCCGAACAGGTCGCCGTCGCGCTTGACGCCGTCGACCAGCGGGTAGGTCTTGGAGATGAGGGAGATGACGTCCATGCGGAAGCCGTCGACGCCGCGGTCGAGCCAGCGGCCCATCATGGCGTGCACGGCGCGGCGGACGTCGTCGTTCTCCCAGTTGAGGTCGGGCTGCTTGGGGAGAACAGGTGGAGGTAGAACTCGCCGGTGGCCTCGTCCCAGGCCCAGGCGGAGCCGGAGAAGACGAGCCCCAGTTGGTGGGCTCGGTGCCGGGGCTGCCGGGCTCCAGGCCGGGCACGTCGCGGGCCGGCCGCCAGATGTACCAGTCGCGCTTGGGGTCGTCCCGGCGGGAGCGGGAGGCGGCGGAACCAGGGGTGCTCGTCGCTCGTGTGGTTGACCACCAGGTCCATGACCAGGCGCATGCCGCGCCCGTGCAGTGCGGCGATGAGCTCGTCGAGGTCTGGCGAGCGACCCGAAAAACGGGTCGACGTCCTCGTAGTCGGAGATGTCGTAGCCGTTGTCGTCCTGCGGGGAGCGGTAGACGGGGCTGAGCCACGACGTCGACCCGAGCCGGTCGAGGTGGTCGAGGCGGGCGGTGATGCCGAGGGATGTCGCCGACGCCGTCGCCGTCGGTGTCCTGGAAGGAGCGCGGGTAGACCTGGTAGACGACGGCGCAGCGCCACCGAGTCAGGGTCGTCTCCGACGTGACGGGGGCTGGTGATGAGGGGCAGGGAGCGGTTCATGGGAGGTCCTTCCGGTGCGATGGCGATTGCGGTGGGACGACGGCGATAGTGTGATTTTTGGCCGATCCGCCCAGCCCCTCCGGGGCGGTCCGGGCGGCGGGCCGGCCGGTCCGCGGCGGGACGCGGCGGGAGGGCGAGACGGCGGTGCAGTGCGGCGGGGCGGGACCGGACCGGCCCGCCCCGCGGATCTCACTTCTGCGACCCCCGCATGACGCCGGAGATGACCCAGCGCTGGGCGAAGACGTAGACGAGGAACATGGGGGCGATCGCCATGAGGTAGGAGGCGAAGGACACCGGGTAGTTCGTGTTGAACTGCCCCTGGAAGACATACTGGGCCAGCGGCAGCGTCGCCTTGGTCTGGTCGGTGAGGATGACCAGCGGCAGCAGGAAGTCGTTCCAGGCCCACAGGCAGGTGAGGATCCCGACCGTGGCGTTCATGGGCGACAGCAGCGGGAAGATGATCCTCCAGAAGATCTGCCAGCGCGAGGCGCCGTCGATCGCCGCCGCCTCCTCCAGCTCCTCGGGGATCGCCTTGATGAAGGAGGTGTACATGAGGATGTTGAAGGCCAGGCCGTAGACGACGTAGAGCAGGATGAGGCCCGCCTCGTTGTCCAGGTGCAGCAGGGCGGTCTCCTTGACCACCGGCAGCATGATGATGGGGAAGGGGCACGAACAGGGCCGCCACGAGTAGTAGTACATGCGGCGGAACCAGGGGTCGGTGCATAGTGCGCCCAGCGCGTAGGCGACCATCGAGTTGGTCAGCAGCGTGAAGACGGTGGCCCCCACGGTGATGATCGAGGTGGTCAGCAGCCGCTGGGGTAGGAGGTCGTCTCCCAGGCGGTGCGGAAGTTGTCAGGCTCCAGTGCTCGGGCGGCGCCCAGCCGGAGGAGCCCAGCTCCTCGGTGGTCTTGAAGAGGTGACGGCGGTGGTAAAGCGAGCACCAGGATCGTCAGGCTCAGGACGACCGCCAGGGCGGTGCCCCACCAGTTGGTGCGGCCGAAGGTGCCCCTGGGTGGCGGCGGACCCGGTAGACCTCAGGGGCGCCCTGGCGCCCAGGCGCGACGCAGGGGCGGTGGTGGTGGTCATCGCGGATCAGACCCTTTCCTGGCTCTGGGTGAAGCGGAGCTGGGCGAAGGACAGCAGCACCACGATGAGGAAGTAGATGATGCCGTTCGCCGTCTGGTAGGCGTACTCGCCGCCCTGGAAGCCGTTGGTGAAGATGAGGTAGGAGATGGACTGGGTCGCGGTGCCCGGGCCGCCGCTGGTCAGGGCGACGATCTGGTCGAACACGCCCAGGAAGCCCTTGAAGGACAGCACCATGTTGATGCCCATGTGGGGATGATGAGCGGCAGGGTCATGGACCACAGTCGCCGCACGGGCCCGGCGCCGTCGAGCGCGGAGGCCTCGTAGATCTCATCGGGCACGGTCTGCAGCCCGGCCAGGTAGATGATCGTGTTGTAGGCCACCGCCTGCCACACGCCCACGAGCTACGATGGCGAGCCAGGCCAGGTCCTCGTTGGCCAGCAGCGAGGTGCTCAGCCACTCCACCCCAGGGCCTGGCCGATCGCCGGCGGGTTGTTGGTGAACAGGTAGCTGAAGATGTAGAGACGACCAGCACCGGCAGGACGTGGGGACGAAGAAGACCCCGCGCAGCAGGCTCTGCGCCTTGATCCTGGAGTTGAGCAGCAGCGCCAGTCCCAGGGCGATGAGGTTGGTCAGGAGCGAGGCGACGATCGCGTACTTGAAGGTGAACAGGTACGAGCCCCAGATGATGTCGTCGGTGAAGAGGTTCTTGTAGTTGGTCAGCCCTGACGAAGTGCCAGTCGCCGTAGCCCTTGGAGTTGGTGAAGGTGTGAAGAAGCCGGTCAGCAGCGGGATCGTCAGCAGCACGGTGAAGACGGCGGCCGCGGGCACAGTCATCCAGATGAAGGCCGGGTCGATCCTCCTGCCCCGGCCCTGCCCCGGTCCTTCCGGCGGTCCGACGGCGTCGCGGCCCCTGGCCCCGGAGTCGGTGGTCGTGGTGGTCATCATGCGTTCGCCTTTCTCACGCCGTCTCGTTGATGCGGCGGATGACCTGTCCCACCGGCTGTCCAGGGTGGTGATGAGCTGGTCGAGGATCGCCGCTGAAGAAGTACTGCTGGAGGTAGGAGTTGAGCGTGATGGCGGCGGGAAGTTGTGGTCCGAGTAGGTCGCCACGCGCCCGGAGTCGAAGTAGGGCTGGAGGCCCTCCAGCGCGGGGTCGGTGGTGGACAGCGCCGTCAGGGTCGGTAGGCGACCTGCTCGTCGCAGTAGGGACTTCATATTGGCCTCGCTCATGAGGTACTCGAAGAAGCGCAGGCTCTCCTCGGGGTGCGCCGGGTCCTTGCCCATGGTCAGGGCGACGTCGACGCCGGAGACGACCCTGGTGTCGGCGGCGGTGTCGGCCGGGGTGGCGAAGGTGCCCAGGTTGATGTCAGGGTTAGCAGGAGCGGATGGCGGGGATGGCGTAGGTGCCGTGCCAGTACATGCCCCTGCCCTGGGCGAAGCCCTGGTTGCCGTCGTTGTAGCCCAGGCCCGCCTTGTCGGAGTTGCCGCAGCTGTAGGCCCTGGAGCATCTTCTCGAACACGGGGGTGAGCTCGGCGAAGGAGGTCCCCGAGGACAGGTCGGCGCGCTTGGCGTACCAGGCGGCGACGCCGTCGGTGAGGAAGGAGCCGGACAGGGAGGAGAAGGCCGGCGCGCCGGTCCAGTTGTCCTTGGTCGCCCAGTAGAAGGGGTTGATGCCCCGCCCGGTGAGCTCGTCGCAGATGCCGATGAGCTCGTCCCAGGTGGTGGGCGGCTCCAGGCCCGCCTCGGCGAAGACGTCCTTGTTGTAGATGATGCCGCGAGCCGTTGTCGGCGAAGGCGAGGACTGGTCTGACCCTCCCCGCCCTGGCCGAGGGTGTTGAGGATGGAGGCGACGGCGGGGTTGACGCCGTCGAGCAGACCGGTCCGGCCGAAGTCGTAGAAGATGCTGGTCCTGGTCAGCGCCCCCGTAGTTGTAGTCGCCGTTGATGGTGATGAGGTCCGGCATGTCGCCCTTGACCAGGCGGGCCCGCAGGGAGGTGATGTTGCTGGCCTGGAGTTCTGGGTGACGACGATGTCGGGGTTGGCGTCGTTGAAGTCGGCGCAGATCCGGTCGAAGAGGTTGATGGCCTCGCTCTTGAACTGGAAAGAGCTCGGGATGGACCCTGCCGTCGCCGGACGAGCATCCGGCAGAGTCCGCCGGTACGCGCGAGCGCCGCCGTCCCCGCCGCGGCGGCGAGAAGGAGCGCCTGCTCAGTGCTGTCATGAAGGGACCTCCGTGCATCCTTGCTGAGGTGTGTGAGTGGTGGGGTCTGGTCGCGGTTCCGGGGGCCGGGGCCGCGACCCGAGATTATTTTGCTACAAAATAAACGGCGTGGCAAGCCCCGTCGTCGGGCATGATGGTCTCATGCCGCCCAGAACGCGCCGCCCGCGGGCGGGGCCCGACAGCCCCCGCCTCCCCGTGGGCGGAGCTGAGCAGGGACCCAGCGGGCGATCGTCCTCGCCCTGCTGCGCCACGGGCGCCTGTCGCGCCCGCAGATCATGAGCCTGGTCGGCATCTCGCCGGGGTCGATCACGCGGCTGACCGCCCCCTCGTCGAGCAGGGCCTGCTGGCCACGCGCCCCGAGCGGGCCTCGGGCGCGGGCCGCCCCCTCCCCTGGAGCTGCGGGCCGACGCCGAGAGCCTCGTGGGCGTCTCCGTGTCGGCGCGCACCCTCACGGCCGTGCTGACCAACCTGCGCCTGGACGCGCTGGAGACGGCTCGCCGCCCGCTGCCGGGCCACGACCCGCGGCGGGCGACGGGACTGCTGGGCCGACGTCGTCGGCGAGCTGCTCGCCCGCCGCCCGGCGGCGCCTGCGCCCAGCTGCCTGGGCCTCAGTCTGGGGGCACGAGCCGCGACGGGCGCACCGTCGACGAGGCGGTCTTCCTCGGATGGCACGGCGTGCCGCTGGCCGCGGCGATCGAGGCGCGCACCGGCCTGCCGACCCAGGGTCGGCAACGACCTGACCGCCCTGACCCAGCACGAGGCGTGGTTCCGGGCGGGCCGGGACCATGAGCGCTTCGCACTGGTCACGGTGGGCGTGGGCGTGGGCTACGGGCTGGTCGTCGACGGCGGGTGATCACCTCGCCCGACGCCGAACTCGGCCTCCTGGGCGCCATCCCGGTTCCCGACGGCGCCCGCCCGCCGGTCGCCTCACCGGCCATGGACTGCCTGACGGACACCGCCCTGGAGCGGGCCTGGGCGGCGGCGGGCGGCGGGCCCGGGCGCGGGCCGAGGGCGATCGTGCGGCGCGCGGCCGACGGCGACCGGACGGCCGTGGCCGTGTCGCCTCCTTCGCCCGGCGCCTGGGGCGCCTGATCAGAATGCTCGCCGCCTTCACCCTGCCGGAGGTCGTCGTCGTGGCCGGCAGGCGCGCCGCGATCGCCCTCGCTGTTCGAGGAGCAGGTGATGGTGGGCATCGCGGCGGTGCGGCGCGCGAGCGCGCAAAGCCCGACGATCGCGGTGCGCGAGCACGAGCAGGGTCGACTGGGCGCGGGGCGCGGCCTGCCTGGCCCTGAGGTCCCGGGTCATGGGCGAGCTGCTGACGGGCGCGCCGGTGGGGCTCCCCCGCCGGGGTCCGGATCGCCGGGTCTCCCGCCGGCGAGACGGGCCCTCAGATCCCCCCACCGCTCCCGCGGATCAGCACCGGCACCTCGCCGAGGTGAGTCCCGCTCGTGGACGCGCCCCCGTCCACCCGCTCGCCGGTCCACGGATCAATCCAACTCCCGGCGGGCGCGTAGGTCCTCCAGGGGCCGCGCCCCGGCTCGGTCACGGGGTTGACCACGATGTCGTCGCCCAGCAGGTACTCGGTCTCGTAGTCCCAGATCGCCGGGTCGGAGGTCTCGAAGAACAGGGCCCGCATGGGCGGCTTGCCGCCGCGCAGGGGCCCGCGCGGCCTGCTCCACCAGATAGGGCGCAGGCCCTGGCGCACCGCGACGAGCTCTCGCGCGAGATCCACGAGCCGCGGGCAGGGACCGGCGCTCGGCGACGTTCCAGGGCGTCCTGTCGCGGCACGGGGCGCGGTGCCCGTTGAACTCCGAGTGGTACTGCATCAGGGGCATGAAGACGGACGCGCCCCAGGCCCGCAGGTAGAGCTCGGCCTCGGGCACGTCGCCGGAGAACCCGGCGATGTCCCACCCCAGTGAGACGACGCCGCAGGCCAGGCCGTCAGCCCTGCCCGGATCGCGGCCCGGAAGGCCTCCCAGGTCGAGTCCTCGTCGCCCGCCCAGAAGGCGCCGTGGGCCTGGGAGCCGGTGAATCCGGAGCAGGGAGAAGGTGACGGGGGCCCGGCCCTCGCGGCGCAGGAGGTCCCCGTAGCGCGCGCGTAGGCCACCGGGTAGAGGTTGGCCCCGCCTCCCGGCGCTGCCGTCGCCGAAGCGCAGGTCCCGCCCCAGGCGTGCTCGCCGCCGTCGGTCTTGAACCACGTCGATGCCCACGTCCGCGACGAGTAGCGCCGCCAGCTCGTCCACCACCGCGCCCCCTGCGCGGTGGTCAGGTCCGGCATGAGCGCGCCGGGGAACCACCAGCCGCGGTTGGCGTAGGGGCGCCGTCCGCCCGGCGGACGACGTGCCCGGACTCCAGCAGGGCGTCGCGCTGGGCGGCGGCCGGCGCGCCCAGGCCCGGCTCGTCCTTCTGCAGGGGACCTGCCACAGGGATGACGCGCACGCCCCGGTCGTGGAGTTCGGCGACCATTCCGGCGGGGTCGGGCCAGGCGCCGTCGGCCGGGAACTCGAAGTGCTCGTAGGAGTAGGGCCGGGAGGGGTCCCCGCGGTAGCGCGAGTCGCGGAAGATGCAGAACCCCTCCTCGTCGCTCCACGCCTCGATGACCACCACCGACACGGGGATCCCTCCCGCTCGTGGCGCTCGACCTGCTCCATGACCCTGTCGCGGGTGTTCCACTCGTTGCCGGAGGCCCACAGCCCGAAGACCCACTCGGGCAGCTCCTCGCCGCGCCCCGTGCGCGCCGTGTAGGCCGCCAGGACCTCCTGGGGGGAGCCGTCCCACACGGGCGCCTCCACCTCGGGGCACGGCTCGGCCCGCCCCAGGTCGATCTCGACGATGAGCGCGTCGGGGTCGTCGGAGGCGATGGCCAGGCGGGTGCGGCCCGCGGCGGCCACGTGGAACCCCCATCCCGCCGCGCCGACGACGTGGGCGAAGGGCACGGGGAAGTAGGTGAAGGGCGTGCCACTGCTCCCTTGTACTGCTCCGAAGACGCGCAGGTCGACGTCGTGCCCGCGCTGGTCGATCGCGTCGTAGCGCTCCCCGAGCCCGACGACGTGCTCGCCGCGCTCCAGCCGCATGGCGAAGCGCACGCCGTGGGTGCCGGCCGACGAGGTCAGCCAGGCGATCGAGTCCCCGAGCGCCCGGCGGCACCGCAGCCGCCCCGCCTCCCCGGGCGGGCCGGGCGTCCACCGCGCCGACTCCACCGGGAACCAGTCGGTGCGCGACTCCCGCCCGGAGGGATCGGTGACGAGGAAGCGGTAGCGCCACGGCCCCTCGGGCGCCCGGGGGATCGTCGCCGTCCAGCCGGTCGGGCCGACGGCGGCCGCCTGCGCGCGGCGAGGGTGCCCTCTGCCCCGATGACCGGCCCCCGCGGCGTCGGAGGGCGCCAGGGCGAGGCACTCGCGCGCGCCGGCGCGCGTCTCGATCTCGACGACGGCCCCGCCGGCGGGCGCCCCGACGATCCCGAGCCTGACGGGCCCCCGCGATCGGCAGCAGGGGACGCGTCCTCGTCGCCGTGGTCGTAGGGGTGGCCCCCGCCCTCGGGCACGTGGAGCGGGTCGGGTGCGGTCATGGCGCTGCTCCCTTCACGGGTCGTCGCGGGGCGGGCGGGGCCCCTGAGGGTCTCGCCGGGGATCCAGGTCACAGGCAGGATCGTCCCGCGGGGGCCGCTCGTCCGCCGCAATGGCCCCTGACGAGGTAGTCCACGGCCGTCGTGCCTTGTCCCTCACCGACTGGCGCACGGTCGTCAGCCGCGGGACGGCGAACGCGGACATCTCCAGGCCGTCGAAGCCGACGACGGACACGTCCCGGGGACGTCGAGGCCGCACTGCCTCAGCCCGGCGACGATCCCCAGCGCTGGATGTCGCCGGAGGCAGACGGCGGTGATCTCCCTGCGCCCCTCCGCCAGGCGGTGGGCGAGGGCCTGCCCCTGCCCGAAGTCGACCTCCGCGAGGAAGACGTTGCGCCGCTCGAGGGTCGCACCGTGCGCGGCGAGCCCCTGCCTGAGGCCGTCGAGTCTGGCGCGCACCACTCCCGGCCTGGCGGTGGAGGGACCGGCGAAGACGATGTTCCGATGCCCGGCCGAGGCCAGCTTCTCGCCGGCGATCCGCGCGCCGCCGACGTCGTCGATATTGACGTGGGAGACCGCCCAGGTCCTCGTACGCGTCGACGAACACCGACGGCGCGGCGACGCGGCGCGCGAAGTCGCGGGGGGCCATGGCTGTGGTCGCCATGACGACCGCCCCGGACACGTTCCAGGAGCGCAGCTGGGAGACCGTCTCCGCCACCCGCGTGGCGCCGCACAGCATGAGCGCGAAGCCCGGCGCTGCGGGCCCGCTCCTGCAGGCGCCCACGAAGAGCGACTCGTAGGGCGAGTCCAGGGCCGCGCGGCCCGGGACGGCGCCGTAGACCAGGGCGATGATCCGCGAGGAGCAGGACGCCAGGAGCGGGCCGAGGCGTTGGGGACGTAGCCGATCTCCTCGACGGCGGCCCGCACCTTCTCGACGGTCGCCGCGGAGACCCCTGCCCTCCTCCCGTTGATGACGTTGGACACGGTCATGGCGCTGACCCCGGCGAGCCGGGCGACGTCCCGAAGCGTGGCCATGTCGTTCCTCCCGGGTCCGGCTGCGGTGTTGACCATCTTACAGACAGAGGTGTACCGTTAAACTAGGGTTTAGCGCAACACCTCATGCTGGACCGGGAACCTCCGCCTCAGACACAGGAGTCCCCATGGCACCCGCCCGCACCCTCCCGCCGCTCGTTCCTCCCTCGGCGCCGCCTCCTCGCCGCCCTGATCCCGCTCGCCTCCTGCTCAGGCGGCTCGGGCGGCCCCACCAGGACACGACGGCGGACAAGGGCCTGCCCGTCCAGGGACCACCCTGACCTACGACCCCCAACACCCTGGTCAACAACGGCGAGCCCATCACCCTGAGTGGTGGCTGTGGGACGGCGAGGAGCAGTTCACCGCCTTCGCCGACGCCTACCGGAAGATCCACCCCTAACGTCGAGATCAAGGTCGTCAACCAGCCCTGGGACGACTACTGGACCAAGCTGCCCCTCGCCCTCCAGGGGGACAAGGGCCCCGCGATCTTCAACATCCACAACTCCCACCACGAGAACATCCTGCCGTACTGCGCCGCCTACGACATCGACCTGGACGCGGCCCGCACGGACTCTCGTCGGCGTGAACGGGCACGTCATCGACGGCCGGGTGTACTACCTGGACTACGGCCTCATGACGGGGCTCATCTACTACAACAAGGCCATGTGGTCCGCCGCGGGGCTGACGGAGGCGGACATCCCCAAGACCTGGAGGAGTTCCGCGCGGTGGCCAAGAAGCTGACCATCGGCGAGGGCGGCTCGCTGAGCCAGGCCGGGTTCAACTTCAACACCTCCGCCTACGTCCTCCTGCTCGGCAAGCACTACCAGTCGGGCGCCAACCTGTTCGACAAGGAGGGCAAGAAGGTCCAGCTCGACACCGACGTCGTCAAGGCCGACCTCGCCTTCCTCACCGACCTGTACGGCGTCGACAAGGTCGGCTCGCCCGACTTCGGCAGCGACTCTGACGAGGCCTTCGGCCAGGGGCTGTCCGCCATGACCTACAACTGGGGGCCACTACTACGGCACCCTGAAGGACAAGTACCCTCCATCGACTTCGGCACCTTCCAGACGCCGGTCGAGCGCGCGGGCGCCGCGCCCTACGCCTACGACCGCTGCAACGGCGAGTCCACCCCGGGCATCAACAAGAACGCCCCGGCCGGAGCCCAGGAGGCCGCCCAGGACTTCCTGAAGTTCTTCCTCACCAGCGACGAGCTGCTCAAGAACCCGTGCCTGCGCTACAGCCTGTTCCCCGCGTCGGCCTCCCTGGCGGACAACGACGAGATCGCCGCCCACCCCGTCATGAAGGCGCTGGGCTCGATCGACCGCTACATCTGGCCGGGCCCCATGCCCGCCACCGTGGAGGACAACGCGAAGACCGCCGTCGCCGACGTCCTCAGTACAACGGCGCCGCGGCGCCCACGGCGCTCTCGCGGCGCAGTCCGCGATCGACGCCGACCTGGCCAAGACCTCCTTCGTGTCGGTGGAGGGCGACTACGCCCACGCCGACGAGGCCAGTAGAGCGGTCGAGCCGAGCAGAAGCAGCCGAGTAGAACAGAGTCCGGCGGTGGGCGGCCCCGACCGCCCACCGCCCCGATCCATGAGCACCACCACCATCCCACCGGGGCGGAGACCCCGCCACCAGACCCAGGACCCCGCCGCGGGCGGAGCCCCGCCGCCGGCCGCAAGCGCGCGTACGCCGGCGAGCGATCGCTGCGCAACGGCGTCGTGGCGCTGATCGTCATCTTCAACGCCGTCCTGCTCGTCTACCCGATCGTCCAGGCCCTCCTGGGCCCTTCCACCAGTGGAACCCCTCAACGGCACCTACCGCTGGGTCGGCCTGAGAACTACTCCGACCTCGCGGCGGACCCGACGTTCTGGACGTCCCTGACCACACGGCCTACTTCTCGGTCGTCGTCATCGCGCTGCGGGTCGTCCTCGGCCTGGCGCTGGCCTACGCGATCTGGTCCCGGGGTCACGCGGCACAAGACCTTCTTCCGCGCCGTCTCTACATGCCGACCGTCACCCCCATGGTGGCCATCGCCTACGTGTGGAAGCTCATGTACAACCCGCAGATCGGCGTCTTCCACAGCCTCCTGGGGATCGACCTCAACTGGCTGCACAACTCCCGCTGGGCCCTGCCCGCCGTCATGGCCATGACCGTCTGGAAGGACTTCGGCTACGCCGTCATCCTCTTCCCTGTCGGCCCTGCACTCCCTGCCCGAGGACGCCCTGAGGCGGCGAGCGTGGACGGGGCGTCGGCGTGGCAGAGGTTCCGCACGTCATCAACCCGCTGCTGCGGCCCATGACGGTCTTCGTCGTCATCACCTCCCTCATCAGCTACGTGCAGGCCTACGTCCAGATCCTCATCATGACCGAGGGCGGGCCCGGCAAGTCCACCTACCTCATCTCCTACATCATCTTCGACGAGGCCTTCCAGAAGTACGACTTCGGCTACGCCTCGGCGATCGCCTTCGTGCTCCTGGTCATCACCGCGGCCCTCACCGCGCTGTCCTTCTCCGTGTCCTACCGCCGCAGCGGGGGTGCGCGATGAGCCGGCGCATTCAGACCATCGTCCTGGAGGGCGTCCTGGCGGTGCTGGGGATCACCACGGTGTTCCCCTTCGTGTGGATGCTCTTCTCGGCCTTCAAGCCCAACCGGGAGATCGTCAGCCTCCACCAGTCCCTCCTCCCGCAGGAGTGGACCCTGGAGAACTTCACCGGATTGCAGGACAAGTCTCGACTTCCTCCGCTTCTTCCTCAACAGCCTCAGGGGTCGCCCTGGTCATCACCGCAGTGACCATCTACACCAGCTGCCTGTGCGGCTACGTCCTGGCCAAGTACCGCTTCCGGGGCGCAACGCCGTCTTCGGCTTCATCCTGGGCACCATGATGATCCCCTGGGCCGTGACCATCATCCCGCGCTACAGCATGTTCGCGTCCTGGGGGCTGCGCGACCACTACATCGCGCTGATCCCTGCCGGGCCCGCCCTGTCCGGGTTCGGCATCTTCATGTTCCGCCAGTCGATGAGCGACATCCCCGACGCCATCCTCGAGGCGGCCCGCATCGACAGCGCCGGCGAGATCTACATCTTCCACCGCATCGTGCTGCCGCATGAGCCGCAACCCCATCTCGGCCCTGGCCATCTTCCAGTTCCTGTGGTCCTGGGAGGACTACCTGTAGCCCTACCTCATGATGGACAGCGAGGACAAGCAGGTCCTGGCCGTGGGCTGACCACCTTCAACGGCCGCTACGGGACCGACTACGGTGGTCTTTTCGCCGCCACGACGATCTCCGTCATCCCGGTCCTCGTCGTCTACCTCATCTTCCAGAAGCGCTTCATCGCAGGCGCCGCCGCCGCCGCAGTCAAGGGGCTGATCCCATGACCTCACCGCTGTCCCCTGCCCCCGCCGGGCTCCGCTCCCGCCCCGGCCCGCCCTGACGCCGTCGTCACGGCGGACGGAGCCCGCTTCACCGTCCTGACCGACCGGCTCATCCGCATGGAGCACTCCCGCACCGGCGACTTCGTCGACGCCGCCACCCAGCTGGTGGTCTCGCGCGACCTGGGCCCGGCGCCCGACTTCGAGGTGCGCCGCGGGGAGGACCGGGTCGAGATCCTCACCGCCCACCTCCACCTGACCTACCAGCCCTCCCGGGGCTTCTCCCGGTCGGGCCTGACCGTGAGCCTGCGCACCGCCGTCATCAGCCCCTCACGGCGGCGCCTGGCGCCACGGCGATACCTGGGACCCCGAGGAGACCTACCCCACCAACCTCGGCGGCACCCGCCGCACCCTGGACGAGGTCGACGGGCGGGCCCGCCTCGACCCCGGCCTGCTCGCCACCCACGGCATCGCCGTCGTCGACGACTCCGCCTCGCTCCTGCTCCAGCGCGACGAATGGGTCCGCCCGCGCCCCGGCGCCGACCCCGTGGACGGGCGCACGCCGGACGAGGACCTGTACCTGTTCGGGTACGGCCAGGACTACCGGGGGGCGCTGCGCGACTTCTTCGCCCTGACCGGCCCCACGCCCCTCATCCCGCGCGCTGCTGGGCAACTGGTGGAGCCGCTTCCACAAGTACTCCCAGACCTCCTACCTGGCTCTCATGGACCGGTTCGCGGCCGAGGAGCTGCCCTTCTCCGTGGCCGTGATCGACATGGACTGGCACCTGGTGGACATCGACCCGGCGCTCGGCAACGGCTGGACCGGCTACACCTGGAACACCGACCTGTTCCCCGATCCGAGCGCTTCCTGGCCGCCCTGCACTCCCGCGGCCTGCAGGTCGCCCTCAACCTGCACCCCGCCGCGGGCATCCGCCGCCACGAGGCCGCCTACGAGCCCATGATGCGCCGGCTCGGCCTGGACCCGCCTCCGGCGACGAGATCCCTTCAACATCGGGGACAGGACTTCACCGCCGCCTACCTCGACCACGCCCACCACCCCTGGAGGAGCAGGGCGTGGACTTCTGGTGGCTGGACTGGCAGCAGGGCGGCGTCACCGACATCCCGGGGCTGGACCCGCTGTGATGCTCAACCACGTCCACTACCTCGACTCCGGGCGCGAGCGCACCCGCACCGGGGCGGACGGCCGGGTCGAGCGCCACCGCCGTCGTCCCATCACCTTCTCCCGCTTCGCCGACGCCTCCAGTCACCGCACTCCCATCGGCTTCTCCGGGGACACGGTGATCACCTGGGACTCCCTGCGCTTCCAGCCCGATTCACCGCCACCGCCGCCAATATCGGCTACTACTGGTGGTCCAACGACATCGGCGGGCACATGTTCGGCCGTTGCGACGACGAGATGGCGGCCCGCTGGGTCCAGCTGGGCTGCTTCTCCCCATCAACCGGCTCCACTCGACGGACTCGGTGTTCAACTCCAAGGAGCCGTGGCGCTTCTCCCGCGACGCCCGGGCCACCATGAACGCCCACCTGCGGCTGCGCCACCGGCTCGTGCCCTACCTGTACACGTGGGCGCGCCGGGCCCGCACCGAGGGCGTCGGCCCCGTCCGGCCGCTCTACCACGACTTCCCCACGCAGATGGGCGCCCACGCCCACCGCACCCAGTTCCTCTTCGGCGACCTCGTGATCGTCCCTGTCGTCCACCCCGCGGACCCGGTCAGCACCCTGGCGCGCGAGGACGCGTGGCTGCCCCGGGGCACCTGGTTCGACGTCGTCACCGGCCGCCGCTACGAGTGCCCCGACGCCGCCGGGCGCGACCTGACCCTCTCGCGCCCGCTGGACCGCCTGCCGGTCCTGGCGCGCGCGGGCGCCGTCGTCGTCGGCGCCGAGGGACCCTGGGCGAGGCGGCCGGGGACAATCCGCGCCGCCTGTCCGTCATCGTCGTGCCGGGGGCCGACGGCGAGTTCGTCCTGGAGGAGGACGACGGATCGCCCGACCCCAGGCGAGGACGCCGTCGTGCGCACCCGCTTCGCCCTCGCCTGGGACGAGGCGGGCGGGCTGGGCGACGGGGCCGGGGGCCGAGCCGGGGGCACGGCCCGCCTGAGCATCGAGCAGACCGGGCCCGACGGCGTCGTCCCCCGCCGAGCGGGAGATCACCGTCCACCCTGCTGTGCGTGGACGGCGCGTCGCTGCGGGCCGGCCGGGTCGGGGCCGGTGGGCGGGAGCCGGTGAGTGACGGCGCGCGCGGCCGACGGCTTCGCGCTGGGCCCCGGCGTCGACATCGCCCTGGGCGCCGTCCGACCGGCCGACGGCGTCGAGCTGACGCTCACCGGCGTGCGCACGCGGCCGCCGTCGTTGAAGGAGGAGGCTCTGCCCATCCTCGAGGCGGCGCAGATCGCCTACAGCGCCGAGCGACCGGGCGTGGGGGTGATCGCCTCCGGGGCCACCGGCGGGGCGCTGCTGGGCGGGTTGCGGGCAGCGGGACCGCCCGACGAGATCCTGGCCGCCTTCGCCGAGATCGGGTGAAACGGCTCCGGTGGGGGCGGCGGGGCTCGCTCGGCCGTCGTGCCGGCGCGTCAGCCGCCGTTCGGGCCCACTGGCCCGGACGCCGGGCGGTCGCGAACCCGACCCACCTGACCTGCCGGACGGCGCCCGGGGCCGAAGTCAGTCACCGCGGGTCACGACTCGCCCGAAAGCCGGCCCCTGGCGGACACGTGCGCCGGGCCTGCATCACCGCGGAGCCCGACCCGCCCCCATGGACCACACGCGCCTCACCGGACACGGAATCCCTCCCGGAAGCGGGGCCTGAAGCGCAAAATGGCGCCCTGGGAGGATCGTTCCGCCCCGCACCCGGCATCGGACTCACAAGAACCGCGGAATCACGCGGAAGCCGCCGAACGCACCCGACGTGCCGGCGCGAACGATCCTCCCAGGGCGCCAAATCTCCTCCGAAGACGCATCAGGACCGTCTCCGCGACCTCCGCCGCGGATAGCGAGCACGGAAAGCGCGTGTCGGAACCTCGGGTTGTCCCCGTGACACTCACCTGCGGGCCGACGCGGCGCGGGACCGGCGGGCCCCGCACGACGTCCCTGGACCGGCGGGCCCCGCACGATATTCAGCGATACAGTCACTTTAACCCGCGAGAACGTCTGCTAGAGGTACGTGCTCGCGGGTTAAGTGACGATCTCGCGGGTTGGGTGACGTGCTCGAACAACGATCTCGTACGTCGCATCCCCTGGGCGCGGACGGCGACTCGGAGAAGGCGACCCGCGCACTTTTTACGGATGCACGACCGCGCCGTGCACACGGGAATGACATCATTGAGCCTTTCTCACCAGGAAGCCCTCCGGACTGGCCGGGATCGGCTTGATGGTGCGGGTGGCGGGCACGGTTGTGGTGCGGGCGGGGCCCTGGGGCGGTCCGGGGTGGCGTGTCCAATCTGTTGCAAAGGCGCTCCCGGGCTGATCGGCGCAGACAGCGCGGAATATCAACGTTTCTCTTCCGGCGTTTAGGGCGCGATCGGGGCCTTTGCAACAGATTTGATAACCGAGCGCTGCGGGCCCCTGCGCGGACGGCGGCCTCGGCGATCACCCCGGCACTCGCCGGCCACCCACCCCCGGGAAGATTATTCAGCGGGCGTTTACGTGCATTTCCGGGAAACGATATTATGATGGCCCACCCCATGAGGTACAATTTGTGGTCGAGCGCGGGAAGACCGGCATGAACACCCGGATCCTCGGTCCTGCGGTGGGCGCCTGGTGCGGGGCTTCCGATCCTTATCCGGGGTCCATGGACGATGGGCTGCCCCAGGCCCTCCGGACTGCTCGAGGAATCGACCCTCCGGGTGGATCGCCGACAAGGGCTATATCGGAAGGGAATGATCACGCCCCATAAGAAGCCCCAACGGCGAACTGAGCGAGGCGACGAAAGAGGCCAACAAGAGCATCAACCGGATCCGCCGGGCCGAAAGAGCGGACCATCGCCCACATCAAGTCCTGGAGAATCCTCCACACCGACTACCGCCGCCCCCTGACACATTCGAGCAGACTATCACCGCCGCACTCTCACTCTACGTCTTCAAAACCACCCTACCCAGCAATGAATGCCTTCCGGAACTCATCCTCACTTACCCTCATTTGCTGGACGAACGCATCATGCGTTTTGTGCATCAAGCGGAATTTTTCAACCCGTGCTTAGTGACGCTGACGTCATCTCGTGCCGTGACGTTCGCCTCATAGGTGGATCCCTTGTTCATCCAAAGGAGCAGGTCGTCGGTTCCGGTCGCCTCTGGATACAAGTAATAACCGGCCTTGGCATCGAACCGGAACATGTAGGCAAGCACCTGCAGATAATCGCGGTTTCCGATGTTGTCGATTGGCTTGTACTTAGCATCGGCAATAATTCTCGTCTCGTTATCCCTGCTGACGAAATCCGGCTAGATCAACCCGATATTCCCGCCAAAGAGCCTCTGTGCTCCCTTGCCGCCCTTGTTCATCGGGTGGTAGAAGGCATCTTCAATCAGGGAGTTGACGTATTCCTCCCATAGCCACGCTCCGTCGAACAGGATGCCGTATATCTGCCGCAAGCCCGAACCTATCTGATGCTTCTGGTGTTGAAGGATCAAAAGCGCAGCTCTGGAGTGCGAAATATTCTCGGAAGTATGCATGTCTATAAAGTTCTTCTTGTTCGCCTCTACTATCTTCTGGCGATCGTACAGCTCGTAGGAAGGGGTCGCCTCGATGACGAGCTTCACTTCGTCTTTCACTCTGGTGAGTAGATGACCGCCGTATGACTTTCTCTTAATGAACTCGATCGTATGGCGCACCAGCTCCATCAAGATATTGTCGTGGAGAATCTCTCTTTGGCTGTATGCGACATTCCCGGTAAAGGGCGTGTTCAGCTCGATATGCCTTGCGATGTCGATGGCTCCCTTCGCGTTTCCGTCGTTATACCAGTTGCGGACATATCTCTTGAAGAGCCCTTTTCTCATGGCCGTCTTCAAGTAGTACGGGAAGAGAAATAGCAGGAAATTGAAAAAGACGGTTGTTCTGGTCTGCGTCAGATTCTAAATCCACGATGTTGGGAAAGTCCAGCACGCGGTCGAGGAGGTATTCGAAAAAGTAGTCCTCCTCTTCAGAGCTGAACCGGGATTCGATGATCAGCCGCTCGTTTCCGCAGCCGAGAAAGCCCATCACGTTCCCTGCCCGGTAGGAGTCATTGACGCTTTGGAGGATCATCTGATCTTTCGTTAGATCCTCCGCTTTGAAGATGAATCTCGGGAAACACAAAACACACCCTCGCGCTCCAGTTGCTCGAGTGTCTTATCAGCAATCCGGAGCGTAAGGGACTTCGATGCTTGAGAAAGCGTCTTCTTTACTTGTGTGTTGTCCTCATTTTGAGCAGCTTCATCGGCATCTCCGTCGGTCGGCTTATGGTGACCCATAGGCCTTAGCGCCGATTCATAATGCTTTCTTCGTCATACATCCTGAATGTATTCCTGAAGCAGCGGGTGCAAATAGTCCGTCCAGAGCTGGTCGAACGTCAGCGTCTTCAGCTTCAGGAAATAGGAAGCACCGATCTGGTAATTCTCGTTAAGATCCTCGACGGCGGCAATCTCTGTTCAGCGCCGACATGCGCCTGATTGCCTCTGCCTCAAGCTCCTCATCCTCCAGATTTGCCAGCATTTCAAGTCGCTCGTCTGCCCTCAGCTCAACAAAACGGAAACGGCGTCTCATGGCAAAATCGAAGTTGTCGACAGAGCGATCAGTCGTCATTCATCGTGCCGATGATGTAGACGTTCTCTGGGATGTAGAACTTCTCGTCTGGATCGGCGTGGAGGTTCGATACTCGCGTCGAGATCTCCGGCGCGACCGCGGTATCCCGGATCGATGGCGAAGAACAGTTCGCCGAAGATTTTTAGAAATCTCACCGCAGATTGATCTCGTCGATGATGAATATGTATTTCTTCAATTCGGCCTGCTCGGTCTTTTCCCTTTGCGCTGGACGCCTCTTCGACTTGATCGCTTTGTAAATGGCGAAATCATAGGAATAAGCCTGCGTGAGCGAAGGTCTTACCGAAAAACGCGGTGATGTCTTTGATCTTCGTGAATTTAACGTCAGACTCAAGCATCCGCCTAATCTCGTCAACGTTCAGCGCCAGCTTATTGACTGTGGCATTTCCGGAATCGAGATATTAATATGGCTTTCGTCCACACTCGTGATAGTGAACTCGTTACCATTTATGGTCTTGAATGTGTCAACACCGAGCTCGATGCCGGAGAAGAAATCTGTCATGATTCTTGAACAGATACTTCTCCTCGATATCCTCTTCTGATTTCTGGGAATCCTCGCTAGTTCTTGCGGGCACGGGCAATGAACTTCTGAAGATGCCATCCTGCAGCTCGAAGCCCATCGTCCCGCTCATCATTCACTTTGGGGCGCAGCCCCTCCACGAAATTGGAGTAGTCATAGCTCGGGTGGAACTGGACGAACTCGACTTGCTTTCTCTGTTCTTCGGAGAGCTGGGTGAACTTTTCATAGTATCCGCTGCTGATGATATCGGCGGCTATTTCCTTAGCAAGGTATGACTTACCCGTGCCCGGAGCGCCCCGGAAAAATCAAATTTCTTCGACTCTATCAGCATGGACGAGAAGGGATTCTGATATCCTTGAACTGCTGAACAAGCTCTCCTGAGCAGCCGCCCTCTGCTGTGGCTTCCTGCCCTTCCTGCTCGTCCTTTTACGATAAGTCAGGATCATCTTGTCGCCCGGTTCGCCGAATCGCTTGAGACACTCTTGAACGAAGATGATGGTCGAGAATACATTCCAGCACTACAGCACGAACTGCCTGCCGTTGTCGTAGCTGTAGGTGAGGTACTCTATGGTCTTACGATGCTGCCTGAATTCCTCTACGCTCGTGCAAATGCCGCAGATTGTTTCGCTGAAGGGATTGTACTGGCATACAGGAAAACTCTCCCGTCCTTCAACCGAAAGGGATGCACTCTGCTTCTCGAAAACCTGACATGCAATTCGGGGCATGGTCTGATTGGAATTACGTCTTTCGCCTTTTGCCGTAGGTGCGCTTAATAACCTCACCGTCAGATTTCTGGAGATAAGCATTCAACGGTTTGTAGTTGTCACCAAGGGAGAGGTTGTCCATCGTGAAGCGTTCGTCTGTAGAGGTCACGCTATCGGCTGTGATTTTCATTTCGAACTTTTCTTGCTTGACCTGATATTGAAGCTCCTGCCCCTGCAGGTAGGACTTCGCCTCGACGGCATTAAACTCTCAGTGCCGATTTCTTCTCCCGTAGCTATATGTGCGGCAACGGCAATCACATATTTCGGCGGGTACTCTTCCCATCCTCAGTAACAAGTTCATATTTCGTGCTCCGATTATGGAAAGGCATGCCCTTTTCATCGATGTATTTCAGCGCATCGGCAATGTTTTTCGTTCACTAATTTTTGGGATAGCCATGCACACCTCCTTCCATATTTCTCTCTGGTTCCAGATATTTTCTCCATGCCGTAGTGTCTCCTTCGCGATAATCTCCCGATTACGGAGTCCCGTGTTCTTTTAAGCCATCGGACTGCCTTTTTGATACTGGGAATCTCCTCAGCGACTACTCCAGAATCGCCTCGAGTGATTCATTTCTTCCTATGAGCCAATTCATGCATCGATGACATAGAAGGTTATCTCAGTGGATGTCTGTGTGCATTTCCGGGAATCGATATTATGATGGCCGGTTCCCATTGAGGCATGATGGCTGGTGAACAACGTCAACAACCCTCATGAGGAGCAGGCCATCGTCATGGAGTATACCACGGGGCTGCCCACCGCCAAGTTCGCCGACCTGCTCATCCGCCTGCGCGAGGAGGGGGTCGAGGGCTATCCGCCGAGCCTGGGGCTGAGGGACTCCCTGAGGGCGGCGCTGATCTACATGCGTCACAACGTGATACAGGCGGTGATCGGCGAGCAGCTGGGTGTGTCCCAGTCCACGATCTCGCGGGCCATCGGGGCCGTGACCGATGCGATCGTCCGGGCCCTGAGGGACGTGCTGCTCACGGCCGAGGAGGTGCCCGAGGGGCTGCGACTACGTGGTGGACGGCACCCTCTTCCCCTGCTGGAGCTGGCGGAATCACCGCGAATTGTGGTCGGGCAAGCACAAGGGACGACCGGCATGAACGTCCAGATCCTGATCCTGCCGGACGGCCGCCTGGTGCGGGCTTCCGATCCTTATCCGGGGTCCATGCACGACGTGGCCGCCCCAGGCTCCTCCGGACTGCTCGAGGGAATCGACCCCTCCAGGTGGATCGCCGACAAGGGCTATATCGGAAGGGGAATGATCACGCCCCACAAGAAGCCCCCCAACGGCGAACTGAGCGAGGCGGCGAAAGAGGCCAACAAGAGCATCAACCGGATCCGCCGGGCCGAAAGAGCGCACCATCGCCCACATCAAGTCCTGGAGAATCCTCCACACCGACTACCGCCGCCCCCTGACACATTCGAGCAGACTATCACCGCCGCACTCTCACTCTACGTCTTCAAAACCACCCTCTGAATAAGCTTCCAAGACTCCCGGCGAGAAAGGCTCATTGCGCCCCTTCGGGATGAGAGGGCGCGGGGCGGGGATCAAAACCACGCGCCAGCCACCTTTTTCGTCGCCGGACCTCCCACCACCGATCCGCCTGAGCCCGCGGGAGTCGCAAGCGGCGACGCCCGCCCAGCGAGGAGGAGAATGAGGGCGTGAGCAGCACCCGTACTCCCTGCCCGCCGCTGGCCGGGCGCGTCGTCGTCGTGACCGGCGTGAGCAGGCGCGCCGGCATCGGCCACGCCATCGCCTGCCGGGCCGCCGATCTCGGCGCCTCGCTCGTCTGCCACCACTACTCCCCGCACGACGCCGAGCAGCCCTGGGGCGCCGACTGCGTGGAGGCGACCCTGGACCCGTGCGCGCTCACCTGACGCCCGGCGCGCGCCTGACCGGCATCGAGGCCGACTTCCGCGATCCGACGGCGCCCCGGGCCGTCATCGAGCACGCCGTCGCCGAGCTCGGGCACGTCGACGCCCTCGTGTGCAACCAGGCCTCCTCCGGGCGCGACGGCGGCCTGGAGGAGATCACGGCCGAGGACCTGGACCACCACTGGGCCGTCGACGCCCGCGCCGGCCTCCTCCTCGTCCAGGCCTACGCCGAGCGCTTCCGCCCCGACCCGGACCGGGATGCCCCCGCCCTGGCCGGCTCGGCGATCCTCATGACCTCCGGCCAGGGCCTCGGGGCCGATGCCGCGCGAGATCGCCTACTGCACGGCCAAGGCGGCCCTGGCGGGGATCACGCCCTCGCTGGCCGCGGGACTCGCCGAACGGGGCATCCGCCTCAACACGGTCAATCCCGGCCCGGTGGACACCGGCTACATGGACGCCCCGACGCTGCGCGCGGTCGACGCCATGTTCCCCTCGGGCCGCACGGCCCGGCCGCAGGACCCGGCCCGGCTCATCTGCTGGCTCCTGACCGACGACGCCTCCTGGGTCACCGGCCAGGTCATCTCCACCGAGGGAGGGTTCCGGCGCTGAGCCGCCCGTGAGAAGGACGATGAACAACACCACCGCGCCTGCCGCCCCTGGCCCCTGTCCCCGCTCCCGAGCCGACCGGAGCCGCGCCGACCGGGGACCGGGATCAACCGGGGCCGCGCCCACCGCCCCGGGGACGATCGAGGGCATGACCTTCCGGCCCGACGGCCGCTTCTGGATCGTCTACGCCTGCCTCACGACGGTCCAGTTCCTCGCCGCCATGTACCACACGGTCGTGGCGACGGCCCTGCCCACCATCATCGGCGACCTCGGCGGGGTCGCCCACATGTCGTGGGCCGTCACCGCCTACACCCTGGGCCAGACCCTCGCCATGCCCGTGTACGGCAAGGTCGGCGACGCCCTGGGCCGCAAGCCCCTCTACCTGCTGGCGATCGCCCTGTTCGTGGGCGGCTCCGCGCTGTGCGGGACGGCCGCCGGCATGCTCGGCTTCACCGTCTTCCGCTTCCTCCAGGGCCTGGGGGGAGCCGGCCTCATGATCTGCTCCCAGGCCATCGCCGGCGATCTCATCCCGCCGCGGGTGCGCGGGAAGTACCTGGCCCCCATGGGCGCCATGTTCGGCATCGCGGCGATCCTGGGCCCGCTGCTGGGCGGCTGGCTCACGGACTGGCTCGGCTGGCGCTCCATCTTCTGGTTCTTCCTGCCCTTCGGCGCCTTCGCCTGGATCGCCGTCGCCCTGGCGCTGACCATGCCGCGCCGCCGGGTGCGGCTGAGCATCGACTGGGCGGGGCTGGCCCTGGCCGGCGTCGGCGCCACCGGCATCGTCCTGCTGGCCACCTGGGGCGGAACGGCTCACCCGTGGAGCCATCCGCTCATCGTGTGCCTGCTCGTGGTCACGATCGGCTCGTGGGCGGCGCTGGTCCCGGTGGAGAGGCGCGTGCGGGACCCGCTCATCCCCCCGCGAATCCTGGCCGACCGCACCTTCATCGTCGCCACGATCGTCTCGGTGCTCATGTGCGCCTGTCTGTTCGGCATGAACGGCTACCTGCCCACCTACCTGCAGATGGTCCACGGCGTGAGCGCCACGGTCTCCGGGCTGGTCCTCGTGCCCGGGGCGGCCGCCATGTTCGCCGGCTCCCTCGTCTCCGGGTGGCTGGTCAGCCGCACGGGCCGCTACCGATCTACCCGGTCGTCGGCTCCCTGCTGGCCGCCGCCGGCATGGCGGTCCTGGGCGCCATCGCGGGGGCCTCGGTGTGGTGGTTCGGGGTCGGCGTCTTCGTCCTCCAGCTGGGGGTGGGCATGTTCCTCCAGCTGAGCGTCCTGATCATCCAGAACGCCCTGCCCGCGCGGATGCTGGGGACGGCGACGAGCACGAACAACTTCTTCCGGGAGATCGGGGTGTCCATCGGCAATACGGTGGTGGGCGTGCTGTTCACCGGCCGTCTGACCGTCTCGCTGCTGGGTATGGGGATGAGCGAGGACGCGGCCGCCTCCATCACGCCGGCCGTCCTGCGGGACCTGGACGGGACGACCCGCGCCGCCGTCGTCGGCGCCTACCAGCACGCCCTGGCGCCCGTCCTGCTCGGCCTGGTCCCGGTCCTGCTCGTCGCCGCCGTGGCGGCGCTGGCGTTCAAGCCGATCCCGCTGTCGGTGAAGACGGGCCTGGAGCAGATCGAGGGACGAGCTCGCGGCGCAGGATGGGCGGCGGAGCGGGCGGGCCGACGGCGCTGACGGCGCCGAGCGGCGCCGACGATGACCGGACGGCGCCGGGGAGCCCCGGGGACGCGCCGTCGTCGGCCCGCCGAGAGCGCCCTGAGCCGATAGCCTCGGTCCCATGAGCCAGACCGAATCCGCCGCCGACTCCTCCAGCGCTCCCCGCCGCCGACTCCTCCCGGCACCGGCGTCCAGCCCGCCGAGCGCTTCGCCGCCGCCCAGCGCTATTTCGCGGGCGACCCGCGCTCCAACCGCGAGCGCATGCTCGCCCGTGACTGGTACGTCGCCAACGACCCCGACAACGCCCGCATCGCCGCCCGCGCCCGACGCGAACTGGGCCGCTACGAGCGGGCCTTCGCCGAGGGCGAGCCCGACGCCCAGGCCCACCTGCGCGTCCGCGATCCCGCACCTGGGGGCCGGTGCGATCCTCCTGCCGCCGGTGCGCGTGGACTACGGGGAGAACATCATTGTCGGCGAGGGCAGCTTCGCCAACTACGGGCTCACCGCCCTGGACGTCGCCACCATCACCATCGGGGTGCACTGCCAGTTCGGCCCGAACGTCCAGCTGCTCACCCCGATCCACCCCCTGGAGCCGACGCCGCGCAGGGCCGGGCTGGAGAGCGCCGACCCCATTGTCATCGGGGACAACGTGTGGCTGGGCGGCGGCGTCATCGTCTGCCCGGGCGTGACGATCGGCGACGACTGCGTCATCGGCGCGGGCGCCGTCGTCACCCGCGACATCCCGGCCCGTTCCCTGGCCGTGGGCTCCCCCGCCCGGGTCATCCGCACGCTGGACGACTCCACCTTCGTCCCCCGGCGCCGGTCGTAGAGTCCGGGGCGGCCCTGACCGCCGGCACCACTCACCTCTCCCAAGGAGCCACCGCCGTGAACCCCGAAGCCTTTCTCCGATCTGGCCGCCGCCCTGGCACTCCGTGCGCGACTTCCGGCCCGACCCGGTGCCGGGCGAGGTCCTCGACGCGATCCTCGACGACGCCCGCCAGGCCCCGAGCTGGTCGAACACGCGGCCCTTCATGGTGGCGCTGGCCACCGGGGAGCGGGCGGACCGCCTGCGCGCCGCCTACGTCGCCGAGTTCGACGCGACCCTCCCGGTCCAGCACAAGGAGCGCGGCGCCATGGCCCGCCTGGTCCTGAGCGGCAGGGGCGCCCGACGGCGACTACCGCACCTGGGCGCCCCTATCCCCGCGGAGCTGCTGCCCCACTCCCAGGCCGTCGGCGGCCGGCTGTACGCGCACATGGGCATCGCCCGGCAGGGACCGCCAGGCCCGCGACGCGGCCGCCCGGCGCAATTGCGAGGCCTTCGGCGCGCCGGTCATCGGCTTCGTCCTCATCCACAAGGACTTCATGCCCTTCGCCGCGCTCGACGCCGGGCTCATGCTCCAAACCCTGTTCCTGTCCGCCAAGGCCCGCGGCGTCGACTCCTGCCCCCTCGGGGTCCTGGCCACCTGGCGCCGCCCCTTCGACGCCGAGTTCGAGGCGCCGGCCGACTACGGTCTCATCACGGGCTTCGCCCTGGGCTACGCCTCCGACGCCCCGGTCAACGACTTCCGGGCCGAGCGGCGGGCCGTGCGCCTGGTGCCGGCCCGGTCGTGAACCGGGCGGGCGGGCCCGACCAGGTCCGGCTCGCGACCCCTGATGGCCCCCGTGAGCCGGGCGGATCGTCACCGGCCTCCGCTGTCCGCGGTGCTCGACGCCGCTCGTCGTCGTCCGTCAGCGTCCGACGGCGCGGCGCCCGCCCGCACCCGCCGCCGTCACCGCCGCTCGACGACGTCGCCGTCCGCCCGGTCGCCGGACGCCGCCATCGCGGCGCCAGCAGCATTCCCCGGCGTCGGGCCGCCAGGAGGATCACCGCGGCCGCCGTCGCGCACACGACCACGGTGACGACGGAGCCCTCCACGCCCATGTGGCCGCCGGTGAGCCAGTCGGGCCCGTGGAAGGTCGCTTCGAACAGGCCCCGTTTGATCATTCCGGTTCCCGAGACGTCGGAGCCGAAGACGCCGCCCTGGATGAAGTTCCAGGACGCGTGCACCCCGATGGCCAGCCACAGGCGCCGGGTGAGCAGGTAGCAGGCCCCGAGCAGCGGCGCGGCCGTGAGGGCGATGATGAGGCAGCCGGACAGGGTCGCCCGGAGTTGGTCAGGTGCAGCAGGCCGAAGACGACGGAGATGGTTCCGAGCGCCCACCAGCTGCCCAGCCTGGTCTCGATGAGTCGCTGGAGGAATCCGCGGAACATCGTCTCCTCGTTGAATCCTCCGACGACCCCGAATATCAGGCCGACGGCGATGCCCTCCGACCAGCCGACCCCGGTGATGCGGTAGGCCCCACGCCAGGGCGAGGACTGCGAAGACGGCGCAGATGAGCGCGCCGCCCAGCGCCAGCCCCGCGGCGAGTTCGCGCAGTGCGCCGGGGCCGTCCCATCTCGGGCGCTTCACGGCAACCGATTCGTCGGACGATGAGGCGGTACCCCGCCACGACCGTGATCACGCACGTCGCCGAGACGAGGAGCGCGGTCGTCAGGGTAGGGCCATGGGTTGCGGCATGACGGATGTCAGCAGGTGCGTGCCGCCCCGCGCCACGACGATGATCAGGGTCTGGGTGAGGAGGAAGAGTCCCTGCTCCGGCGAGCCCCTGGAGCCAGGGGCGTCGCTCGCGCGAGCTCGGAGCGGCGGGCCTGCGGAACGGCGGAGTCCGCAGGACGGCGGGCCCGCGGAACGCGGGGGCGGCGGAGTCCGCGGGAACGGAGGGAGGACGAGGATGCTGTGCCATGCGGCAATGACACCATGAGCCGCCCCTGCCCTCCATGGGGCCAGCACCAGGGTCCGGGGCGGAGCCGGGGGCAAGGGTGGAGCCAGCACCACCCGGGCGCCGCGGACACCGTCTACTGCGCCCTTCACCCTCCGCTACGCTCCTTTTTCTCGTACAGTGAAGGGGTCAAGAGGCGTAGCAGAGACAAAGGGCGTAGCGGACGCCTCGGCGAGGATCCGAGCCGGCGCGGACCCCTCAGATCCTGGCGATCGGCGCCAGGCGCAGCATGAGGCGCTTGGTGCTCTTCGCGCCGTCGACGGTGAAGGTGACGCGGGCGACGGTCGAGCGCCCCGTGCCCTCGAGGGCGACGACGTCCCCCTCGCCGTAGGCGTCGTGGCGGACGCGGTCCCTGACCTTCAGGCCGGCGACGGCGGCGGGCAGCGCCCCGCCGTCGGCCCCATCGGCCCCGGCGCTCGAGCCGTCGAGCCGCGTGGGCCTGCCCCGCTTGGCCATGCGCTCGGCCCGCCGCGCCTCGAAGCGGTCCTTGGGGGTCTCGACTCGGCCGAGCCGCCCGTGCGCTTCGGACGGCCCGAGCCGATCGCCGGGGCGAAGTCATCGTCATCGGCCCCGCCGCGGCCCTCGGCCCTGTCGCGTCCGGCCCCGTCGCGGCTCGCGAAGCCGCCCCTGGCGCCCGGTTCCGCCCCGGCCCCCGCCGTAGCCGGACCGTGCGCGCCCTCTGGAGAAGCCGCCCTCGCCCCAGCCGGCCCCCAGCCCGTCCCGCCGCCGCGCAGGGCCTCCATGGAGGAGGCCAGGCGCTTCCAGTCCATGACCTCGGCGGGGATGTCGTCGAGGAAGCGGGAGGCGGGCATGGCGCTGGCGGCCCCCAGGCCGAGCGCACCGCGGCGCGCGTGACGTAGAGGCGCTCGCGCGCCCGGGTCAGGGCCACGTAGGCCAGGCGCCGCTCCTCGGCGAGATCGGTCTCGTCGGCCATGGCGTGCGAGTGCGGGAAGATGCCGTCCTCCAGGCCGGTGACGAAGACGACCGGGAACTCCAGCCCTTGGCGGTGTGGACGGTCGCGAGGGTGACCCGCCCCTGGTCCTCGGCCTCGCGCGCCGCCTCCTCGTCCAGGTCGGCCGCCGGGGGAGCTGGTCGGCGTCGGCCACGAGGCTGACCCGCTCCAGGAAGTCGGCGAGCGCGCCGTCTGGGTTGGCGTCCTGGAAGTCGGCGGCCACCGAGTGCAGCTCGGCGAGGTTCTCCACGCGCGCGGCGTCCTGCGGGTCGTCGCTGGCGCGCAGCTCGGCGAGGTACCCGGAGGCGTCCAGGGCGGAGTCGAGGATGTCGGCGACGCCGTCGCCGGCGGCGAGCTGGTGGCGCAGCCCGACGAGCAGTTCGTGGAAGCGGGTCACCTGAGTGCGGGCGCGGGTGGTCAGCCCTCGACGGCGGGCGGCTCATCGCCGTCGGCCCCCTGATCGCGGGCCTCGCCGGAGGCGGCCCCGCCCGTGCGCCCTCGCCGGTCGTCCCGGCAGCCCCGCTGGTCTCGCCAGCCGTTCCACCGGCCCCGGCGCCGTCGCGGGGCGCTCCTCCCGGCGGCGTCGGCGATCGCGACCCCGAAGGAGACGCCGTAGCGGGCGGCGTGCCGGACCAGGGCCGCCTCCGCCTTGTCCCCAGGCCCCGCTTGGGGACGTTGAGGATGCGGCGCAGGGACACGTCGTCGTCGGGGTTGTCGACGGCGCGCAGGTGAGGCGATGGCGTCCTTGACCTCGCGCCGCTCGTAGAAGCGGGTACCGCCGACGACCTTGTAGGGCTGGCCGGGAGCGCAGGAAGGCCTCCTCCAGGGCGCGCGACTGGGCGTTGGTGCGGTAGAAGACGGCGACGTCGCGGGGCGCACGCCGTCCTCGTCGGCGAGGCGGTCGATCTCGGCGGAGATCCAGCGGGCCTCGTCGTGCTCGGAGTCGGCCACGTAGCCGGTGATGGGGCGCCCGCCCCGGACTCGGTGAACAGCCGCTTCTCGCGGCGCCCGGGAATTGCGGGCGATGACGGCGTTGGCGGCGTCGAGGATGATTCTGGGTGGAGCGGTAGTTCTGCTCCAGCAGGATGGTGCGCGCCGTCGGGTAGTCCTTCTCGAACTCCTCGATATTGCGGATGGTGGCGCCGCGGAAGGCGTAGATGGACTGGTCGGAGTCGCCGACGACGGTCAGCTCGCCGGGCGGCAGGGGCTGCCGGCCCCGGAGGTGCCGGGCCGCCGACGAGCTCGCGCACGAGCACGTACTGGGCGTGGTTGGTGTCCTGGTACTCGTCGACCAGGATGTGGCGGAAGCGGCGCCGGTACATCTCCGCCACGGCCGGGCGGGTCTGGAGGAGCCGGACCGCGCGCATGATGAGGTCGTCGAAGTCCAGGGCGTTGGCGGCGCCCAGGCGCGCCTGGTAGGCGCGGTAGACCTCGGCCAGGTGGCGTTCGAACGGGTTGGAGGTCACGGCGCGCTCGGCGAAGTCCTCGGGGGTGACGAGCTCGTTCTTCAGGTCGGAGATGCGGTGCGCGAAGGCCTGGGGGTGAAGCGCTTGGAGTCGATGCCCAGCTCGCGCACGACGAGGGTGATCAGGCGGGTGGAGTCGGCGGCGTCGTAGATGGAGAAGGTCGAGCGCAGCCCGGCGGCCTCGTGCTCGCGGCGCAGGATGCGCACGCAGGCGGAGTGGAAGGTGGACACCACATGCGCCCGCCGACCGGGCCGATGAGCGCGGCGACCCTCTCGCGCATCTCGGCGGCGGCCTTGTTGGTGAAGGTGATGGCCAGGATCTCCCCGGGGCGGGCGCGGCGCGTGGCGATGAGGTGGGCGATGCGGCGGGTCAGGGACCCGGGTCTTGCCGGACCCGGCGCCGGCGATGATGAGCAGGGGCGAGCCGGAGTGGGTGACGGCCCGCCTCTGGGCGGGGTTGAGGTCGCGGGTCAGCTCGTCCGGGTCGACGGCGGTGGGGGCTGCGCCGTAGGGGGCCGACGGCGAACCGGTGGCGGCCCGGGACCGGGCGATGAGGGCCGCGGTCTCGGCCTGGCGGTCCTCCCAGGTGGGGGCGACGGCGGCCCTGTCCTCGGCGCTGGGCGCCCAGTCGTCCTCCGGGCCGTAGTCGGGCTCGCCCCCGGGCTCGTCGGGGGCGTCGACGTCGGCGAGGGAGTCCTCCCAGCCGTCGTCGGCCGGGGCGAGGCGGGCAGGACGGTCTCGGCGGCGGCGCGCGGCCGGCGCCGTCCGATCCGGGTGCGGACAGGGCGCCGAAGAGGGGGTTCATCGCATTCATCGTGGGGCCAAGAGTAGTGGACGGGGGACGCGCCTCACGCGCCCGAGCCTCGGTGCAGGGCCGGGCGGCCCAGTTCCCCACCCCGAGGGAGCAGCCGACGCCCGCCCGGTCATCCGGTCTGCCGCGCCACGGCTACGGCGCCGCCCAGCCCACCTGCCCGGGCCCGACGGCGCCCGCGCGATCGTCCGGCGCGCTCGGGTTCAGGCGCCCGACCGAGCTCGTTCTCAACGGCGCGCCGGATCCACGAGGAAACGGATCGATCGTCGGCATCGGCGCGTTCCCTGACCCTTTGGAGGACCTCGGGGAGAACCTCACGGGGACCGGCGCAGAGAGTCTCCTCGACCGCCTCGAGGGGGCCCCCTGCGGCACCTGGTTGGCGGCCTGGGCGAAGAAGTCGTGCTCCTGCCCGCAGTCGCGGGGTCAATACTCGCATGTCGATCCTTTCTGCAGACAACGGTCGTGTCGGTCGCGTCGTCTCGGCGCGTCCCGTCCGGGAAGTCGAGGATGCGGTCCGGGACCCGGCGCGCCGCCTGCCCGGCCCCGCCTCCGGGGAGTCAGCCTGCCTGCTGGCCGCCGCGTCACCGACGCCGTGCCTGAGCCCGCCGGGAAGTCGATTTCGGCGATGTCACCTGGGCTCGCATTGTGCCAGGTGGGCTCATCGCGCGATCGAGCGCAGATGGGATTTCGTCGCGCTGGGCTCGCACGGCGCGAGGTGGGATGGATTCCGTTGAGCTGACCTGGCATTACGCAAGCCGGACCCGGCCCGCGCCGGCTCGCCGCCAGGATTGGTCCGGCGAGCCCGGAGGTCGTCGTGACCCGGCCGATCGCCCGATCCCGTCCGCCCGGCCGACCCGCGAGCACGTCACCTAACCCGCGAGCACGTACCCCTGGCAGACGTTCTCGCGGGTTACCCGGCGATCTCGCGGGTCGGGTGACGATCTCGCGGGTTCCGGCATCGCGGCGGACGGCGTCCCTGGCGGACCCGGACAGTCCGACAACGAGGACGACGACGAGTCGGCGGCCCGCACCGACTCCGGGGCCAGCGCGGACCGAATGGCTGACCAGCCCGACGGCGAGACGGCGAGGCGCCGACTCCGCGTGGCGCCGCCCTTCTGGCCGGGCATGGGCAGAGAGCCGAAGAAGGAGTCCATCGCGCTGCGCCCAGCCTTACTGGCGCACGGCGCCGCCCTCACAGGTGCTTGAGGGCCTCTCGACGGCTGAGGGGCGACAGGGCGCGGGTGGCTGTCGACGAAGCGGCGGACCCAGACGGGTGCGGTGCGGGCGTAGTCCCGCAGGGCCCAGCCGATGGCCTTGCGGATGAAGAACTCCGGGTCCTCCTGGTTGGCCTCGATGACGTCGCTCAGCAGGCCGGTCAGTACGGTCCTTGTGCTGGAGCTGGCAGATGATCGCGCGCGCCCTGACTACAGGTCCTCGTCGCGTGCCCAGCGGCGCAGGTGCTCGTCCTCGTCGGGATGCGCGAGCAGCACCGCCCCGACGGCGTGGCTCGTCTCGTCCACGAGGTCCCACCAGGCACCGGTGCGAAGGGTGCCGTAGAGGTCCAGGGCCTCGACCCGCTCGACGTGCTCACCTCCAAGGCGGGCGCGGACGACAGCGAGCACGGCGAGACGCTCCTCACGCCACTCGGCCTCGTCCCATGAGGCAGCGCAGCGTCGTCTCCCCAGGTGGCGGCCTCTCCCACAGCCACGGGTGGCGCCGCGCCAGGTCAACGGCCGAGGCGGCGGGTCTGCAGGACGCCGACGCCGTACATCGGCGTCTGCGACTTGAGATAGCGAGGCCCTGCTCACGGCGCGCTGCGAGGTCACCGGCCTGCGCCAGCCCGGCGCGCAACTCCTCCTGGAAGGTGTCGACGGCCGCCGTGGGCTCAGCTCTCATGCGCCCAGTATCACGCAGTCCCCGATGCCCGAGCAGGTGCCGCGGACGGTTGTCGGCAGCAGGCCCTCAGGGGCGCCCGGCGCCCAGCCTGCGGCCGGGCGTGAGTGTGCTCTGGCCCGCCGGGCAGCCGGCCCGACACCCGTGATCCGCGGGCGCAGGTTCATGAGCGGCCCGTCTGGAGCCCAGGGGCTTGGTGGCTGGCCGCGGCCATGCCCGACGGCAGCGCACGTCGATGCCGGTCACGGTCGGCGACGGCTGGATCGAGGAGCCCGGCTGAGCACTCGGCCGGGTGGCGCCCGGACGCTCGGGCCTTCGGCCGAGCCCTACGCGGTGACGCATGCACGCGGGCGCGCCCGCATTCGGCGCGGCCTCCCGGCTGGGACGGGCGCGTATGGGGCGCTCGAACAATCCGCCTGCGGCCGCACACGCTGCCAGGGCCTGGAACGGTACAAACGCCCTGGGGCCGCTTCTACGCCGAGGACCGGATCGCGCCTACGTCGGCGGGCCGGGACGCAGGCTCGCTGACCCGCCGTGAGGCGGGCTCATCAGGCGGGTGTGCGCTCGTCCGGGCCGACGGCGACTTCGACGCCCGCAGCCTGAGCTCACCCGCCGCTGCGCCCAGGGCGCGGGACCGTGTGCGGTGGCTCGCACACGGGGACCTGTGGACCCGGTAACGCATCCTGTCGGGTGCCGGCCGCAGAGGCGCGACCTCCTGGGCTCCCCAGGGGCCGGATGCAGGACCCGCGACGCTGACCGCGGCGCATACCGCTCGGGGGCGGGCGACGGAGTTGTCGGCGTGCTCCATCGACCCCATGGCCCAGGGCGCACGCCGAAACGGACCTGGCGGCGCTGGGCGTCTTCGGCCAGCCCCACCGAGCAGATCTACGCCGGCTACAACGAGGTGTCACGCCTTAGCGGACGGCTGGCAGGAGCGGTCGCGCTGCACCAGCTGCACATGGTCATGATCCACGTCTACCTGTTCGGCGGCGGCTACGGGGCTCGGGCGGCCGCTCTCGCGCGCCGTTACGCCTGAGGCCGCCTTCAGGGGCGGGCTCACGGACCACCCGGCCGTGGACGGATCGGGCCCCACGAGACGACCGCGCCCTCTCGCTGACCGCCTGCCAGCGCGACCTTTGTCACGCTGAGAGATCCACCCGTGGCAGCCTCTCTGGACTCGCGTCGCTCGCGGCTCCACGATAGAGACGTGTGTTCCGAAACGGTCTGGTGAGCAGCGCACGCTCTACGCGATCCGGTGCGGGCGGCAGCTGCCACCATTCCCGCATGACGGATGCGTCGACCTCATCGTCCGCAGCGGGCAGAATGACTCCTACTGCGGCGCGACTCAGTGTCATCCGCACTCCTGCAAACGTCGTTCATCCCTGTCGGTTTGAGGCTGGGCGGGCACCGCTCTTGCGAGCCTGCCCGTGGCACTCCAGCGAGCTGAGGAACCGAGTAAGGTGGGCTGCGCACCGCGTTGGGGTCGAGGCTGGCTGCTCCTGCGCCACGGCCTGATGATGGTACGAGAGCGAGCAACGCTTCCCGGCCGGACCCTCGGTGCTCTCTCTGCGCTGCTTGTCGACCAGGCGGGAGCCGTGGGTGGGCGGGCGGCGCGCCGACTCGCTCGGGCGGGCACGTCGCCGAGAGCCGCGGGCTTCTGGACTGGTCAGTGCCACGCGCTTCGCAGACAGATGCTGAAAGAACTTCGGCTACCGGGTGCGCCGCTGGTGCGTGCATCGAGGCGAGGCGCACCGGGCGCGCTCAGCTCCTCAGCAAGGGACTGCACGCCGACGTCTCAGCGATTGACCAGGGTTGTGCAGTCAGTCGCGTCTGACCGTGAGTTCAGCGCGCATGGTCAAGTGACACTCGGCTCGTTCTCCCAGGGCCGCGAAGAGTCCCGACGCTATTGCCATCGGGGTCCGGTGCACGTGGCGTGGCGCTGACCCAGGGCGTCCCACGGCCGTCATGCGACCTTCGTATCGCTCCGGTGAGCCTGGCGTAGGTGTCATCGCGTTCACCGTCCTGGTCAAAAGCCAGAGCGATACGTCTGCTCGAGGGCGACTCACGACTGAGGGTCGGACTGCGAATGAGGATCGATGGTGTCGCAGCGCAGAACGCGTTGCCGTCCTCCGGGCCTGGTCGCCAAACCCGCGCGGCTCATCGCTCCCCTCAGGAACAGGCGCGCCAAGCAGACCGGCGAGAGGCGAGCGGGCGGCGCCGCATGAGTGCGACCCGAGTGAGATCCGGAGTCAGTGGTGCCATAGCCCCACCCGTATGCCAGCCACCATCACCGCGTCTTGAACAAAACGGCCTCTCCCGGACCGCATTCGACCGCTCGCTCATGGTGAGGGCTGCCCGCCTGGTGAGCACGCGCTCCACCGCACCGAGGTCTCAACGCGTCGGCTCGCGGCGCTGCACGGCCCGCAGGGAGCGCGTGACCGGTGAGTCACTGCCCGGTGGAAGCCTCGCGGAAATCCGGCCAGGGGCCGCTTCTCGCGCAGCCAGCCTGTCGGCGTCGTGCTCCGCGCGAGCAGCCCGCACGTCGTCGCGCAGCAGCAACCGGCGCGCGCACGGGCGGGTCAGCCATCATCCCGCCGCCGAACAGCGCCGGGCAGTCAGTGGCTGACGATCTCCACGTCCTCGGGCGCGCGCGCACGGCACGCCGCGGGTCGCGCATCGTCGCTCCCGTCAGATCGCGGCGAGCGTGGAGAGCGAAAGCGGCGCGTCGGCCTGGACGACGCGCACGCAGGCGCATACCGCTCGCAGGCGGCGACGAGCGGCCGACGCACGGCGCCTCGTCAGCCAACTCGACTGGCGAGCACACGCGGGCCGGCGGGACCTCGGCGGCGACGGCAGCCGCGATGGCTACCGCTGCCGGTGCACAGGTCGACGACAGGCGGACCGCCGGCCACTCCCGCGCTCACGCGCCGGGGCAGCCTCGGTGGCGGCGCCGGCGACCTCCGTCTCCGGGCGCACGAGTGAAGCACGTCGGGGCGGCACTCCAGCTCGAAGGCCGCGGACGACGTCCGGTGATGCGCTGACGGCAGCTCGCGGAAGCCGCGGCGCTCCACGCGCGCGGTACTGCTCGATGAGCTCGCGGCGAGCCAGTGCGCCGTCGGGCAGAGCAACTGGGTCGGCCCAGCACCTCGGCGCTCCCGCACGCGTCGTGCTCCAGAAGCGACGGCGGCGGCGCTTCAGCCTCTCGGCTCGCCCGGCGCAGCTGCGCGCCGCCGGTCGAGGGCGCCGTCGTCCTTCGCCCGCCGACCGCGGCCGGGCATCGCGGCCGCCAATCCATCTCGATGGCGCTGGCGATGACGGGTCGAGATCGCCGTCGGCACCGCGTCCAGGTTAGCAGGCTGCTGTATGCCCGGTGCGGTGGTCAGCGATGCCGGTTCTCGAGGGAGAGTTGGCGGTGCGGATCCGCTCGGGGCGGGCTCCGTGCGCACCTGGCTGCGCGCACCTCGGCCTCGGCGGCGGCAGCGCGCCCGCTGCCGGAGCCGCGCCCGCAGGACCCGCATGGCCGCCTCCTTCGTTCCTGCAGCTGGGACTTCTCGTTCTGCATGGACGACGATGCCGGTGGGCAGGTGGGTGATGCGCACGCGAGATCGGTGGTGCTGACGGACTGCCCGCCGGGCGAGAGCGGAAGACGTCGATGCGCAGGTCGGCGGCGTCGATCTGGAGCTCGCCGGGTCGTCGGCCTCGGGCATGACCAGTACGCCCGGCGGCGGAGGTGCGGATGCGCCCGCCGACTCCCTGGTGACGGGCACGCGCTGGACGCGGTGGACGCCGCCCTCGTACTTCAGTGCGCCCACCCCGTCCTGGGGCTGCGCGGACCCGCGGGTCTTATGGCCAGAGCGCACGTCCTGTGGCCGCCGTCGGAGTCGGTGGCGCCCAGGACTCGACAGCCCAGCCCATGCGCTCGGCGTAGCGGGTGTACATGCGGGCCGGGTCGGAGCAACGAGGGCCGACTCCTCGCCGCCCTCGCGGCCGCGCAACTCGACCAATGACGTCGCAGCGAAGCGTCGTCGTCGCGCGGGACGCGGACCTCGCGCAGGCGCTCACGGCGGCGTCGGCCTCGGCACCTCGCGCAGAAGCCGGGCAGCAAACTCGGCGGTAAGTCGTCGTCGTCGCCAGCTCGACGGCGTCGGCGGTCCGCGCTCGCCGCCTCCCAGGCGCGGTGGGGCGTGCATGACCGGCCGAGCTCGAAGCGGCAACGGCGCCCGGGCGGCGCAGGACCCAGGTCCGGAGGCGACTTTGGCGGGCGGCCATGTCCTGCCTCGATGGCGACGGCCCTCCAGGAAGGGCCGGACGCGCAGAAGACCCTACCCGCGAGGCATCCTGCAAATGAGCGGGTGTGTGGCGGATCGAACTCGATTCGCTGAGCCGCTCGACCGCCCTCGGCGCGCGCTTCGACCGCTCCCGGCGCCGGGAGGGCGGGCGGAACTGCATCAGACTGACGCCGACGGCGGCGCCATGGGCCTTCCTGTCGGCGTCGGCGTGTCATACTACTTGCGCTTGCGTAGCGGGCCTCGACCGTGCGCCACGCGGGCCGCCGGTGTCGAGACTTCTCTCGCCCGTGTAGAGACGCGGTGCGCAGGCCAAGGCACCGTCGACCCTGATCTCAACACCGGAGGTGACGGTCGAACGCGTCTCGAAGCGTGTTGCCGCAGGGTGCACGTGACCGTGGTGGGCACGTGATCGGGGTGGATCCTGCTTCATGGTGTCTCCTGCAGCCATCAGAGGGCTCAGTCCCGCGCCGGTGCCGCCTGCGTGAACCGGAAAGCGGTCGGCGGTGCGCCACCGTGCGATCGACGACCTCGCAACTGACGCTCGTCGGTGAGACCGCCACACTCGCTCCGCAACGCCATCGCCCGGAAGACGCGTGGTGGTCCTCCCGGGCCCGATGGCGGCCGGTGGGTCAGGTGCTCGCGTTCGTCGCGCCGCCTTCCGCCTCAGGCGCGACGACAGAGACGGCGCGTGCGCGCAGAACGATGGCCACTGCCACGAGGAACGCGGGCCACCAGGCCGATAGCCAGGGAGCCGCCCGTACCCGTGTGTGGCCAGCTCGGGAGTCCGCAGCCGCGCGCGCAGCCGCAGCCGGAGCGGCGGGCTCGAGCGCCGCGCGCGCAGGCGGCGTGCTATGGAGCAGCGGAGCAGCCGCGGCCTCACCGGCTCGGCGGCGGGCTCGGCAGCGGGCTCAACGCCCTCCGCGGGCTCGGCCACGCACCGCCCGGCTCGCGCGGCGCAGTCCCGGACGTGATCGCCTCCACCTCCGCACTGCTCGTGGCACTCCGCCATCACGTTCGCGGAGCCCTCGAAGTCCCAGTCGCAGTGAGCGACCGTCTCGCGTTCGGCATTGACGGTGACGAAGCTCGGCAACCCTGAGCCAGGGGTCCGGCGATTCAGAAAGCTCATGAGGTGCTGGGCGTCGCGGACGTCTCGGCCTTGCCCGACGCCCGGCAGTTCACGATAGGCACCGTCGTCCCAGACCTGGAGGGTGTAGGAGCCGTCGACCTCGAGTCTTGACCTCGTGAGCAGTCAGGAGGCGTAGTCGCGGGTGACGCCGAGGATCACGGCGCCATGGAGAGCGGGGCCGGGTCAGCATAGCCAACTGGTCGCGATGTCGACTCAGTCTCACCGTCCTTGGGGTCAGCGGGCGCGGCGGCGGGCACCGAGCGCGAGCCGCCGCAGGCTGAGACCGCGCGCGGGCGCAGAAACCCGCCGAGGCAGCGGGCGCGGGAGCCGCAGGAGCGGCGGGCGCGAGCCGCAGGAGACGGGCGCGGCGCAGGCGCGGCAGGTCTGTGGGCTCGCAGCCGCGGCGCGACGGGCTCAACCGCAGCGCAGCGGGCGCAGGCTCGGCAGCCGCCGGGTCGCAGGCGCGCAGGCTCGGGCCTCGGCCCGCGCCGCAGGCTCGAGTGCACCCGGGCCCGGCCACCCGGCCCGGGCGCCGCGGGCTCAGCCACCTCGGGCTCGGCCACGCGCTCGGCGCGCCTCGGGCCTCGCACACTCGGCCGGCGCCGCCGGGCTCAGTCTCAGGCTCCGCCACCTCAACCCAGCACCTCAGGCTCAGTCGCCCGGGCTCGGCCACCTCGACGGCAAGCCTCGCGGCCCAACCACCTCAGGCTCGGCCACCCTCAAAGGGCGCCGCAGGCTCCGCACCCTCGGCGCTCGGCCACCTCGGCCGCGCAGACCCGGCGGGCGCCCGCTGGCCTCAGCGGCCGGGCGCAATGACGTCGGCGGGATCACCGCCGCCTTCCGCGTGATGCCGGCGCCATGCCAGTCTAGCGACGAGAAGAGCGCGGCAGTCGCACCGGCGATAAAGGTCTCGTCGGCATAATGACTGTCCCTTCGTTTCTGCCGTCAAGCAGATCCAGATGTCTGCGTCTCACTTCGTGCAACAGAATCTCTCATAACCCCACAAGAATAAGAACTGAGACTGAACGCGTTCTCCTCCCACAACGGACCAAATCCCAAATTTCATCTTTGTCGACATCATAACAACGGTATTGCAAGGCCCGTGCTCACAAAGCCGATCCAGGATCGGCGCCGTGTTCAGATGCCGACGGACGGAGTCGACCAACCGGAGAAGCGCGTCGAAGGGCCCGAAACGGGATCGGTGTACGTAACCC
>BNJU01001193.1_pt1 | contig 81220 bp, 88 predicted proteins | sample 8539281 | NCBI WGS metagenome assembly BNJU01 (sample SAMD00202456, study PRJDB9452) | human saliva metagenome | isolation source: human saliva | place: Japan | reverse complement strand
AACACTTGCAGAAGCAGTTGGCGCGCAGCCTCTCAACGACGCGTTCACCGAGGCACAGACTCCCGACGGCTCTCTTTGCCATCTGCGTTGCCAGCCAGGACTGGCCGATGTCGCCATAGCTGTGCGTTTGCGCGCTGCCGCACCGCACGCCCCGGGTTCCGCACCCTCAACAGCACGTCCCGGACTTGCGGCAACAAAAAGCGAGAAAACCTTGAGCTCCAAAGATCTTCTCGCTGCGCGAGGTGCCTGTAATCGGGCGTTGAACAGGCACGTTCTAGCCGTACGCACGGCTGCAGCTATACGTGCCTGGCAGGGTCAACTACCAGGCACCTACTGCCTGAGCAGCAGCTAACCGACCGCCAAAGCCGCCGCTCAGAGCACTAGTGTTAGTCGATTGCAATCTTTGTGACGCTAGCCTGCTCGATCCTGCTTTGGAACAGTAATGGTCAGGATGCCACCATCAAGCTTTGCAGTCAGACCCTCACGAGCTGCGTCCTTCAGATACACGCCACGAGTTGCCTGCCACTCAGAAGACTCTTTGTGCAGGTAGTTCTTGGCCTTCTCCTCCTCGGACTCCTTGCGAGTAGCAGTGATTGAAAGCCCTACCCTCGTTGAGTTCGACGTCAATGTTCTCCTTAGAAACGCCAGGGAGCTCGGCCGTTACCACGTAAGACTGACCTGCATCCTCAACGTTCATAACAAAATGCATCGGACGAGACGGAAGACAGAGCGGAATAAGGCGCGTCAAAGAAAGAATCAAATGAGCCAAATGGCCACGTGCTCAGATTCCTTGCAATACGATCATAGGGAACTACATTCTTCATAGTAACCACTCCTTTACTGGTAGATGCCGTTATTGGCACTTCGTTGTTCATCATTTGTTGTACCCTGCTTGCACGAATTTATACAACTTTTTATAAAATTTCTAAGTCTTACTGACTAAGATTATCCTGCGGTTATGTACTCCATTGCCACGAGGACCGACACGCGAGCCGACACGCGAGCCGACACATGGGCCGCCACGCGAGCCGACACCCACTCAATCTGCGATCGCCCAAATATCCAAGCAAAACTGTGCAGGATTGCGCGCGCTGCGGTATCATGTTTTATATCAATGTTTTGCGAGACTACGACAAAAGGACCATCGTGGACACCTCGAACAACCTTGAAAAATAACGTTTCACCTGCGGATCAGGGATCCTCGTTCTGACGACTCAGCAGGACTTTGAATACGCTGAATCTTTTGAGCAGGAAGCCCAGCCAGCTGATGGATGCCGAGCTTCACGCAACTGGCGCGCAGCACTTCTCGTCATCTGAGATTTCTGAGCATGCAGGGCGAAGACGCTGCAAAGCAACCGTACGTCCGCCAGCACCGTCATCACAAAACAGTGGAGCCTATCAGCGACTTTTACGATGCCGGGCGAGAAAGCTCGAACTTCCAGAGAACCAGGCTGCTGGCTTTGAGTCCAGCAAGGGCTTTTTACGCGAAGAAAGGGTTGGCGCAAGCCAAAGAACGAGATTGCGCACCTTCGCAAAGGACGTTCACTACGGCCAGTTCCTGCAGGTTCCTAAGGGTCAGCGCGATATCTTTGTTCGAAAAGAACGACGCTCAAATGCAGGTTCGCTAATTGCCGCCATCATTGTTTTGGCTATCATCGCCGCGGTGGTCTATTTCCTCTGGACCTGGATGTCCGCCAACTGGGGCGTTGCCGATCCGCTAAAACGCGCTGTTCGCCAGCGGTAGCTGCAAAGTCGCGAGGGCCGAGCGGTGTCGTCGACAGCAATGCCAGCTGCCCAGTGCGCCCTGATTTCTGCAAAGAATCTGTAACGTTTGCCTGAAAATGTAAAAGAATCGGTGGATTCTGCCTGATTTCATCAAAGAATCTGTGTCCCAAACACAGATTCTTTGCACTTTTTCAGGCGGACTTTGAAGCGTGCTCGAGATTGCTCTTCCATGAGCACTCATATAGAGCCTGATTTTCTCGCCAAGTCTGAACGATTTGCCGGAAAAGTGCACCAAGTCTGAGCTATTTGCCGGTTTTTCTCGCCATGTCTGAGCTGTTTTACACAGACTGCATGTACTTTTCAGGCTCGCAATCATGAACTAACCATCGTTCCGCACGCAAAAAGCCGCTGATACGTCATGTACCAGCGGCTTTCGTTTGTAGAGCTCAGCGTGTGGCGAGAAACCCCGTCTAACTCCAGGGATCGCGCTCAAAGAGAGGCTCGCTCACAGGACGACGATCGGAATACGGGTCGTAACCATCATCGTCCTCGTTTTCTGCACGAGCAAACTCGGGGTCAACAACCTGCGTTTTCTTGGAATCGACGTCCTTATGTGCAGCGTCTTTGCGCGCCGCGCCCTGCGGCTTGACCTGCGTTGCGCCCTGCGGCTTGACCTGCGTCGCGACCTGCGCTGCAGCTTGCGCCTCGGGCTTCTCGGCCCTCTTGGACTCGTCACACATGCGCAGCCTCACTTACTTCTTGCGAGCAACCAAGTTGCCGTTCTCGTCAGTATCAACCAGAACAGTATCGCCCTCATGCAGCTCACCTGCAATAATCAAGTTTGCTACCTGGTCAACGACGCGACGTTGAATCAGTCGCTTCAGAGGGCGAGCACCGTAAACAGGATCCAGACCGTCAAGAGCCAGCGACTGCTTTGCCGCCTCGGAAAGCTCCAGCGTCATGCGCTCGTTAGCAAGTCTGCTACGAACATCCTTGAGCTGAATGTCCACAATGTGCTCAATGTCCTCAAGACCCAGAGGCTGGAAGATTACCACGTCATCGATACGGTTCAAGAACTCAGGACGGAAGGAGCTACGCAGCGCCTCCATAACCTGCTTTCTGGACTCCTCGTTGAAGCCCTCTGCGCCGGCACCAGCAATGAACTGCGAACCAACGTTACTGGTCATGATAATGATGGTGTTCTTGAAGCTCACTACCCTACCTTGACCGTCGGTCAGGCGGCCGTCGTCCAGAACCTGCAGCAAAATGTTGAAGACGTCAGGATGAGCCTTCTCCATCTCGTCCAGCAAGATGACGGAGTATGGATGCCTACGAACTGCCTCGGTGAGCTGGCCACCCTCGTCATAGCCTACGTATCCTGGAGGCGCGCCAATGAGACGCTGGACCGAGAACTTCTCCATGTACTCAGACATATCAATGCGGATCAGCGAACGCTCGTCGTCAAACAGCAGCTCTGCCAGCGCCTTTGCCAGCTCGGTCTTACCTACGCCGGTTGGTCCCAGGAAGAAGAAGCTGCCCAGAGGCTTGTTTGGATCTGCCAGACCTGCGCGAGAACGACGGACTGCTGCAGCAACTGCGGAAACAGCGTCGTCCTGACCAATAACACGCAGGTGAAGCTGGTCCTCAAGGTTCTTGAGCTTGTCCATCTCGCCCTGCATCATCTTGGAAACAGGAACGCCGGTCCACGAAGAAACTACCTCGGCAATCTCGTCCGTGGTGACCTCTTCCTTGAGGATTCCGCCGTCTTCCTGCTTGGCGAGAAGTGCTTTTTCTGCCTCGTCGTATTTACGCTCAAGCTCTGGAATGGTGCTGTAACGAAGCTCGGATGCCTGCGCCAAATCACCCTCACGGGTCACGCGCTCCATCTGCACCTTTGCGTCCTCAATCTGGGACTTCAAGTCCTGTACCAGGTCAATTGCCCCGCGCTCGTTCTGCCAGTTGGCCTTCATGCCATCAAGCTTTTCCTGCGTCGTAGCAATCTCTGCACGGAGGTTTTCCAGTCGCTCCTTTGAAGCAGCGTCCTCCTCCTTCATCAGAGCCTGCTCCTCAATCTGCATCTGAGTGAGCTGACGATCAACCGCATCAATCTCTGCTGGCATGGAATCAAGCTCCATGCGAAGCCTTGATGCCGCCTCATCTACCAGGTCAATTGCCTTATCTGGCAAGAATCGGTCAGAAATGTAGCGGTTAGAGAGGTCCGCTGCCGCAACCAGAGCGGAGTCCGTAATACGGACGCGATGGTGCTGCTCGTACTTCTCCTTGAGGCCACGCAGAATAGAAATGGTGTCTTCAACAGAAGGCTCGGAGACAAGTACGGTCTGGAAACGGCGCGCAAGAGCAGCGTCCTTCTCGATGTACTTGCGGTATTCATCCAGTGTGGTAGCACCAATTGCGCGGAGCTCGCCACGGGCAAGCGCTGGCTTCAAGATGTTACCAGCGTCCATGGATCCCTCGGAAGCGCCGGCGCCTACGATGGTGTGAAGCTCGTCGATGAAGAGGATAATCTGGCCGTTAGACTTGGCCACCTCTTTTACCACGCTCTTCAAGCGGTCCTCAAACTCACCGCGATACTTTGCGCCTGCTACCAGGGCAGACATGTCAAGCTCAACAAGCTCTTTGTCGCGCAGGGTACTTGGAACGTCGCCAGAAACAATGCGCTCTGCCAGGCCTTCCACAATTGCGGTCTTACCAACACCAGGCTCGCCGATAAGAACAGGGTTGTTCTTGGTGCGGCGGCTCAGAACCTGAATGGTACGGCGAATCTCTTCGACGCGACCAATAACTGGATCAAGCTTTCCCTGGCGAGCAAGGTCGGTCACGTTGCGACCGTACTGCTCCAAGGCCTCAAACTGCGGCTTTGCATCCTGAGAGGTTACGCGTTCATCGCCACGAAGCTCGTTGTAGACCTCTTCCACGCGCTTAGCAGTAACGCCGGCGTCGCGAAGAATCCTACCTGCATCAGTGTTGTCGTTTGCCAGCGCAGTAAGCAGGTGCTCGGAGGTAACGTAGGAATCTCCCAGCTTAGTGGCAAGCTTCTCGGCCTCGTTGATAACCTTGAGAAGGTCGTTGCCAATGCCAATCTGTGCTCCGCTTACTTTTGGAGCCTTGAAATTGCCTGGTCTACCTGTGTGGCAATTGCATCAGGATCTGCGCCAATCTTCTCCAAGATAGAACGCAGGTTGCGCTCATTGCTGTCCAGCAGCGCCTTGAGCAGGTGTGTTGGTGCAACCTCGGAAGCCTCTACATCACCAGCAATACCAAGAGCTGCCTGCAGTGCTTCCTGGGCGGTTACGGCCCATTTATCTAGTCTCATAAAATCACCCTCCTACCCCAAACAAAATCGTGCCGGGGACTGAATCTTCATCGGATTCTATATACCCCCAAGCACGACTTTTAATACATATCTAAGTGTGTTTGTAGTAGATTTTCTTATCGAGTTGTACTGAGCTTTTGCGTTACCCAGCTTTAAGCTTTTGCGTCACCCAACTTTGAGCTTTGCGGCCCTATTTCGCACCTTATTGCTTCTAAAATTCAGCCTCTTCATGGACTAGATTTTGCTCAGATTCCATTGTCGAGAAAAACTTGGCAGGTGTAAGCACTGGTATATCCGATCGAACAAAATCTGCCGTATTTCTTGTGACAATATAGTCTGCCTTTATCTTCTTAGCTGCGCGCCAAATAAGACAGTCTTCAAAGTCTTCCCACTGCTCAGACAGCGCATTTGAAATATCCGCTCCATCAAGAGAACATACGTTAAGCAGCGGAAATACTTCTTTAAGGATTTCTTGCATACGAGCAGAGCCGTGAGCCTTAGCACCCACATAGTAGAGATCTGTATATGACTGGGCTGCTATCCACAACTCAGCATCCCTAAACTGCTTCATTATGAAAAGCTTTTTTGCATCAGCAACAAACTGTTCCCTACACAAAAAGACGTCCAGCAAAACGTTAGTATCAATCAAGAGCTTCATAGTCACTTGACCTCCACTCGCTGATTGCTTCTTTGTAGGTGCTATCGCCTAAATCATTCCAAAACGATGCCGGTGCGGGAACAGATATCTTTCCAAAAAGTGACGCTAGTTCTTCTTTGTCCTTCTCGCTCAATTGACGAGAAACCCCTTTAGAAGAAGATTCCAAGGAAGCGTCTTCATGAGCATCAGGAAGCTTACCTGTTACCAGCACATATTCAAAAGCTGCATTAATCAGCTGGGTAGTGTTTGACCCAAGCGATTCAAGAACCTCAGAAACCTGATTTTTAACTTCAACAGGAATACGAGCAGTTACAATGCTGTCCATGGCCACTCCTTACCTAGTTATATCATTGTATTCACGTATTACAACTAGGTCAAGGAGCGCTGATTAAACGGTTTCTGACTGAATGTTCCCGTCTTTTAAAACAAGAGAGTGGAAGCGCTCTCTTATTTCCGGGGTTACTTGATGGGACGTCATTACAACGGTTCTTTCTTCATCTTTTAAGATCAAATCAATGAGGCTCTGAACTGAGTCGGCATCCAAATGAGCAAAGCTCTCGTCATAAATCACAATTTGTGGCTTAAACAAAAAGATTCGTGCAAGAGCAAGCCTCTGTCGTTCTCCACCAGAAAGACTGCTTCCGGCTTGATCAATCACATGATCAATTCCGTCTGGATATCTGGTGAGAATCTCAGAAAAGCCCGATTTCGTAATAGCCTCAATAATTTCTTCATCAGTAAAGTCATGGCAAAATAACGTTACGTTATCCCTGACAGTTGCATTAAAAATAAACGTTTGCTGAGAGCAAGGGATTATGAATCGAGCATATTGCTCACTTTTGAATTGCTTGATTGACACGCCATCCAAACAAATATCTCCGTTATCTGGGCTCAGAGCATCCGTTAATAGTTTGATTAGTGTTGTTTTTCCACTTCCCGAACTTCCTTCAAGAAGATATTTTCTGCCACGTTCCAAAGTAAAACTAATATCCGATAAAACTAATTTGTCCTTGTCGTAGCCATACGAAACATGATTGACCGTTAGATTTTTAAAGAGCTCAGGGGTATTTTCTGCCCCACTTTCTGTAGCTGGGACTTCATTAAGAAGCGTTTGTATTTTAGTAATTATCTCTTTTGCGCTTCTCATATCAGTAATTGAATCACTTATGTTTTGAATAGGATTTGCTATGTAAACAACAAGCTGAGATGCCGCAACCATCATTCCTACTGTCATTAATCCATTAAGGGTAAGAATGGCGCCAATAAAATAAATTCCAATGTAAATAATTTGACCCACAGTAAATGAAAGCAAGCGTGCCAATGAACTAAAGTACCGAGCTCCAAATTTCTGCTTCTCCCAAGCCTGATTCGCGCTGCTCATGGCAACCCGTGAGGCCTCTGTTAGATGAAAGCTTCTGAGCAGATCAAACCCTTCAAGATGCTCATTTGCTGTAGCAATAAAATGCTCAGCTGACTCAGATTGTGCTTTTCGTTTATTAGAAATGATTCCAGACATTGTGTTGGGAACAAACATCTGGACAGCTATCATGCACAAAATGAACAGTACAAGCCACGGTGAAATAAACAGCAAGATTATTAGGCTTACTACACCAGAAAAGACATCTATCAAGAGATCAATAAAGACGCGGAAATATGTTTCCTCAAGTAAATCAAGGTCGTTAGTAAGGATTGAGAGCCAATGACTTGTATTGAATGAGTGGAACTCAGGAATTGAGCGATTAAATATCTTTTTTATCAGCTCATCACGCAGATGCGTTTGACAGCCCTGTATAACTGACCAGCGCAAACGCCTGCAAATTAAGTCGACAATAAAATAGCAGAATATATAAAGGCCAAACCAGAGCCCATCATTCAGTGCATCCGACAAATTACCATCCATGGCAAGGTTAACGGATTGAAGCATTACAAATGAAAGCGCAATTTCAAACAAGCTGCTCAAAAGAGAGAAGACTACAAAGAATATTAGTTTGCTCTTTTGTTGAGCGTAAAGGTATTTAAGCATGCCATCTCCCTTAAAAAATTTTCATTTTAAAAAGGTTATGACTGCATGTGGTATTCGGTATTCGGTATTCGGTATTCGGTATTCGGTATTCGGTATTCGGTATTCGGTATTCGGTAAACGGTAACCAAAATCAAGAAAAAACCAGCTCCCTGCACACACGGGAAGCTGGTCATCTTACTAGTAGCAATTTGCCTCGTCGTCTTACGATTCCTTTGGCTGCGTCGAGTCGCCCTCGGTGTTAGCGTCAGAAGGAGTGGAGCTTGGCATACCAAGCAGACGCTGCATTACCATCTCTGGGCTGGTCTCGCTATAACGAACAAGCGAGGTGATGCGTTCGCGCATGTGGTACTCGTGGAGCTCATCCTCAAGCACGCGAATGCGTTCACGCAGCTCATCGATAAGATCGTCCTTCTCGAGAGCTCGTTCACGCATGTCCAAAATGCGCACAACACCGGCAAGATTGATGCCCTCGTCCGTCAGCTTTGAGACAAGATTGAGGCGGTCAATGTCCGCGCGAGAATACAGGCGCGTGTTGCCCCTGGAACGGCCAGGGTTGATCAGGCCCTTCTGCTCGTACACGCGCAGCGTCTGCGGATGCATGCCCGTGAGCTCGGCCGCAACGCTAATCATGTAGAGCGGCTTGTTACGACCGTCATCCTTCTTTCGAGCCATTACCGCTCCTCTCGGTAGCTGCGCTCGTCGGCGTCAAGCAGCGCCTGAAGAGCGTCTCGCTCCTTCTTGGAAAGTTTTGTTGGAACTTTAACGTCCACCGAAACATACAGTGCGCCGCGAGTCGCAGCGATCCTTCACGCGAGGAGCGCCCAAGTTCTTGAACCTGAACGTCTTTTCCGCTCTGTGTACCTGCGGGAACCTTGAGTCTCACCGTAGTTCCGTCAGGCGTTGGCACGTCAACCGAAGTACCCAAAGCTGCCTCGTAAATGCTCACTGGCAGCTTCATGCGCACGTCAGCGCCATCTCGCGAGAAGACCGGATGGGGTGCAACGTTGATGGTAACCACAAGGTTGCCTCGTGGACCGCCGTTAACGCCGTACTCGCCGTGCTTCTTGTATCGCAGCTTCATGCCATCGTAAGCACCGGCTGGCACTTTGATGGTCAGCGACTGCTCCTCACCAGTTGAAGGCACGCGATACGTTGCCTTGCGAGAAGTTCCCTTAAACGCCTCATCAAACGATACGTTTACGGACATAGTAAGGTCGCTGCCTGCAACTGGACGGTTTGCTCGCCCGCCAAAGATATCGGCAAAGTCAAAGCCGCCGGCTCCCGCACCAGCACCGCCACCAAAGCCGCTAAAGAAATCGGCAAAGTTAGCGCCGTTTACGTTGGTGGTATAGGTGAACCCACCCTGGCGACCACCAAATCCACCTCCAGGAATACCGCCAAATGCGAGCATCTGATCATACTCCTGGCGCTTTTTATCATCAGAGAGCGTGTTGTACGCTTCCGAGATCTCTTTGAACTTGGCCTCATCGCCACCCCTATCAGGGTGGTATTTAGCTGCAAGTTTTCTAAACGCTTTTTGAATATCAGACTTCGAGGCGTCGCGCTTCACGCCAAGAACATCATAAAAAGTCTTACTACCTGCCATTCAGCACGGCCTCCTCTCTAAAACTACTCTGTCTTACTCGGTTGCGCCATTTGCGGCAGCGCCGTCTGCGCCGTCTGCCCCAGCGCCGTCTGCAGCTTCTGACTCAGCTGGGCGCTTTGGGCCACCGTGGGTAACAACAACCATCGCAGTACGAATATCCTTGCCGCCCATGCGATAACCCTTTTGGTACACCTGGGCGACGGTCTCATCATACGCCTGGGTATCCTCAATCTGGCTCACTGCCTGGTGAGATAGAGGATCAAAGGCCTCACCCACAGGGTTAACTACCTCAACGCCCTCTTTGTTCAAGACGCCCACAAGCTTATTGCATACTGCGGAGACGCCCTCAACAAACTGCTGAGCTGCAGGGTCGGTCAGATTGTCCGCGTGCTCAATTGCGCGCTCCAGGTCATCAATAACGGGGAGAAGGTCAACTACCAGCTTCTCTGTTGCGCGCTGGCGCTCATCAAGACGCTCCTGAGCGGTACGACGACGGTAGTTATCCCAGTCAGCCTGCAGGCGAAGGAAGCGATCATTTGCCTCAGCTGCCTGCTGCTTTGCTGCCTCAATCTGGTCAGAGACCGAGTCCAGCTCGTTCTGCAGGCGGTCGCGCTCCTGAGCTGCACGCTGAGCGTCGGCAGCAATCTCTGCCTCAGCCGTCTCTTCTCCACGACGAATTGCCTCAGCAATCATCTCTTCTTCGGTCATCGGACGGCCTGCCAGCTGCACCAGCTACGCCCACGGCTGCGCCGTTGGCAGCGGATCGCGTTGCCATCAAGCGTCTGACTTGCGGAACCATCACCCACAACGCCGACGGCGCCTACGGTTTCATCACCGTTATTCTCGTTATCAAAGGAAGTGCCAACCTTGTTCTGATTTTCTGTTGCCACCGCCATCACCTCCCTATGTGTAGAAGGCGGCCAAACGTTTCCGCCAGCCGCCTCCGAGTCATATCACATTGTCTACCAGCTACTGCACCAGTTACCCAAGCGCATATGCCGAGAAACTCAGATTAGTTCTGGTTCTTATCGTCGTCGACAACCTCGTAGTCTGCATCAACAACATCTGGCTCAGAAGGGTTGCTTGCTGCGCCGTTGTTGCCAGCGGTCTGAGCCTGAGCGTCTGCGTAGACAATCTCTGCGAGCTTCTGACCAACCTCGGTGAGCTTCTCGCCAGCCTTCTTGATTGCCTCAATGTCGGAGCCATCAAGTGCGGTCTTTGCCTCAGCAACAGCCTCTTCAACAGCCTTCTTCTGATCCTCAGGGACCTTATCGCCAAGGTCTTTGACGGTCTGCTCGGTGCTGTATGCCAGGGAGTCTACCTGGTTGCGGACCTCAATCTCGTCCTTGCGCTTCTTGTCTTCCTCAGCGTGGGACTCTGCGTCCTTGACCATGCGGTCAACTTCGTCGTCGGACAGAGCGGTGGAGCCAGAAATGGTAATCTCCTGGGACTTGTCAGTTGCCTTGTCCTTAGCGGTGACCTTCAGGATGCCGTTTGCGTCGATGTCAAAGGTAACCTCAATCTGAGGGATACCACGCTGAGCAGCAGGAATGCCGGTAAGGTTGAACTTACCAAGGCTCTTGTTGTCAGAAGCCATCTCGCGCTCGCCCTGGAGGACGTGGATCTCAACGGAGGTCTGGTTGTCAGCTGCGGTGGAGTAAACCTTTGTGCTGGAAGTTGGGATGGTGGTGTTGCGGTCGATGACCTTGTCAACAACGCCGCCGAGGGTCTCAACGCCCAGGGACAGTGGGGTTACGTCCAGCAGCAGGATGCCGGAAACGTCGCCGGTAAGAACGCCGCCCTGAACAGCTGCACCGTCTGCAACAACCTCGTCTGGGTTGACGGACATGTTAGGGCTGCTTGCCGGTCATGCTCTTGACCAGGTCCTGAACAGCTGGCATACGAGTGGAGCCGCCGACCAGAATGACCTCGCTGACATCGGAGAGCTGAAGGCCTGCGTCCTGGAGTGCCTTGGTTACAGGAGCCTTGCAGCGGTCGAGAAGATCGCGGGTGATGCGCTCAAACTCTGCACGAGTCAGGGTGTAGTCAAGGTGCTTAGGACCAGATGCGTCTGCAGTGATGAAATGGCAGGTTGATCTGTGCCTGCTGAGCGCTAGAGAGCTCCTTCTTGGCATTCTCTGCAGCCTCCTTGAGGCGCTGAAGTGCCATTGGGTCCTTGCGGAGGTCAATGCCGTTATCGGAGTTGAACTTGTCTGCAAGCCAGTCGATAACACGTCGATCCCAGTCGTCGCCGCCCAGGTGGTTGTCGCCGTTGGTTGCAAGAACCTCAACAACGCCGTCCGCAAGATCAAGCAGGGAGACGTCGAAGGTACCGCCACCGAGGTCGAAGACGAGAACCTTGTGGTCCTGGTCCTTCTTGTCCAGGCCATAAGCAAGAGCTGCTGCGGTTGGCTCGTTGACGATACGCTGAACGTTGAGGCCAGCAATCTTACCTGCATCCTTGGTTGCCTGGCGCTGTGCGTCGTTGAAGTATGCTGGGACAGTAATGACAGCGTCGGTTACAGGCTCACCGAGGTACTTCTCGGCGTCTGCCTTCATCTTTGCAAGGGTCATAGCGCTGATCTGCTCTGGAGTGTAGTCAACGCCGTCAATCTCGACGACTGCGCGACCGTCGGTGCCAGCCTTGACCTTGTAAGGGACAGTCTTGATCTCCGACTGGACCTCGTCAAACTTGCGGCCCATGAAACGCTTGATGGAGAAGACAGTGTTTACAGGGTTGGTGACAGCCTGGTTCTTTGCTGCCTTACCAACAATGCGATCACCGTCAGCACGGAAGCCGACGACGGAAGGAGTTGTGCGGTCTCCTTCTGCGTTTACGATAATAGTTGGCTCTCCACCCTCAAGGACAGCCATAGCTGAGTTTGTAGTACCCAGGTCAATTCCAAGAATCTTACCCATTGTGAATCATCCTTTCCTATGTACGTGTTCCGTTTGGCGAGAAACCCCACAGGTAGATGACCTAAAAAGGGGCACAAGCTAGCCGTGAACACATACCGTGTTTCTGCTTTACGGTTTTGCTTATACCCCTATGTCTGACTTATATACATAATCTAAGTCAGTTTGTAGTAGATTTTTTCAGTGACCTAGCTCTATCAACTATATCGTCACTTATAGTGCTGTTTATAATTTCAAGCGGCCTTCTAAGCTCAATGGTATAAATATCAACTTCTGTTTTTGGAATCCATTTATAGTGTGATGTATATAACTCAACTCCGTCATCTCTAAAATGAGCAATTTCAACACAATATAGCGAATCTGTCTCAAAAACGACTAGATAGCACACTTCATCCGACGGATTAGAGATAGGTCGATCAGATAAGTATGTTCTTTTTAATGCGCACTTAGAATATGAAAAAAATACCTATGAATATAAATAACAATAATATAATAAGCATATAAAAATAGCGGGGTTTTTCTTATTCAAATAGGTATCAATATTTTTTTGATACTCTCTTATCTTTTTGGCTCACCAAATAAAAAGCTAAGCTGTTGTAAATCTTTGACGTAATAGAAATACAGACCTGGGACAAAAAAACAGAGTCCCCCACTCAATCAGTATCTGATATATATTATAAAATATTACATTGTCGGTTATAAAAGTATGAATTCCTTGAGTAAGAAAAATAAGAGAATATAAAAAGTAATCAGTGCTAGTATTCTTTTTATGTGGTAATTAAAGACTATTTTTCTTCCGATTTTTTTAAAAGGCATTGATAGCTATTTTTTTCCTATATATAAAAAGTAATAATAGCCAAAGTAGCTAAGGCTATTAATTTAAACTTATTATTTAATAATACAAATTCATTTATAAATAGAAAAATATTAATATTATGAAATAAAAATAATATAATATTATTTGATAAGTGTTTAGATAAAAAAAGTCCAAAAATCTAATAGTAACGAAAAAAACGATAGAATTAAAATTAACCAAAAAAATTTTCATAATTTATATTAACAATAGGAGGCACAAATACATTATAGTAAATCGACTGTCCTAACTGAAATGCCAATTGTAATAGATATACTAATGGAACTAAGATTTTTGCGATTGTTAGAATCGATTCGTTTTGCAGACTCTTAAACCTACTATTTACTTTTCTGTCTTTTAATTTAATCATCGATATTCCAATACACTTTTAATCAATCATTTGTATAGCGAAAATAATAATTGAAAAATTACAACAGGGTATCCCTACCGTAAGCCTCACGCCATGCGACAGAGAACTCATCAACAGCAATCTTTGTACCCGGATGATCCATCATGGTGTAGACAATATCAGGCGGAAGGGTGACCGCGTCGATACCAGCAGAGATGAGCGCATGAACCTGCTCAGTATTCTTAAACGATGCAGCAAGAATCTTAGAATTCAGTCCATGAGTCTCAAGCATCTGCATAAGGTCAAAAAACCCTGACCGATGCCGTCACCGTAGTTGCACATACGATTAACATAGGGAGCAAGGTAATCTGCACCATTCATGGCCGCCAAAAATGCCTCGTCCGCAGAATAAATTGCCGTTGCCAGAACACCGAGGCCCTCGGACTTGAGCTGTTTAATTGCTTTGTATCCGTTACGGGTAACAGGAATCTTCACATAGGTATTCTCGGGACGAAGGCTGCATATATAACGAGCCTCTTCCAACATCTTCTGATAGTCAGTTGAAACAACCTGCACAAAGAACTTTTTGCTCAGGGCAACAGGTACTCCACGAACTCCTTAATTACCTGTTCGGGTTGCTTTACCACTTCTAGTGATGATTGCAGGATTGGTGGTAACTCCATCAATAGTCAAAAGCTCATCAAGCTGCTTAACTGCCTCAAGATCAGCTGTATCTAGAATAAACTCCATGCTTGGCTCCTCTTTATCACTAGAGCATCTATGTGCTAAGAACTATTCTAGCCGTTGTGCTTCTCGCCATAAGCTGGTATTTCGTCTTATCTCCAAACGACGGCGCTAGTGAAGTGCTAATCGGAATCTACAGCGTCTACCAGTGGAATTCTGATTGTAAATACAGAACCCTGAGGGTTGTTTTCAGAGACTGTTATGGAAGCTTCATGCCGCTTCAAGATGGTCTTGACCAGTGAAAGACCAATGCCTGCGCCGCCAAACTCTCTGGATCGTGACTTATTCACCCTGTAGAACGGCTCAAAAACAAGCTCTCTTTGCTCAGGAGCTATGCCCACTCCTGTATCGGCAATTATAATCACGCCTTCTTGACCCCTGGTTTCTAGAGTAATGTTGACTGAACCTTCTTCATAGTTATAACGAATGGCATTTTCAACCAGGTTGTAAAGAGCTCGATATAGCAGATTGGTATTTCCTTTAACGATAAAGGCCTGTGCCTCAGATTGAGCCTATGTGCATCAATATGCGTGTTAACCTGCACGTTTACCATATTATTTTGAGCAACCGATTCAAGATCATCCACGACCGTTTTAATTACTGAATCAAGAGAAACATCCTCAACCTCTCCTAGCTCAGATGTCTCCGCAAATTCCAAAAGGTCAGTGATGATGGAAGATAGGCGGTCAATGTATGTCTCCATCGTAGTTACAAGCTCGTCATATTCATGCTGTTCGCGTTTCTTTTTCTTAAAAACATCCAGCTTGGTCCTCAGTACCGCAATTGGCGTTCTAAGCTCATGAGCTGCGCTAGCCGAGAAACGCCTCTGCATTGCAAATGCTTCATCTAGTTGCTCAGTCATCTGATTAAATGACTTAACCAGCTCTTGAATCTCTTCTCCACCGCCCTCAATTTCAATGGAATCAGACAATGTATTTGGGCTAATTTCTTTCATGTGAGCAGAGAGTTGTTGAACTGGCTTGGTATAGTGGCCTATTAAAAAATAAGCTACACAGCTTCCTGCAACAATCACAACAAGCAAGATACCCAGCGCGTCAAACAAAATAGAGCGTTCGATAGCATCTACATCCAAAACGATAGAAAGAGCTCCCTGATTGATGGCGTTGGCTGCAGCTAGTTCCAGCAGCTCAGAAGTCGAGCGATACACAAGCCAAGTTAAAACAACGCAACAGCACACCAATAAGCCCACCATAAGAAGAGTGAGTTGGGCACGTATCGAGCGCATTGGCTTTGGGATTATTTCACTTATCTTAGTCATCGCTGTCCCTCTTAAAGCAATAACCCTCTCCTACTTTGTTGGAAATCGGGTCATATCCAAGAGCTTCTCGTAACTTTTTTCGTACCGAAAAAATGTGAACACGCACAGAATTGCTGAATAAGTCCACGTTGCTGTCCCATGCATGAGTCATTAGCTCTTCACTGCTCACAACCGCTCCAGCATGTCGCATCAGATACTCTAAAATTGCGAGCTCTTTCTTGGTGAAATTAACCTGAGCGTCTCCAACAAAAACTTGTCGAGCCGTAGTGTCAAACCGAAGTTCTCCCAACGTCAAAGACGCTTCTCCATGCGTATATTCGCGGCGCAAGAGTGTCCTAATACGGGCCTCTAGCTCACCAAACGCAAAGGGTTTTATAAGGTAGTCATCAGCACCCGCATCTAATCCAACAATGCGATCAGACACCGATGAACGTGCAGAAAGAATCAGCACCTTAGTCTCTGAGTGCTCCGCTCGTAGCGTACGCAGCAAATCAAGCCCATCGATACCAGGAAGGTTAAGGTCAAGCAAGATAAGGTCATATTGTTCAAGCTGAGCCATTTCAAGAGCCTGAGTGCCGTTGTCGACAAGGTCAACGTAATAACCGTCCAACTCAAGCCCCTCTCCAATAGAAGCAAGCAGCTCTTTTTCATCTTCCACTACAAGGATTTTCAATTCTTCCCTTTCAAATGCAGCTTGATGCTATTTGCACGTATTAGAGTGCGCCTGGACCAAGCTCAAATGACTCAGCCCAGGCGTACTTCATACAACACTTCAAATGCTAACCGATTGAACCCTACGGCGAGAAGTTCTTCTCGCCGTGTGCCGTGAGCGGTATGTAAGTTTCTATAACCTACTTTGACTGAGCAAGAGCCTGGTCAACGCGCTTTTGAAGCTCGCTGCCTTGAAGCTTGCTGGAGCCACCGGTAATTGGATCGCCCACAAGTCTACCGTTTCTGGTCAATAACCATAGTAGTTGGGAACGCTGTGAGGCCTTCGATAACGTGACCGCCATCGCTGTGAGGATCAAGAGCGACGTTTCCGTAGGTAACGCCCTGCTTCTGGAGAATATTCACGGCTTCCTTCTTAGCGTCGTCCGTGTATGCGGCTTCGGCGTTAACACCCAAGACATTGACACCTTTGTCCTTATAGGTATCAGCAAGTTCTTGAAGCATTGGCATCTCCTGAATGCAGCCAGTACAGCCATTGAACCAGAAGGTCAGAACAGTGACCTTATTCTGTCCAAATACGGTGTTGTCATAGGTAGCGCCTGTAGTGATATCTGTTGCCTTAAAATCTGGGAAGGTATCGCCGTCTTTGAGGTGCAGTTTTGATGCTGCCTCAGGTGGAACTGCAGCAGAATTCTGCTGCTCGGCAGTTGGAGCGGTTGTTGTGCCTGTGTTGCCAGTACCACCAACGCTGCATCCCAACAAGCGCAACTGCCATAAGCAGTCCAGCGACATACGTCAGGGATTTTTGTTACAAATTTTTTCATTTCATAGTCCTTTCTGTCTTTTCTACGTACGAAACGTAGCTATGCACGTTTTATGACACTTACTTTGATGAGCTTGTCGCCTGTAGATCAGCCAAGTGCTTTGCTGTAGCAACCTTTTCCGATTGCTCAATTTTTCTTGTTGATTAACAGGAGCTTTGCATCAATCGCATGAACAGGGACAGACCTTTATGCACTCTCCGCAGCGAATGCACTCAAGAGCTGCGTTATTCTTCGTAATATCTACGTCCATCTTGCATGTACGCGCACACTTTCCGCAGCTTACACAGGTCTTCTCGTCAACTCGATACTGCAAAATTGAGATGCGATTGAACAGAGAATAAAAAGCCCCGAGCGGGCAAATCCATTTGCAAAAAGGACGATAAAACATGATGCTCAACAGCACGACAGTTGCCAGAATGCTGAACTTCATCGCAAAAAGTGTGCCCAGAGCTGCCCTAATGCTGACATCTGCTAAAGAAAGCGGAATTGCTCCCTCGAGAATTCCCTGTGGACAAACATACTTACAGAAATAAGGCTCTCCCATTCCTACAGCATTTTGAATCAAAGCTGGTAGAGCCCAGACAAGCACAATTAATATGACGTACTTCAAATAGCGCAAGGCTTTGAGCTTTTTAGTGCTAAATTTTTTTGGGAATGGAATCTTGTGGAGAAGATCTTGTACCCAGCCAAATGGACAAAGAAATCCGCAGACAAACCTGCCTAGCAAAGTTCCAATGAGAATCAAAATACCCGTAATGTAATACGAGAAGCTGAATTTAGATGATCCAACTACCGCCTGAAATGCTCCAATAGGGCAAGCGCCCGTAGCCCCTGGGCAGGAATAGCAGTTAAGTCCAGGGACACAAACTGACTTTGCAGGACCAGTATAGATAGTTCCCTTAGCAAAATTTGTTAGGTGAGGGTTGGTTAGAAAGGTTGCGCATGCCTGTACGAAACCTCTTTTAGTGATAAATTCTCGCACTTTCTTTCCAAGAAATTTTATCCCTGAGAACACTTTCACTGCAGGTCACCTAACCAATACCTACACACTCAAGGCAGATTCGTACCGCTTTTCCCAATACGGTATCAACCTCTCCGCGAGAAGCGCCATAGACTACAAATGCACATCCTAATAGCAAAAATAGAATAGGCAGGACACGTAGGCGGCAGCTCCAACCACAAGCTTGCTTTGATTTCATTGATACTCCCTTCTCCTGGCTCTAGTACAACAGAAGGGGTGTTAAATCCCTGTTAAGCTGATTTAAATTTTCCGGAAAGGGTTGCAAATAGCTGCTCAAATATCTGCTCAAATATCTTTTGAATTTCTACGAATATCATGGCAATGCCAATGGCAATGGCAATGGCTATGGCCCTTAAATACATCTTGAATGTGGCTCAAGTGCGACCCAAAAAGATGCCATGAAACTTTTTATATACATATCCGAACTTATAAAATATGCAATCACATAAAACCGCAGGTATACGGCATGCAAGAAAAATCCGATCTTCTCGCCATCGGCTCGCGAGGCAAATTTCGATCTCGGAAACACACCTAAGTCGGATAATCTGCAAAAAAGACGTATACATGACGCTGAAAATAGCTAAAGCATGCAGATTATCGTCATTAGATGTGTAAAATGCCCACATTTGAGCAGAATATCCGACTTAGGTGTGTTCCGTAGATACAGAATTTATCGATAGTTAAATTTCTTATATAAGTCTATTCATTTTTCAGCATATTAGATGAAGTTTATTCATAGAGATGCATATCAGGTAGTGCGACCGCCTAGCTGCCTAGCTATCTTGATTAAGAACATGTCGATTCTTCGACAGAACCTACCAAAGCTGTGCTATTTTGTGCGCCAGGCCTAAAAGCCAACGTTAACACGCCACAAAAAAGCTGGTAATCCTTGCGGATTACCAGCTCAAGGTCAGTATGTTTCTCGTCACATGAGAAAGCCACGTGTGAGCAGCACTTTCGCGCCGGCGCGCATTCGTGACCGGAGGCCGCGCGGGCTCGCGCTCGCCGCGCTACCGTACCTGGCGCGCTCTTAGTGGGTTGCGTCCTCGAAGAACTCCCATGCCTGAGCGTCGGTTGCGCCCTCGTGAACGATCATGCGGACAGCCTCGGCCATCTGCAGAGGATGGGTGCTCTGGAAGATGTTGCGGCCCATGTCAACGCCGCGTGCACCCTTGCGGATAACGTCGTATGCAAGGTGCAGAGCGTCGCGCTCAGCAAGCTTCTTACCACCAGCGACAACAATTGGAACTGGGCATGCTGCAACGACTTCCTCGAAGTCCTCGCAGTCGTAAGTCTTAACAATCTGGCAGCCCATCTCAGCGATGATGCGGGTTGCAAGCTTGAAGAAGCGACCAGTGCGCTCCATGTCCTTACCAACAGCGCAAACGCCAAGGGTAGGAATGCTGTAACGGAAGCCAGCGTTAATGACCTGGCTGAGGTTATCGATACTGGAAAGCTGGCCATCAGCGCCGATGAAGGTCTGAACAGCCATGCAGTCTGCGTTCATGCGGATAGCATCCTCGATGTCAACAGCAACAACCTCGTGAGAGAGGTCGGACTGAAGCATAGAAGAACCAGAAGAAACGCGAAGAGCGATGCCCTTAGAAACCTCTGGAGATACGCAAGTCCTGATTGCGCCACGGGTGCCCATGAAGCAGTCAACGTAAGGAGCAAGCTGTGGAAGCAGCAGGTCAAGACGCTCGAGACCAGCGGTTGAACCCATGAAGTAACCGTGGTCAAATGCGAACATTACAGTGTTGCCGCTCTTTGGATCAAAAATGTTGGAGAGGTGCTTCTGCATACCCCAGTCGAGGTTGTTTGCACCCTTTACATAAAATCCCTGATTGTTAGCAAAAGGAGTGTCTACGTGATAATCCTTAGCTACTTTCAATCCATCCAGATCTGCCATGAAAATCCTTTCAATAAAACCTTAAAGCGCGCAGAGAAGGCGACTTCTTGGGAAAAGCTGTCCTCAAGAGGACGCACCTCTTTGGCCGGCTTCCACCCTGGGAGGACCACCCTCCTCTGCGGCTGAATTACCTCATAAGCTGGCGAGAAGATCAGTCTTCTCGCCAGCCGTGAACTTACGCCTTGATTAGAAGGAGTAGTTGTTCATGTTCTCCTTGGTGAAGACAAGGCGCTCAGGAAGCAGGACAACGCCGTTGTTCTTCTCGCCAGTCTTTGCACCCTCGGCGATGGAGTCGTTAGGCTCAACCTTAACATCGCCAATGCTTGGGATGGAGATGGTGTCGCCAACCTTGACCTCGTTACCAGCTGCAAGGAATGCTGCAACATAGCAGCCCATAGCGCCCTGAACTGCGCAGTCCCAGAGGCCCCAGTTGTAGATGGTGCCGTGCTCGCAGTAGGACTTGATGGACTGTGGAGAAGCAAAACCGGTGATGGTGATCTTCTTTTCGTCGTAGCCCTTGTTCTCTGCAGCCTGGAGCTGGCCAGGAAGAGCGGTGGAGTCGTTGCAGATGATCAGGTCGATATCTGGGTAAGCGTCAAGGATTGCCTCACCAATGGTAATTGCCTGCTCTGCGTCCTGGTTGGAGTAGTAGTTCTCGTGGACGTTCTTCCACTTAGGATACTTCTCCTTGATGATCTTCTGTGCAGCTACCTGCCAGGAGTTCTGGTCGGTAACGGTTGCCTGGGAGTAGTGCCAGACGTAGGTGATCTCGTCCTTCTCTGGGTCCTTGCCGCGCTCCTTGAGGCCAGCAACGCCCATGTCAACAAGCATCTGGCCAAGGATCTCTGGGGTGCCCTGAGAAACCATGAGGGTACGATCCTCTGGGTTAGCGTCGGAGTCCCAAGTGGTAACTACGATACCAGCAGCGGTTGCCTTCTTCAGTGCGTCGGAAACGCCCTTTGCGTCAACGGTGGAGATGCTGATTGCATCTACGCCGTTAGCAACTGCCTGGTTGATGACGGAAACCTGAGCGGAAACGGAAGCGGTTGCGTCGCCGATGTAGTCGACGGTGAAGCCCCACTCCTTGGACTTGTCCTGTGCGCCCTTGTTTGCGGACTCGAAGAATGCGTTTCCGGTGACCTTAGGAATAAATGCTACGGTCTTGCCCTTGACGTCTCCGCCGCCCTCGGACTTCTTGGTCTCTTCTTTCTTCTCGCCACCACCATTATTGCAGCCTGCCAGAGCGAGGCCAGCGCTAACTGCGGTGATACCAGCGGCACCAATAAAACCACGACGAGTAATCTCTTGCATAGGTAACCTCCCTTGTCTGTGCCTAAGGCACAATTTCCCCAAAGCTTATGCCTTGGCTTTACTGCTGCTAGAAAGCAGCGATTTCAAAAACGTACCGATATTTGTTCCGCTTGCTGCCGATCGAGCAACGATGACAACAACCAGCAGGACACCAACAGGAATATCCAGATACTGTGGGCTTACCTTGAAGCACAGTGGCAAGCCGAAGCGCAGGAATGCAATAACAAACGAAGCAAGTGCGGTGCCCAACAATGGAACCCTTACCACCAGTGGAGAGCGTGCCGCCCAAAACAACTGCGGTGATGATGTCCATGGTGAGGTCGGCACCAAGATCGGACTTAGCGGTACCCAGGTAAGCGGTCAGAACAACACCTGCAATAACAGCGGAAACTGCGGTGAGCATGTAGGTGGACATGATGACTGCTCGGCTGTTAATGCCAGAGAACTCAGCTGCGCTCTGGTTAACGCCAACCAGGGTGATGCGACGACCATACTTGGTCTTGTGCAGCAGAATAAATGCGACGACCAGCATTAGGATGTAGATAAGCAACTGGAATGGGATGACGCCAAAGAGCTGGAAGTTAGATACAAACTTGAAGTCCTCGGGGAACCCGCCAATTCCCTGGTAGCTCTCGGTCTTGGAGAGCGTGGAGATGAGCAGGGCCAGACCGGAGTACAGGAAGCTGCCGCCCAGGGTAACAACCATTGCTTGCACTCGGCAGTACGCAATCAAGAAGCCCGAAAGCGCGCCGCAAGCAACGACCAAAACAAAGGCAACGCCTACAGCGCCCCAGATGGGAAGGCCAAAGTCTTGCCAGCCAACGCCAATGGTGATGGACGTTAGACCAACCAGAGATGCAACCTGGATGTCGATGCCGCCGGTAACCATAACAAGCGTTACAAAAAGCGAGATCATAAATACAGGCAGGTTGTCGTTAATGCTGGTAAACAGCAGTGCTGGACGCAAAAACTTGCCGTTTGCAGCACCAAAAATGACAAACTCAAGTACAAGCAGGCCAATAAGGATCATGTTCCAGCTTGTCTGGCCCTTGGACAAAAATCCCTTAAGTGTCTTAATCATTAGCGAACACCGCCCTTCTTACCCAAAGGGCTCATTGCTGCCTCGCCAAAGTCTGCAATCTGCTCTGCAAGAACCTCAGAGCTTGACTTTGGAGAAACACGAGCGTTCAGACGAGCGTGCCTGTTCTGAACAATGGAACGATGCTGAAGCAGAGCGTCCACAACAACAATGACAATCAGAATGACGCCGGTAATTGCGTTGTCGTAATTTGACGAGAAGCCCATGAAGACCAACAGGTAGCTGATGGATGCCATGATGACGGAACCGACAGCTGCACCAAGGACGGAGCCAACGCCACCAAGCAGGCTGACGCCACCAAGAACGCAGGCTGCAATAGCCTTCATCTCGTAGCCGTTACCACTCATTGGGGTAACAAAACCAATACGGCTGCAGAAGATGATGCCGCCGATAGCTGCCATAACGCCGCAGATGACGTATGCCAAAATCTTGGTCTGAAGAGCTGGAATACCAACCAGAGTTGCGCCGCTAGCGTTATCGCCAACTGCTGCAAACCAACGACCACGACGAGTCTGGGTCAGTGCAAAGTGGATCAGAATAACCAGTGCAATAACTGCGCAATAGTACACCGTGAGTCGCCAATACCAGTTACTGCCGAGAAGTCCTTGAACTCCTTAGGAAGGTTCTCAACCCACTGGCCGTTGGTGTAGACGTAGACAATACCGCGCAGAACGCCGTTGGTACCCAGGGTAAAGATGAGCGATGGAGCCTTCATAACGGCAACGCCCCAGGCGTTTACCAGACCAATTGCTACACCAATAAGAATACCTACCAGGCAAGCAACGGGAAGTGGAGTTCCATCTCTGAGCATGCTACCAACTACTACAGCAACAAGGCCTAAGTTAGAACCAACAGAAACGTCAATCTCACCAATAAACAGGGTAAAAGCCACGCCAACAGCGACCAATGTGTAGACAACGGACGTGTTAAAGCAGGCAGCAATTGTTGCTGGCGTCAAGAATGCAGGATTCATTGCACCAACAATAATAAAGAGAGCAATCAGGAATGCGAGGCTGCTCAGTCCCCTAGCCTTGAGAAGGCGCTTTACAAGATCCATACGTCACCTCCTACAATCCAAATGCAGCGGACATGAGGTTGTCCTGCGTAATTTCTTCTTTTTTGAACTCATGATTAATGCGTCCCTGATACATGGTGAACGCACGGTCAGCAAGCTCAATAATCTCTTCCATGTCAGAAGAAATCAGAAGAATAGAAACACCTTGTTTACGGAGCTCCTGCAGAACAGCGTATACATCGCCACGAGCAGCAGCGTCAATACCACGAGTTGGCTCGTCCAAATAACAACCTTTGGAGCAACCGAGAATGCGCGGCCAATAACAATCTTCTGCTGATTACCACCAGAAAGACCGCCTACCTCCTGATCAAGGCCGGTAACCTTGGTGCGGAAGTTATCAACGTAGTTCTGAGAAACCCTATCTTCTTCTTTGCGGTTAAGCAGCAGCTTACCCAAGGGAAGAGTTTGCAAGCAGAGCACTGGTGGTGTTCTCGGCAACGTCACGAATTCTAAACAGACCGTCGTTGAAGCGGTCCTCTGGGACATAGCTCAGGCCTGCAGCAATAACGTCTTTGGTGGACTTGCCAGTAATGTCTTTACCGTCGACAAATACCTTGCCGCCCAGGACCTTATCCATACCGTAAATGGTGGTAGCCATCTCTGATCTACCAGCACCAACGATACCTGCAAGACCAACAATCTCGCCTGGATAAATGTTGAGGTTTACGTCAGCAAAACCATAGCCGGTGAACTCAGCAAGCTCAAAAATAGGCTCTGCGTCGTAATCAATGTTTGCGCTCTCGGCAATCTCTTTCTTAATCTCTGCTGCGTCTGGTGGAAGAAGTCCACGTACAAGATCTTCTCGCGTGAAGTCCTCTACCTTGCCGCGCATAGCCATAACGCCGTCGCGCAGAATGCCAATGCTGGTAGAAATCTCAAAGACCTCAGCCAGGCGGTGGGTAATGTAGATGATGCCAATGTTCTTCTGCTTGAGCTCCTGGACTACCTTGAAGAGGCTCTGTACCTCATCAAAAGTAAGTGCGGAAGTTGGCTCGTCCAGAATAAGAATCTCGGAGTGACGCATAAGACCGCGGAGAATCTCAACCATGCCCTGCTCAGCAATGGAAAGTGTCATTGCCTTGCGGTCCAGGTCAAGCTCCCAGCCAATCTCTTTCATAGTGTCTTCAAGCATCTTGTTGAGCTCAGCTTTTGGAGCCTCAAAACCAATGGTGATGTTCTCTAACGGTCATGTTAGGGAACAGCATTGGCTCCTGAGGAACCATATAAATACTGTGTGCAAGCGCGGCCTTAGGGTTGGAGATATCAACCTTTTGACGATCGATAGAAATTTCTCCCTCATCGGCAGAGTAAATACCCATGATGATCTTCATGAGGGTAGATTTACCGGAACCGTTGCCACCAATAAGAGAGATGACCTCTCCTGGCGCCAAATCTAAGTTAATGCCTTTTAATACCTCGTTGGAACCAAATGACTTTCTGATTCCGCGGACGGAAAGAAGTGTGTCGCACTGCTCGCACACGTCTTTTCCTTCAGGCGACTTTGGGTCAGTGGCATCGATATCGATGTCAAAAGATTCACCCATAGTACCTCCTACCAAAAAATAACTAACGGCCGTACAAAATCTCACACTTTGAAGATATCTATAAATAGGCATTCTTCAAAGCACCGTCACGGCAAACGGTATTATTACTGCCGTGAATGGTATTTTTGATTGTCCAATGAACAATAGTTCAGAATTCTTCTGTACGTAATTATGGTATTTGTAGTATATCTTCCTGTTAATAGGGAGAATAATTACTATAATGAAATCTAGTATGTTAGATACAAATGTTTTAGTATTAAACAAAAGTATCAACTGGAGGACGGATGGACGAGCAGACATATGCACTAGCCACCAAGGCTGCGTGGTATTACTACATGGAAGATAACACCCAGGCTCAGATTGCTGAGGTCATGGGCGTTTCTCGTGCAAAAGTTATCCGTCTACTTGAAGAAGCTCGCGCGCAGGGCATTGTTCAGTTCAGCTTCAGAAAAAACGACAGCCAGCGCGTTTCCGCAGAACAGCTCCTTATTGACCGCTTTGGCCTCAAGGACGCTTTTGTGGTCCCAACTCCCCTGGACAGCTCTACAATCAACCAATCTATTGCTCAGGGCGCAGCTCACTACGTCTCTGACCACCTACGCGAGGACGGCTACCTCAACATTGGCTACGGCGATACCGTCAGCCGTATGCTGGGAGTTCTTGCCAAGAACCGCGAGGAGTCGCTCAACGTTGTTAGCCTTACGGGCGGCGTGAGCTACTACCTGCCAACTGTTGGCACCACCGCCTACTCCATGCACCTGTTTCTGACACCGTCTCCACTTGTTGTATCTTCTCGCCAAGTACGCGATGCACTTCTTGACGAGAAAGCCTGCAAGACGTGTCCACTATGACGGAATATGCAGACATGAGTGTGGTCGGCATCGGCGCCGCAGTTGAGGGCGCTACCGTTTTGCGCAACGGCATCCTCAACGAGGGTGAGCTGACCGTGCTTAAGATGCAGGGAGCCGTCGGTGACGTCCTCAATCACTTTATGGATAAAGACGGCAATCTTATTCAGACAGAAATTGAAGATCGCGTCATTAGCACCGATCTAGACAAGCTTCGCCAGCTCAAGAACGTTGTTGGCGTTGCTGGTGGTAAAGATAAAGTTACGGCAATTAAAGCAGTGCTTAACGGCGGCTATCTGAACGTGCTAATCACGGATTCAGATACCGCTGCTGAGCTGCTTCTTTCGTAAACAAGGAGGATCTGATGAGAAAGTATCTTCTTGCACTAGACGCGGGAACAGGAAGTATTCGCGCCGTTCTCTTTAGTGTTGACGGTGAGCAGGTTGGGGTTGCTCAGCGCGAGTGGGAGCACCATGAGGACCCTCGTTGGCCTGGCAGCATGGACTTTGATTGGGTTACTAACTGGCAGCTTGCTCTGGACTGCATCAAAGAGGTTTTGGCAAAGACCTCTATTGATCCTAAAGAAATTGCAGGTATTTCCACCACCTGCATGCGCGAGGGCATCCTTCTGTATGACCAAGACGGCAACGAGATTTGGGCATGCGCTAACGTTGACGCCCGAAGTGTCGATGAGGTTAAACAGCTCATTAATATGGATCCAGAGCTTGAGAAGAAGATTTACCAGAAGAGTGGTCAAACCTATGCACTAGGCGCTCTACCTCGTCTTCTTTGGGTTAAGAACAAGATGCCAGAAATCTACAACAAGGCAGCCAAGATTGGCATGTTCAACGACTGGCTTGCTTACAAGCTCACCGGTATTCTGGCAGTTGAGCCATCAAACGGCAGTACCACCGGCATCATGAGCCTGGAGGAGCGCGCCTGGGACCCAGAGATTGCTAAGGAGTGCGGTCTTCGCGACGACCTGTTTGGCCAGGTTATCGAGTGCGGAGAAGTTCTTGGCGCTGTAACTGCAGACGCTGCAGCAGAGACCGGCCTTGCTGAGGGTACACCTGTTGTTGTCGGCGGTGGCGATTGCCAGCTGGGCATGATTGGCGTTGGCGCTTGCGAGCCTGGTCAGGCCGGCGTTTTTGGTGGCAGCTTCTGGCAGTACGAGTTCAACACCGATAAGAGCACTCCTGACCCAGAGTATCGCGTCCGTGTAAACTGCCACGCTATTCCACAGATTTGGCAGTACGAGGCTCTGGCATTCAAGCCTGGTCTGGTCATGCGCTGGTATCGTGACGGCTTCTGCCAGGCAGAAAAGACCGAGGCAAAAGAGCGCGGCATTGACGTATACGACGTTATGAACGAGCACGCTGCAGAGATTCCTGCTGGTAGCCACGGTATGCTTTGCTGCTTCAGTGACGTTATGAACTACATCCACTGGATCCACGCAAGCCCAACGTTCACCAACTTTGAGCTTGATCCAGAGCGTTTCAATAAGTACACCTTCTATCGCGCAATTTTGGAGAACACCGCCCTTCTCGTCCGCGGCCATATTGACCTGGTCAAAGAAGCTACGGGCAATGAGCCAAGCGAGCTCATCTTTGCAGGTGGTGCTTCCAAGTGTTCTCTGTGGGCACAGATTGTTGCCGACGTTACTGGCAAGAACGTCCGCATCCCAGAGGTCAAAGAGGCAACTGCTCTGGGCGCCGCTGTCCTTGCAGGCTACGGTGTAGGCATCTACCCAAGTATCGCTGAGGGCGCAAAGCGCGTTGTTAAATGGGATAAGACATTCTCCCCCCCAACCCAGACAACAAGGCTGTTTACGATCAGCTCTATGTCCAGTGGAAGGATGTTTACAAGAGTCAACTTGAGCTTGCAGAAGAGAACAAGGTCAAGAGCATGTGGAGAGCACCTGGTCTGTAAACGCCGGGCTCCGCTGCGCCACGGATACGCATAGCGCACAAGAAAAACGTTTGGTCGCATCAAAAGTTGCGCCTGAAAGGAAAGCAAGATGTTTATTGTCAACGAGAACGATTTTGAGTACAGGTGCGGAGATCACGGTCCTAAGTACCTGATGAAAGGCCCTCGCATGAACTATGCCATGGTCCAGTTCCAGCCTGGCCAGGATTTCCAAGCTCATTACCACAACATCATGGAGGAGAACTTCCACATTCTTCAAGGCAAGATTGACATTGTGGTTGACGGCGAGGTCCACACCCTCTCGGCTGGCGACTTCATCCACATTGAGCCCGGCGAGGTCCACTACGTCAACAACCCTTACGACGAGCCCATCGTCATGGTCTCAACCCTTGCTCCTTTCCAGGAGGTCGACAAGGTTGAGGTAGAGAATCCTACCTATTAAGTTCACCATCTAGCGAGAAAACCAGCGTTTGGCGAGAAGATCGTTCAAGTGCAGCGTTTTTCTCGCCAGTGCAAACGAGAAGAGGGCTGCCCGGTGGCGGCCCTCTTTTTCTAGGTAGTTAATAAAAGGCTACAGTTCGATAGAGCAACTCATACGTTTTATAAAAAGAGCATGTTTTTAGCACCAACAAATAGGGTGTTTTGTTTCTATAGATGCTACAAGGAGGTTCCTAATTTTATTTAGCCGCCAAAAATGACCGGTTTCTTTGAAATCTAAAGTTGCCTTTTTAACAGAAAAATCTTCTTAAGACAGAATTATCTAATTCACTATCAATTGGACCCGGTAAAGTCATTCTAAAGTTTGATGCACAGTCATCTTGATCATCACAAAAAACAACTACTTTCTTCGTTTGTTCGTAATCATCAGCTGGAATCTGGCAAAAATGGTCAGCGTAAAATATACGTGAAGGCTTAAGTTGATGGAAATACAAAGTGTCTTCTGTGAATCCATAATCAATGCTGTCATCGCTATACATACAAAAACCGTCATCTACCGCACAAGAAAAAAGGACTTTATGCGTTTCCTCATCAATGAGCTGATATCCCTGAATCTTTGCATGCTCTTCTATAAATCTATCAAGTTCATCAAGGGTAGGCTGTGCTTTTTCAACAGGATAGAGACCACCATTGCCATCAGGAAGCATGTTATTTAATAACGGATACTTTGACTCACCCTCATCTGAACTTAAAACGGCATCAATGCTTAACAAGCCACAAAAATTACCAACTCTTTCAGAACAAATTTCTCCATACTCATGCTCACAGGCACTATCCATCCAATCGAGAAAATCACTCTCTAGGTCTCCATAACGTTCCCTAAACTGTTCAGAGCTAAGCTCTTTACGCTTTTGATCTAAAAACTTTGAGCTGATGTAGTCTTCATCATCAATGTAAAGGTCTTCAAAAGGTATTGGACCGGGTTTAAGTTTTCCCTCTTCAAAACACCTGCAACGAACAAATGCATCAAGACCCATTACAACTCCTTTCTCTGTTGCAACAAATCTAGATACTCATAAGATTTCATGTGTCCAACAAAGTGGACACTAAGCCATAGCTACTTCAACATCAAATCCCGTCGTAGATTTTCCAATGTCGATTGATCCAAAACCCAGGTAATTATGTGTCTAGTCAATCCAAAAGTGAGGTAATTATGTGCCGAAAGGCACATAATTAGGTGGGTTTTGGATCAAAATCGTTCTTCTCGACACATAATTAGTGCGCTTTTGGATTAATCGAGCTCCAAAAATCTACAAAAGCCAGCCCTACGCACATAATTGCATCGGTTTTGGATCAGATGCACCCACAAAAAATGCCGCCGGAAACCCGACGGCATTTTTAGTTCATAAGGGAAAGAAAGAAACACAACGTTTATCTGGTCGTTTGTCAATAAGCTGGTCGTTTGCCAAGAAGCTGGCTATTTCCAAGGGCCGCGCTCATCGACCACCCAGAGGTTAACTGACCAAGGGCCAAACTTACTTGTTGGACTGCTTAATCATCCAAATAGTCTTGGAGAGAAGAGCGATGTGCTCATCCATAGCTGCGGAAACAAGGAAGTTGTCCTCAGCATCTGCATCCTTCTTGATCTCTGTTGCGAAAGCGCGAATTGCCTCGTAGTCAGCAAGAATGGACTCGAAAATCTCCTGAGGATTCTTGAAGCCCTCTGCAGCCTCGGAAAGAGTTGCGTTCTTGAGGAATGAATCCATAGAGCCAAGTGGAGAGCCGTCATTCATCAGGATGAGCTCGGCAACCTCGTCAAGCTGGTCATACATTGAACCGTAAACCTCGTCGAGGTCGGTGTGCACATTGTAGAAAGAAGGGCCGCTGACATACCAGTGGAAGTTGTGAATCTTGTGCGCCTCAACTGCGTAGTTAGCGAGAAGAACATTGAGCTTATCGTTTAGCATAGTTAAAACCTTTCTATCTGGTTCCCACTGAATAGGAATGATTACTATTTAATACTTATATTCCCCTCTTTGAATGAGGTATACAAACTTTCTAAAAATTTTTGAGATGCAATATTTGAGTTCACAGTCCCACAATAGCCTTCATTTATTTTTTTCTACTGCACACGTCTTGTATCCGTCTTTTTGACAAAACGGTTAAATCACACGGGTTTCTCGCCAAAGGGATATGGAAAGAAGGCAAAATCAGCGCAATTAAATTTTTAGCGTTCTTTTGCAAGGAGCCGCATGACTAAGATTCCCGAAGGCTACCGCTCAAGCCTCTCACTTTACGATACGCAGAAGGCCATTGAGCAGGTCAAAAACGTATTTCTAACCAAGCTGTGTGCGGCGCTTAAGCTGTCACGTGTCACCGCTCCGCTTATCGTTGACCCGCTTACCGGTATGAACGACAACCTCAATGGTGTCGAGCACCCAGTTGCCTTTGACCTGCCAAACGTTGGCAAGAACGCCGAGGTAGTGCAGTCACTTGCAAAATGGAAGCGATATGCACTTTGGCGCTACAATTTTGCCGTCGGCCGTGGCCTGGTATGCGACATGAACGCTATCCGTCGCGACGAACATCCTGATAACCTGCACTCCATTTACGTGGACCAGTGGGACTGGGAGCGCATCATCACGCAGGACGAGCGCAACACCGACACGCTGGAAGACGCTGTCTGCCGCATTGTCGAGGCAATCTGTGGCACACTCGACGAGCTCAAGTGGCACTATCCGCAGCTTAACACGCAGCTCAGTCGCGAAGTTACCTTCGTAACCTCACAGGAGCTGGAGGACCTCTACCCTACCCAGACGTCTAAGCAGCGAGAAGATCTGTTTGTTCGCGAGCATCCAACCACGTTTATCGTGGGCATTGGCGGCGCTCTAAACTCCGGACAGCCTCACGACTTCAGGTCTCCCGACTACGATGACTGGTCACTTAACGGTGACCTGCTGTTCTGGGATGAAACCTTGGACTGTGCGGTAGAAATCAGCAGCATGGGCATTCGTGTTGACGCTGAGGCACTTAAGTCACAGCTAGCAATCGCTGGATGCGAGGATCGCCTTGAGCTGCCGTTCCATAAGATGCTCATTGACGGCGAGCTGCCCTTTACCATTGGCGGCGGCATTGGCCAAAGTCGTCTTTGCATGCTGCTGCTAGAAAAAGCGCACGTCGGAGAGGTGCAGGCATCTATCTGGGACAAGCAGACCGAAGATCGCTGCGCAGAAGCAGGCGTTTCTCTGCTCTAAGCAGTGGACCTGAACACGCGAAGCGGATTTACATCGCGTGTCACTAAACGCGCGTAGCCACCCTCAAAACTAAAAACATTTTGGCGTTTCTCCTGTTAACGCTACAATAGTAACCCAGTGTAATTAAAAGCCACTGAGTCTAACTGGCGATTTAAGGAGCGACTCTATGAATTGCCCCAACTGCGGAGCTGAAATTAGCAAGCACGCAAAGTTCTGTTCCAACTGCGGACAGAAGCTTTCTGACGTCGCGGACGCCGCAAACGTTGCAAACGCCGCTAACGTTGCAGACGCTGCTAACGTCGAGAAACCCGATGCGCTCGCCGAGTCCACAGAACCTGCACCAGAAACCGCACCCGACAACTCCACCACAGCCACCGAGGTTATCGCACCAGCAGAAGCTGATGAGCCAGTTGAAACCGTAACTGACCTAGACGCAACTGTCCTGGCAGAGTATCCAGCCGATGACGAAGACACAACTGCTGCAGAAACCTCACTCCTAGAGGTATCGACAGACGACTCCTACATCACCCCAGATGAGGCGCCTACCGCTGTCACCGACTCGGACGCCGTTGCAGACGCTGACGCAGATGCTGACGCAGACCCCACCGTAATCGCAAACTCCAACGCTGCTGACGAGGAGCCTACGGCTTTCATTAATGACCCAGATCGCATCGACGTCTTCACCTCTGACGACGTTGATTCAACTGCTATTTCGCACTTCGACCCTTCGCAGTTCACCGTTGTTTCAAGCGGACCTAGTTCCGTTGAGCGCAAGCAAACCAAGGACGGCTCGGATTCTCTGCGTAAGGTGGCATTTGGCCTACTTGCGGCCGTTCTGGTTGTAGGTGTACTGGCCATTGCTTGGGTCATTCAGTCCCACCAAGACGACGCAGCCAAGCGCAGCGCCGTCCAGCAGCGCATTGCAACCTATCAGGAACAGATAGAGAGCGTTGGCGTTGATCCTCGCAGTGACAGCAGTCGTGTTGAACTTCTTAACCAGTACGAGAAACTCAATGAAATTGAAGAGCAGATTCAGGCTGATCAGAAGAATGGACAGTTCCGTATGCCTAATGGCAGTGACGATACAGGAATCAACGTTCTGAATAGCTCAATCTCTGATCGACAGAAAAGCATTCGCGACTGGTTTGAGGCCGACTACAAGCGCAGGCTAACCGCAAACAGCTTCAACGACACAGATACCGCAAATACTATGGATCAAAAGTCTGTGGCAAATAAGCTTGTTGAGCTACAAGCTCTTCTCGGAGATATTGAGCACGAGAAGGTTATCTGGGGCGACGATACAGGCAACAATTCAACCTATGATTCATACCACTCTCGCGTATCCGACCAGATAAAGAAGGGTGAAACTCTTAAATCTGGCGTGGCCGAGAAGACCAAAAAAGAGCAAGAACAAAAAGATAAGGATAAGAAGTCCGAAGAAGACCGCAAAAAAGCTCAAAAATGGGTTGGCACCTATAGCGGTACCGGCACCGACGGCAAGCCGATGGAGGTTGTCATTCAGAAGGACGGCACGGTCATTTGGCGCACTGGTGGTCAGCCAGAAGTTCGTGGTACCTGGACCGGTGACGAGTCAAAGCTTGAGCTTAACTTCAACGGCCAAGTCAGTGGCAGAAGCGAGCCCTTCACCCTCTCTTCCACCAACGGCGGAAGAACCGTAACCATCAGCTCTCAGAGCAGCACCTGGAATACTGACACACTTTCTAGGAAGTAACGCTGACTAGAAAACCGCACGTCACAGACACAAATATGGCGAGAAGACCGATCGATCTTCTCGCCATTTGTTTACAAAGCGAACGCTGTTCCACACGGTAGTCGTTCTTCTTGCCAAACTCCTACGCGCCAAGTGCGCGCTGTCCAAGCACCAAAGCACCTAGAATGCCCTGGTTTCCCTCGCAACCTCCAGGAACAACATAATTCTGTATGTCCTCTATCTCTGGAGTGTTGATGTAGCCGTTGAGGTACGCAACAAGTTTCTGATGGATAAGCGGGAACAGTTGCTTCTGCTCCATGACGCCTCCGCCCAAATAATGCGCTGAGGTGAGTAGCACATTACATATGTGGAGAGGGCTTTTGCAAGGTAGGCAGCCTCAAGCTCCCATACCTCGTCTTTCTCGGTAAGCTCAACAGCTGGAAGTCCCCAGCGCTCTTGAATAGCAGGACCTGATGCCAGTCCCTCAAGGCAGTTCTGGTGATAGGGACACTTAGTCTGCTGCCAAGGATCATTTGTCTCGCGTTCAACAAGGATATGACCAGCCTCGGGATGGAGCATACCGTGCTGGAGCTTTCCTTCAAGCAGCACACCAGCGCCAATTCCGGTTCCTACTGTCAGGTAGACGACGTTATCAAGGCCGCGAGCTGCGCCAAAAACTGCTTCTCCTAAGCAAGCTGCATTAACGTCGGTATCGTATCCAACAGGGACGTTCAGTCCATCCTTCAACGCCTGCAACAAGTTGAAGTTGCGCCAACCTTGCTTAGGAGTCGAGAGAATCTTTCCGTAGCTAGGCAGGTCAGGATTGACTCCCGTGGGGCCAAATGCGCCAACACCTAGAGCCTGAATAGAGCGAGCTTTGAACCAGTCCACAATCTTTGGCAAAACAGACTCTGGCGCTGTCGTGGGAAAGACCTCACGCTCACAAATTTTTCCGTCTGGTGTACCCGTGGCAAGAACAATCTTTGTTCCGCCAAACTCAATACCACCAAGAAGCGTCTCTGCACACATGTTTTTCTCGCCAGTTACTTGTTAAGGAGCTTCTCGTACACGTCAATAAAGTCCTCAGCAATAATGCGGAAAGACTCGGCCTGCATAAGCTGGTCCTCAGCGTGGAGCAAGATGAGCGAGAACTCAACATTGCTGTTATCAATTGCGGACTGCTGCAGCATGTTCAGATGCGTGCTATGGCCCTCATTAAAGATCTCTGTACCAGCAATAATATCTGCACGCGCGCCTTCGATATCGCCCGTTTGCCTTCTGGATAGCGCCAATATACATTGACTTTGCCGTTCCAACGGTAGCAATAATCTCAAAGGCTGCTTCTTGCGTAGCAGTCATGCCGTCATCTAAAGCCATTTTTACCCCATACTCTTTCGTGAGCACCTGGGAGCTCAGAAAATCTTTTATCGCTTATTTAATAAGTTCAAGTGCGTCGTCAAGAATCTTTGCAGCATTCATCCTGCCGTAATCGACCATAGGAATAACAGCTACAGGAATAGATCCTGCTGCAGCCTCAACGTCTGCCTTTGCATACGCAATCTGAGGTCCAAGCAAAAAGACGTCTGCGCCATCAATGAGCTCAAGTGCCTTATTAAGAGGATTTGCAATAATCTCTGCATCCAAACCACGTGAAGCAGCTTCTTTCTGAAGCTTCTGAACAAGTAGGCTCGTGGACATTCCGGCGTTGCAAGCAAGTAAGATTTTCATGTGATCTCCTTTTGATGAGCCAGCCACCAAATACGATGGCTGGCTTCAAGTGATACTCAGATTATAAGCTTACAAACTACTCTGCATCCTGAGCGTTCTCTGCAAGGGCCTCAGCCTGCTTAGCCTGTGCACGCTCGGAAATCTTCATGAATGGCAGGTAAATTGCCATGGCGAGAAGAACCTCGATGACCTGCCAGATAACAGCACGAATGTCGCCACCGGTTGCCAGCCAACCACTCAGGAAGACTGGGGTTGTCCAAGGAACCATGGCAACGCAAGGGTTAATCCAACCAAGGTTGGTGAGCAGGTAGGTTAGGCCGATGAACAAATCTGGAACAAGAACAAATGGAATCATCAGAGGAAGGTTAAAGACGATTGGGTAACCGTAAATAACTGGCTCGTTGATGTTGAAGATGCCTGGGAGAAGAGAAGTGCTGCAACGTCTTTGGAAGCCTTGTTCTTAGAGAAGATAAAGGTATCAAGAAGCAGCATCAGAGTACAACCAGAACCACCGATCAGCGCAAAGGTGTTGATGATCTGCATGTTCATGTAGTGGTCCTGAGGAATTGGCTGACCAGCTGCAAAGGTTGCCATATTGTCAACAATAAGCATGGTCAGGATTGGCTCAATCAGAACACCAGAGATGGTGGACTGGTGAATGCCAAGGCAGAAGAGCAGGTTTGCAAAGGTGTAGATGATGATGACTGCAAATGGACCAGCGTTCATGAGGCCCTTCAGTGGGGCGGAAATGCTTGTTGCAATGATGGTCATAAGATCGGTACCAGCACAAACTGCAAGAAGAGCAGAAGCAATACCAAAGACGGTCAGGGTCAACATCATTGGAATCATGGTGTTAAAAGAATCTGCAACCGCTGGTGGAACGCCCTCACCAAGGCTGACCTTCAGCTGCTTAACGCTGGAGAGCTTGATGAAGATGGTGGTAGAAAGCAGGCCAATGATGATTGCACCAAAGAGGCCGTTAGTACCGGTAAAGGAAGTGGAGAAAGCACCAGTTACATCAACGCCCGTAACTGCATAGCCGGTTGGCAGAAGCTTAGCAACATCAGCTACAGGAAGCGCAACTGCTGCAGCGGCTGCGTCAGCGGCGTTTGCTGCATGAAGAACAGCACCTGCAGTAGCAACAATGCTCTGAGGCATCATGATAATAAGTGCAGCAATACCAATAACAACGCAAGAGATTGCGTTTTCAAAACGCTTGTTACGAGCGAGGCAATAACCAATAATGCCTGCAAGAATAACTGCCGAGAAACTCAGAGTGCCCTGAGCAACTGCTGCGCCCCAAACCTTGAAATTAGCCAAGGTAACTGGATCATTTGCAAAGATGAGTGGGAACAGAACGTTGTTGATCAGTACTGCAATACCAGCCAAAATGTAAATTGGGCTGACAGTTGCAAATGCATCGCGCAGGCTCCTCAAATGAACTTGATTACCTACTTTTGCAGAAACTTCTGCAAATTTATCTAGAAACGATGCCTGGCCATTATCTTTTGCCATGAACAAACTCCTTTCACGAGTTTCTAGTCAACTATATGTGTAGTGGCAACTTGCTTAAGCCACTCAGCTGATTTCTTAAGACGACGGTTGTAGTTATCTTCCAGGTCAACCTCAACAAAGCCATAACGGTTCTTGAAGGCATTTGCCCAGGACCAGTTATCGATGATGGCCCAGTAGTGATAACCACGGCATTTTGCGCCGTCCTGAATTGCACGAGCAATCCACTCAAGATGACGACGGACAAAATCAACACGATAATCATCTTGAATTACGCCGTTTTCGTCTTTCTTAAGATCTTCTCGCTCTACACCCATACCATTCTCAGAAACAAACCACTCAAGCTCTGGATACTCATCGCGAACCTTCATGGCAAAGTCGTAAAGACCCTGTGGGTAAATCTCCCAGCCACGGGATACATTCATCTCTGCTTCTGGCCAGATATATGGATCAGCAAAGTTTGGAATGCCATTTTCGTCAGTATCTTTTGCAGGAGCTTGAATACGCTCTGGGTGGTAATAATTGCAGCCCAGCCAATCCACAACGCCGTCGGCAAGAATAAGTTTGTCCTCAGGGCGAATAGGCAGGTCAACACCACGGGCCTGCAGCGTATCAATGACATCCTGTGGAAGCTCTCCCTTAGTTACCAGGTCAAGCCACCAGCGAATGTTGACGCCGTCGGTCATGCGTAGCGCCTCAAGATCTGCCTCAGATGGATTCTCTTTGGTATATGGTGGTGCAAAGCAGTTGATGAGGCCAATGCGAGAGTCCTCAAGCATAAAACCTGCTGCTTTGCACGGCGATACTCGCGTACGCCAAGTGCGTGAGCAAGTGAAATGTTGTACTGAACTGCACGAGCACGCGAATAATTCTTAACAAAGGGGTACCAGCCACCAAGTGTGTAGCGGACCTCTGGCTCAACAATTGGCTCGTTAAAGGTAAACCAATAACGAATCTCTTTTCCAAACGTTTCAAACGCAATACGTGCGTAATGCGCATATGCCTCAACAACCTCACGAGACTCCCAGCCACCGCGATTGAAGAGGTATTCAGGCATGTCAAAATGATAGAGGTTTACAAAAATCTCAATGCCAACCTTCTTAGCAACAGCAAAAAGGTGGTGATAGTACTTCTCGCCCTCTGGATTAAGGTTGCCGTTAATGTCCAGCAAACGGCTCCACTGAATAGAAGTGCGAATGGAATCCATGCCAAGAGACTTGAGAAGCTGAAGATCGTCTTCCATTCTTTCTGTAAAGTCATTTCCAGCGTAGGAACCAACGCGGTTGTGGAATGCATGAATGTCCAGGTTAGACCAGGTGTCCCAAAGGTTTGGCAGCTTTCCGCCGTCTTGCCATTTACCCTCGGTCTGTGGACCAGACATTGCCCCACCAAAGAAGAAATTCTCAGGCAACTGATACGACATGCCTATCCTTTCTCAAAAGTATCTAAACCTGACATGTCAACTTTATAAAATAGATATGTTAGGTTTTCTATGTAGTATACTAATGCAAATCAGATAGAATGCAAAGTAAAAAATTTTGCTACCTGAGGAGGTGTCATGAATAAGTACGACTTGATTGTTCAGGATCTTAAAACTGATATTACTATAGGCACATATCCTGCTTATTCTCGCCTGCCTTCTGTTGCTCAGCTCTGCGAACACTATGAAGTGAGCAAAATTACCATTAATAAGGCACTAGAAGTTCTTGAGCAGCAAGGACTTATCTTCAGGCGAAAAGGCTCCGGCACTTTTGTCAAAAAGCTGGAAGAAGGAACACAAATTAAGCCAAGTAAAGAAATCTCCGGTCAAATGGAAGGTTCATGGCTGAACACGCTGCCCGAGGCGAGCGCGTTAAATCAAAGGTCTATACCTTTGAAGTTGAGCGTCCCTCTGAATACATTGCTAAAGCTCTTGATATTACTACCGAAGATTTTGTATACAGAATTGTGCGCGTCAGGCTTGTTGAAGGGACTGCGCAGGTCATCGAGTATACCTACATGCCCATTAGCCTAATTCCCAATCTTAAAATGACCCATCTAGAGCACTCAATTTACAACTACATTGAAGACGAAATTGGACTTAGAATTGCTAATGCACACCGTGTTATTAGGGCAGTCATGCCTACTGAGGTTGAGGCTTCGAGGCTAGAAATTAGCACGGGCGACCCCCTCCTGGAGGTTGAGCAAATCGGTTATATCGACGATGGTCGTGCGTTTGAATATTCCATCTCGCGACATGCACATGGCTATGAGTTCATGACTATTTCTATGCACTAACCCCTGGTATAACGTTACAAATATGGCGAGAAGACCAATTGATCTTCTCGCCATTTGTTTGCGTGTATGGATGCGCGACGCGGGGTGCAGCACACAGTGCTACACAGCGTGGTGCTGCTCGCCGGCTGCTCGATGGCTACTCGCCGAGGATGACGTGCCTGAACTCGCCGTCCTCGTAGATTCCGCAGCTATGGGTGCCGTCCTTTGGAATACCTACAGAACCTGGGTTGAACACGGTGACCTCTGGGTGGTCAGCGCTCTGCATGTTAACTTTTCTGTGAGTGTGGCCGTACACAAACGCGTCCATACTTGGCGTCTGAGGCCATTTATCAACGCTGTTATGAATACCAGGGCCAAAGACGTGACCGTGAGTAAAGAAGATAGTGAACTGCTTGCCCGTCTTTGGATCTTTATCAAACAAGATGTTGTAATCAGCCATGCAAGGGAAGTCCAGAACCATCTGGTCTACCTCTGCCTCGCAATTTCCGCGGACCGCAATGACCTTATCGGAAATGCTGTTCAGCATCTCAATAACGCGCTTTGGTGCGTAGTCTGCAGGAAGATCGTTGCGAGGGCCGTGATAGAGCAGATCTCCAAGAAGCAAAACGTACTTTGGCTGTTCCTCCTCTATGACCTGCATGAGCTTCTCGCAATAGTCGGCAGCGCCGTGAATATCTGAAGCAATTACAACCTTCATCAACGTATCCTCTCTATACGTGTTTCTACACGTAGCTTCATACGCGTGTATCAATCAATTATTTTATGGTATTGATGGCGTCCAACCAGTTACAAGCGCCGGCAATTCGGTCACCGTGCAAATGCCTGCTTAGAACCTACCGGTCATCCTTGCGTCAGGATCAGCCTCGGAAACACGTTGACGAAGATCTGCAATAGCCGCAGGTATCTCGTCTGTGTTGTACGGCGTCATCTGATACACCCAGTTAATCCAGTTGCGATACAGCAAGTTAGCGTGCGCGCGCCAGGTAAACAGCGGCTGCTTTTCTGGATCGTTATCCGGGAAGTAGTTCTCTGGCAGGCGAATAGGCAGGCCCTTGTGGAAGTCGCGCCAATACTCCTCTGCAAGCGTATCGCGATCATATTCAAAATGACCGGTTACAAAAATCTCGTGGAAATCTCTGGTGGCGAGAAGTGCAGGTCCGCTGGTAAATCCCTCAGAAAGCACCGCAAGTTCAGGATGATCCACCAGAGCTGATGTCTCAATCGCAGCATGACGAGAATGTGGCATGTAATGCACCTCGTCAAATCCATTGGTGAGGAAGCAATACTCATCGCATAAACGCTGCGGGAAAATACCAAACAGCTTAGCGCCCAGTATCTTCTTGGGAATATCATGCAGGTAATAGAGGCCGGCTAGTGCGCCCCAGCACAAGTACATGGTAGAAAAGACGTGTTCCTGAGCCCAGTCAACAATGCGACAGAATTCATCCCAGTAATCAACGTCCTCATATTTTAGGTCCTCAATAGGAGCACCGGTCACAATCAAACCGTCGTAATTTTTATCTTTGAAGTCATCAAAAGTTGAATAAAACGTGACCAGATGGTCGGCTGCAGTGTTTTTAGATTCATGCGAAGAGATACGCATAAAGTCACACGTAACCTGTATAGGAGACTTTGAAATCAAGCGGAGAATCTGTGTCTCGGTCTGAATTTTCTTAGGCATTAAATTCAAAATTGCCAGGCGCAGTGGACGAATCTCCTGGTGTTCTGCAACTTCTTCCTCAAGCGCAAATACGCTCTTCTTGCAGCGTCTTCTTAGCTGGTAAACCATCTGGAATATTAATAGGCATGGCAACTTCCTTTAGCTAATCGTTGCACATAAGTATACTTGTTTGTATGGAAATAACTTTTGCCGAGCTCGGGCTAAACGAGCAAATTCTGGCAGGCGTAGCAACACTTGGGTTCAGCGCGCCTACTCCCGTGCAAGCCGCGGCAATTCCCGCTGTCCTCGCGGGAAAGGACGTTGTTGCGTCTGCGCAAACGGGAACAGGTAAAACTGCAGCGTTTATGTTGCCTACGCTGCAGCGCATTGCTGTCGAGAAACCCGGTGGGACCGAGAAGCTCGATGCCAAGGAGCCCAACGCGAGCGCCAAACCCAACGCGGCTGCCGGGCGCGGCGCCAAGCGTAACGCCAAGTGCGGCAACGCCAAACGCAACGCATATCCTCGCGCGCTCATCATCACGCCAACGCGAGAGCTGGCTGCTCAAATTGATGCTGTTGCCAAGAGCGTTTGCGCATCCACCGGTCAGCAGGCCGTCATTGTTACCGGTGGCGCTCGCTACAAACACCAGATAACAGCGCTGCAAAAAGGTTGCGATGTGCTGGTGGCAACACCTGGACGCCTGATAGATCTTCTCGACAAGAAGCACACAAGCCTAGAGAACATCCAGGTACTGGTGCTCGACGAAGCGGATCGTATGCTTGACATGGGATTTTGGCCAAGCGTTCATCGCATTATGGAGCAACTACCCAAGGCGCACCAAACGCTGCTTTTCTCGGCAACGCTCCCCGCGTCAATTACCTCAACCATAGATGCACTGCTCAAAGATCCGGAGCGCATTGAGATTGCAAGAACCGGACAGACTGCGGCAACAATCGAGCAACATTTATGCTCGGTCACTCAGGGACAAAAACCGCAGCTCTTAAAGGCTCTTATTGACTCGTTTGATCCTGCGCCAGAGCGTGTGTTGGTGTTCTGTAGGACAAAGTCGCGCGTTGACAGTATTTACAAAAACCTTAAAGCCGCAGGTCTCAAGGTTGATGTTATGCATGCGGACCGTCCGCAAAAGGCTCGCGCAAGAGCACTGGAGCGATTCCGCAGTGGCGCCATTCAGGTTCTTGTTGCAACCGACGTCATGAGCCGCGGCATTGATATCCAGGGCATTGACGCAGTCATTAACTTTGACGTGCCGCTTGACCCTGAGGATTACGTCCACCGCATTGGTCGAACTGGCCGCGCTGGAGCCGCAGGTCAGGCGTTCACTTTTATGGGACCAGATGAGGTTACGCCGCTTAGGGAAATTGAATACTTTACAAAAGCGCTTATTCCTACATGGGATCTACCTGGCTTTTCTTATGACTCGGGTCGCATTATGCTTTCAAGACTCCCGCTCTACCACCAAGACCACGCGTTCGATGTTCTCGGGATCAAGGTCAAAAGGTAAGGGATTTGGTTTTGGTGGCAGATACGGCCGACACACGTAATCTATAATCAGACGCAGTCAGCTAATACAGGAAAGGAATCAAACATGGGCCCTTTTAGTAATGCTGGTATAATTTTTGCTCTTGGAGCTGCAGTTTTACACGTGGTCATATTTTATCTTGAGTCATTTGCCTGGACTTCTGACGGTGCGCTCAAGGCCTTTAACATGACAAAAGAAGAGGCAGAGAGCACTGAGAAGATGGCTTTTAACCAGGGATTTTATAATCTCTTTCTTGCTATTGAGGTATTCGTTGGCGTCTTCTTGATGGCTAACAGAAATCCACTAGGTAAAGCGCTTGTTATCTTTGCTGTTTGTTCAATGGAATTTGCCGCAATTCTTCTCTTTGTGACTTCTCCCGACAAACGCTCTACAGCTATCAAGCAGGCAATATTCCCTCTTATGGCTCTTTGCAATTTTTTATGTAACTTTTTGAGCATCGACACTGGGCACATATAAGCACCCAGCCTTTAGTAAGCACTTCTCGCGAGAAGGACCATCATGAAGCAACTCCGCCCATATCCACAGGTTATTATCACCAAGAAAGCTGCTCGCGCACTTGCAGGCGGACATCCTTGGGTCTTTGAGGGCGAGGTTATCCGTATGGAGCCGTCTCCAGAAAGTGGCGAGTGTGCTCAAAATGGTTGCATCGTTGATGTTTTTGAGGAGAACGGAACCTACCAGGGAACTGGCCTTCTGTCAGAAATGAGCAAGATTCGCGTCAGAATTGTGACAAGAAACGCCAACGATAGGCTTAACGAAGCGTTTTGGAGCCGAAAGATTAGCTGGGCGTGGGAACACCGCAAAACCACTATGGGAAACCGCGCTCTACCAGGCACTGAGCCCGATACCAATTGCTGCCGCGTTATCTTCTCGGAGGCCGATGGTTTTCCTGGCTTGATCGTAGACCGCTACGAGAACGTGCTTGTTGCGCAGGTAGGAACCGTAGGCATGGAGCGTCTGCGCAACGTTATCTATCCGCTGCTGCTTGAGGTTTTGTCTACAGATGGCCAGGTAATTGATGGCATCTACGAGAGAAATGACTCCCCTTCGCGCCTTAAAGAAGGACTTCCACAATATAAGGGCTGGTGGACAAGCGCTTCTCCTGACGAGAATGGCTTGCTTGCAGAAAGCTCCCTTGCCCTGCCTTCAACTCATGTTCTTGCAACAGAAAACGGACTCAAATTCAATCTTGACCTGGAGAACAGCCAGAAAACCGGCTTTCTTGGATCAAAAATATAACCGTCGAGCAGTTCGCCAGCTTGCACAAGGCCGTCGTGTACTGGATTGCTTCTGCCACGTTGGTCCGTTTGGCCTTAACGCTGCAGCGGGAGAAGCAGAATTTGTCCGCTGCGTAGACGTCAGCCAGACCGCCATTGATCTTGCACGCCAAAATGCGGAGCTCAACGGCTTAGCAGATCGCATGGATTTTACCTGTGCAAACGTTCTTGAATACCTGCCGGAACTGGCTGGTGACCGAGGTCAGCTCAAGGCAGAGGGAGGTCCGTTTGACCTCATCATTCTGGATCCGCCTGCATTTACCAAGACGCGCGACAAGGTTCGCAGTGCCATGCGCGGCTATAAGGAAATCAACGCCGCAGCCATGAAACTGCTACCTCGAGGCGGCTACCTGGCAACCTGTTCCTGCTCTCACTTCATGACCAGAGATCTTCTCGCTCAGGCAATTGCCGAGGCAGCTCACCACACCAACGTACAGCTCAAGCAAATTGAAGAGCGCCAGCAAGCTCCTGACCACCCAATTCTTTGGGGTGTTCCCGAGAGCCATTACCTTGATTTCTTTATTTTCCAGGTGATCTAAAACCACTTATTATTTGCTTTTGCGACGCTCTTTAAAGAACGCCTTGAGCTGTGCAGATGCTTCGTCTGCTAATACTCCGCCTGAGACTGCAAACTCGTGATTAAGTCTTGGGTCACTGCTCACATCAAACAACGTACCCGTTGCGCCGCCCTTGGGGTCAAACGCACCAAACACACAACGATCAATACGAGCATTGACCATCAACCCCGCACACATCAAGCAAGGTTCCAGCGTTACGTAGACCGTACAACCCGAAAGCCTCCAGCGACCAAGCTTTTTTTGAAGCCTCTTGCATGGCGAGAAACTCAGCGTGCGCAGAAGGGCTGTTGTCAATCTCGCGACGATTATGTGCAACGGCAATAACCTCTCCATCGCACACTACAACTGCTCCGATAGGCACTTCTCCTATCTGTGCTGCGAGCTTTGCCTGCTCAAGAGCAAGTTTCATGTACTTCTGATCAAGAGCAGCTTGTGGGGTCAAAGGCTCTTGCGCTTTATCACTCATAGCTGCTCCTCTCTTGTCCGATTGCTGGCGTAAATCTTACGGAATTCTGACACGATTCTGTCACGAACCTGACGCTTATTTGTCTTCGCTCAATTATGAAGCAAAACCTAACTTGCTAAATCCCCTACTCGCAAAAAACTGAATTATGCGGTAGGATATTACCGCTTTGGAGAGGTGGCAGAGTGGTTGAATGCGGCGGTCTTGAAAACCGTTGAGCGGTGTCCCCGTTCCGAGGGTTCGAATCCCTCCCTCTCCGCCATTTTTGGCGGCTCTCAACTTCACGTTTTGTTTTCAAGTATTTTTAGTTTTGCTACGGCGTTTTTTCCAGAACTTCCATTCCATCTCACGTCATTTCTAGCTCAACGTTCTTCTCGCCAGTGTGTGGGCGAGCATTCCGTTCACCGAAAGACTCCTTAACAAGTTAAAAGCTTTAATCAAAAACGCCTTAGATTTTTAGTTTTGGGTATAATTAACCTGTCCAAATGGATGGCTGACACAGGATTGTCAGTGATTGAAAGGATTTAGCATGATTATTGCCGCAGTTGTAGTTATTGTCCTTCTGGTTTTCTGGGCCATTAGCATTCACAACAACATCATCCGCGCAAGCAACAGGTGCGATAACGCTTGGGCAGCTATCGATACGCAGCTTCAGCGTCGTAACGATCTGATTCCTAACCTGGTTAACACCGTTAAGGGTTACGCAACTCATGAGTCCAAGACTTTTGAGGCAGTTACCTCCGCTCGTGCTGCAGTCGCAAACGCTCACACTCCTGAAGAGAAGATGCAGGCTTCTGGTACTCTTTCCAACGCGCTGACCAACCTGTTTGCTGTTGTTGAGAACTACCCAGAGCTCAAGGCAAACCAGAACTTCCTGGAGCTCCAGGCAGAGCTTACTGACACCGAGAACCGCCTCAGCTACGCTCGCTTGAGCTACAACGACGTTGTTATGAACTACAACAACATCATTGCTGTCTTCCCAAACAATCTTCTTGCTGGTGGACGTTCCCCACGTACAAGCTTCCAGGTCACCGACGAGTCCGCTCGTCAGGCACCAAACGTACAGTTCTAAGAGCTGTTTCGTTTACACTTTGTACCAGCTCAGCCCGGTATCTGCGTTCCGCAGGTGCCGGGCTTTTTTGTGCGCCGTGAAGCTTTGCGGATCGGGTCGGCCGTGCGCTGGCCGTGCGTTGACCGTGCGCTGGCCATGCGACGGCCGCACGTCGCACGCGCGCCGGTCGCACGTCGGCTGCAGGTAAATCAGAGCAGCTAGATTATGTGAAGAGTCTTTACAGCCTCGCGAGAAAATCGTTAAAATAGTTACATCTGTGAATTGTCCTCGCAAGCACAATTCACGTCCTATTGGTTGAAGAGAAAGGTCAGCATGAAACCTCGACCTCACAGTCGCTGACCTCTTGCGGTGTGCCGATTTGCACCGTGAGGGGTGAAATCGCAATGCAGTCCCCGTGGCAAGTACGCGGAGTTTCTCGCCAAAAGCCACGCTTTAGTCTTCGGACGCATGTAAGGAGCACACATGATTTATCTTTCCCAGTTAATGGGTAATCCGGTTCTAGATTCAGAAGGCGAGAAGATCGGTTCTGTCTCTGACCTTGGAATTGCTACCGGAGAAGTTTTTCCTCGCATTACTTCCCTTGCTTTTATGGGTCCTGGCCGCACGCCAATGATGATTTCTTGGCGCAAGTATGTTGATACCTACGACGAGGATGTCATTAGGCTCAAGGTGCCTTCAACTGAGATTCGTTTCTCGTACCTGCAGCCTAACGAAGTTCTTCTGGCTCGAGATATTCTAAACAAGCAGATTGTTGATACGCGCGGCATTCGTGTTGTCCGCGTAAACGACCTTAAGCTTTCCGACACCAGCTCAACACAGCTACGCCTTCTGGGCGCAGAGGTTGGCGCACGCGGTCTGCTGCGCAGCCTTTCTCCCCAGCTAGAGCACTTGGTTACCCGCATTGCGCGCGCCATGGGTCACCCCATGCAGGAGCGCATCATTGCGTGGAGTTACATGGACCTGGTTGAGCGCGACCTCTCCAACGTTAAGCTCTCCGTTTCCCACAAAACGCTGGACGAGCTGCACCCTGCTGACGTCGCTGACATCATCGAGCGCCTGGACTCTCGCCTGCGTAGCCAGGTGTTTGCCCAGCTTGATGACGAGCAGCGAGCCGGCGCAATGGCAGAGTTCAACGACGACGCTATGGCAGTTGAGCTCATCGGCGGCCTGAACGAAAAAGAAGCATCTCGCATCCTGTCCGAGATGGACCCAGACGACGCAGCTGAGCTTGTCTCCGAGCTGAGCTATGACCGTGCCGAGAAACTCCTGCGCTTGATGGGCGTTAAGGAGCAGCGCGCTATTAGGCAGCTGCTGGGATATCGCGAGTACACCGCCGGCCGTATTATGACGTCCGAGGCGCTGTCTGTTCCTGAGGACCAGACCGTTGCCTACGCCATTGATCGCCTGCGCAACCTAGACGAGGACTTTGAGACCGTCCGCTACCTCTACCTTACTGACGAGGATGGCCGTCTGTCCGGAATTGTTACCCTGAACCGCCTGATTGTCTCCGAGCCAGAAACTCGTCTGGAGGAGATTGCTAATAAGAACCTGGTCACCGCCTCACCAGAGGACGATCAGGAAGACGTTGCTCGAAACATTGCAAAATACAACCTGCTGGCCATGCCTGTTGTTTCTGACGACAACCGCCTGTTGGGCATTGTTACCGTCGACGATGCTCTTGACGTTCTTGAAGAGGAGCACGCCGAGGACCTGCAGATTGTTGGTGGCGGCAGAGGCGATTCCGATTCTGGCGACCGCGGCCGCAACATCATTTGGTTCCTCCACCGCAACCTCTGGCTTCTGTTCTGGGTAGCCTCCGTTGTAGGCGCTGCCTTTGTAGTAACGGCTGCAACATCCGATCCAACTATGGGCATTTTCGCAGCTCTTTGTACCATTACGATGCCAATCTCGCTGAACTTAAGCGAGAATACCGTCAACTACGTGACAAACTTCTTCCTCACAGACGATCCTGGCAGCGAGAAATCTCCTTCTATCTTGGGCTTTGCCTTCCGCTCGCTTCTACTGGGTCTTCTGGTCAGCGGACTCATTTGCATTCTTGGTGCCGCTGCCCATGCCCTGCTAGAAGCGCTGTTCCACCCATACGACCCAAGCGTAAGCGAGCTCTACGCCGCACTCTTTGACCAGACGCTCATTCAGATCTTTGGTGCAGCAGCAGGTTCCACGCTTATTTCCTTCCTGTTGACCCCAATTTTCTTGGCTGTACTTCGTCATCGTGACGAGAAAAACCAGGAAACTTCGGGTCTCACGCTTACGCTGATTTCCATGAGCCTTTCGGTGGTGACATTCTTCGTCCTCTCTTACGCTCTCTCGCTTGTGAGCGTGATGTAAATGGCGCAAGAGAACGCAGAGGTAAAGAGCACGGTTGCAGTGCAAGACGCCGCTGCAGAACAGAGCGCCGCTGCAGGACAGGACGTTGCTGCAGAGCAGAGCGCCGCTGGTCAGGACGCCATCGAGCAGGGCAAACGCGCATCTAAAGAGAAGGCTCCGGTTAACAAAAACAGCCTCAAGTACATCTTGATGGCAATGGGTCCCGGTCTTCTCGCCGCATTTGCTGGTAACGACGCCGGTGGCATTGCAACCTACTCCAGCGCGGGCGCTACCTTTGGCTACTCGCAGCTGTGGACCGTGCCACTCATGTGCTTCCTGCTGATTGTTGTTCAAGAAACCGCAGCTCGAATGGGCTGTGTCACCGGTAAAGGCATTGCATCGCTGGTGCGCGAGCGCTTTGGTATTCGCCTCTCCACGCTGGCAATGGGCGCACTGCTGCTCTCCAATATTGCTGTTACCTTCTCCGAATTCGCAGGTATTGCGTCCAGTATGGAGCTTTTTGGTATTCCAACATACGTCTCGGTGCCCATCAGCGCTCTGATGGTGTGGCTTCTGACTGTTGGTGGATCGTACCGTCGCATCGAGAAGATTTTGCTGGCAATTAGCTGCATTTTTGTCACATACGTGGTAGCTGGCGTGCTTGCTCAGCCTGACTGGGGCGAGGCTCTGCGCGTCACCATTATTCCGCAGCCTTCCGCTGAACCGTCATACATTTCTCTGTTGGTTGCAAATATTGGTACTACTATCAGTCCGTACATGATCTTCTTGGTTGCATCAAATGTTGTCGAGAAAAACCTTGATACCAGCGATATTCCCGCACAGCGTGCAGACAATGTTGCCGGCGCAGTCCTGGCCGAGATCATCACCTGGTTCATTATGCTGACCACCGGCGCTGTCCTCTTCCCTCGCGGAATCTCTGTTGACTCTGCTGCCGACGCTGCTCGCGCTCTTGAACCACTTGCAGGTCAGTATGCAAGTACCCTCTTCGCGCTGGGTATGGTTGGCGCATCCTTCCTTGCAGCATGCGTTCTACCAGGCATTACCGCAAGCGCTATCTGCGAGGCATTTGGTTGGGAGCGCGGAGCCGACCGTAGCTGGCAGGAGGCCCCTGTCTACCACGGCATTATTACAACCGTCCTGGTCATTTCTGCGCTGGTTGTTCTGATCCCAGGCATGAGTCTCTTTGGCATCATGATGGCCGCCCAGGTCATCAACGGTATTCTGCTGCCAATTCTGCTTGTCTTTATGGTTATCATCGCAGCCGACAAACACATCATGGGCAAGTACGCCAACGGCCGCATCTGGAACGCGCTGACTTGGTTTACCATCATCACCGTCATCATCCTGACCATTGTGATGTTCATTCTGCAGGCCATGGGCTTGTAGCAAACGTCACGCAACTGCAACACAAAAATAGGGCGAGAAGATCGATCTTCTCGCCCTTTGTTCTTTGCGATTATCTGCGGCTTATTACTTGCTTGCCTTGTCAAACTCGTCCTTGAAGTCAGAGAACATCTTGCCCATGCGGCCAAGCTGCATGCCAAAACCCTTAGCTGCCTTGTTAGCGGTGACCTGCGTGGACGACTTGCTTGCGGGCTTAGCGGTAGGCTTACTAGCAGTGGACTTGTCTGCCTCACCTTGCTCCTCTGTCGAAGGCTTCTCGAGACGCACGTCCTCTGCAGCAACGGGAGCTGGTCGCTCGGAATCGTCTTCTGCGTCAGGCTCGGTAGCATCTTCGATAGCACGCTTTGCCTTGGCCAGCGTCTTACCCAGGGCAAACGCGCCTTTCTCGGTAGCCTCTGCAACAGCCTTTCCAGCCTTGGCGGTAGCCTCAGAAGCCTTTGCGGCAGCTGCCGCGTAACCCTCGCCCGCCTTTGCAGCGAGACCACCGGTGAGCTGGGCATCTGCTGCCTCATCGGAGAGAACCATTGCGCCGTTGGAGTAGCCCAACAACCACTCAGGCTTGATGGCAAACGAACCTACCAGCGCTTCCGATCCAGCGCCGTCACCCACAAGAAATGCCGATACCACGCCGGTAACCTGGTCAAACTCTGCGCCGCTCACGTAGCCCAGACTTTTTCCGCTCTTAGTGCGAGCCTCCATACCATGCCACAGAATGCAGGTATCAAAATCCAAGTTCAAGCGCTTGATTGCTGCTTTATCGACGTTATTCTCGGGATCTTTAACGCAAAGTCCCTGTTCAATGGTCTCCAGAGACTCCAAAGTGACAAACGCGTCATCCTGCTTAATCATGCCAGCAATGTCAGGCTTCTGAACCATTACGCCCACTACCTGCGAGGACTGACCCTGTTTGAAGGGTGCAAAAACCACGTTGTGGATTTTTCCTAACTTGGAAAACCGCTCTTCTCCCGCGTGTTTGCCCTTTGTAGCAGGCTTTTTGGGAAGAAGGACCTTTACGCCTAGGAGCTCGGTTGTTTTCACGTGAAACCTCTCTATAAAAAACGGGACGTCATAAGGCGTCCCGTCACATTGCTTGTAAGTGAGGCTTATGCCTCCTGGTAGCCCTCGCCAGCGTTCTCCTGCTCGTGGGACTCAACGTTCTCGATGCGAACAGCCTGAGCCTCAGCGGTTGTGGCGGTTGGCTCTGGAACAACAAAAGAGTCTGCAACAACATCAGCAGCATCTGCGACAGTGTTAGAAGCAGAGGTCACAGCGTCAGAAAGTGACTCACGGAGCTGATCCATGCGCTCGCGAGCAAGATCAACCTTTGCACGGAGCTCGTCGGTCTTTGCGTCAACAGTAGGCTTGACCTCGTCAATCTTAGTGCTTACAACCTTTGATGTGCGCTCATAAGAATCAAGTGCGGAATCCCATGCGTCATTGACAGCATCTGCAGCCAAAGCGCGAGTCTCCTCGCCGGAACGTGGAGCCAGGAAAAGACCAGCTACAGCGCCAGCAGCAGCACCAAATAGCGCCTAGAAAGAAACCAGCAGACTTCTTGCTCATAAGTACCTCCTGTTAAACAGCAAAACGCTGTACGTAATCATACCGCAATAAGGGCGTTTATCGAACGGGCTTTGGACGAGGAACGTTAATCATGTTCCAGTCGTCTGGGACGTCGGTGACCTCGGAGTCGTCCGTAGCGTCCTCAGCAGCTGTTGCCTCGGCGGCGTCGGCTGCGGGCTCGGCGGCGTCTGCGGGCTCAGCGACGTCTGCAGGCTCGGCCACGTCCTCGTCGGCTACGTCGATGCCTGCGACCTCAGCGTTGTTCTCCTCAGCGTCAGCAACCTCAGCCTCAACTGCATCAGCAGCAGCTGCATCAGCGACGTCCTCGGAGGAGTTGTCGGCAGCGTAATCCTCTGCGTCTACGCTTTCTGCCTGAGGTGCAGCGTCCGCCTCAGGTTCCGCGAAGTCTGCGAGCTCATCGGTCTTCTCGCCGTCAAGGCTCTGGATGAGCGCAACGAGGCCAGAAACAATAGCGTTGATGTCTGGATCGGCGTCCTCCTGGTTGCCATATGCCCAGTTGAGGAGCCACACAGCGCTGGAAAGCGAGGCTGCAACCAGCACGTCGTCTGGACATGCGAGGATAATCTCGTAGAGGCCGCGGCGGGAATCTACCAAGGAAGTCTTGCCGGAAGCAACGTCTCCCGCGAGGTTGGTCAGGGCCAGAAGCTCAACGGTCACGTGCTCAAGCAGATGCGCAACCTCGGTGTCCTTGGCAACAAGGCCAAAGCGAGCGTCGGCGTCACCCAAGCACAGGTGATTGGAAAGACCTGGCAAAAGCTCAAGTACGCGCTCAGTTGCCTCAGTATTTTCCGAGGTCAAACGTGGCGCTTTGGCCGAAAACTCAACGGTAGCGGTCAAGTTTTTAGGTCCTACCACAACTTTTTTGATAGAAATCAACTGCGCCATTTCAACCTCTTTCTATTGGTTCACTCTATTGTAATCATTCTTTTAGTTATTCATTTTCTGATGTGTCAGAGTTTTCGCCAGCTGGCTCAGATTCACCGTCTACCTGTGGTTCTGGGGCAATTACACGCAACAAAGATAGTCGGCGGCGACGCATTGACTGCACGCGGAACACGTAACCATCCTTCTCAAAAACCTCACCTGGACGAGCAGATGATTTGCCAAATCCAACACAAAGCCCGCGATAGTCTCATACTCCTCGGATTCCCCAACCGGCCATCCAAGTTCAGCTGCATCATTGAGCGAGAAGCGACCATCTACCAGCCACTCTCTATCAGAGAGCTGCGTCAGATACTTGTTGTCCGGATCAAACTCATCCTCAATCTCGCCGACAATCTCCTCGACGATGTCCTCAACGGTAATGACACCCGCAGTTCCGCCGTACTCGTCAACAACGATGACCATCTGATCGCGGCTTGTCCGCATCTCAGTGAGCAGTGGAATGATGTCTTTGGTGTCGGGTACGTAGTCAGCGGAACGCACGAAGCGCGCGATCTTCTCGTCACTATCGTGCTGGTCAAGCGCTGGTTCCAGCAAATCTTTGATGTGAGCGATGCCCACGATGCGGTCGATATTCTCGTGGTAGATAGGGATGCGCGAGAAGCCCGTCTGGCGCATGACGCGCAGAACCTCAGCGATAGTTGCAGTGTCCTCCATGGCGGTCATGTCAACGCGCGGGACCATTACCTCACGGACAACGGTGTCACCCATCTCGATGACCTCGTGGATCATGGATTTTTCTTCTTCAGAGAGGTCCTCGGAATCCTTGACAATGTAGCGGAGCTCTTCCTCGGTGACCTCTTGACGGTCGTTGGTAGTGTCAATGCCCATAAGCGTGGTAACCGCATCTGCTGAGGCAGACGTAATGAACACGAGCGGACGCGCAATATGCATGAACGCCTTCATAGGGCCGACGACTGCTTTGGCCACTGCCTCGGAGTTTGCTAGGCCAATGCTCTTTGGAACCAGCTCGCCGATGACCACGGAAAAGAATGAAACAATCAGCGTAATAGCCACGACAGCTAAAGGAAGCGCCAGGTCAGCGTGGACTCCAATGCTAATAAGCCAAGTGCCAAATGGCGCAGAAAGGCTTGTTGCAGCAAATGCTGAGGAAGCAAAACCTACCAGGGTAATTGCAACCTGGATTGTTGCGAGGAAATATCCGCGATCAGTGGCAATGTCAATGACAGCGAGGGCTCTTGGATCGCCTTCGTCCACGTCCGCCTCAAGTGCCGCGCGACGAGAGCTGACAATGGCCATCTCAGCCGCAGAAAAGAAGCCGTTTACCAGGGTAAGCAGCAGAGTTATTCCAATACTTAACGCAATGTCCATCGAATGTATGGGCACCTACCTCTTCGAAGTTACTTTTTTGTACAGACTATTGTACTCTAACGCGCTCTACCTTGTAGTCTTCAGGAATTTGACACAGTCTCGCCATGAAATGCTGGGAGGCTGACGGTGTCGGAAGCGGCGGCGTGATGGCGCCGGTTGAATATGTGGTTGTGCAGTGGCTGCGCGACAGGTGCAACGATACTATTTTGATGGCACCGATCGCTGTTTTCTCCGTGGATTTGGCTAACAAACAGCTGTCGGTTCTGGTTATCAAGCAGTTCTCAATATTTGATGCAAAATTTTGAATAACTTGCCTTAATAATTCATCCACATGAATACGTAACTTTTACACCTAAAATTATGTGCCCAAAACGGTAAAAAATGCGTTTAGTTGGGGTTGAAAATTAAAAATTTGCCAAAATAACCCCAACTAAAACGATTTTTTACCGCGCTGAAAATTTTTATCAGGGCAAACGCTATATGCAGAAATGTGTATCTTCCAACTAAACGCATTTTTTACCACTTCGAAGTCACTTCTGGGTCATTTGCATCATTCCTGCCCGCTTGGTCCCCTTAACAGCAAAAAGGCCCGCACATTCGGCTGAATGTGAGGGCCTTGGTCTTACTAAATTTACCGCTAGATTACAGCTTCTTGCCAGCCTCGACAAGGTCCTTGACCTGCGCACGAACGGCATCCAGGTCCTCGTCGGAAGGAAGCCAACCGATAGCGTGAACAGGCAGTGGCATGGTGAACTCAGCTGCCTCAAGCTCGGCCTGAACCATCTTTGGTCCAAGTGGAGCCCAGCCGTAAGAGCCAAACGCAAAGCCAATACGGTGGTCATTCTTTGGAGAAAGGCCGCTCATATAGGTCAGGAACGAAGAAACGGTGGGCAGGAACTTAGAGTTCAGCGTAGGCGAACCAACGCAGACATACTTGGAATCCAAGAAGTGATACATGACGTTGGAGATGTGAGTCTCTTTGAGGTCGATGAGCTGGGCAGGAATGCCTTCAGCCAGAAAACCGTCCAGGAGAGCATGAGCCATCTTGTCGGTTGAACCCCACATGGAGTCGTATACAACCAGGGCTTTCTCCTCAAGCTTGCCGGTAGTCCACTCCTCGTACTTGGAGATGATGTCAGCAATGTGGGAACGCCATGCAACGCCGTGAGCTGGGGCGATAATATCGATGTTCTCCAGGCCAATGCCCTTAACTGCAGTAACAGCAGAGTCAGCCTGACGACCGTAAGGGAGAACGATGTTTGCGTAGTACTTGCGAGCCTGCTTCATAACCTCGCAGTAGTCGGACTCGTCTTCAAAGCGAGTGGTTGAAGCGTAGTGCTGACCAAATGCGTCGTTGGAGAAGAGGATCTTATCGTAGTCGGAATACGTGACCATGTTGTCTGGCCAGTGGACCATTGGGGTCTGCACAAAGGTCAGGGTGCGCTTACCGATGTTGAGCGTATCGCCCGTCTTTACGCCGTTGACGTTGATATTCTCGCCATAGAAAGCCTTAAGCTCCTTGACGCCCTGAGGTGCGCTTGCGTAGACCTCGGCGTTTGGCGCAAACTCCAGAATGCGAGGAACGCTGCCGGAGTGGTCCATCTCAATGTGGTTGCAGATCAGAACGTCAATCTTTGCTGGATCGATGATGCTCTTGATGCGCTCGACCAGCTCCTCGGAGAATGGGCGCTTGACGGTGTCAATGAGCGTGACCTTCTCGTCTAGGATAAGGTATGCATTGTAGGTAATGCCCTGCTCAGTGGTGTAGCCGTGGAACTCGCGAGCGTTCCAATCCAGGGCGCCTACAAAGTAGACATCGGGTTTGATTTCGACAGAACTAAGCATGTGTCCTCCAAAGACCACAGTGCGAAAATTTGACACTACAAGAATATCATTTGCTGGCTAGTGAATGTATGTTCACGTAAACTTTCCAGATAACTTTAACCCAATAGATTATGAGAAGTTGAGGTTATGACTATCTATATTTCCTGTAATGGATACTAAAAATAAAGGCTATTACCACAAGAGTAATACAGCCTAAACCAACATAAGTTGTTCCAAATCCTGAAAAGTCTAAGGCAATTCCAATTAATGGATCCGAAACCACTGATGCGATTTCTTCAATCTGATTTGATACGGAGAGTAATGTTGCGCGATTATTCTCTTCAGCGATTAAATTCATTTGATTGTTTATCAAAATACTTAAAGTGGTTGAAAATAAATTAATCGCTACATAAGTAAAAATACATACGTATATACTTGGAATTAGCCCAGCGCATAGCATCAAGATTGCAATCACGGAAAGTACGCCTAAGATAACGAGAAATTCTGCGTTTTCTGAGAACGCAATAATAACTCCAGCGGATTTCTTATAAAAATTTTTAAGTGTTTTCACTATCTTTGCCGTAAGCCTCGATCCAAAAAACTCGCCTAAACTTGCAGCAGCGGTAACGATTCCTAAGAACTTTATATCAAATCCCATACTGGTTAAATTTGGGGCAATAAACTGGCTGTAATTGCTAACTAAAATTAATGAAATTGCTGAAACTGTACAAAGCGAAATAAATATATTTGTTTTCACAATCTTTATAAGTTCCTGAAAAAAATGTCTGTACATTTTCTTTCAGATTCAATTTACTAGTTTTAGTCCTTATAAATCCATCTTCTGGTAGGCAATTACTTCCTCTATTAGGACTTACATCATTTTCCTTAAATTCCAAAGTTACTAATAGCCCAAGAAAATATACAAAGATCGAAATAACAAAAGGAGTCAAAGGATTGATACTAAAAAGAACAGGAGCTATTAAACGAACAGTAATTCTAATGATTGACTGAGTCCCTGTCATTTTTGAAAGAATTAGAGCATATGCGCCATTCTTCCTATCCATCCCAGAATTTGCATTTGTCGCTTCGAAAAGAAAAGCGCTTCCAGCTCCTGACTGTGACGCACTTGCTAAAGAAAAGAACAATTCAGAAGCTACCATCAGTAAAAAACTATTTGCAAAAGTTAAAGTCACTATTGCCACGAGTCTAGAAAAAGAAGCAATTTTTAAAACAATATGGTGTCCACAACGATCAGATATCCATCCTGTTGGAATCTCAAGCACTGCTGTAGCTATTGCTCCAACACTCTGAACTAGTGCAATATCAAAATAACTTAAACCACGCCAAAGATAATAGAGGGTTAAGATGGTCCAAATCAAAACACTTGAATTTATATAATTTGACCATTCGTAGAGCAGAATGTTCTTTTCTGTTGTTGCTAACTTTCCTTCAAACATTCATTTCCTCATTAGATTATTTCTATCCCCCATTTTGATTTCCCCATATTATAAGTTCTCCAAATAGAATTATTTCCAATCATCCTGTTGCTTTAGTGAGGCTAACTTAAAGTAATGCTCCACAGAAATATTTTCCTTGCTGTTATGTTCTTTTGATAGTGTTACCATAAATTACATAGGTCTAAAACGTATCCGGAGAGGGGAACCTATGAAAATGCTACGCGCAATGCGTGAGCCACTGAAGTACGTTCAGGGCAAAAATGCTTGTCTCGAGTTCGAAAAAGAGATGGGCTACATGGGAAAGCGCTTCCTGTTTGTTTGCTCTAACAGCGGCTACAAAGCAACCCACGACATGATCGAGCAGAGCTTCGAGGGCAAGGGCGACTATTACCGTCGCTACGAGGTCTTCGGTGGCATCTCTTCCAACGGCGAGATTAACCGCATGAAGGCTATCGTCGAGGAGGACAACATCGACGTAGTCGTCGCTATCGGCGGCGGCAGCGCTGTTGACACCGCAAAGGCAACCGCATATTACGCTGGTAAGCGCATCGTTATTCTTCCTACCGTTGCAGCTACCGACGCTCCATGCACCGGCCTCTCCGTTATTTACAACGATGACGGTTCCTTTGACAAGTACCTCTTCTACCCACAGAACCCAGATGCAGTTATGGTCGACACCCAGATCATCGCTAACGCACCTGTTTCCTTCCTGGTAGCAGGCATGGGCGACGCACTGGGCACCTACTTTGAGGGCCGCGCATCCATCCGCACCGAGTCTCCTTCCCTTGAGGGAACCGGCATTACCCGCGTTGGTATGGCAATTGCTAAGGAGTGCTACCTCACTCTTCGCGATTACGGTTCACAGGCAATTAAGGCTTGCGAGAACAACGTTGTAACCCCAGCTCTTGAGGCTATCTGCGAGGCAACCGTCTACATGAGTGGCGTCGGCGCTGACAACGTTAACTGCGCAGCAGCTCACTCCTTCTACAACGGCCTCACCTCCCTTGGTGGCCACAGCGCACCTCACGGTAACTGCGTTGCTTTTGGTACCCTGGTCCAGCTTGTTCTTGAGGGCGTTCCTCAGGAGGAGTTCGACGAGGTCCAGGACTTCTGCCTTGAGGTTGGTCTTCCAACTACCCTCGAGGAGGTTGGCATCACCACTGACGAGCAGATCAAGAAGATTGCTGAGGCTGCTTGCGTTCCTGGCGAGACCATCCACAACCTTGCTGGCGACGTCACTCCTGACGAGCTCTATGCAGCTATCGTTCAGGCTGACGCTATGGGCCGCGCTCTTAAGGCTTAAGCTTCTAGCTGCAGGTTGCGACGCGGTGCGACGACACGCCTGGCGGCAGGTCGCAACGGCGCTGCAACACCGACGCGCCGCAACAGCGTGTCTGGCGGCAGGTCGCAACAGCACATTCACTTGATACAGAAGAGGGACCGCAGATGCGGCCCCCTCTTTTTTGTTGCAGTTTTGATGTAATAGCGAGAAGTGCGGGCGATGCCGCAATGACAAAGCCGCAGCGCTGGCGCGGCTCACGCCGGAGCGGCAGTGCAACAGCGTGGCGGCGCCTACCTACCAGCGGCGACGCACTTACAGACTAAGCGCCTACAGGCCCAGCACCTGCTTAACGTCTGCAGCAATCAGCTCGGGCTCCAGATGACTTTCTCGCATAAGATCCGCGATGTTGACGCGGTCGTAGAAAGCCTTTTTGACGCCGTAGTTCAGCACGCGTGCGGGAGAAGTTCCCAGGTAGCTGGCTATATTCTGTCCCCAGCCGCCTTCGATGATGCCGTCCTCAATAGTTACGATGACGTCATGGTCTTTTACCAGGTTGTCGAGCAGATCCTGGTCAACGCCCGAGGCAAAGTATGGTTTGACCAGCGTGGCTTTCAATTCCCAAGGTAGAGCTGAGGGCCTCAACGGTTTTCTCGCCAAGGTCGTAGAAATCGCCCAGGGCAAGAACGGCCACCTTGGAGCCCTTGCGCGTGACCTCGTAAGTGTTGAGGGCGTCGAAGTTTGTGCGGACGGAGCCCTCGGCATGGATCACAGGACCGGAAGGAATTGCAATGTAGACGGGGTGTTTGTCCTGGTCAAGCGCCCAGTCGAGCATGGCGATATACTCCTCGGCGTTGGATGGCGCGAGGTACACCATGTTAGGGATGTTTGCGATCATGGAAATGCTGCTGAGGCCCTGGTGAGTGGCGGCCATCAAGCCCCTAATGGAGCCGGAACCCACGATAACCGCAGGATTCTGGTTGAGCGCCAGGTCCTGAGTTAGCTGGTCGTAGGTGCGCTGGATGAAGGTTGCGCTTGAGCCCCAAATTACGTGTGCGCCCGCGTGAGCCGCGCCGGAAGCCATTGCAACTGCAGTTTCTTCGGCAATGCCCACGTCAAGGTAGTGCTTACCCAGCTCTTCTCGACGTTCCTGCGTAAGACCAAGCAGGCCAGGAACAGCCGACATAAGCACCAAGAACTTTGGGTCAGTCTTTGCGCGCTTGAGGGCATATTCTGCGAAAATGCTGGCATACGACTCGGAAGAACCGGATGCAGGGCTCTGACCAGTCTGGATGTCAAACGGCATGTGCCAGTGCCACTTCTCCTTGTTTGCCTCCGCGGGAGCGTAGCCCTTGCCTTTGAGCGTATTGATGTGGACCACGACTGGATGAGTTGAGTCTTTTACCTGCTCAAATGCGGCGATAAGAGCCTCGATGTCGTTGCCGTCATTGACATACAGGTAGTCCAGGCCCATCGATTTGAAGAGGTTATTCTCGGCAGCTCCGTTGGTGCGGCGCAGCTCAGCGAACTGGTCGTACATGCCGCCGTGGTTCTCGGCGATGGACATCTGGTTGTCGTTGAAGACAATGATAAAGTTGCTGTTCAGCTCACCAGCAACGTTCAAACCCTCAAGAGCCTCGCCGCCGGACATGGATCCGTCGCCGATAACTGCGATGATGTTCTCCTTGCCGTCCATGATGTCGCGAGCCTTTGCCAGGCCAAGCGCCAGACTGATGGACGTGGAAGTGTGGCCGATTTTGAAGAGGTCATGCGGGGTCTCGGCGGGATCGGTGTAAGGAGACACCGAGTCGTAAAGCGCGGGATCCATGTATGCCTGCTTGCGGCCGGTGAGCATCTTGTGGGGATACGTCTGGTGCGAGACATCGTAAACGATATGGTCAACGGGCGAATTGAACACGGTATGGAGCGCGATAGTTGCTTCGACGATGCCAAAGTTTGGACCAAAGTGGCCGCCATGATTTGACTCCATGACCAGCAAGTTGTCGCGAATCTCCTGCGCAAGTACTGCACGAGCCTCCGCATTCAGCTTCTTTACGTCTTCTGGTCCATTGATATTCTCTAGGTACATGTGCGGCCTTTCTTTAAACGGTGCTGAAATGAGCAGATTGCCTGCTTGCAGCGTGACGCGCGGAGCTCGGGGTGCGGGCGCACGGGGCGCGTAGGCGCGGGGTACACGGGGCACGCGGGATGCGTCGGCGCTCGGGACGCGCACGGTCAACCACGCCGTGCGAGCGACGCGTTAGATGTGCAGGTCAAGCACGTGGCAATCTAAACATAGCTTTAATGTGCGAAGTTATGTTTTTGGTTTACCCAGAACACGTCCAAGAATTTCTCGTAATTTGGTTTTAGCAGCATTACTTAGTTGATTGCACTGTTTTGTTAATGGCTGAACACACCTATGACAGATAATCTGTCAAAAAGACGTATACATTACACTGAAAAATACCTCAAACGTGCAGATTATCTTCATTAGGTGTGTAATATGCCCGCAATTGTGCAGAATATCTGTCATAGGTGTGTTCCTTAGAAGCGGAATTTACCTATAGTTAGATTTTTTTATATTCCTATTCATTTTTAAGCATATTAAATAAAGTTTATGCATAAAAATGTATATCAGGCAGTGATACCGCCTGCTGACTGATTATCTTGATTAGGAATACGGCAATTCTTCAGCAAGACCTACCAAAACCGCACTATTTTGCACGGCAAGCCTAAAAGCCGCCACCAACACGCTGCAGAAACGCAAAAAGAACCCTCGCACCTGAAAGATGCGAGGGTTCTTGCTTGAAGCGCTTCATCTACCTGTGGTTTCGCGTTCGCGGCGCCTGCCGTACTCGCAGAGTACGTCTACCTGCAGGTTAACGCTCGCCGGCGGCGCGACGCTCGGCGTACTCGGCAGCAAGACGAGCCTGAATGTCATGCGGCACCTGCTCGTATCCTGCCAGCTCAACGGTATACTCGCCCGTTCCGCGCGAGAGGGATCTCAGCCTTGTAGCGTAATCGGTAACCTCAGCGTATGGAATCGTCGCCTTAATGGTAGTCTCACCAGCGGAAACGCCGGTACCGGAAGACATTCCCTCAACGCGACCGCGGGAAGCGGAGACGTCACCCATGACGGAACCTGCGTAACTGTCTGGAACGGTGATCTCCAGGTGAGCCATAGGCTCCAAGAGAACGGGTTCTGCCTGGTCAACAGCCTTCTGGAAACCAATGCGAGCAGCGGTCTTGAAAGCCATCTCGTTGGAGTCAACTGGGTGGTAAGAGCCCTCGTAAACAGCAACTTTGACGTCAATCATAGGATATCCAGCCAAAACGCCTTCGCGCATGGTCTCCTGGACGCCCTTATCAATAGCGGGGATGAAGCCGCGTGGAATGTGGCCGCCTACGATTTCGTCCACAAACTCGTAACCTGCATCTGGGTTTGGCTCAATGCGCAGCCAGCAGTCACCGTACTGGCCAGAGCCGCCGGTCTGCTTCTTGTGCCTACCCTGAGCACTTGCAACTCGACGGATCGTCTCGCGATATGGGATGCGAAGCGCAACTTTATGTGCGGAAACGCCGGCTCGCTGCTCAAGACGCTCGAGAAGAACGGCTACTTGTGCCTCGCCGATTGCAGAAACAATGGTCTGGCCGGTGTCCTCGTCACGCTCAACCTTAAGGGTTGGATCGGCGTCGGCGGCCTTCTCCAGGAACGCGAAGAGCTTGCCCTCGGTACCGCGCTCGTCAGGCTCAATAGCTGTGCGATACAGGGAGTTGGGGAACCTAAACGCGGCAGCCTCAACCTTACCAGTAACGGAGAGCGTGTCGCCCGTCATGGCCTCGAGCTTTGGAACTACTACGATGTCGCCGGCTGCAGCGGTGTTGACGTCAGACGTTTCTTTGCCGCACATACGATACAGGTGAGAAAGGCGCTCGGGCTTGCGTGTGCGAGCGTTGATAAGCTCGGAACCTGCAGAAACAGTACCTGCAAGCACCTTCACAAACGTAAGCTTGCCGTTCTGCGGATCTTGCAGCGACTTGAAGGCAAACGCAACAGGACGCTCGTCATCAGGTGAAATATCAAGCTGCTCGCCGTTTACCAGCGGAATGCGGCCAAAGTCGGACATAGTTGGGAACCAACCATCAATGGCATCAAGCAGCGAAATAACGCCCTCCTCGCGAACGCAAGAACCCGAGAAGACAGGAACAAAAATGCGATTCATAAGGGCCTTACCCAGCAGACCCTCAAGCTCTTCCTGCGTAATCTCTCCGCCCTCAAGGTAGCGCATCATCAGCTCATCGTCGGCCTCAACAACCAGCTCGGTCAGAGCGGCGCGGGCAGCTTCTGCCTCTGCTTGGAACTCGGCAGGAATATCGGTGACCTCAGGCTTGCCGTCTACCAGCTTACGAGCCTTCTGATGGACAACGTCAATAATGCCGGAGAATGCTTCGCCGGAACCCATTGGAATAGTCACCGCACCAAGCGAGGAACCAAAACGATCCTGGAGCATAGCCATTGCGGTCTCGTAGTCTGCATCAGGGCGATCCAGGCGGTTGATAAACAGCGCGCGGGACAGAGAAAGATCCTCGGCAGCAAACCAAAGCCTGGTGGTGATAGTGCCAGGTCCACTAGCTGCATCAACAACAAACAGCGCAGTCTCAACAGCGCTCATTGCCGAATAGGCGTCACCCACAAAGTCAGGATAGCACGGCGCATCAAGCACGTTAATGCGTGTATTTTCCCAGGTAATTGGTGCGATAGTAGTAGAGATAGAGAATCCGCGCTCTGACTCTTGTGAATCGTAATCAAGCGTGGGCTTTGTGCCTGCGTGGCCGCCTAAACGAGTGGTTGCACCCGTCAGATGCAGCATTGCCTCGGCAAGCATGGTTTTGCCCACGCCACCTTGGCCCACCAGGACCACATTCTTTACCTTAGAAACATTTTTTTCGGCCATGATGCCTCCTCTGACTGCGGCAAGCAGCCGAGAAGGTCAGCCGATAGTACGCGCCCGAGTCTAGCGCGATATGCCTCGGCCCTTCCTGCTACTTACCGAACAAGAAAACCTCTAGCCACCCTACCGTACCGCAAAGCACAAAAAGAGACACCCACCATTCGATAAACGACATACGGTGGGTGCCTCAAAGTTTCTTCTCGACAGAAGATTTATACTGTTACCGCAGGTAGATGGTGCGAAATCGCAGAACACCACTCGCGCCCATCACAAAAGTTAGATTCTAACTCCTCGGTGAACGGTGTTGTTAAAGATCAGGTAGCCGATAATTGCGTTCACCAGCGACAGCGTGACAAAGATAATGTTTGGCAGCGTCTCGTTAATCACGCCTGTTGACGAGCTAAATGATTCGATAACCGGAACAATCATCATCATGAACGTTCCGCCGATAACAAACATGGGGCCCAGCGTGCCCGCAAGAGAAGACACCGTGACCGAAAGACTCCTCTTGGTAATATCAACAACAGAAGTCCAGTCAAAATTTGGACGTCGAATATCAATGGCTAGGCCAACGTTAGACACCAGGAACACAATGCAGAGCGGCAGAATAACGTTTCTCAGGGCTGTTTCAATGGTGATGTGACCAGGAATCAGGAAGAAAATCTGGGTCACAACGCTGAAAATGAGCACGTAAAGCATGTTAACGGCAATCTTTGCGCCAAAAATCTGCTTTGAAGATACGGGCATAGTTGCCATCAGCCAGTTTGAGCGGCCTTCCAGCGAGTACGAAATAGCAGCGGAGTTGGCAGCGCAGAACATCGAGGTGCCAAACCAGGTGGTTATCATGCCAAAGATGGTTCTTGCCAAAGGTAGATAGCGCGGAACCTCGGACGCAGGAACAAAGTAGGCCACGATAGACGACGTGCTAAAGAACATGGAAATAAAGGCGAGAATAACCATCAGCAAGCAGCCAAAGCATGTTTATAAAGACTGCTGGGTAACCTGTGATGGTCTGAATCTCTTTTCTGATCAGAGCAACAAAAGGCGTCGCGGACTTGGTGGAAATCTGTTTGGTGGTGAACTTCTTCTGGACCTTGTCCTCGCTTACTAGTGCATTAATGCGGTCGTTGAAGCGAGAAATGATTGCCACAATTGCTGCAGGAGCTCCAACAGAAACTAGGACAAACAGCAAGAAGCTAACAAGGGAGCCAGAGTTAAAGAAATCCGCAATCCACAGTGATGGAAGATAAACTACGCCAACTGAACTTGCAACGCTAAAGACGGTGTTCTGGAAGTTATCCACCACACCTGGGACAAACTTGTCTGCATTGAAAGATATCGTAAAGATAAAGAACAGATACGCGACCATAAATAGAAGACCGAACGCTCCGCCGATAACCACGCCGAGTGACTTGAAGTGCAGCTTTGCAGCAAGGGCAGCAACCACAAAAGCCAAGAGAATTGCAGCAGAAACTGCAAGGTTAGGCCCAAGAAGAAGCGCGAACAAGGCACCAATCAAGCGTGGAAGTGTAACAGCCTCAAAGGTGAAGTAAGCCAAAAAGACTGGCAGCATAATGACAATAGACCAGATACCCTCTGCAGCATACAGAGCTGCTACGCGAGAATAAATAATGGTGCTCTTTTTGATTGGAAGCGACATGATAAAGTCGTAATCCTTGTACGCAAAAAGCACGCCATTGGCCTTTACAAACGTCAAAATAATACCAGGTAGAGCGCCAACAAGAATTCCTGCCAGAGGAAGCAGCCTTGTGAAGCCAGCAATGGCTAGAGTTGTAGCAATGCCGTAAATGTAAACCATCATGAAGAGCGTGCCAACAACTACAAAAATACCACCGACAATAGGCAGAGCGTTTGCGCCAACCTTTTTCTCAAAATTCTTTCGAGCGCCTATAACCTGCGTAGTCCAAATCATGGTGATCTGAACCTTAAGCAGCATCCAGAACACTTTGAGATCGGAAGGCAGCTTGAGCTCAGAACGATCGAGAACAGGAACTTGACCAGCACTTACTTGAGCTGGAATAAAGACATCTCCTGATAGTTGCAGGTTCTGCTCAGGCACATCGGGGCGCTGAGGAGCCTGTGGAACATTGTTTGCCATGACTAGTTCTCCTTAGGGAAGGAGGGAGGAACTGGAGCGCCTGGAGGCACTGGTGCGCCAGGTACAGTTGGAGCTGCTGGGGCTGCTGGAGCTGCCGGTGCGGCGGGCGCCGCAGGTGCTGCTGGGACTGCAGGTGCAGCGGGGGCCGCAGGTGCAGCGGGGGCCGCAGGTGCGGCGGCTACAGGCGCGCCAGGAATGACTGGCTGAACAGCGGCGCCGTCCTTTGTAGTAGCCATATCCTGAGCAATCTCGGCAGAAACGCCAGGAGCGCCAGCTTCAAGACCAAGGAAGACTTCCTCGAGCGAGGCATTGCCGCGAATCTCGTCCGTTTTACCTGCGGCAAGAAGCTTGCCCTGACGAATAATTGCAATTTTATTGCAGAGTTTCTCGACAACCTCAAGAACATGTGACGAGAAGAACACGGCAGATCCGCGGTCGGCAAGCTCGTGCAGCATCTTCTTCAACTCGAAGCTTGCTGCTGGATCCAGGCCAACAAATGGCTCGTCCAAAATGATGAGCTTTGGCTCGTGGAGCAGAGCGGAAATCAAAACCAGCTTCTGCTTCATACCGTGAGAGTAGCTGCCAATAGCATTTGCCAGGGAATCAGTGATGCCCAAGCGATTGGCCAACGTAGTAATGCGCTCGACGCGGTTCTCCGCAGGAACGCCAAAGATGTCACTGACGTAATTGAGGTACTTAATGCCGCTCATGAACTCGTAAATGTCTGGGTTATCTGGGACGTAAGCGACGACCTGCTTTGAGCCAACAGGGTCAACCAGCACGTTCTTGGAATCCACAAAAATGACGCCGCCCTCAAATGGCTGAGCACCAACGATGGACTTGATGAGCGTGGTCTTACCTGCGCCGTTGTGGCCGATAAAACCGTAGATGTCGCCAGGCATAACGTCGAGCGAAAGGTCAGAAACAGCTACCTTGGAGCCATACTTCTTGGTGAAGTGCTGAACGCTCAATACGGGAACAACCTCGCCAGATGCCGCTGGAGCTGGGGCTGGAGCCGGGGCCGGCGCAGCAGAAGCTGCAGGTGCGGCTGGTGCGGCTGACGCAACGGGTGCTGCTGGTGCAGCGGGAGCCGCAGGAGCAGCGGGAGCAGCTGGCACGGGAGCCGCAGGAGCAGCAGGAGCTGCGGGTGCGGCAGGAGGTACGGGAGCGTTAGGAACAGGTGGCTGTGGAATATTGTCGGCCATGTTAGTTTCCTTCTTCCAATTTATCTATCTTGTTCACACGAGTGTCTTGAACTTTTGGAGAGCGCTTTGCCCTTCTCAGAGCATCGCGCAAAATCCATTCTACCTGAGCGTTAGTTGAACGCATGTCGTCTTGCGCCCAGCGTTCAACCGCCTCCCAGACTTCTGGAGCTACACGAAGTGGATATTGTTTGCGAGGTGCCATGGGTTTCTCGCCATGCTTTACTGCTGCAAGGAACCGGTATTAAGCACAGGCTGAGCCTCGGACTCACCGCAGAGAACAACCATGAGGTTGGAGGCCATGACAGCCTTGCGATCCTCGTCAAACTCAACAACGCCATTCTCGGACAGCTGGGTAAGGGCCATGTCAACCATGGAAACGGCGCCCTCGACGATCTTTTTACGTGCAGCGATGATTGCCTCTGCCTGCTGGCGGCGGAGCATTGCCTGCGCAATCTCGGGAGCGTAGGACAGGTGCGTGAGGCGAGCGTCGTCAACGGTGATGCCAGCAACAGAAAGGTTGCGGCTCAGCTCGGACTGAAGCGCCTCGGAGACCTCCTCGATGTTGGAGCGCAGGGTAATTGCGGTGTTGGACTCGGACTCGTCCTCCATGTGGTCGTAGCTGTAGATGCTCGCGACGTGCCTGAGCGCGGTCTCTGCCTGCATAGTAACGTAGCTGTCGTAGTCGTCGACGTCAAAGAGGGCCTTTGCGGTATCGCTGACGCGCCAAACAACAACCTCGGCGATCTCGATTGGGTTGCCCATGCGGTCGTTGACCTTGAGAACTTCGCCGTTCAGCGTGCGAGCACGGGTGGAAATGATGGAGGTGTGCACGTTTACACTGGGAGTAACGCCTGCAGCGAGAGAAGAGAGGTCACCCAGGTTTGTAGAAAGAGTCTTGGCGTAGTAAGGATTTGCCCAACGAAGGCCCTCGTCCTTAACGGTGCCAATATACTTACCAAACAGCACGCAAACCTTTGCCTGACCAGGCTGAAGACTGAATAGTCCGCTCGAAACAAACAAACCTGCAAAGAAGAATACCAGCGCACCAATGATGCTTGGGAACGATGGATCCAGGCGGGGATTTCTGTCTGCAGCGATTGCGCTGAGTACAAAATTAGCCAAAAATAGGGCTGCAACTGCAAAAAGAGCAATGGTAATCAGCAGGAACAGCCAACCACTCTTGGATTTGATGATTTTCTCGGTGCTCATGGTATCTCCTTTGTGACAATGAGCCTTCTGTTGGCATCATTGTGATATCACATTGATTGCAAGTCAATAGAAATTTTTATTTAAATGTTGTTTAAAAATTGCAGGTGAGACGGTGGTTTTGTTGGCCTCGGTGCGCGAAAAGCGGCGAGCAATGAGCGCTTGGTCGCGCAAGGTGCGTGTGGCGCGTGGCGAGAAGGTCGCTGCACGTGGTGCATGGCGCGTGGCGAGAAGAACGCTGCACGTGGCGAGAAGTTCGTCTCTTCGAGAAAAGTAACCGACCTGTAAGGCTTGGATCGAGCGCGCCTGATTTCTGCAAAGAATCTGTAACTTTTGCCTAAAAAGGTAAAAGAAACTGTGGATTTGCCTGATTTTGTCAAAGAATCGGTGGCTCAAATACAGATTCTTTGCACTTTTCAGGCGGACCTTTCGTGACGTGACTTTTGAATCCGAGGTTAGTTTCACAAGCACTCTCATGGAGCCTGATTTTCTCGCCATGTCTGAATGATTTGCCGGAAAAGTGCACCTTGTCTGAGCGATTTGCCGGTTTTTCTCATCATGTCTGAGTAAATTTACTCAGACATGATGAGCTTTTCAGGCTCGCAATCAGAGCCAATCAAAAAATGGAGAGAGGCAGCTTGAACGCACAAAAACACACCTCGGGAGAAGCCCCCAAGGTGTGTTCAGTGTTCGGTGTTCGGTGTGCAATATTACCTGTTCGCACTGGCTTCGTCGCAGGTCGCAGCCCTGACCGTCGCAGAGCTCGCAGCCTCGCGCCCGTCGCAGCCTGCACGCAGCCGGCCTCGCGTCACGCTAGTCGATACGAGCGTCTACCTCAAGCCAACCGAGCTGCTCGATGTTGCCCTTGACATGCTCGCAAGACTTGCGCCATGCCTCAATTTCGGAGTCGGAGAGCTCAGGCACAAAGACCTTCTCGACACCATTGGCGCCGATAACCGCAGGAAGTGAAGAGTAGAAGCCAGAAACGCCATACACGTCGTTGAGCAGCGTGGAGACTGGCGTGATCAGCTTGGTGTCGTGGACAATAGCCTTGATGACCTCGACAGCGCCGTTTGCAATGGAGTACTCGGTGCACTGCTTTCCGCTGTAGGTAACGTATCCACCCATGCGTCCGGCCTGCTCAAGCTCTGGGAGATCAAAGGTCTTGCCCGTCTGAGCTGCAACTTCATCGAGGGTGAGGCAGCCAATGGAGACATGTGACCAGCAAGCAAACATGCCGTTGCCGTGCTCGCCGAGCATCCAAGCGTTAATGCAAGATGCTGGATAGCCAGTAGCGCCGGAAAGTGCGTGGCGGAGTCGAGCGGAGTCCAACGTGGTACCGGAGCCGATAACCTTATTTGGATCAGCGCCGGTCAGATACTGGAGCTCAGTGGTAACAACGTCGCAGGGGTTTGCGATGTTGACCCAAACGCCATCGAAGCCTGCGTCTGCAATGCGCTTAGCGAACTTCTTGGCCTCGTCAGTGGTGACGAAGAGCTCACCATCACGACTACCTGCTGCAGCCTCAATGTGGCCAGCAGCATTAACAATAATGTCGCAACCAGCAAGCTCCTCATAACGGTCATCAAGCTCATAGACGCGAGCAGGGTGTGGATAAAATGGCATTGCGTCCAGCAGGTCGTTTACCTGAGCCTTGCAGAGGACCTCATTTGTGTCGCTAATGTAGAGCTCAGTTGCAAGTCCCTGGTAAAGTAGGGCGTTTGCAACATGTGCGCCAACATGATTAGCGCCGATAATACCAATTTTGCTGATGAGAGCCATAGTCCACCTCTTTTGTCTCGCCAAAATACTGTGCCTGTTAGCCTAGCGGTTTTTTGCATAAACGGGTAACGATACAAAAAGACGAAACAGATTAGACACAACAATCCCCTCAACGTGTCATTAAAACCTGTAAACGGTATAGTAGTAATCCAAGATTTGGAGAGGAACTATGGGATACAAGACACCAACATGCTCTATTGCGCGTAGTTGCGGAGGCTGTGAATGGCTTTCGGTCCCCTATCCTATCCAACTGAAACGCAAGCAGGCGCAGGTAGAAGAACTTCTCGCTCCACTGGCAAGCATCAATAACGTAACTATCGAGCCCATCCGCGGAATGGACAAGCCTCTGGCGTATCGTCACAAGGCAGCAACGCCATTTGCGCCGGGTAAGGGTCGCACGGTTCGTTCCGGTTTTTACGCAAGTGGTACACACAAAATTATTGCTTCAAAGGAATGCCTGGTAGAGGACGGTCAAGCTCGCGCCATTCTCAACGACGTGGCATATCTTGCTGGCCAGTTTAACATCCACGCCTACCAAGAGGATCGCGGCAAGGGAGCGCTTCGCCACGGCGTGGTGCGCTGCGGATATGCCACCGACGACGTCATGCTGGTGCTGGTGGTCAACGGTCAGCATCTGCCCCGCGAGCAGGAGTTTATTGCCGCACTTCGCAAGACGCACCCCGAGCTAACCAGCATCTTCTTGAACGTCAACCAGAAGCGCACCAACGCAATCTTAGGGCGAGAAACCCGTCTGCTTTGGGGCTCAACGTCTATGAGTGACAAGCTTTTGGACTGCACGTTTGAGATTGGTCCAACTAGTTTCTACCAGACCAACCCTCAGCAAACCGAGGTGCTCTACCAGCTGGCCATCGACGGAGCACTTGCTGGCTCCAAGCTTGCTGACTCCGAGCAGACCGGCGACGCGCAGGCCAGCAACCTGCGAGTCCTCGACGCGTACTGCGGCACAGGAACCATTGGACTTTGTTTAGCACACGCCGCCGAAGCTCAAGGCATCAACCTCTCACTCACTGGCGTTGACCAGGTTGAAAACAACATTCAAATGGCTCGCAGAAACGCTCGAAACAATAAGCTTGAAGCTGAGTTTATCTGCGACGATGCCACTCGCTACATGCAAGCTCTGGCAAAAGACGGTCAGAACTTTGACGTTATTATTCTAGATCCGCCTCGCGCGGGTTCAACGCCCACCTTCCTCAAAGCAACCGCCCAGCTGGCCCAGAAGAAAATCGTGTACGTGAGCTGCAACGTTGTGACGCAAGCCAGGGACCTCAAGGTTCTTCTCGACAGCGGGTTTGCCATTGAGCGCGTGACGCCTGTGGACATGTTCCCTCACACCAAGCACGTTGAGTGTGTTGTAGTGCTTTCTCGGGTTTAGATTAAAGGCACAAATTGAATTGAGCAGCTATGAAAACGGTAGAATTTGGAAAACAACATAACGACGTAATCATGCTGCTTCATGGCGGCGGTTTATCTTGGTGGAATTATAAAGCCGAGGCTGAACTACTGAAGGATCAATATCACGTTGTGCTGCCAATCCTTGACGGACATACAGGTAGTGACAGTGACTTTATAAGTATTGAGGAAAACGCAAGTCGGCTCATTTCTTTTATCGATAAAGAATTTGGTGGCTCGGTCCTACTTATTGGAGGCCTGTCCCTTGGCGCGCAGATTTTAGTAGAAATGCTGACACAACGAAGCTCAATTTGTCAAAACGCCATCATTGAAAGTGCGTCTGTCATTCCGTCCAAGCTGACAAATCTCCTGATCAAGCCAACGTTTTCTCTAAGTTATGGCTTAGTAAAAAAGAAAAGCTTTGCTCAAATGCAATTTGACTATCTTCATATTCGTAAAGATTTATTTGAAGACTATTATCGGGACACATCACAAATCTCAAAAGAAAACATGATTGCATTCTTGGAAGCAAATACATCCTATGAGATAAACCCGGCCTTCAAGATGTCCACGCCAACATCCATATACTTGTCGGCGAAAAAGAACAGAAAAAGATGATCCGTTCAGCAGAACAATTGCATAAGGCACTGCCTGGTAGCGTTCTTGAAATAAAGAAAGACTTATATCATGGCGAGTATTCCATCAATTACCCCGAAGAGTATACAAAAGAGCTTTTAGACATGATTGCTACATATTAAATAAATCAGCGTGACTTCCCGTACGAGAAGCAACAAGTATAAGCTCGTCTTTATGAATAGCATAAATCAAAAGCCAGTCTGGTCGAATATGGCATTCTCTAAACCCTTGGTAGGGTCCTGTAAGAGCGTGGTCTTTGTGTTTTAGGTCTAAAGTTTCCCCGGCGCAGAGTTTGTCAAGCACCTCTTGAAGTGGAGATATATCAAGACCTCGCTTTTTAATGCGCTTGTAATCCTTCCGAAACTTAGAAGTTGCTTGAAGTTTAAGCATATAACTTAAACCCCTGCGTTAAGATCTTTAAACAGCTCATCTGTGGTGTTGTAGGATGTTGCTTGAATTTTACCTGACATGATATCGCGTGCTTCTTCCATAGCAGCCAGTGTTTCAGCATTAAACTTTGGGATTTCCACTTTAAAAGGAAGGCCGCCGTGCAAAACGCACTGGCGTAAGAAGATGTTCACAGCACTTGACATATCGATGCCGAGCTTTTTAAACAGTTCATTTGCTTCTGTTTTGACATTGCTATCGATGCGAATTTGAGTAGGACTTGTTGCCATAGTATCAGCTCCTTTTTAAGCGATTCTGATACAAATGGTATACGTTGTCAAGCAAATAGCAGATTAGTTTTGAATTTGTTTTGTTTGTCCGACGTTATTTTTCCCTTGAATTCTCAAAGCAAGTGCAACGTTTAATGATGGTAGACTTCTCAAAGACACTTCCAACTCAGGAGCTCCCGTGATTATAAAAAACGAAATACCGCTTTTAGAATATGACAATGCCTCCCCGGAGGTTATTACAGCAGATCACGAATGGACCGCAGGCCAGCTGCCAGAAAAGTGCCTCTTTGCATTTCTCGGAGACGTTGTCCATGATTACGCCAACCAGCACGGAGCAGAAGTCGTAGAAACAATCGTGACCGTTTCTCGAGATATTAAAGTCTACGTTTTAGATTCATATGGCGAGAAAATCTGTTTAGTTCAATCCCCTACTGGATCTGCTTCATCCACACAGGTAATGGACATACTGGTTACCTGTGGATGTAAGAAAATAATTGCAGTTGGTTCATGCGGCGTTCTAAAAGAGATACAAGAAAATGCCTTTCTCGTCCCAACCAAAGCTCTTAGGGCGGAAGGGACGTCCTATCACTATCTTCCAGCATCAAGATATATAGAGCTTGATAAGGAACCAATTTCTGTCATAGAAGAGACCTTCAAACAGGGCGGCCTCCCCTTTGAAACGTGTACTACCTGGACTACTGATGGCTTCTTCCGTGAGACAAAAGATATGGTTGAGTATCGCCTGCAAGAAGGATGCTCAGTTGTAGAAATGGAATGCTCGGCACTAGCCGCCTGCTGCAGAAAACGAGGAGCTCAGTTTGGACAGTTCCTTTTTACGGCAGACTCTTTGGCAAACGTTCACGAATATGACGAAAGGGACTTTGGCAAAGACTCCCATGAAAGGCACTGCTTCTTGGGCTGGAGATAGTAAAGAACTTTATCTAAACCATCGCTGGACATCCGCGCTTGCTGCGTTCCGTAAAAATTAAGCGTACAATTGTTAGTACGTTCTACTTGCTTTTCATCAGGGCATTTCTTACAAATTGTGAGGCTCATATGAAAGTACAGCAGCTCATCAAAGATACGTGCGCGATAGCCGCCGAGGACCTCGGCAAAGCAAAAGCAGATCAGATTGCACAGGCAGCTCAAACGCGATTCGAGGCGCTCTGTACAGAAAATGCATCCGATTCCAAAGAACTCCGTGCTCACTCTTTCAAACGCATTTACCCTGGTATTGCAGTCTATGAAGCTCTACGCGTAGAGGGCATCCCACAAGAAAAGGCCGTCTGGTATATTCGCGAATATTTCCAGCGCTTTGCTGCCAAACGAGTCCCACTCTTCCAATGGGCCATCAAAACGTTTGGCCTTGCACGCAAGTTTCCTCGCCTCTTTAAATCAGGTATCGAGAAAAGCTGCACATCAAATGCTGGATTTGCCTTTGAATATCCAGAAAGTCATGGTAACGAAGCGCGCCTTAACATTGTAAGCTGCCCCTACTATGAGATAACCAAAAAATATGGCTGCCCCGAAATAACCGCTGCATACTGTGATAGCGACGATGCAGGATACGGTAATTTGCATCCACAGCTTATCTGGGGCCGCACAAAAACCATAGGCCACGGTGGCGATTGTTGCGATTTTCTCTTAGAGTATAAGGAGAACTAACCGCAGGTAGACGCTGTTTGCCTGCACCGTCGCTAAAATTTTGTCATCTACATGACGTGATTTGAGCACGTTTACTAGGAGTTTTTTATGCAAGAAAATCGTATGTTTTCCGACGTCAAGCAGGCAAAGAGACTAACTCCAGCTTGGCTTAGTCCCTTTTTAGCCGTTTTCTTGTTGGTCGTTGGGCAAATTATTGGCGCCATTGTAATGACCATCTCAGCAGCACTTATTATTGCCCCTTACTACATGGCGCACCCAGATCTTCCAGATCGCCTTTCCGATTCCCTCAATCTGAGAGAGATTTTTGGAGACTACTATCTTCTGGTAACGCTTCTTTCCTTTGTCTTTATTGCAGGTCTCTTTTTCCTGTGGGTAAAACTCTTTGAAAAAAACGTCCGATTGCTACCCTAGGAATTTTTACAAAGACAACTGGAAGAAAAGAGCTGTTCAAAAGGCTTTTGGTCTAGAATTCTTCTCTCTCTGTTGTGATGTTGATCCTCATTTTGACCGGATCTTATCAATTAGTTGGCACTACTTTTTACGCCTTATGCATTCGGCTTTGTTCTTCTCACTATTCCGTTTTGGCTGATTCAGGGCGGAACAGAAGAACTTATCACGAGGGGCTGGCTTCTTCCTGTCATGGCAGAGAAGTCCAATAAAATTATTGCAATTGTGGTTTCAAGCAGCCTATTTGGTCTTCTCCATATGTTTAACAGCGGCTTTACCATGCAGTCCCTGATCGACCTAATTCTTTTTGGCATCTTAGAGACGTTCTATATCATCAAAACTGACAATCTCTGGGGAGCCGCTGGCATTCACGGAGCCTGGAACTTTGCCCAAGGCAATATCTTTGGCGTTCTGGTAAGCGGTAGCACTACAGGCAGTTCTTTGCTGCAGTTTGCTCCTGGCAGTGGCCCGGATTGGCTTACCGGCGGTAGCTTTGGCGCAGAAGGTTCCATCGTTTGCACGCTTGTTATGCTGGTAACCATTCTAATTCTTGCCTATCAGCTCAAGAAATCGGGCAAGCTCTTTGTAAAGAAATCTGCCGAGAAACCCGCTGAAGCTGCAGGTACAGATCTGTAAATTTCATACTACGCTGAATTTCACAGAAAGTTTGACCTTCTCGTCCACTCCTCCTGCACCTTAAGGAGAAGTGGATTGTGTATATACGGTTAATTTACAGCTTGAACAGCAAGTCCTTCTCGCCATTTATTATGATTTACCTATCTTGTTGCTGTTTGAGGAGAAATAATGCGTGTCAAGAAAGTTTTGAGCATTTTATTTGCTCTTGCTCTTGTGTTGAGCAGTCTGCCTGCATCTGCAATTGCTGAATCTATTGAAGACGCAGGTAAATACTCTGTTGTAGTCTCGTACGTTAACGTATTAAACGACGAAGAGATTCACGCTCCTTCTAAACAAGTTGTAAATGAGGGAGAATCTTGGTCTGTTACAGCTCCAACAATCACCGGCTATGACCTGGAAGATCCTGCTCAAGCAACTGTTACTGGCGTTGCTTCTGGCTCAGATCACTACATCAAGCAGACTGTCTATTACATGCCTGGTTATGTTACCTACACCGTTAAGCGCATGAAGGAAATGACTACCGGCAATTATGTTGAGGCTTCCTCCGAAGAAAATTACGGTGTGCCCGATTCGATTGTTACTGCTTCCGATGTCACTTATCCAGGTTTTGTACGCACAACTACAGACCTTTCGCTCAAGGTTACCGCAGATGGCAAGGCTGTTAAGTACATTTACTATGACCGCAATCCTCGCAGCGCAATTTATTTCTCAACTTCCGGCAGTGAGCTTTCTCCTGTAATTGGAAATCCAGGAGATGCTGTTCCTGCCGTCCCTAATCCAACACGAACTGGTTATACCTTTGCTGGTTGGGACCTTAATGACGATGGTATTGCAGATTCTTTGCCTACCACCATGCCTCAAGAGCCTGTTACTGCAAAGGCACTTTGGACTCCAGCAATAGCAACGTATCACTACGCCTATTTTATTCAGGATCCAAACAACCCTTCTAACTACAACTACGTTACAACCACCGCAGCTTCCGGAACTGTTGGAACAATGACTGCAACTGCTCCCGTCCAGCCAAATACAGGCGTTTTCCGCTTTGAAACATACAGCCACGAGAGCGATCCAACTCCTATTGCAGCAGATGGCTCTACCACTATTAACGTTTACTACAACCTTGCGACTATCACCGTTAATGTGCGTCCAAAGAGAAATGGCTCCATTCTTGCAACGCTTACGCTTCGTTATGGTGACTCGTTTAATCCTTACGCCATTAACCCCAATACCGGCAACAAGTACAGCGACGACATGCTCGCCGCCGTGCGTGCAGACGACCCTTCTGGAACCTACTATTGGTATGGCATAATCCCTGGTGTTGGCGGTACTGCAACCACCACCCAAGCAAAAACAACTGACCCAGGATCCAAAATTACTGCAGATAATGTGCTTGAAATTTACGGCCGCTATACCAATTCCACTGCTCTTGGTCCACGTTACCGCTTCTACTACTATCAAAACCTTGATGGTACCTACGATATGGACGGAGACCACACGCTTTCTCGACCTGGCATGATTTCAGAGATTGCTAGAAACGGTGGTGACGGCTATCTTGAGAGCGAGAATAGACATCCTGGTTTTTCGTATGACGGCTACCGCATGAGCATTGGCCATTTTGATGGAACCAATTACGATACGCTCGGTTGGACCAGTTGGCAGCCATACAACTACGACTATCTCATCACTGATTACAATTCCAACTTGATTGAGCACCGCTATAAGCGCAATACCTATACCGTTACTTACGTAAGCTCTGGTACAACTGTTGCTACGCACTCTCATCTCTTTGGAGAGCCCTTTAATGCCAGCACCGATGTTCCTGGCACCTCTTTAACTTCTCCACGTCCTGGTTATGTTTTCAAGGCTGGTACGACAATTCAGAGACTGTGGGCACTCCTGTTACCGACACCACTATGCCCGCAACTAATACGGTGCTGTATGCCAAGTGGGCGCCTCTGACCGCAACCGTTACCTTTGACTCTGAGGGTGGCTCACCAGTCAACTCGCAGGAGCTCACCTACGGAGACGCAGCTACCAAGCCCGCTGATCCTGTACGAGAGGGCTATACCTTTGCTGGTTGGATTCTCTATACCAACGGAAACCCCTCTGTATACAGCTTCTCTGCAGCAGTTACAGGTGACATTACCCTCCACGCGCTCTGGAAGAAGAACGACTCCTCCGTCTCCTACACGGTCATTCACCAGACAGACGACGGTCAAGTTCTTGCAACTACAACCGAAACTGCGCCAATCGGTTCTCTTGTCAGCAAATGGGCTCTTGATGCAGCTGATCGCGGAGACTACGCCTATGTAGACGTTTCTTCTCGCTCTATGATTCTTGATGAGAATGCCGAGAATAACGTCTTGACCTTTACGTATAGCAAGGAAGCTCGCTACAGCTATACCGTCCATTACGTTGACGCACAGACCGGTGAACAAATCCATTCCGACGATATTATTGGCAGCCAGACGCTCAACCTGCAGAATGTTTCTGCTCGTGAGATTGACGGTTACACACTTCAGGGTGACAGCACCGGATATGTTTCTGCTGACCAGCTTGAATACACGTTCTACTACACAAAGAACCCTGAAGCTCCTGCGGCACCTCAGACCCCAGCAAAGCGTAAAGGCTCTCTGCCCGAGACTGGCGATGCTTCAAGCGTGATTCTTGTTAGCACAGCGCTGACCTCTGTGGCTTCCTTAGGAACCTCTCTTGTTTTGCGCCGTAGGAAAAGAACCGAAGCATAACAGAAAGCTCTAATGCAACTACAAAACCCGGGTGCCTCGCACTCGGGTTTTTTGTTTGCGTATTCTTAAAGTAGCTACAGGCGGGCACAACTCTACAATCAGAAAAGCCTAATGAGGCTCATTACTTTAGCCATAAATCTGTAAACCAATCTTCACAACTAAAGCAACAGTATTAAATTCTGATTTCACAGGTAGTTTGATTTTCTCGTTACCTCATCCTTGTAATTAAAATAACGAAGGAGGAGGTGTTTTATGTCAAAGAAACAAATCAATCTATTTGTAGGCTCTATCGGAGCTTTTATCGGAGTATTTGTTTTTATCGCTTATATTCCACAAATTATTGCAAATCTACAGGGAGTAAAGGCTCAACCTTTTCAGCCACTATTTGCAGCAGTTTCTTGTCTCATTTGGGTCATTTATGGTTGGACTAAAGAGCCTAAAAAGGACTGGATTCTCATTATTCCAAATACTGCTGGTGTAATTTTAGGCGGATTAACATTCCTCACCGCTTTATAGTGATTAAGCAGCAAGTTTAATTTAGAAATCCGACAGCACCTAATGGTGTTGTCGGATTTTAATTAACACGCATCTCACCTCTGTAGCCATTCTTGACACTTTTTTCGTTCTACATCATAAACAAACTCAACAAACTAATTCTTAGACATCCATTCCCGGAAAGCCAATCTGTCGCAGCGCCTCATACAGCACAATGGCGGCAGCATTTGAAACGTTTAGCGCACTGACCGAGAACTCGTTAGGATCGATAAAGTTTCCGCAGATATCCTGCTGCAAAAGCGCTGGGTGAGCATACTGGTCATCGCCATCAAGCGCATCGTGTTTTTGACTCCAGTCCTCACGATTAACCAGGCTTGCGGAGTCTTGCAGCATTGGGATTCTCTCGCACTCATCTGCGTGCTGTGCCAGAAGCTCCTCGGATAATCCCAGGCTTTCCTTACCAAAGATGAGATAATCTCCATCGCAATACGTTGCCTGCGTATAGGTCTTTTTAGCTTTCTTAGTAAGGAAGTGCAGCGGGGATCTACTGGTTGCGGAGGTGCCGTCGACCGTGGAGACAGCGTCGTGTGCAGCGTCCCCAGCAGGTGCACCAGATGCTTGGGCAAGACCGTTCTTCTCCAGAAATTGATCCCAGTTTTCGTAGACAGAAACGGTAAGGCTTTGCCAGTAGGCCATGCCTGCTCGTTTGAGGCTTTTGTCATCAAGCGAGAAACCCAACGGGCCCACCAAGTGCAAGTGAGTCCCGCTCACTACGCAGGTGCGACCAATGTTTCCCGTATTTGCAGGAATCTCGGGCTCTACCAGTACAACGTTGAGCATAGGTTATGCCAGAACAAAGCTGGTCAGGAAGGCAATAAGTCCACCGAGTGCCATAGTGGCTGGCAGCGTCACAAACCAAGCGGCAATAATCTTGCGCGCAACGCCCCAGCGCACGGAGCTGCGACGACGAGCAGATCCTGCACCCATGATGGATGTGGTGATGACCTGTGTAGTGGAAACTGGTGCTCCAAGTGCAGTCATAATCTCAATTGCAACGGTAGAACTTGTTTCGGCAACAAAGCCAATAACTGGCGTGAGCTTAGTAACACCATCGCCAACGGTGCGCATGATGCGGCCGCCGCCAATGGAGGTGCCCAAAGCCATAGTAGTTGCGCAGAGAAGCTTGACCCACAGAGGAATGCCGGTAGAAGGGTCGTGAAGACCGGCGGTAACCAGCGCCAACGTGATGATTCCCATAGTCTTCTGAGCGTCATTATTGCCGTGGCTGTATGCCATAAAGGCAGCTGAAAGCACCTGAAGACGGTGGAACAGGCCATGTGCCTTTTTAGGTGGCCAGTCAGCAAAAATCTCAAACACCAGCTTCATAATAAAGTAGCCCAGTGCCATGCCAATAAGCGGCGAGGTAAACAGAGGAATAACAACTTTCTCTAGGACACCCGCCCAAAGAATGTGACCTGTGCTGCCGGTAAAAACAATGGTTGCACCAATAAGGCTGCCAATAAGTGCATGCGAAGATGAACTTGGGATCGAGAACCACCAGGTAAAGAGGTCCCAAACAATGGCGCCCATCAGTGCAGCAAATAACGTAAAGCTGTAGCTGAATATCAACCAGACCAGACGCAATGGTCATGGCAACTTTCTCGCTCATAAGCGCGCCGATAAAGTTCATGATAGCCGACATGATAATTGCTGTGCGTAGAGGCAAAGCCTTGGTATACACCGTAGTAGCAATGGCATTTGCGGTGTCGTGGAAGCCGTTAATGAACTCGAATATCAGAGCGGAAACAAGTACCGCAATAAGCAAGATACTAGCCATTTTTCACAATGACATTCTGAACGGCGTTTGCAACATGCTTGCAAGCGTCAAGAGTAGACTCAAGTCTATCCAAAAGGCTCTTCCACTTAAGAACCTCAATCGGATCATCAACGTTTCTGAAAATAGAGCTCAGGGCGTTACGATAAACAACATCACCCTGGTCCTCATACTCATTTGCAGAGCGCGTATGCCTAATAACCGAGTCATCTTTATGGTAATCAGGAAGACGGTCAAAAGCTTTCTGCAGTTCCTCCGATGCAAACAGAATCAGATGAGCTACCTGAACTGCCTCTGGTCGCATTTCTTTGATGTCATACATGCTGAGGTGTGCAGAGACGCTCTCAATACCATCTGCAATCTCATCCATAAGCAGGGCAAGACGTGAAATGTCCTCGCGATCAAATGGCGTGATAAAGGATGTGTTGAGGGTGGAAATAATCTTTCCTACCTGGTCATCGCAGAGTGTCTCGTAGTTCTTGATTTGGACTTCATAATCTTCTGAACTTGGGAATGACTCCATATAGGAGACAAACAGTTTTGCTGTTGAAACAATCAACGCTGAAAACTCAGAGAACATGCTGTAGAACTCATCTTCTCTACGAGAAACTCGGCTCATATGACGCCCTTCACTTGGACTTTTTATTACATATACAAACACATTTAGTATAGCTGTTTAGGGCGCGTACGCTGGAGATAATGACAATTTCAACTTCTCCATAGAGAAGCTGTCGATCATAATAAGGTGTGGACGAGGGAGGCCAGATTATGCGAGAAAAGCTGTTTGAATACGTTGCGAATCAGTACGGTATAAACCCCGACTATCCCTTCTCGACAGCTCCAACCTATGCGGTTTTACGGCACCCTCACAATAACAAGTGGTTTGCACTTGTTGCCGATGTGCCCGGTCAAAAGCTAGGATTAAAAGAACCCGGCCGCTTTGATCTTGTTAATGTGAAAATAGATGATCCATTTCTTCTAGAAATGCTTCTGCACCAGGAGGGTTATCTGCCTGCATATCACATGAATAAAGAACATTGGATTTCTGCACTTTTAGATGGCTCTGTTGACTTTGATGAGCTGTGCCAATGGATTGATGCAAGTTATTCTGCAACGAACTGACGAATATCTTGTTTAGTACTTGGGTAAGTATCAGCAATCTGTTTGTTAGGCATTGGAGGTTACTTTACATGACAGAAAAGCACGCACTTTCTTTTGACGAGAATTTCTTCAACAAGCTAGGTCAATTTGGCAGCATTCTATCAGTCATGATGTATGTTTCTTATATTCCGCAGATTACCAACAATCTTGCTGGCAATAAAGGTAGCTTCATCCAACCACTAGTTGCCATGATCAACTGCACTGTCTGGTTTGTTTACGGCGCTTTCAAGAAAGAACGCGATGTTCCCATTATGATTGCTAACGCCCCTGGTATTCTCTTTGGACTTGTTACTGCGCTAACCGCGCTACTATAATCTGGCAGTCGGTCAGGCCTATCAGCTTACTAAGACTCAACGATAAGGACGGTTCATGTGGCACTTATAGGTTTTTTTAAAGTTATCTATATTCCCCTGGCCGTCCTGTATCTCATAGCGGCATATGTCCTTCTTGCAAAGCAAAGCTTGAGCAAAATCTTTAAGCGCACAAATTTTGACCTCTTCCGCGGTGGAGTGCTCGCACTTTATTACTTTTTTATAGCTATGGTCTTCTTTGTAAACATAATGCTTCTTACCACTAAAACTGTAGTTAAGCAGCAATTTCTTGTTCCTTATATAGTTGGAATTATTGCTATTGCTGTTGCGTGCGCAATCTTTACGCAAATAGCAAAACACTCTAAATCAGATTGTTTTATTACTATTAGAGACTTGGTTGTTCCGCTTATTTGGCTTGTTTCCTCATTTGTTTATACGCAAAGAATATTTGAGCTTTTACTTGCAACAAAATAGTAACGCAGCCGTTCCATTACTGCTTAATGGGCTTCTCGCCATTTACT
>BNJU01003236.1_pt1 | contig 81230 bp, 94 predicted proteins | sample 8539281 | NCBI WGS metagenome assembly BNJU01 (sample SAMD00202456, study PRJDB9452) | human saliva metagenome | isolation source: human saliva | place: Japan | reverse complement strand
GGCCCTGATGCTGGGTGGTGGTGTTCAGACTGCGGTGATGCGGGTGCTGCCCTCGCTTCAGCACATCGAGGAGAGTGGCGTCTTCGTAGTGAGCCTGGAGGGGCTTGACTGCTGTGGTGCTCGAGCTTGCGGCGGTGGCGGTGAGCTGACGGAACTGCTGGGCGTGTCCTGGACCATGACGGCCAGCTGGTGGCGCAGCGCCTGCTCCAGGTCTGACGGCGCTCTGGTGGGAGCTGGATCTGCTGGTCAGCCTTCGACCTCATCTCGATGAGGTCAGTCAGGGTGGCGCGGGGTGCACTCCGCGTGCTTCTGGAGTGCCGGACCCAGGCAGACGAAGTACTGGTAGGTGATCTGGCTTCGGCCCCGCCTCCGTGATGATCAGCCACTGAGCCACAGATGCCGCAGCGACGGTGGACTTCAGGTAGTGCGGCGTGGCGGATGGTCCGCTCACCGTTCGACCTTGCTGCTCAGGACGGCCTGGACACGCTGGAAGGTCTGCGTCATGCTCAGGGCTGGTAGGGTCCCTGCAGAGCGCCCCGCGATACGTGACCCGCCGGTGTAGAACGGGTTGGAGAGCAGGCGGTGGAGCGACTGATCGAGATCGGCTCCGGCGGGCGAGCCGTGGCCGACGGTCAACTCGGCTATTCAGCCCGGCGGCCAGCGACTTGAGGGTGTAGTCGCCGGTGGCGTAAGTGAACGCCCAGCTGACCAGGTCGGCCTCGCTCTGGGTCGAGGGCGGCGATGGGGCCTGGCCGCCGTCGGCGTCCACGGTGGTGTTGCGGTAGCCACGGTGCGCGCCCGATGCAGCCGCCGTTCCGGCCTTCTCGCCCATAGCCCTTCTTGACCTCGTTCGACAGGGCTGAGCGAGTAGAACTCAGCGATGAGCTCATGATGCCGTGCAGCAGCACTGCCGCCTGCGTCTGGTCGATGTTCTCGCTGGTGGAGATCAGGCGGATGCCGAGGTCATCGAAGCGCTGGTTGAGGGCGACGTCGTCAGCCCGGTTACAGGGCCAGCCGGTCCAGCTTGTGGACGATGACGTAGTCGATGTGTCTCGCCGTCAGCGCTCGCGTCCTCCAGGTAGCGCAGCATCGCCTGGAGGGCGGGCCGCCGGGTCGAGGTGCCCGAGACGCCGCGCTCGACGAACTCTTTGGTGATGACCGCGCCGATGGTCTGGGCCTTGCGCTTGTTGGCGGCCCTGTTGGGCGGGGATGAAGCCCTTCTCCCTCCCACCGCGCTCAGCCTGCTCACGGGTCGACACCCGCGGGTAGACACGGGCGCGCTTGGGCATGAGCTTCGGGCCAGGAGCCCGATCGGCTCTGCCGCGCTGCAGACAACGATTGAGATTTCCATACTTTCCATTGACACTCTCCTCGGCCGAATTGTCCAGCGTCACCCGATTCAGCCGCAGGAGATCCATCGAGCCCGGCAGCCGATGCGCTGCGGCGACTGCGGAGCGTCAATGTCGTCGGGATACTGCGTCATACGGCACCTCCTTCTCATATTCATTGCTCGGTGCTCACCAGTAATGGTCTCGGCGATCTGCTGAGTAGTGATCACCGCAAACAGGCGCGAATCCAGATCCGGCTGTTCCGTGATGTAGTGCCACAACTGCTCGCGGCGCCTATCGTGGGGCACCACCCACAGGGGTTATGGGAAGATCGCCGGTGCTGCCGCTGCTCGGCACCAGTGGCGTAGTAGGCCTGGTAGCGGTGACAGGCGGCGATAACCCGCCGGGTTTTCGGTGTCGCGATCCACCTCGACGAAATAGTGGTCCTGTGATCGCCGGTCACGACGACGAATAGATCTGGCCGCACCGTCAGCATCTGCCCGCCAGATTCTCAGCGTAGTGACGCCAGCAATCCGGCTCTGCCACAATCTGAGCGGTGGTATTCGGCAGGCGAACGGTCTCATCGATGATCGTCCGCGTCTCCGTGATCGCCAATAGATGAGCCAGGAAGCTGGTCGATACCGCCTGGCTGTGCGCGCACCGTCTGCCCCTGCCACGCGCTCAGCCCTCTGGGTGGTCAGCGCCCAGATACTGGCGCTGGAGCCGCCCTGCCAGCTGCCGATGCTGGCGCTCCAGGTCGCACCAGTCGCTCCCTTCAGGAGGCGCGTGGCGCAGTGTCCGCCGAACAGCCGAGCGCGCGGTGGCGCAGCCATCGCTGGTCAAAGGCCAGCTGTGTGCAGTGGCGAAGCGATGGGTGCGCAGCATCCAGCAGGCGGTGGTAGATCGGGTGATCGAGCACCGCGAGCGGATTGAGGTTCTGGTTCTATATGACTGGTCTCCCTTTCTCCGGTGTGGTGATCTAGGTCCGGTACCGCTGGCGCTGGGTGACAGACGCCGCCGTGGCGCGGGTCAGTCACCGCCACCGATGGCCCGCGTTTGGCGATCGTCCGGGGACAGCTGGTGCTGGCTTTACGGCAGTGATCCGTCTGCCCGTCCGTCGCCCGGGCCGTCTACGGTGGCTCCCGCCCGGGCGCCCGATCGCGGGTCGCTGGGTTCATCTGGTGGTCTCGGCTGCAGGGTCGGGCGGATCACCCGATCCGGTCAGGCGCGAAGCTCGCGCTCGGTCTGCGTCGCAGGCACGCCGTATCGCTCGTGCGGCTGGCGGCGTACGGCGCAGCGGGCGGCCGCCGGACAGGTGGGTGGTCTGGTCGCGATCGGACATCCAGCCGGTGGATTGTCCGCGCTGCATGACAGTGGCGTAGGCGGGTGGGCCGTCAGCGAGTGAAGTCCCTGAGCTCTCAAGGTCAGGTGCCGATGAGTGGCAGCGGTACCACCGCCGGACAGACCGAAGTAGCTGTGTTGCGGGCGTTGGTATCGATGGCCTGACCATCGCTGGCGTCAGTTGCGCCCGGTACTGGTGCGCAGATGGAAGGCCCCACCCAGGGGAGCGAGCTGGGCGAGCGCATCCAGATAAGTCTCCGGGCAGCCCATTGATAAAGCCATGGACCCATCAATATAGATGCTGACGATGTGACGACATTCGGCTGGTAGGGCGACTGCCGCGCCAGTAAATGCGCCCATAACTGACTGACCAGCAGACTTCCTACGAGCCGAGCAGCCTCGCACCGAGCAGCCCCTTGATTCAAATTGACGACCACGATCCGCCGCCGGGTAAACAGATCTGCCATGGCGAACCGTGGCGTAGATTGTCCCAGGACAGCCCGCAGATGCGGTCGCATGATCAGCTGCCGTAACTCTGTTGAGCGCCGGGGCGATTTCGGCCGCCTGGCCTGCGGCGTCTGGATCTCATACGCCGCCCAGAAGGCGCCAGTGCCCGTGATCATCGTGTGCAGCGACAATCCGGCGCGGAAGCTCGGGTCGGTCGAGAGCGGTGGCAGCCGATAACAGGTTCGCCCCGCGCGTGCGGGCCAGCGTCAGGAGCGAGGCACTGAGCACATCAGCGCCGCGGATACCCCAGTGCTCGGAACAGCGCGGATAGGTACCCAGAACCCCGTCAGCGGTGACCGGTGCCAGGTTTGGCAGGGGCCAGCGCGGGTTCTAGCCGACCGGTGCGGGATTGGTCGGATCGATCACGACGACGTCGCGGTGTCGCTCGACGGGGATATCGAGCCAGCAGGTCGATAGCCAGATCTTAGGGTCGATCACAGGAGCACACCGCGCCCCGCACTGACATCAGCTAGGGCCAGCGACAGCGCACCGCCGACGGCCTGTTCCGGTCGGCCCCGGGAGGTGGGTGTGGAAGGCGGCGTCGTGATCGGTATCGCGATGAGTCTGGCACGCTGGTGCAGTCGGCCTGGCCGATCACCCGATCCGCCTCGACCAGCCCTCTGTGTGGTAGCTGACGCGATGGAGATCGCCCAGTGGCGGCAACGGTGGCTCACCGATCGGCCAGCCGCAGACGTGCCAGTTGGCCTGAGCGCAGCCGAGCGGCCAGCGCCACGGGCCGAGTCGCCCGCGCCAGGGTTGTCCGAGGGCGTCAGCGCTGAAACGGAAACCGAGCCTGCGTGGTCTCGACGGCGCGCATTGCTCGAGTACCGCGAGGAGCAATCGATGAGCCGCTGCGGCGCTCCGGTGACCTCCCAGCGCAGGCAGGCCCATGGCGCCATGCTGCTCGTCAGTCGCCGTGGCCAGGCGGGCCGCGGGCTCGGATGGAAGTGCCCAGCAGCAGCTTCCGCCAGCCCGGCGCGGGTGGCGCCGTGGTAACGACGACGGCAGGCGACGACCGATGATCAACTGCAGCACGACGTGCTGCCCGCCGCTCAGGTCGCTCAGCGGCGTAAAGCGCCGGTCGCCGCCATAATCCGCTCGCTATCTGCGCTGACCTGGTCACGGCGCACTCAACCGCACGACCTGATCGACCGAGCCCCGCTGACGTTCGAGCGGGAGACACCTGTACCGGGGAGGTGATGCGCCAACAGCCTCAACCGGTGCTCCGATCCCGGTCGACAGCCGACCAGCCAGCGCACCACCAGACCAGGCGCGCAGCTCCAGCACGAGGCACAGCTCGGTCGCGGTGGCCGGCTCCATCGCCGCCACGGCGGCGGCAGGCGCCAGCAGGCTGCCACGCCAGTTCGTACCACTCGCGGCCCGACTCATGATCGACCTCCATTAGCCTGATCCACCCTCGCGGTAACGGGCTTCAGTCGAGCGCTGGCATCCCTCGCTGACGGCGTGGCGGTCGTGCTCGTCTGCCGACTCGCCCGTCGCAGCGGCGTTCTGTCCAGCCCGGTGCAGCGCCAGTATCAGCAGCGCCCGCGCCAGCCCTCAACATCGATCTTCTGGCGCGTGACGCCACCGCCCGATACCGTGGCTGACGAGCCGCACTCTTCCGGCGCCTCGCGACACTCGCCCCCGTCGACGTGCGGTTTACCACCGCCGGAGATACCAGCGCACCCCGACCACGATGGCCGCGATGGTCGCCCGCCACGACGATCTACCCACCAGTACTGGCAGATCAGGTTCATCGTCCAGGTCAGGAGCACGACGCCGCTGAATAGGTACAGACAAACTCCTCCAGAACTCACCGCGAGCGAGCGCTCCCGCCACCGTCCGACATGTTTGACTCCTTCATGATCGACTCCTCCCAAGTGAATTACTGTCCTGGTCATCGCAGGTCACCCGCCCGCTATACCTCCACCCCATACCCTGGAATCTCACACGCCGATGACCCTCATTGCCCCGAGATCGCCAGTCCTGCGCTTGACTCCGGACGCCGCGGGCGAACAACGTCGAGGAATGGTCCTCGGCTGATCCGTTCAATGATGGCGAACTGCTCCGCCGGGCTTCGGGAGTGTCAAGCACCGGGGCGTTGAACCAGGTCGGCTGCGAATGGTCCCAGTGGCGCTCTTTCCTCGAGTGCAGAACAGCAGCTGCCCGTGCATTCCGCACTGGTACCGCCTGACAAGCCTGAGTCGGAACTTCACCCAGGTCAGACTCTGCACTGTAAACAGGCCTGGGGCCACCTCAGTACGCCCTGGGCAGCAGGCATTGGTCGTCCACAGCCACAAATGCGCACCGCTGCCGCCAGCTGACCAATCGGCATCCCCATAATCCGTTCCAGACTCATCGTCTGGTAATGCGCCCTCACCACTCTGCGCCTGCCACGGTGGATGCCAGGATGGTGCGAAACTCGGGCGGCACCCCAAGCAGTCCTCCTACGCTCCGTGTTCCCTTGTTGATGCTCGTGATACGGGTGAACGTTCCATAATGATGTCCTTTTCGTCTTAGATGGCTTTTCCATCTTTGACATACTTCAAGCAGGTAACAAATACTCGGCGGCGCCTTTACGAGCTGATGCGTCATCCAGACAGCGCCGCTATCCACCCTGGGCACGCCCTGCCACCTGGGCACGCACCTGCTAGCCGGTTTTGGGAGGCGAATGGTGATGTGCTTTTGACAACAAGGAGGTGAAGGAAACCACGTGGGCGGAAGCGGCCGCACCCCGCCGCAGGTCAGCCCCGCATCGACGTCGCTCGATGCTCCCGCCAGTCCCGCTGCCAGCACACTAGCGTCGTGGCGCGGCTGCTCCACCGAGCGGGCATCTCCGTCCGATGGCGAGGTGTTGCCTCCTGCGCACCGCATCCACGCCACGCGTGATGTGGTCGCTCCGTTCTCGGCTGCAGCTGCACCATCCGTCTGACAGGCTGCATGACGCCGGAGCATCCGACGGCCGCTACACAGCGCTTCGTCCTGCTCCCACTGTGTGGCTGCTGCCTGGTGAGCGATCGCCTCGTGGGCCACCGCTCCCGGGCGCGGGTGGCGGCTCCGGCTGGCCCGCCGTGGCGCGCCAGCGAGGGGCTCGCTGGTGGGTCGTCATCGCCCCGCCACCAGGCCCAGGCCAGCGAGAGCAGGGTCGTCAGCCCGATCGTGGCCAGGCCGTCCGGGCAGATGAGTTCCATCTGGCCTATTTCCCGTTCTGTCGCCGCTGGCTCGGAGCAGAACCTCGGCCACGGCCTGGCGGCGCTGAGGCCGTAGGCCCGCAGAATGGCCTCCCAGTACGGCCCACCGGCCGGCGCTACCTGGGCGCACTGCTCAGCCAGGCCAGCCAGCGCGCCGACGTTGTGCAGCGCGCCGGCAGTCAGCACTGCTCGGGCTTGGTCGCTGGCATGAGCCACCGCTGCCGGCACAGCGCCGTCGACCTCTCTGGCAATGCGTCGCCCGACGGCTCGCGACGCCGCCTGGCAAACGGCCGCTTCCCCGGCACATACAGCTCTGGGGCAGGCATCCGCCTCCGATCTCACCACTCGGTGAAAGCTCCCTTCATGACTCGTGACGATCCTCGACTGCCTGCTAGAGCTCGCCATCTCCACGATTCAGTCAGCGTCCGTCAGTCCTCTGACCTCCCGGATGGCCGCACAGCACGCCGCCCCTACCCGTGTCGTGACAAGCGACATCGCGCTTCGCTGAGGCGACTGCGTAGGCTCTGACCCGTGCCAGATACCGCACCAGGTCCCGACCGCCAGCCCAGCACCGGGCCCGACGACATCACGGATCCTGTCCTGCTGGAGTCATCCACGCCGAGTTGCTGGCGGTGCGCAAACGTCCGGCTGGCCTGTCACCGACGGGGATGGCAGCGCTACTGACCGTGGTCGCCTTTGTTGGCGACGGCGATCCGCTGCGGCCTTCACACAGCTGCAAGACCACATCCGCGAACCATCGCCGACGCCGATGACAGCCTGCCGATCCAGGCTGCCGCCTACTCACTAGGCCTGGCCCACCAGCAGCACGCATCTCGTCGCCTGACTGACTTCGGCGCGGAGTACGGTTTTTAGCCTCGCCAGGCCCGTCGTCACTCTGACGTGGGTCTCCAGCCTGGCTCATCTCATCGCCAGCAGCTGGACTGTCCAGACCACGCCGCAGTGCCGCATCACCTCACCGGGCAGCCGGGCGGCTACCTCACGCTTGTGGTCCAGTGCACTGGCCGTGGTTCGTCGACTGCACCCGCTCGCCATCTCCCCAGATGTGCACCGACGGCCGCTGACATTCTGGCGACGCGCAGCCCGCCTCACACCGCCCGCCGATCCCATCGCGCAGCCGGGCGTCGTCTGCTCAGCTCCCCAGCTGACACAGCCACTTCAGCCTAGACATGCACGTCTGCTGCCTGCGCACTCGCTCTGCGTCGCACGCGGCACCGCTCACAGGTGCGAGCCATCCGTCTGCACTGGCGCGGCGAAATTCAGCCGCAGTTCGTCACCACCAGCGACCGATCTGCCGCCCGCCAGCCCCTCAGCGTCACTACCCTGCGCAACACCTGGATCTCAGCCTGGCCAACGTGGAGTGCGTGACGGGCAGTTCTGTTGCTCTCGCGACTTACGCCACTCTTTAGTCTGCCGCCAGCCACCAGTCCAGCTGACCCGCAGTCCTCCTCCTAGCGCCGGTGATGATCCGACCACAGCCAGGCCTCTGGTCCTAGGGGATGCTGTATGGTCTTGACTTTACGGCAGCACGGCCGATCCGCCCGGCTGCCTGAGGGCCACAGCACTGTCGCTCACCATCCCTCAGAGCACCATGGCTGACACCGCACACGACTGCGACATGCGCACCTACCGAACAGATCCGCTTGATATACATGAACACGACCGGCCGCCACAGATACGCGACCACCCGGAGACAGCAGAGATGAGCGCACTATTTCGGAACCCCAGGATCCGACCCTGCAGGCCGAACGACAGCCAAGCGGGTCGTTCGGGCAACCTCGCTGCCCTTCCATCCCTTCCGCTATGTCGATGGATAATTCTATCCTATTGACATCACCTCAATCCAGTTCTACGTTGCAATGCGTTAATTTTGACCTAAAGTTATTGACTTTAGGTGGCCAAACTACAGTGTGGATAAATGGAATCAAACATCAGCACAGCAGACCAACATCATCGGGAGAAGCACAGATCCCGAATGGCAGTGCTGACCAACCACCGATCTCTGGCGGCGAGACGTGCGCCAGCGCGCCTGAATGCCGAGAACTTCCACAGGCGCAACCGATGAGACGACGGCGGCTTGGCAGTTGTGATGCGCTCGAGAGAATCGAGCACCAACACGCAATCGCTCAGTGAGACGAGCGATGTTGCGCACAACCCATAGACGAGACTGAAGAGATTGAAGAAGGACGAGATGAGCTCACATCAGGTGGGATTGCCATAGTCTTAGCAAGACGTGTACCACAAGACTAAGCAAAGAGGATATAGATTGCTGGAGGAGAAAGCAGATGGTCGCGACTCTGGAAAGGTACAGCCGGGAGATGCCTCCAGGACTCGGCGCGATAGGATTAGCGATGCAACTATCGTTAACGACCCTATCGTCCCTTATAGTTCGTTGACGAGGCTTGATTTCGTTGAATCACGTTGAAGGTTTTGAGGACCCTTGGTGCCGTCTTTACAACCCAAACGAGTGGGATTGGTGGCTGCGACACTATGGGAAAAAACGCCCTGGATGGTCAGGCGCGTTGATCGGGTCTGTGGTTGATCGGGACCGTCTTCAACCCAGCATCACATCACGATAGACAACCGGGCCGTCAGAGACCACTGAAGGCCCATGGGTCTCGCGATCAACCACAGCAAGTCCTGCTGCCTCTCTTTCTTTGGAAAAAGGAGCCCGTACTTGATGTCGACGTACGCAACGATTCCGGCAGACGGCTTCCAGTCGCGACGCGCGACGACGACTTTACTATGCTCCAATGCATACTCATGCTCACAGGGCAAAGATAGAAGCACTTGCAATCGCGCGGCGGCGAGACGCATCTCCTCCATTTTCCTCCAGCCTCAACTCGTTTCTTGCAGGACAATTATGGCGACCCGTGGACCCATACAAGCGGGTCATCAAGACATTTTTGGAGCGGACGAGAAACAGCTTACTGCTCAAGAGCAGGACCAACTCGCTTACTTTCAGTACTGGCGACAGGTGCTTCGTGACTCGCCGCATCGAGAACTGACATACTCCTTCATTCGCATACTCTTTCTGGCTCGTGTAGACCTCGATCCGACAGTCGATGTGCAGGTTATACACCGCCGATTTGTGTACAAGAATGAATTCTAGACTCTGATCGACCCAGGTAGAGAGCAACTTATCACTACGATGTCCTGGCTACAGGATTTGACAGTCTTGATGAGGGGGCATGTCCGTCTTGAAGCCCCGGCTCGCGCACGCGCATTCAGAAGTCCAGACCCTTGATGCAGACTCGGATCCAAGACGAGAAGTCTCAGAGAGACGCAAGAGGGGCTGCTTAAGGCTGTATTGACCCTCAAGCATGGTCGAATTAGTTAGGACAAATCAGTCTACAGAAATTCGCTGACGCGCAGATAGACTTGCCATTAGGGCCTCGACTTGCACGTTCTGCCCCGTAGGTCGACATTTATCACACCTTCATTCTTCTTGTCGCTCATGCATATCGCGGTCTGCTTAATCGCTGCCAAAGCTATCGTTGCTATGGTTCCACGACGAGCCACATCCCATTCACTGGAGTTATGGGCCTGCTCGCGATCGGAGCTGCGTTTTTGACGAGAGATCTTCAACACGATATTGCGTCGCAGGTGAGCGAGCGCAGTCGATGGTCGTTTGGGATCGCCTCGGCTCTCGTCTTCACTCGAGTAGCTTTTTGGTCGGCATCAAGGCAACATCTGGATTCCTGACCATCTGACCATAGCCATCACGGTGATCGCGTTTATTTTTCCTCCATCTCACGCCCTCTAGTACCGGCGTCCTTACATAGGATGCGTCGCAAAGATTGCCGCCGCCGCCAGTTGCGCTGACAGGCATCCCAGTCTGACCTACTCACTGAAACGGAGCAGCTCATGAGATACGTATTTCGAGCGACCAAGTTTTGCTGGGGACAGGGGAGCAGGATGGAATCTGGTTCGACTCGACGAGTACACTGAGACGAGGCGCGGAACAGTTCAGTACTTATGAGGCGGTGACGAAGGATGGATATCCATACACGGGCCATGAATTTGAGGGCGAGAAGTATCACGACATCACCTATGTTAGCGAATATGAGGATGATGAGATGCCGTCAAATAGCGATGATGTCATTAATCACATTCTGAACGGTTCCGACTAGAAGCAGGCGCCGACTGCTGTAGAATAAGCACCGCGGCGCGGATCGCACACGAGTGGTGTGTTACCAGCGATTACAACATCTTTGGGAGTTGCGCAGAGACTCAAATGACTATTTTCCGTCGAAACCGTGGGCTAATCTACGCCAAACCGCACGGTGGAGATCAGCAAGGGCACATCGCGCTTCGCCGCCGCCGCGTACATCGCCAGCCAGACTCGACGCCGTCCTGCCGGAACTGGGCAATGAGGGTGGCCAGGTGGCGTCCGGGAGATGAACGGATCCCTGCGCCGCATCGCGCACTACTATCCGGAACTGAACGCCATCCACCCTTCCGCGAAGGCAATGGTCGCACCATCCGCCTGTTCCTCTCACTCCTGGCCCTGCAGTACGGCTGGTACCTGGACTGGTCGAAGACGACTGCTGCCAGAGAACCTCCAGGCCTGCGCCGAGGCCTTCTACGGCGACGAGGCGCGGCTTGCCGCCCTGATGGCGACTGGCAGTCCGGGCAGACGAGGAGAGTAGTACCGGAATCTCGGACCTGCCTTGGAATACCCGCGCATCCATGCCAGGAGCTTCGCGTGAGGGAGATCTCAATGCGCCGCTATATACTTGCCTAATGGTACCCGAAATGCGGGCACGCTGATCCTTAAGGAGACCCATATGGATAATCAAGATACGAACAGCATCGAGCCGTGCAGGACGTGCGGGAGCCGGGTGAGGATTGCATGGGTGCGATCGACGGTGAAGGCCATCACTGATGCGGAGTACCCTCTGATGCAGAAGCGAGTCTGTGCAATGAGCGCTGTGCGTCGAACGACCGAGCTCAGTTCGTACGCTGACTCGACGAGGTGTGAGTCTTATAGACTCTTCAAACGGATAGGTCAAGGGTAATATCTTGGCCTCTCATGCGTGACGGGCGACTGCAGCGACTACCTCGTTGAGCTGCCCGTCCGCGCTTTCCTCACCAACTCCTCCGCCTCCACCCCGATGGTCTGGGCAATGCGCTCAAGGCCTGCAGAGTCAGGTTGCGTTCTCCTCGCTCAACACCACCCATGTAGGTGCGGTGCACCCAGTAGCTCGGCGAAGGCTTCTTGGCTGAGACCTGAGACAGACGGTAGCGCGCAGGTTCTGCGCCTACCGTCCTCTGCAGATCACCAATCGCCACAAGGCCATAGCCCTCACCATGTGCTACTGAAGGTCTACAGACTTATGAGTAGCATCGTCCGCTGAGCCGGCTACGCTGCGCTGCAGGCCAGGGCAGGCGACGGCTCCCTCGCCAGAGTCCATGGCATCGGCCGGACCGCCGGGATACACCTGAGCTCAGAACGCCCAGCAGGAAGGAGGGATCCACCAGCCTGCCGCTGCGCCCACCATCACCCTGCAAGCACTGACGCCGAGCACATCCCGCTGGTCCTCGAGGTCTGCACTGACTGGCGGGAGCTGGCGAGTATGGCGCCCCGTACTGGCGGCTCGTAGTAGCGCTGAGCTGCAGCGCAAGATCGCCGACACTGCCGGACCGGGGCCTGCCACTGCCTACACCTTCGTTATCGCTGACGGGGATCGCTTGCGGGCGAGGTCTCCGTCCACACGATTGAATGGCGTAGCTGAGTCGGGCAGGTCGGCATCTGCATCTGGCGGCCTGAGGACCGTGTCCACGGCTGCGGCCGAGCCGGGACGAGCGCCGTCATCGAATGGGCCCAAGGCTACTCGGCCTGATCCGCCTGGAAGCCTGGATCCTGGCTAGCAACCTCGCCTCACGCCACCTCTTCACCCAGCTCGGCTTCACCGAGAGGCATCCGCGCAGCCGCTACCTGAGCGGCGGACACCATCACGACGTGCACGTGCTGGCCCGGCTCAGCGGAGGCGGGGAGGGCATCAACGGGCTGCGACGACTCTACGCCGCGACCGACTGCGTCAGGTCTGAGAACTTGCCTCACCATCCGAAGCCGTCGATCCAGCTCCTGGTAGTGGTCGGACTGCGTGGTGAAGACAGCGTTGTCCGCCGTCTCCCGCGAACCAGTCTCGTGGAAGATGTCACGGCGCAGTACCGCGAAGTCGGCAGCGAGTGCGTCCTGGTTGCTGCCGTGCCGTCTGACCAGCTTTGAATTCGGTGAACTTCTCATCCCACTTCAGATCGAGATCTTTGATGGCGTGCTTTTTATGACGACAATTCACCTAATCCAGCCAAGCGCGCAGTAAAGTCCATGCCCTTCGCCCCAGCCGCCATCGCCCGATTTGCTATACTAAACAATGAATGGCAGGCACTACTACACCATCACCCCCTGCATCGCCTCCGCCGCGTCAAAGCAGCCCTGCTGGCCGTTTCTCTCACCTTGGCAGGCATCCTCCTGATAATGCGCCGCCTGGCTCAACCACCTCGATCTCGGCACCTGGAACTGGCTGCCAGCTTCCCACTCACTGAGCTTTGGTGGCACCCTGTTTGGTGCTGGTGTCCTGTCCACCTTGTTTGAGTACACCTTCCGTCGAGACCAAGAAGAGTCGACGGTGGCGCGCTTCCGACAGACCATCCGCGATGAGGCACCGACCTGCGTGACGCACTCATCGAGGGCCTTCCGCTTCGATCGAGATGACCTGCACCGCATCGCCACATCGGAGCTGCTGGACGACCTGGCAGCGCACCAGCCTGGGTCTGCGCTTCGGCGACCCAGCCTTCGGTTGGAGGTCTACGCCGACATCAAGCACCTGTGGCCATCGCAGCGGAGGAACGGTGGTATGACGCCCGTCGACGACGCAACTCTTGGGATACCAAGAGTAAGGAGCACTGCTCTACTCGTTCTTCGACCCTAACGGTCTCGCTGGGAGTACACGGTGGTGCCGAGCGCCGCTCCTGCAAGTTCGCCGTGGTCGGTGACCGTCAGCGCTACGACGAGCTGGTCGCCCAGCGCGGTGAGACCAGTGTCGGTGCCGCCGCCCCACACCGGGACTTCGAGGTCAGCGATCCCGAGGTGTTCACACTGGAGCAGTTCACCATCGATGGTGTCGACGTCACCTTCCAGCGCTACGCCGACAGCACCTCACAGGTCTACGTGGTCGACCTGGGTGATGAGGTCATCCGGGCAGGTAAGCGGTGGTGGTGACCTTCCGGTTCTGCGCAGCCGCCCCAGTGGCCGGGCACAGCTTCCATCTGAGTATCGATCGTCCGACCAAGGACTTGGACGTTGAGCTGAGGTACGACCCTGACGTCGTGGGGCAGGTCTCCTGATGGACTTCGCCTCGCGGGGTGACGGCGGCAGGATCTCCGGCAGAGCCTGACACCTCTGCCTTGCGCTACCGCATGACGGCTGGCTGTTCCCGCGAGCCGGCCTGGTCTTCGTCTGGACGCTCCCGAGCGAGGAGGCTGCTGCCCGGGCTGCCACGCCCGCGAGCTCGGCCGAACAGCTTCCAGCACACCACCGAGCTCCGTCATCCCCGCAAGACAACGCCCGCCGGATGAGGCCGTCTGACGGACGCCGTCACAGCGCGCCCTCAGGGCACGCTGCATGAACAGGGTCACAGGCTGCCGCCCATAGCGCTCACCTCCTCGATCGGCTGGATCGGGCAGCAGCAGGATACATCGTCTTGAGACTCATCGTCTCTGGACCGAGAGTCATGAGACCTATGGGATGTGGTGGTGCCCAGTCTCAGCCCTAAGTCGCCGCTCTCCGCCATCACTGGCGAGGTTCGGCAGGCAGGGCACGCCTGCGCCGCGAGGAGCTGGGACTGTCCCAGGAAAAGCTGGCTGAGCGCTGCGAGCTGCACTGGACCCACATCGGCCAAGTCGAGCGTGGCCAGCGCAACCTCAGCCTGCACAACATCGTGCGTATAGCCAGGGGCTGGACAGTGATCCGGGGAGTTGCTGCGGGGGCTGGGAGGTAGCGGCTGGCCCTCAAGGTCTCAGCCACGAAGCCTTCGCTGGCGTCCTGGGCGTGCACCGCACCCTACATGGGTGGTGTTGAACGAGGAGAACGCAACCTCACCCTGCAGAGCCTGGAGCGCATTGCCCAGACCATCGGGGTGGAGGCCGAGGAGCTGGGTGAGGGAGCGGTAGGGGCGCTGTCGCCCTGAGGCTCGTGGCCGAATCGGACCTATGGCGCCGTTCCACAACGCCAGCTACTCGTCAATCGGCGGCTGCGGACCGACGCCCTATTATTATTGGGGTGTGTTCGTGTACATCCTCGCCAGTGCGCTAGGCGATCGGTTCGACAGTACGCTCCTCGCTCAGGACTACTCTGGTTGCCTCCCGACACGCCATCCGAAAATCTCTCGGCGAGTTCTTCTCGATCGGCATGCGGCTGGGACACGTCAACACGCGGCTTGACGAGGGCCTCACTCATTGGTGGGTGTGAAGAGGACTCAACTAACCCTCAGCCTACCGATGCCGACATAGTCACAGGTGGCACCTCCTCAAAGCTCCATTTATTCGCCACCGAAGAGGCCGTCGCAGAATGCAAGGTGCGCCGACGAGCTTTGTCGCAACTATCTGTATCTGGAGAAGTACACTGAGGATGGCACTTATCCTCGGAAATCAAAATTTTGACATGACGGCGGTGCTGTCAGGAAATGCCAGCCAGCGTCACCTGACCGATCGCTAAAGACTTCCTTGATTTCTTGAATCGACTGTCGAACGCCCTGAAGCACCTGCCCGCCGACTCTGACTCCACACTCATAGGTAATGACCAGCCGAGAGCGACAGCGATCAACTACGAGCATCAACTAAGATCAAGGCAGATGACGCCGACCCGAAACTTATTTACGCCCCTTGCGTGAACTGGCTCACAACATTCGAACGAATTCCTTGCCGACTGTTCTGCGCGACTCAAGGAGTTGTCTGACGAGATCTGCCTCAAAATGGAAGTTCGGCTGGTAAACCCGAAGAGAATGCGTCGATCTATCTATTCGTATCGAAGACGGGTAGCACACTCGCCCGCCTTCTTTCATCCATGTCCGCCACTAGTATTATGCTATCGCTACCGAAGCTTCGCCTGCATTAACCCGGCGATCGCTAATGTTCAGACAATTTTAAGAAGGAGAACAACAATGTTTCAAAACTGGCTGTCGGTAATCAGTACCTCCTGCGCCACTATTGCTGCTATTACAGCCGTCCTCGCACTGCGGACCTCAACAAGCAGTTAGCCAATGCGGACCAGTATCAGGCCAATCTATGAACAAGACTGCTCTGACTGGCGCCGACGCCAGGCTCGAACGAGTCACTGCACGGGTCGATGAGACTCACGACCTCCAGATTCCTCAGCAACCAGTCGGGTATGCCAGCATACGATGCAGTGCTGACTTTTTGTCATCAAGGATCGAGATGCTGGAATCGGCAGTCAATGCTGATCCGGATTTCCGCCATGCGTGCTGTACACTCCCACCTGGAGACTGGCAGTTCTCATTCCCAGGAGGATGGGGTGAAGCAGGTGCGCATCCCGGTGTGGAGCCTCGCCTTCCGAGACACTCGCTGGCCACAACTGGCTTTCGCACCTCACGTGGCGAGCCCAAAGAATCTAGGTATGAGTCCAATCGAGTACTATGACGACATGTGCGCATCCGTATGGGTCGGATATCTTAGTGAGATATGAGTTTTGATAGCCTCGCAGGAGCGATGTCAACGAGTCAATACTGGAAGGTCGATCTATTTCATGCTAATCTACTGGACCAGGAATGGAAGGGTTATGGGAAGCAGAACTACTACTGGAACGAGTACTCGCCTCGAGGGCGACCCAGGTCGTGAAGTACAAGTGTCACCGGCAGAAGTTCTTCGATGGAGATGAGAGCACGGGTAGAGACGAGAATGTAGTCGGCCCTGGGACCTCGATGATCCGGCTTATGCCGGATTGGCTGCGCCAGTATCTGTGAGTTCGATATCAGTTCCACACCCTCCTGGTCACGCCGGTACCATTATGGGTGCCCCGTCTGAGGCGGAGTATCCGTCTTGAACTGCGAGTGGCTATCGCGCCATGTACGCGAATGCACCCGTGGCTGCCGAGAGACAGAATATATCGACCGAGGAAGGGGTGGGAGAAATGTAGACTGGGCTCGAGTAGTGAAACCGTCATGTTAGCATTTGGCATCTGGCCGTGTCGCGGCTGAGTGCGTCCCAATGGCTCTGTGGCGACTTCGACGAGACCTGATTTGCTAAGAGGTCGAAGGGAGTGGTAGTGTGCCAGCGATGAACGTGAAACCCATGAGCTACAGCCGCGTGAGCAGTCGGTAAACGGCTTTGCTGGACAGGAGACCCTGCTGCGCCGATTTATCCTTGATATACCTGACCACGTCACCCGTAGGGTCCATCGCGACTGACCATACTGCCGTACGCATACTTGATATCGAGCGACTGAAATCGACATCTTGTCGAATCGCTGCGCCAACACCCGCTTCCATATCGTAATACAGCGGTGGAGAGGTGTGGCGTAGAGGAGTACCACCACGAGAGATATCACCCCTGTCAGCGGAAATAGCCCAAGAATAATGCGACGGTTGCGGACGTAGTGAACTAGTGCGAAAGAGTGCTGTCCCATATATGAGTCTATGGATCATTATGCGGCTCTGATCTGTAAATCCATCAGTGTACGGCTGGCGTCTTCGCGTTCATGTCTCTAACGTGAAATACGACCACCGGAGAGTGGTTTTCTTATTGGCTCGGCAGTGGTCTTGAGACATTGGGTGCGAGCAGGCGGCTCGATGCATTTCTCCCGAGTAGTCTACTCGCACCCAGGCTGCTGACACACGTCCTCCGCGTAACTAGCAGGTGAAGGCAGTGCTGTTCAGTGGTTCAGCTTACCAGCGAGGGTGCCGCCTGAGAACACGTTGAATTCAGTGGCATTTCCGTCCTGAGCCATCTGGTACTGGCTTCCGTACAGGAAGGACTGGTTGAAGTCGTAGTAGTCAGTCACAACGAACTCATGCTCGGAGGTGCGGTAGACATCAAAGTAGTGCAGCGCCAGGAACATGAAGATGTCGTCCTTGGAACCGTCGTTTCATACGTTTTGACTCCACTGACTGGGATAGCGCAAGCAAAGTTCATGCGCTGGTACTCGGAGAAGTATGCCCAGTCAATGTAGTGGTGTCTACCCTGGCTTTCCGTCCCAAGCGAGATAATGGCGGTAGAGGTCGGTTGGGACGTCTCGGATCAGAATGCCCGTCTCCGCCAAGGGTCCACTTGACGGATATGAAACTGCGGTCGGGATTGGTCAAAGGCTTTCTTTGGCGCGAAGAGGTCGAAAGCCGTACACCCTCAGTAACCGCATTGTCGCTTCCCGTCGACACCATGACGTCAGCAATGTGAGGTGTCGGTCCCGGCCACCTTGTACCAGAGGTCGGAGGTGCCGTACGGGCCGGTGACGTTGCTGCCGTGGGTGGAGCAACCCAGCGTGACCGCCGTCGAGCCAGCGGAGATGGTGCTCACCACTGCCTTGTCGGTACGAGGGCCACCCTGCACATTGGCGTAGTCCCAGCCCGGTACGGAGAACACCGTCGCTGTCACCTCCGACGGCGCCGCCTGAGCGGCCGGGGCGATGGGCGGTGAACCCCAGGGTGGTGAGGGAGTACGCGCCGAGATGGAGGCCAGCCACCGCTTGAAGCGGAACGGCGGGAGCAGGGAAGAGTGGGAGTGGTGAAGGAGTTCGTGATGACTCTCCTTCCTGAGCTAGCCTGACTCAAATGGTCGGCCTTGCTCTATTGAACCTATACGTCAGTGAGCACTGATGAGGTGCGGCTCCTCGTGCCAGTGGATCGATCTAGGCGCAGTGTCGAAGCACTGCGGTGTTGCGGATCTAGCCCCGCTGTGGGGAGGCTCTCGGCCTCGAGCCGCGCTCACCTTCCGCTGTGAGCCAGGCCATAGATCTAGCACTTCTCAAACGACCCACGCAACTCCATACAGCGGTAGGCGCTCAATCTGGCGCTATCTCAGGATAGTCGTCTCCTTGATGATCCCCGAGCCACCAGTTGGCACCATCAGCGACCTTTGCCCCATTATCGCAGGGCATGCCAGGGTGCGAGGCTCCCGGCCGACTCGACCAACCATTGTGCGATTCCTACAACCTCCGACGTCGCAAAACCCCGATCATAGACGGCTCTTTAGATCGCGAGAGAGAGCTTTGTGCAAAGTTGCAAACTTTGCATATGGTTATCTGTCGCGGATCGACGGCGGTGACGCTGCCCACCCACGCCGAGCGGTTACCCCCGCAGCACCTTCCGCACCGTAGTCTTGCTGACGCCGAGCTGCTGGGCTGTGCCCTTGACAGTCCCGGTCGTCTCTGTAGGTCTGGCGAACTCCGCTGGCAGAAGGCCCCGTCCGGTGAGACTGGTCCCGCAGTGCTGCATGCCTGCCCGCTTCAGGTGGGTAGCCACCGCTTTCACGGTGGAAGCCGGAAACTGCTGGGCGATCTCCTTGACCGTATGGCCGTCGCGACGCAGCTGGACCATCTGCTCGACGACCTCGGCCGCAGACGGCGGTTGATGCGCTGAGGGTGGAGCCAGTGGGTTTGGCGGCGCCGTCTGAGGGTGGTGGTGTTGGTCTCTGGCTGGCGTACCGGCTTGGCGTCACCGGGGCCTCGGTCCGACCCGCCGCTTCGGCACCACTGCGCGTCAACCGGTGGGAAGCCCCAGCGGCGGCTTCCTCGGTACTGCTCCTTCGTTGGCAGCCATCCGCTGCTGCACCTGCTGGAGCTGCTGGACTCCTCCGGCGCATGCTGCATCACGTAGCGCCAGCACTCGTCCCAGAGGTTTGAGTGGGATAGGGCTGGGTCGACGATTCAGTGGCCGCCGTCACAGATGGCGGCCACTCCGTTGGAACCGCGCGACCCGGCCGGGCGGGTCTGATTCGACCCCCAGAGTCGTGGGTTGACTGCAGGTTACTGCGACCACGTTCCTCCTCGCGCCGCCCGGCCCTCGTCCCGGAGGCAGGCGGAGCCGCCGGACGTGCTCGTCCAGGGCGGGTCGCCGTCCCGGGAGACCGGACTTGGACGGAAGCTGATGCCTGGGGTCCTGACGAGCTGGCCCCGACGCGATGTGCGCGGTGCGCGTCCGGGGAGCCGTGCGGCGCCTGGACACGCCGGCGGGGGTGGCAGTCGGCGACGAGCAGTGATCGGGGCGGCTCGGCGCGGATCGGGGCGGTCTCGGCGTGCTTGCGGCGCTCGAGAACAGCCGGTCGGAGACGTAGCCGCCCCTGACGCGGCTCGGGGACGACGCTGATCGCGCCGACGCGGGTGTCCAGATCGCGGTGGCGGTAGCCGTTGCCCCGCCATGATTCCGCCGCGCTCCCCGGGCTCCGGTGAATGCGGCGCCTCGGCGACCCGTCAGGGCGTCGCGCCTCATCTCAACGAAGTCGTACTCGCCGCCGTTCGTCGCCTGCACGAACTGCGCACCACGCGGAATCCGCTCCTTCGATAGACCTTGATCCCCCGCTGATTGAACGAGGGCGACCGACAAGCGAATCTCCGCGCCGGGGGTGCGCCTCCCGGATCCAGTCCAGGTTGCGCCGCATGAACATGAGGCCCAGGCCCCGGCCGGTGAGGATCCGGGCGCATCCCCAGCCCTGATCTCCACCGCGCGGCCCTCTTCGGAGAGGTCACCGGAGAGGAAGCCGAAGAGCCGACCGCCCCGCCTCACCTGGAGGAGGAAGTCGGGCCACAGCGCCGGGGTCACGAATTCTTGGTAATCTCCGGATCCGCCGTCATGTCGTAGAAATCGTAAGGCGGCGGATACTTCCACCCGTCCGCGATCTCCCGGGCGGTGGAGGCATCCATGCGCGAGTAGACGAGTTCGGAACCGCCCTGGTCAACGGTCATGCGGGGGAATACTGGTCCATCAATCCCTCCACTGAAATCATTCGGAGCAGAATCTTCGCAGACGGGGCCAGGCCCCTCCGCCGGCATCGCCGATCCCGCCGCACCGGTCCGAGCGCCGCGGACGACGGCCTCAGATGTCGAGATCCTCGACGGCGGGGCGGTCCCCCGCGCTCCTGATCGCCGCGACCAGGTCGTCGGGCAGCTCGCCGACCATCTCCTCGATGGTGGCGAAGACCCTCAGCTCGCGCGGACCCTGCTTCCACCACTCCCCGCGCCGGAGCGCCGGGTCCTCCCAGACCGGGTTGTCGTCGTCCGGGCCGGACAGGGCGGTCCAGTTCGGATCCTCGCGCAGGTGCACGGCGTACTGGCCCCTGGCGGTCTCGTAGACGCGGGCGGTGCGCGAGCGCAGACCCTCCTGCCGGCTCCACCGCAGGATCTGACGCCCCGGAAGCGCTTGACGCCCACCACGGCGCCGTCGTCGACCTTGAGCTCGATCGTCCTCATCTCGGTATCCTTCCGCTGCCGGTCCTGCTGCGCCACGTAGAGCCTCAGTCCCAGGGCCACGGCCGCCGACATGCCGCCCGCGAGCTCGGCGGCGCGGTCGAACAGGGGCAGGTCGGACTCGGAGACGTAGACGTTCTTAGTGGGCATGCGCATGAGTATACATACTCCTCGGCGATCCGCGGGCTCCCGGCCCGCCGGGTCGGGAGCCGACGACGGCGCCGCCGCGTTTCGCGCCGGGCCCCGCCGCCGTGTGAGGATGCGCGCTGGGCGCCCGGCACCCCGACGGCACGACAGCGGCATTCAGGAGGCTCGATGACCGCACCAGCTCATCGCTCCCTGCACCCCCAGCCCCGAGCTGGGCCTGACGATCGCCTTCGCCCTGGCCTTCGCCGTCTGGACCTGGCTCGTCCTGCGCGGCTCGCTGCACGACCTGGACGCCCGCCTGCGGCCCCCGCCCTGGCGCCGCGCTCCGCCCGCGGCCAGCCTCGCCGAGTCCCTCAGCCTGCTGACCCACCCCGTGCTCGTCCTCATCATCGTCGTCGGCTCCGTCGTCTTCTCCCTCAGGCAGCGCATGCGGCGCCTCGCGCTCGCCCTCAGCGTCGGGGCCCTGGGCGCGGCCGGCCAACTGGTCCTGTCCTCGTCCTGGACGTGCCGCGCCCGCCCACCGCCTTCGCCGACTCGATCTCCCACTTCGGCGGCGCCTGCCCGGCCAGCCACGTCACCGCCGTGGTCCTGGGCACCTGGGTGCTGGTCACCCTCGTCCGCGCCCGCCGCAGGGGCCCCACGTCCATTGTGGGCTGGACGGCCATCGGCGCGGGCGCGGTCCTGCTCATCGCCGTCACCCAGTGGGACATGGGCCTGATCGACGTCAGCGACGTCGTCGGCGCCCTCCTGCTGGGCGGCGCCGTCACCAACCTCGCGCTCGCCCTCGGCGGGATCGACCATCCCCTCCGATCCGGCTGGGCGCGCCTGACGCTGACCGCGCAGGGTCGTGAACAAGCGCGCCGCCATCATCTTCAACCCCGTCAAGTTCGACGACCTGTCCCTGCTGCGCCGCCGCGTCCGGGCGGAGGTGCAGCGGGCGGCTGGCGCCCCTGGCCTGTGGCTGGAGACCTCCCCGACGACCCCGGTCACAGGGGCCGCCCGCCGCGCCCTGCGGGCCGGGGTGGACCTGGTCATGGTCGCCGGCGGCGACGGGACGGTCCGGGCGGTGTGCGCCGAGCTCGCGGACACCGGCACGCCCGTCGCCCTGCTGCCCGCGGGCACCGGCAACCTGCTCGCCCGCAACCCTGTCGATCCCGCTGGACGCCGACGAGGCGCTGCGCCTGGCCCTGCACGGGCCACCCGGGCCATCGACGTCGTGCGCTGCACCTGGGACGGCGGCCGGGAGCGCTTCGTGGTCATGGCGGGCCTGGGCCTGGACGCGCGGATCATGGGGGACACGAACGACGACCTCAAGCGGGTCATCCGCTCGGGCGCCTACGCGGTCGCCGCCGTCCACAACGCGGTGCCCGACCCCTTCGCGGTCACGGTGGCGCTGGACGACGGCGAGCCCGAGACGCGCTCGGCGGTCATGGCCCTGCTCGGCAACGTCGGGCACCATCACCGCGGGGATGAACCTGTTCCCCGACGCCTCCCCCGACGACGGCGTCGTCGACCTCATGCTCGCCAGCCCCGAGCGGGTGACCGACTGGGCCAGGCTCGGCGCGCAGATCCTCAGCGGCAGGCAGATGGAGGGCTTCACCATCCGCCGGGCCCGGCGGTGGTCATCACCACCGACGAGCCCGTGCCCTTCGAGCTCGACGGCGACATCGCCGGCACGACGCGCTCGCTGCGGGTCGAGGTCGAGCCCCGGGCGCTGCGGGTGGTGGTGCCAGCGGCGTGAGGGGCAAAAGGTGGCTCCCGCATACTCTTTAAGTGCCGGGCGTCGAGGCGCGCCTCAGGATCGGCGCTATGACGCCGTTCCCCGTGGCCGATGATCACGCAACGGGGTCTGAAGATATGCGGGAGCCACCTTTTTGGCCCCGCCCGGCCGCCGCAGCGCGCCCGGTGCCGTCGGTAGTAGCCTGACCAGCGCCGGGACGACGACGCGAACGGCCGGGGGAGACGAGAACGGCGGCCGCCGCCGGCGGCACCGGCGCGGCGACGAGGGGACGGAGATGGCGGGCGGCAGGAGCAGGACCGGCAGGCGGGACGGCTACCACGCCGGGCTCAACGCGGACAAGGTGATCGACGCCGCCGTCGAGCTCTCGCGCGGCGACGGCCTGACCGCGTGGACGCTGCGCGATCTGGGCAGAAGGCTCGGCGTCGCCCCCTCGGTCATCTACCACCACGTGGGCGGGCGCGAGGCCTTGAGCCGCCACGTCGTCGAGCGGGTCCTCGCCCTCGTGGACCTGCCGACCGACGTCATGCCGTGGCGGCAGTGGGCCCGCGAGGCGCTCTACCCGCTGCGCCCGTCCTGACCGACTACCCGGGCACGCCAGGTGGCTGCTGCTGCACGGGCCCGTCCTCCCCGCCTGGCGCCGGTCATCGACGCCGGGATCGCCTCGCTGCGCCGGGCGGGATTCGGCCGGGACGCGGCCCTGGCGTACACCTCGCTGGTCAACACCGCGATGATGACGATCGCCGCCATCGACGACCGGCGCCTGCACGAGGACGACGGCCCCCGCGATCACGCGGCCCTCATCCGCGACCTCGGCCTGATCACCGCCGGCAGCGCCGGAATCTCCTGTTGACCCGCGACCTGCTGACCCTGATTCACCGGCGCGCCGCAGGAGATCGCGGCGGCCCAGGGACCGCTACTACCGCTACGTCCTCGAGCGGCTCATGCGGACGGCCCTCGAGGCCGACCTGGAGGCCGGGGCGCACGACGGCGATCCGCAGGTCGACGGTCCCGCCGACTCCCTCCCGCCGACTCGCTGACCCCGACGGCTCCGCCGACGCCGACCGGCCCGGCTGCCCTGACGTCGACCGCCCGGCTGACGCGACCCGCGCGACCGGCCCGCAGACCCTCCGCTTGCCATTAGAACAACGTTTATAGGGTTGCCTGGTCCTCCGAATCACGACCCGCGTCCGAGACGGCGGCCCGGTCGCCGAACCCTGACGACCGGAGCCGCTCACTGAGGGGACCGCTCGGAGGGCAGCGTTCGATAGGGATCCGCCGTCGGGCCGCGGGCAGCCCGCGAGCTGGACCGAAGGAGAACGGGCATGAGCGCCTCGCAGAGCGCGCGCGGGGGATCGTCCTCGCAGGTCGGGATCGTCCTGGCGACGGTCTTCCTGGCCTACCTGGGGCAGACGACCCTCAACCCCGTCATCGCCCCGCTGTCGCGGGAGGTCGGACTGGCCGAGTGGCAGATCGGGCTTCACCATCAGCGTCGCGGCGGTCATGGTCGTCCTCACCAGCCAGGTCTGGGGGCGCCGCTCCCAGTCGTGGGGGCGCAAGCCGGTGCTCATCGCCGCCCTGGCGATCTGCATGGCGGCCATGGTGCTCTTCGCCGTCGTCGCCACCCTGGGCGTGAGGGGGACCCTGAGCGGCACGCCCCTGTTCGTCCTGTTCGTCCTCACCCGCGGGCTGCTCTTCGGCACGGCGCTCGCGGCGATCCTGCCGACCGCCCAGGCCTACGTCGCCGACGTCACCTCGAGCGAGGAGGAGCGCGTGCGCGGCATGGCCGGGGTCGGCGCGTCCCAGGGCATCGCCTCGATCGCCGGGGCCCTCGTCGGCGGCCTGCTGGCGGGGATCTCCATCATGGTGTCGGTGGACATGGTCCCGGTCATCCTGCTCGGGGGCTGCTGGTGGTCGTGCTCGTCCTGCGCCGGGAGGAGCGCACCGAGCTGGTCGCCGAGCCGGCGCGCGTGCGCCCCGCCGACCCGCGGGTCTGGCCCTTCCTCGTCGCCGGGTTCGGCATGTTCACCGCGCTGGGCCTCATCCAGGTGGTCACCGGCTTCGTGCAGGACCGCCTCGCCCTGGAGGCGAACGCCACCGGTCTGGTCACCGGCGGGGCGCTGCTCGCCGCGGGCATCGGCATGGTGCTGGCCCAGAGCGTCATCGTGCCGCGCTCGAAGCGGGCCCCGCCACCCTGCTGCGCGTGGGCACCGCCCTGGGCGCCGTCGGCTTCGCCCTGCTCGCGATCGACGGCGGGGCCGCGCTCCTGTTCGTGGCGGTGACGGTGATCGGCGCGGGCGTCGGCATCGCCATGCCCGGCTACACGGCGGGGCCCACGCTGCTCGCGAGCCGCGAGGAGCAGGGCGGGCTCGCCGGTCTGATCGGCGCGACCAACGGGCTGACCTCACGTCGTCTCGCCCACGGCGGGCACCGCCATGTACGGGCGCTCGCCGATCCTGCCGATCGCCGTCGGCGGCGCCATCCTCGCCGCCGTGTCTCGTCTTCGTCCTCGTCCACCGCGGCTTCGCCGCGCCCCGCGGGCCGTCCCTGGGGAGGCGACCCGCAGGGCCAGTCCCGGAGGAAGCCGTCCCCGGGGAGGCCTCCCGGGGGAGCCGTCCCGGGCGAGGGCGGCGACGGCGCCCGATAGTGAGGCGGGCGCGGGCCGCTCAGAGGATCCCCAGGCGGCCACGCGGGCGATCCCGATAGCGAGGCGGGCGCGGGCCGCTCACCGCTCCGAGTCTGGATTCTGGCGCTCCGGGAGGATCGTTCGAGTCGGCACATCGGATGCGCTCGAGGATTTCCGCATGATTCCGCGATTCTGGCGGCGACGCGAGCGGGTGCGGGGCGGAACGATCCTCCCGAGCGCCATTTCCCGTCCCCGGGCGGGCCCGGAGGAGGGAGCACTCGGTCCGATGCGGCCCGCGGGACGTGCGGAGTCCGCGGGGCGCACGGTCGGGCGATCAGGACGGGGCGACCACCATCAGCAAGGTTGCGACAGCCTCCTCATGGAGTTCACGATGGCGCCCGGCGGCGCGGTGGAGCTCCGCGCAGATCATCCAGCACATCCCGGGACGCGACGCCGGTTGCGCGCCTCAACCGGGCGAAGTCTATGCGGGTCCTCGCAGTGACGGCCCCGCGCCGCCGAAGAAGGGCGAGCCGCTCGCCGCCCGCGGGGAGAGCAGAGCCACCGGCTCCCCGTTATTGGCGATCTCGAAGGTCTCTCCCGCCTGCACACGACGAAGGATGAAGCGGTATTGTCGCGCAGTTCGCGATGCGCAATGGTGGACACGGCCATCACCTCGTAGCGAATCGTAGCATATAGTGGCCCCTCTCGCCGGGTCACTGGAAATGCCCGGGGCGGGATCGGCACCGTGGTCTGTGACGACCACGACGGACGCTCCCGCAGGCCCGCCCGGCCGATCAGGGGCGTCCGCCGCGGTCGCCGTCCGGCCTCGGGCGCCCTCCGGGGCCCGTGGCGGCGTCGTTTGTCCAAATCTGTTGCAAAGGCCCGGATCGCACCGGAGCGCCGGAGGAGAATCGTTGATATTCCGCGCTTTCATCCGTGGCCTATCCCGGCCCGGGGCGCCTTTTGCAACAGATTTTGGACAACGCCCGACCCGGACCGCCCCAGGAGCCCCACCCGCACCACCCTCGCGCCCTGCCCATCCCCATCACCGCTCCGATCCGGGCCCAGGAACCGCCGTTCCCGGCGAGAAAGCGGCTCAGTCTCCCCGTCGGGTGACACTCTGAGAGCCCGTCTGATCGCGAGGTCGCCGTCGTCGCCTATGCGATCACGCCGCGCGCCGTCGCCCGGCTGGGGCGACCCGCCGCCCTGGACGCCCGCCAGCTGCCGCCAGTCCGCCGCCCAGCCCGAACCCGCTGCGGCCGGCCCGCCCGCGATCGAGGCGCGGATCCGTCAGCTGACAGTCGACCCGCGCCCGTGACCGGGGCGGCGAATCGGGTCCGGGATTGGGACGATGTACCGCCGCCCAACGACTAGAGTCGAGCATCGCGCCCTGAGCGGGCGCCGTTGACCGGCTAGGGAGAACAGATGAGTAAATTCGCGTCGCCATCGTCGGCGTGGGCAACTGCGCGTCGTCGCTGGTGCAGGGGCGTCACCCACTACGCCGACGCCGAGCCGACCGACACGGTGGGCGGCCTCATGCACGTCCAGTTCGGCGACTACCACGTCTCGGACATCGAGTTCGTCGCCGCCTTCGACGTCGACGCCGCCAAGGTCGGCCTCGACCTCGCCGACGCCATCAACGCCTCCGAGAACAACACCATCCGGATCGCCGACGTCGCCCCGACCGGGGTCGCGGTCCAACGCGGCGTCACCCTCGACGGCCTCGGCAAGTACTACCGCGAGACGGTGGAGGAGTCCGCCCAGCCCCCGGTCGACGTGGTCGAGGCGCTCAGGACGCCGAGGTCGACGTCGTCGTCTCCTACCTGCCGGTCGGCTCGGAGGAGGCCGACAGGTTCTACGCCCAGTGCGCCATCGACGCCGGCTGCGCCTTCGTCAACTGCCTGCCGGTCTTCATCGCCTCCGACCCGCAATGGGCCCGGAAGTTCGCCGACGCGGGCCTGCCCATCATCGGCGACGACGTCAAGTCGCAGATCGGCGCCACCATCACCCACCGGGTGCTGGCCCGCCTCTTCGAGGAGCGCGGCGTGACCATCGACCGCACCTATCAGCTGAACGTGGGCGGCAATATGGACTTCAAGAACATGCTGGAGCGCGAGCGGCTGAGTCTCAAGAAGATCTCTCAAGACCCAGGCCGTCACCTCCAACGTCGGCAAGGAGTTCGAGGCCCGGGACATCCACGTCGGCCCGTCCGACTACGTCGGCTGGCTGGACGACCGCAAATTCGCCTTCGTGCGCCTGGAGGGCCACAACTTCGGCGGCGCCCCGGTCTCCCTGGAGTACAAGCTGGAGGTGTGGGACTCCCCGAACTCCGCCGGCGTGGTCATCGACGCCATCCGCGCCGCCAAGATCGGCCTGGACCGCGGCATCGGCGGCCCGCTGCTGTCGCCGTCGTCCTTCTTCATGAAGTCCCCGCCCGAGCAGCGCCACGACGAGGACGCCATGGCCTCCACCGAGGACTTCATCGCGGGCAGGGTCGAGCGCTGAGCGGCCGGCCCGGGGGCGGGCGCGCCGGAATCCCCGCACGCGCGCGAGCGCTGTGCTGCTGTCGGAGGGGTCGAGCCTGACGGCCCGCGAGTTCGTCGCCGTGCTGGGCGCTCGCGGCATCGACGTCGAGTGGCCTCCCCGACCCGCCGCCCGCTGGCCTCCTTCAGCAGGTGGTGCCGGGCGGTGCGCCCGGTCCCGGCCCCGGGGACGACCCGTGGGCTACCTGCGCGCGCTCGACGCCCTGCTCGCCGCGGGGCGCTGCACCGCGCTGCTGGCCACCCACGAGCAGGCGTGGCTGCTGGCCGCGGGCGAGCGGTACCTGCCGCACGCCCGCGGGCGGCTCGCCGTCGCCGGAGCCGGGGCGTTCGAGCGGGTGCAGTCCAAGATCTCCTTCGCGGCCCTGTGCGACGAGCTCGGCATCCCCAGCCCGCCTGGCACGAGGTGGGCTGCGAGGCAGACCTGGACCGGGTCGGGTACCCGGTGTGGGTCAGGCCGCCTACTCGACGGCGGGCCGCGGCGTCCGCCGCGCCGCCACCCGCGCCGAGGCGGTCTCGGCCTGGCGGGCCCTCGGGGGCGCCGGAACCGCCGGGCCCGCCGGGGCCTCCGACGATTCCGGAAGAGACGGTCCCGGGGGAGCACGGGCCCGGGGCAACCGGGAGGACTCCCGAGAGGGCTCCCGTCAAGGTCATGGTGCAGGCGCCGGCCGCCGGGGCCTACCGGCAGGTCGCCGCCCTGTTCGACCGCGGCCGGCTCATCGCGGCGGCCTGCTCCCAGCGCATCGGCCTGGGCGCGGGCGGGTCCGCGGCGGCCCGGCTGTCGGTGGCGGACCCGGGCGCGGTCGACGCCGTCGTCCGCCTGGGCCGGGAGCTGGAGTGGCACGGCGGCCTGACCTGCGACTACTTCGCCGACGGCGGCGGGCGCAGACTGTTCATCGAGTGCAACCCCGCACCACCGAGCCCGGCAACGCCGCCGCGGCGGGCGTCGACCTGCCGTCCTCACCATCGCCCTGGCCACGGGCGGGCCGCCCCGCGCGCCGCTCATCGCCCGGGCGGGGGTGCGCACGCGCTCGACCATGGCGCTCGCGCTGGGGGCCGCCGAGACGCGGGGCACCCGCCGGGCGGTCGTCGGGGCACTGGGCCGCGCCCTGGGCGGCCGGGGACCCCTGCGGGGCAGCCGCGAGGTCCTCACCCCGGTCCTGCGCGACCCTCCCGGCCTGGTGCCCGCCCTGGCCGCCGTCGGCGCCGTCCTCGTCCGGCCCGGCGCCGTCGCGGACCTGGCGGGCGACGCCGTCGGCGCCTACGCGATCACGCCCGCCACCATCGCCCGGCTGAACGGCGAACCGGCCTGAGCCGGGGCCGATCCCGTCGCGCCCGTCATTCACCCGGCCGCTGGCGGACCGGGCCTGAGCCCAGGGTCGCGCTCGGCCCGCATCCCCGGCGGTGCGCCCGGGCGGTTCGCCGGGAGGACAACGCGGCGTCGCGCCGCGCCGCCCGGACCGGGACGGCGTAGCCTGCCGGGGGTGCCGACCCCGATCCGAGTGACGAAGATCCACCACGCCTGCCTGACGGTCGACGACGGGAGCACGAGGCTCCTGCTCGACCCGGGCCGGCTCGGGCCCCGCCCCGACCTGGACGGCGTCGACGCCGTGCTCATCACCCACCGGCACTTCGACCACTTCGACCCGGAGCTCGTCGAGGAGGCCCTGGGCCGCAGCGTCCCCGTCTGGATGCCGGGGACGCATTCGGCGACCTCGGCGATCCCGGCGGCGCGGTCGGCGACAACCTGCACGAGGCGGTTGCGGGCGCGACGCTGCGCATAGGCGCCCTGACCGTCCGGGTGTCCGGCGGCCGCCATGCCGAGGTGCACCCGACCATCCCGGGCCCGGAGAACCGCGCCTACCTGATCGACGAGCGGGTGCTCGTCACCGGCGACGAGCACCCCTGTCCCGCCGGGGCGCCTCACGGCCCTGGTCACCCCCGCCGACGCCCGTGGCTGCGCCGCCGACCTGATCCGCTACGTGCGCGCCGTGCGCCCCGAGCTCGTCGTCGGCGTCCACGACGGCCTGCTCAACGCGGACGGGCTCGGCGTGGCCCGCCGCGTGGTCGACTCGCTGCGGGGCGAGGGCGCGGCCCGATCCGCCCTGCTCGCCGACGGCGAGGCCATCGACATCCCCGAATGACGGCGCCCCTCGCTCCGCCGCGGACGCGGGCGGACGGATCGGCGGCGGGGCCGGAGTCGCCGGCATCGCATCGGTCCGGCCCGTCCGGCCCGCTCCGCCGCGGGGTCGACCAGGGCTGTTGACCAGCCGAAGCCGGACGAAGGATCATCAACCGCATGAGAGACGGTGGAGGTTCAGGAGGCCAAGACGCACCTGTCCGCGCTGCTGGCGGAGGTGGAGCGCGGCGCCACGATCGCCATCGCCCGGGGACCGCGGACGATCGCGCACCTGGTTCCGGCCGACTCCGGTGAGCGCGAACTCGGATTCGGCGGTTACCGACTGCCGGACAGCTTCTTCGACGAGCTGCCCGAGGAGGAGCTGGGACGCCTGGGAGGGCGTGAGCGACTGGCGGGCGCGCGGCGGGGCGTGTGGGGCTCCTGTGACGAGTCGGGGCGGGTCGTGTCCGAATCTGTTGCAAAGGCGCTCCACGTCGGAATCGGCGGCGAGAAGAAGCGCGGAATATCAACGTTTCTCTCTCGGCGCTCCGGCTCGATCCGGGCCTTTGCAACAGATTTGGACAACCGGCAGCCGCCGCAGGGCCCCTGCGGGGGAGGGCGGGCGCCCCGCTCAGCCGGGCGAGACCCGCGAGAACGTCTGCGATGGCGCGTTCTCGCGGGTCACTCGGCAGCTTCGAAGGTCGGAGGGCGATCGGCCCGGCGATCCTGCGGAGCAGGTCGGAATCAGGGGTAGCGGGCGGGGCCGGGGCCGTCACTCCCAGCGGAAGAGCCGGGCCGCGAGCGCAGCGCAGACGATCGAAGCCCAGCAGGGACCGCGGCCGATCCCCAGTGCGCGCCCCATCCGTCCCCGGCCCACAGGCCCTGGCAGAGGTGGGTCAGCTGGGTCAGCGGCGAAGCGGGCCACCGCGCGCACGCCCTCGGGCAGGACGGCCATGGGCACGGCGGCCCCGGAGGTGAAGATGAGCGGGTACAGCACGATGTTGCCGATCCCCTGGGCCGCGCCCGTGGCCCGGAAGCGGGAGGCCAGCAGGTAGCCCAGCGCCAGGAAGGCCGCCAGGCCCAGCAGGGGTGGCCGCCAGTGCCCCGATCAGGGCGCCGGCGGAGGCGGGCCGCACGTTGAAGCCGAGGATGACGACGGCGTACATCGCCGCGATCGAGGCGAAGGTGAGGGTCAGGCGGAGACGACGTCGGCCGCCAGGTGAGGCGCCGGGCTGGAGCGGGGTGGCCCGGAAGCGCCGCAGCACCCCGGCGCTGCGCTGGGCGGCCATGTCCACCGGCACCATGATGGCCGAGGTGATGGCGATGACGATGCCGGGGAAGGCGGTGAAGTTGGCCTCCAGGAAGCCCCGGCCGCCGAACTGCGGGTGGGGTCGTTGCCGAAGATGAGGCCCATGACGATGATGAACACCGGGGGCGAAGGCGAGGGAGAAGACGACGGTGACGAGGGTCGCGCAGGGTCCGCAGGGCGGTGACCCAGCACAGCCGGCGGAAAGGCCTTCATGGATGATCCCTTCATGGATCTCAGTGCTCCTCTCGCATGGAGCGGCCGGTCAGGAGAGGAACACGTCCTCCAGGTCGAGGGCGGACACGCGCACGTCGCTCACGGTGACGCCGGTGGCCTCCAGCGCCTCGATGATCCTCTGGGGGAAGCGGGTGTCGGGCGCGTGGAGGCGCACCGGCAGTCGCGGATCCTCAGGTTCGAGACGCCGTCGACGCCGTCGAGCGCCTCGGCGGTCACGGGCCGGGAGGTCCGCAGCTCGACCTCGGCCCCGCCGCCCAGGGAGGCGACCAGGTTCGGCACGGTGTCCAGGGCGATGAGGCGGCCGTGGTCGATGATGCCGACGCGGTCGCACAGGGCCTGGGCCTCGTCCATGTCGTGGGTGGTCATGAGGACCGTGGCGCCGCCCTCGCGGATGGAGCGGACCACGTCCCACATGGCCAGGCGGGCCCTGGGGGTCGAGCGCGGTGGTGAGCTCGTCGAGGAAGACGAGCTCGGGCCGGTTGATCAGGGCCAGGGCGATGAACACGCGCTGGCGCTGGCCGCCGAGGCTTGTCGACGTAGGAGTTCTTCTTGGCGGCGATCCCCAGCTCGGCGAGCAGCGCGTCGCCGTCCAGGGGCGAGTCGTAGAAGGAGGCGAACAGGTCCACGGCCTCGCCGACCTTGATCTTGGGCGGCAGGGCGGCGCTCTGGAGCTGGACGCCGATGCGGGCGCGCCAGGCGGGCGTGGGGCGGGCGGGGTCGGCGCCCAGGACCCGCAGGTGCCGCCGCTGGGGTGCGCAGCCCCTCCAGGCACTCCAGGAGGGTGGTCTTGCCGGCTCCGTTGGGGCCGATGAGCCGAGGATCTCCCAGGGGCGGACCTCGAAGGAGACGGAGTCGACGGCGGTGAGGCTCCCGTAGGGTCCTGGTCAGGTTCTCGACGGCGATGGCGGGGTTCATGAGCTGCTCCTGGTGGGTGGGTGCTGAGGTCGTGGGTGGTGCGGGTGGGGCGTAGCGGTGGCCGACCCGGCGGCGGCGGTGCGCCCGTGCGCGGGCGCGCGGCGCGGAGCGGCGCCCGCTCGCCCGCGGGGCGGGCGGTGCCACGCTCGCCCGGCGGGGGCCCGTCAGGGCGCTCCCGCCCAGGGTGGAGCGCACGAGCATGGCGAGCGGGTCGTTCAGGGCCCGCTCCAGCAGGAGGCAGCAGGGGGATGAGGCCAGTCCCTGGGCCGGATCGGTCAGGACGACGAGCTGGTCGCCGGGCTCGAGCCCGAGGCTGCCTGCGGGCCTGCGCCGGCAGGGCCACCCTGTCCGCGCCGGCCGACGGTGACAGTTCCCGAAAGCCCCTTGCCGTCGGGGCCGATATGGGCGGGGTTGCGCGGGGTCACGGCTCACTCCTCCATCGAGTTGACATGTAGCATGTAAAACATGCACAAGAGAATGATGCACCCTCCGCCGCCGCGCTCAAGGGAGACACGCCGAGCCCGCGACATCCCGGACCGCCCCCTGTCGCTCGCCGCCGCGCGCTCAAGGGGAGACGGATCGCGCCGGGGCCGGTCCGGCCGGGCCGCATCGGGACGATCGGGCGCGCCGCATCGAGCGCATCGGGGCGGGCGGCCCGAGCCGCCCGCGCGGCCGACGAACCTCACCACGCCGGCGTCGCGCCGCGGGCGCCGCCCCTCAGACTGTCGCCACCAGTCCTCACCACGCAGGAGTCCGCATGTCATCGTCCGCCGCCTCGCTGCGCTCAGGTCTGACCATCGCCCTGGGCCGCGCGGCCCGCCTGGCCGCCCGCCTGCGCGGGGGCGGCTCGGGCGGCACCGCCCTGCCGGGCCTGGTCATGGAAGACGGACCCCCGGCTTCCCTGCGCCGCACCCTCGACCAGCTGCCCTGGGCGTCGTCGTCGTCTCCGGCACCAACGGCAAGACGACGACGACGAAAGATGAGTCGTCGAGCTGCTCACCGCCCAGGGCCTGAGGGTCCTGACCAATGGGACCGGCTCGAACTTCGTGCGCGGGGTCCTGGCCTCCCTGCTCACCGAGGTCGACGCCGTCGGGCGCCTGCACCACGACGTCGCCGTCCTCGAGCTCGACGAGGCCCACGCCGTGCGCTTCGTCCGGCGGGTCCGCCCGCGCGCAGCCCTCCTGCTCAACGTCATGCGCGACCAGCTCGACCGCTTCGGCGAGATCGACTACACCGCCTCCCTGCTGCACAAGGTCGCCGCGGCCACCACCGACGTCGTCGTCGTCAACGCCGACGACCCGCGCCTGTCCGGCCCCGCCTTCTTCAAGGGAGTGCGGGCGCGCACCGCCGCCTTCGGGGCCGGACCGGGCCTGCGCTCCTGTTCGTCTCCGACGACGACCTGCGCACCGGCGCCGCCGCGGCGCAGCCCGCGACGCCGGCAGGGGACAGCGGCCGAGCGGCGCGGATGCGGCGGTCGACGCGCCCGCCGAGGCGTCCGGCGGCTCCCGGCCGATGGCGCACCGGCGCCCGGCGGCGCGCCGGACAGTGACGCGCCCGCTGGCAGCGACCCGGCCGGCGACGGCGCGGGGGCGCCCGCCGCCGAGGGCGGCCGCCGGTGCGGGCGCGCCCGGTGACGCACTCCGGCCGGGCGGCGCGCCCCGCCCCCAGGGTGGTGCTGGAGTCGCTCCAGGACCGCGGCGCCGTCGTGCGCGTGGACGGGACCGACCACGAGGTGTCCTTCGCCATTCCCGGCGTGCACAACCAGCTCAACGCCTGCGCCGCCCTGGCCCTGGCCCTGGAGGTCCTGGGCGAGCGGGCGGACGTGGAGAAGCTGCTCGCCGCGCTCGCGCACGTCCGGGCGGCCTTCGGGCGCGGCGAGGTCCTGACCCTGGACGGGCGCGACGTCGAGCTGTCCCTGGTCAAGAACCCGGCGGGATTCCGCATGGGGCTGCTCACCGCCGAGCAGGCGGTGCGCGCGCGGGGCCGGAGACCGTCATGATCGCCATCAACGACGAGTACGCCGACGGCCGCGACATGTCCTGGCTGTGGGACGTGGACTTCACCTGCCTGCGCGGCGAGGGCGTCGCGGTGGTCACCGGCGTGCGCGCCTGGGACATGGCGCTGCGGCTGCGCTACGACGAGGTGCCGGTGGGGACCGTCGAACCGGACCTGGGCCGGGCCCTGACCCTGCTGCGCCGGGCGCCCGGGCGCCGGGCGCGCAGCGCGCGGGCGCCGATGCGCCCGGGTGCCGAGCGCCGGGTGCGGACGCCGACCCGATGCGCCGGGCGCCGGAACGGCTGCGCCGGGCACGAGCGCCGGAGCCGGGTCCGGCGCCGCCCGACCCATGCGGGTCTTCACCACCTACACGGCGATGCTGGCGCTGCGGGCGCGGCTGGGCGAGCTGACCGAGGTCGAGGAGGTCATGAAGTGAGCACCGAGGTGAAGGTCTACGAGCACACGACGCCGGGCGCGGCCCGCGGCAGGATCCGCCTGCTCCAGCTCTACCCGCGGGACGCGAACATCTACGGGGACTGGGGCAGCACCCTGGTCCTCATCCGCCGCGCCCAGTGGGTCGGCTACGACGTCGAGCTGGCCTCCTACGGCCGGGCGAGGAGCTGCCGGGGCGGTGGACCTCGTCGTGGGCGGCGGCGGGCAGGACTCGGGCAGGAGCGCATCAGGACGACCTCGTGATGCGCGGGCCGGAGCTGGTGGCCCTGGGCGGCCGACGGCGTGCCCATGCTGGCCATCTGCGGCCTCTACCAGCTCTTCGGGCACCGCTTCCTCACGGGCACCGGCGACCAGATCCCGGGCATCGGCCTCATCGACGCCCAGACGGTGGCCGGGCCGGGCCGGCTCATCGGCAACATCGCGCTCAAGAGCGAGGACTTCAGGGACCGTGATCGGCTACGAGAACCACTCGGGGCTGACCACGCTCGGCCCGGAGGCCCGCCCTTCGGCACGGTGACCAGCGGCGACGGCAACAACGGCAGGGACCGCACCGAGGGCGCCCGGGTGCACCACGTCATCGGCACCTACCTGCACGGCTCCCTGCTGCCCAGAACCCGCGCGTGGCCGACTGGCTGCTGGCGCGCGCCGTCGAGCACGGCGGCGGGACCTGGGAGCCGGAGCCGCTGACGGACCCGGTGGAGGAGTGGGCCGAGCGCGCCCGCAGAGGGTCGCCCTGTCCCGCCCGCGCTGAACGCTGACTCCGCGCCGCGGACGGTTGGCTCCTCCGATCGGACGCAGCCCCGCCCGCGCCGAGCGTGGACTCCGCCCGCCGCCGCGCGAGCTCGAGCCCCGGATCCCGCCCGCGCCGAGCGGGGCGGACGCGGCATGCGCTGCGTCAGGTGCGAGCCCCGGTCCCCGCGCCGAGCGGGCGGACGCATGGGCACGGGGCGCGACCGCGGCCGTCCCCGCCCCGCGCCGAGCGGGGACGGGCGGACGCGGGACGTGGACTCGGCCCCATGCCCACACCGGAGTTCGTCCTGCGCCTGCGCAGAGAAGATCGGTCACGACCAGCTGTGGCTGCCGGGGGTGAGCGTCGTCGTGGTCGACGACGCCGGTCGCGTCCTGCTGGGGCGCCGCTCCGACACCGGCCGCTGGTCCATCATCGACGGCATCCCCGAGCCCGGCGAGCAGCCGGCCGCCGCGGCCGCGCGCGAGTGCGAGGAGGAGGCGGGCGTGCGCCCGAGATCCTCGCCGTCGTCGCCGTCGAGACCGAGGAACCCACCGTCTATCCCCAACGGCGACCGGTGCGTCTTCCTGGACATCGGCTTCGTCGCGCGCGTCGGCGCCGAGCGGGCGGCGGCCGCCGGCGTCGGCGACGGAGGCTGACGGCGGTGGCCTGGTTCGGCCCGACGCGCTGCCCGCGCCCCTGACGCCCCCACGCCTCGGCCCGCATCGCCGCCGCCCGGGCGTGGCTGGCGGATCCGACGACGCCCGCCCGGTTCCGGCTCCGGTAGACCCGGCGCCCGCCCGCCCTCTTCCGCGAACGCGCAGGGTTTCCAGTCGAACGCGCATCTCGCATCTGCGCGTTCGACTGAAACCTACGCGTTCGCGAAAATCGCAGCGCGGCGGAACGTCGGACAGCGGAACGGCGGCGCGCGCCGCGTCCGGGCGCGCCGAGTTCAGGAGCGCGGCTGGCGCTCGGCCCACTCCTTGGGGCTCACCCGCACGCCCGTGTAGAAGGGGACGTCCTGGCGCACGTGCAACCGCGCCTCGGTGTAGCGCTGGTGGTGGATGACGCCCTCCAGGCGGTCCAGGAGTCGGCCTCGAGCCCAGGACCCACTCGTAGTCGCTCATGCCGAAGGCAGCCAGCGTGGAGCCCTTGACGTCGGGGTGCTTGGAGAGCCGTTGCGGCCGTGCGCCGCCATGATCCTGCAGCGCTCCTCGGCGGGCAGCAGGTACCAGTCGTAGGAGCGGACGAAGGGGTAGACCATGACCCAGTCGCGCGGGGCGACGCCGCCGAAGCAGGCCGGGATGTGCTTGCGGTTGAACTCCGCCGGGGTGTGCAGGCCCATGCAGGACCATACGGGGGCGAGGTGGCGGCCGATCGCGGAGGCGCGCAGGCGGTGGTTGGCGTCCTGGAGCTTCTCAGGGGTCGTCGCTGAGCCACCACACGAGCAGGTCGGCGTCGGAGCGGAAGCCGGCGACGTCGTACCAGCCGCGGGTGGTGACCTCCGAGGCGCCGATGAAGAAGAGGGACTCGCCGACGAGCCGGCGCCGGGTGTCCTCCAGCGGCGGCAGGGGGCGGTGAGGCGGAAGACGGCGAAGAGGGCGTAGTGGAACTGGTTGTTGACGGCGTCGAGGTCGATGTCGGTGGCGTCGCGCGGGTCGTGGTGGGGGCGGCGCTCCTCGTCGTGGAAGCGGTGGATGCCGGCGGCGTCGGCGGCATCGGTGCCGACGGGAGGCGGCGTCGGGGGCGGGATCGGCGGTGGGACGCCGAGTGGCGTCGGGCCGGGTGTCGGGTCATGGCGGTCTCCTTCGTCGGCGTCCCGTGGCGGGGCGACTCAACGGCAACGGTAGCGCCTACCGGGGCCGGCGGGGCGGGTCCGCGGGCCCGCGAGGCGCCTCGCGGGCCCATCGCGCCCTATCGGGGTCGGCGGGGACGGGCGGAGTGCCCCGAGGCGGCGGGCCGGGCAGCAGGACTCGGGGCACACGGTGTGGAAGGGGCCGGTGCCCGTCGTCGAGGTCGGGGACCACCTCCTCGCCCCGGGCGACGGCGGCCCGCTCGAGCAGGATGTCGGCCAGGGAGGCGATGAAGGCGGGGTGCGTGCCCGCGGTGGCCGCCCGGACGTAGGGCATGGCGAGCCGCTCGGCGGTGGCGCGGGCCTCGGTGTCCAGGTCGAGACGACCTCCATGTGGTCGGCCACGAAGCCGATGGGAGGGCACGACGACGCCGTCGGGCACGGCCACCGCGGTCCCGTCCGTGAGGCGTCCGGCGGCCAGGGCCTCCAGGTGGTCGTTGACGTCCGGCTCCAGCCACCGCGCCTGCGGCGGGCCCGAGCGCGAGCAGAAGACCAGGTCGTGCGCGGGCGCGGCCGCCGTCCCCAGGCGCCGGGCGACGGCGGGCAGGAGCACCTCGATGAACCGCCGGTGCTGGTCCACGTAGGAGATCTCGGTCGACAGGGTCGGCGGCCATGCCGGGCTCGGGGGCGCCGCTGCCGGGGGCGCGCGCCCGGGCGGGTGTCGCCCGTCCGCGGGCGCGTCGCGGCGCCCCGCCCGGCCCCAGGCTCCGGCCCGCCCGCGCTTCGAGCCGCATCTCCGGCGTCCCGGGGCGCGTCCCCGGCGTGCGGCGCCGATCCCGCATGGCTGGCAGCGTCCCACGGCGCGCCGTCCCAGCGTGCGGCGCGGGAGCCCGCTCCATGCCGACGGGGATGGAGTGGGTGACCAGGACCAGGCGGATCCCCGAGCGGGACCCCGGCGCGCGTCAGCTCGGCGCAGGCGTCGGCGATGGCGTCGGCGTTGGCCTCCAGCATGCCGGGGGTGTTGTAGAAGGGCCGGGTCTTGTCCACGACGAGCTCGACCGGCTCCCCGCCGGCCCCGCCCACGCGGGCGGCGGCGTCGGCCTCGAAGCCCTCGCCGGTGGCGCCGTCGGTCCCGGCGGCCAGGCGCAGCCAGGGCGGCGGCCGTGTCCTCGCGGTACTGGCGGCACCCGGAGTAGGGAGGCGTAGGCGGCGGTGGTCAGCGACAGCAGGCGCCGGGCCCCGCCGTCGGCCAGCTCGCGCATGGCCTCGGTGACGAAGGGGTGCCAGTTGCGGTTGCCGATGACGACCGGCGCGTTCGAGCCGCGGCGGGCGAGCTCGGCGCGCAGGGCCTCGAGCATCTCGGCGTTGCGGGCGTTGATGGGCGACACGCCGTCGAGACCCGGCGTAGTGGCCGGAGACCTCCAGCAGCCGGGAGTCGGGCACGCCCGTCCGGCGGTGGCGTTGCGCATGAAGGGCAGGGACGTCGGCGGGGCGGCGGGCCCCCGTAGGACAGGACGAGGACGGCGTCGTAGGGCGCGAGGGGTCGGCCGCAGCATCGGCCCGGCCGACGGCGGGGGCGGGCTCAGTCATTGCGCGCTCCTTCGGGTGGGCAGGGCGGGCGGGGTCCGCGTCGGAGCCGACGTCGGAATCGGCAGCGGGGCGTCGGCCGGAGCCGGGGCCGGGGTCGGCACCGAGTCGGCGCCGCCGGGGCCGGCGGTCGTGCCGGCACTGGCAGCCGTATCGGGCCGGAGCTGGCACCGGGTCAGTGGCCGCACCTGAGTCAGCGTCAACGCCCGCGTCGGCGATCAGGGCGCCGCCGACGTCGGCGCCCAGGACGAGTTCGAGCGCGGCGAGGTACTCGCCCTCCGTCCCTCCCGGCCCGCCCGGTGGGCGGCGACGGTGGGGTGGTGGAGGATGCGGGCGGCCAGGTGGCGCAGGGCGCGGGCGGCGTCCTCGACGTCGACCATGCCGTCGCGGGGGCGCAGCCGGGCCAGCTCGTCCTCGACGAGGGCCTCGACGCGCTCGCGCAGGGGCGCAGATGAGGGGGTCCATGCGGCGGGCGAGTCCCGGCGCGGTCGAAGGCCTCGGCCTCCCGGGCGACGATGTCGCGGGCGGCGCGCACCTGCGCGGCCTCGGCCTCGGGGACGGCGCGCTGGACGGCGGCCAGGTCGATGAGCGCGACGCCGGGCAGGCGCCCGACCGACTCCTCGACGTCGCGCCGCAGCGCCAGGTCGAGCACGACCAGGGGCCGCCCGGCGGGCTCGGTGCGTCCCCGCGTCCCCTCGACGCGCGGGCCGGGCCTCGGCAGGGCGGTCGGGCGGGGCCGGTTCGGCGCGGCGGCGCAGCCGGAGGGAGGTGGCGACGAGCTCGCGGGTCAGGACGGGCGCGCCCAGGCCGCGGCAGGTGATGACGAGGTCGGCCAGGGCCAGGGCGCCGGGCAGCTCGGCGTCGGACACGGCCCGCAGGCCGCGGCCGGCGGCGAAGGCCCGGGCGCGGTCGGTGCGCGAGTAGACCTCGATGTCGCGCGCGCCGCGCTCGTGCAGGGCGGTGACGGTGGCGCCGGCGTAGGCGCCGGTCCCCACGAGCAGGACCCGGCAGGAGCCCAGCGGCGGCAGGCGGTCGGGCGGCCAGGGTCGAGGCCGACGGCGACGACGCTGCGGCCCGGTGCCGGCGAGCCTCGTGGAGCCGGCGACCCGGCGGGAGGCGGCCGAGGCGTGGGACAGGGCGCGGTCGAGCTCGGCGGTCAGCGTCCCCTCGGCGCGGGCGACCGTCGCGGCGCGGCGCAGCTGGCCGGCGATCTCCCGCTCGCCCGACGACCATGGACTCCAGCCCGGCGGCGGTGGCGAAGAGCTCGGCGACGGCGTCCGGGCCGCTCCAGGCGGAGGGGACGAGGGGCCGGGGCGGTATCGGGGCGGGCGCCGCGCCGGCCGCCCCGGGGACAGGGGACCGTCGGCGGAGACTCCGGGCCCGGGGCGGCGGAGGGCCAGGGCGTCGGGGCCCGGAAGCGCGGGCGTCGAGGAAGGCGGCCACGGCGCGGGCGAGCGCGGGCGAACCCGAGTCGGCGGGCCCGGAGCCGACCCGAGTCGGCGGGTCCGGCGCCACCGCGCTCGACGCCGGGGTCGGGGGCCGGACGCCGCACCACCGGCCCCGGCCCCGGCGTCGGCGTCGAGCACGAGGGCCAGGCGGTTGCAGGTGGCCAGGACGACGGCGCCGCGCACGCCGGGCACCGCGCGGAGCAGGTCGGGGCCCATGCGCGCGGTGACGGCGCCCAGGCGGGCGACGGCGTCGAGCCCGTGGGCGCGGTGGTCTACGGAGAGCAGGTGAATCACGGCAGCCCGTATTGAATCATCGGGGCCCGTGCGGGGCACAATGGGCGGTGCGCCGAGGCGACCGCGTTGAGACGCCGCGTCATAATCCATATCCGGACGTTTTATCGCCGCGCCCCGGCATCCGCGCCGTTTCAACTCAGAACAGGAATGCAGCCGACCGTGGACCAGGCCCGAACCGAACCCCGCGAATCCGCGCGGGAACGTCACGCGACGTCATTTTCCGCAGAGGCGGGGATTATTCCGTGAGGACGGGTGCGCACATTCCCCGGCCGGCCCGGCCCGCCCGGCGCTGCTGCGCGCCCTGGACGGCGAGCGCCCCGACCGCACGCCCGTGTGGTTCATGCGCCAGGCCGGGCGCTCCCCTGCCCGAGTACCGGGCGCTGCGCCGCCGCGAGGGCGCCCCCATGCTCGACATCTGCCTGCGCCCCGAGCAGGCCGCCGAGATCACCCTCCAGCCGGTGCGCCGCCACGGCGTCGACGCCGCCATCCTCTTCTCCGACATCATGGTGCCGCTGCGCCTGGCCGGAGTCGGGGTCCGCATCGAGCCCGGGGTCGGCCCCGTCATCACCCGCCCGTGCGCGACGCCGCGCAGGTCGCCGAGCTGACCGCCCGCCGCTACGGCGAGGGGCCCGACGGCGCAGCGGGGGCGGGGGCGATCGGTCGGGCCGTGGCCCTGGCCGTCACCGAGCTCGGCTCCCGGCCGTCCCCGGCGCGGGCGACCCGGCAGGGCGGCCGGCGCCGTGGGCGTCGGCGAGCGCGGACGACGCGCCCCCCGGGCGGGGCGGCCAGCGCAGCGGAACAGCGCGCGAGCGGACGGCCGGCCGAGCAGGGGTCCCCGGCCCGGGCGCGGGCAGGGAGCGCCGAGGGGGCCGGCGCGGCGCCGTCGGCCCGCAGCCCCCTGGGCCGGGAGCTGAGCGGGACGGGAGCTGGCCGGACTGGCGCACTCGGCGGGCGGGCCGGGTGGACGCCGCTCATCGGCTTCGGCGGGGCGCCCTTCACGCTGGCCGCCTACCTCGTCGAGGGCCGTCCCAGCCGCGATCACCTCGCCGCCCGCACCCTCATGCACGCCGACCCCGCCGCCTGGGACCGGCTCATGACCTGGTGCGCGCACCTGACCGGCGACTTCATCGCCACCCAGGTCGAGGCCGGGGCCAGCGCCGTCCAGCTGTTCGACTCCTGGGCGGGTCCCTGTCCCCGGCCGACTACCGGGCGCGCGTCGCCCCCTACTCGGCGCTGGCGATCGAGCGGGCGCGGCGGGCGGTCAGCCCGACGACGGGGCGGCCCGCCCCCCTCATCCACTTCGGCACCGGCACCGCCCGGATCCTGGCCCCCATGCACGACGCCGGGGCCCGGGCCGTGGGCGTGGACGAGCGCACCGACCTGGCCGAGGCGATCGAGGCCCTGGCCGACTCCGCGGGCGGGCCGTGCCCGGTGCAGGGCAATATCGACCCGGCCCTGCTGGGCGGGCGCCGCGCCGCTGGAGCGCGCCGTCGAGACCTGCCTGGCCGCCGGGCGCGCGGCCCCGCGCACGTGGTCAACCTCGGCCACGGGGTCCCGCCGAGCGCCGACCCGGCGGTCCTGACCGGCCTCGTCGCCCGGGTGCACGCTCGACGTCGTGGGCGCGGACGGCCGCCGAGCCCTGGGAGCCGGACGCATGAGCGCCCCGGACGGAACCGGGGCCGCCCGGCGCGCAGGGGCCCGCGGGCGGGGCGGGAGACGGCGCCAGCGGCAGCGGCGACCAGCGGAACCAGCGACGGGTACGACGGCGGGACAGCGGCGGTAGCGACGCGCCGCCACCCGCCGTCTGGGATGCGGTCGTCGTCGGCGGCGGCATCGCGGGGCCTCGCGGCGGCCTGGGAGCTGACCCGCGCCGGGCTGCGGCCGCTGCTGGTCGAGGCCCGCGGCTACACCAGGGGCCTCGTCGCCGGCGCCCGCATCGCCGGGGTCCGCATGGACCTGGGCGCCGAGGGCTTCGTCCTGCGCGGGCGGGCCGTGTCCGGAGGCGGCCGAGGCCCCTCGGGCTGGAGATCGTGGGGCCGAGCGGCGGCGGGCGCGCCTCCTCCGCCGCCGCTGCCGGACGGCGAGGACCGAGCGGTGGGGGCGGGAGCCCGGCAGACGCCCCGGCGCGCGCGCGGCGCCGCCGACCGCCGCGACCACAGCTCGGCGCCGACCGCATTGCGCGCCCACGCCGCAGCCCCCGAGCGCGCCCCTGGCGCCTGCACCGCTTCCCCCGCGACTCCTTCCTCGGCATCCCCGCCGACCCGACCGCCCCCGACGTCGTGGAGGTCCTCGGCCAGGCGGGCGCGCGGCGGGCGGCCGCCGACGCCGACCTGCCCGGCCGGACGGGCACGGGCCCTCGACGAGGCGGCGGACCTCGCCTCCTTCGTCACCGCCCGCATGGGGACCGGCGGTCCTCGACCGGCTCGTGCGGCCCATCGTCGCCGGGATCCACGCCGCCGACCCCGCGCGCTCGCGGCGGACACGGTGGCGCCGGGACTGCGGGAGGCGACGGCGCGGCTGGGGAGTCTGCAGGCCGCCGTCGGCGAGCTGCTCCGCCGCCGTCGGGCCCGCTCGGGCGGGCGGAGCGTGGACGTGACCACCCGGGGCGGGCTGGTTCGGCTCACCGACGCGCTGCGGGACGCCGTCGAGGCCGACGGCGGGAGCGTGCGCACCCGCACCGGCGCCCAGAGCCTGCGTCCGGTGGACCCGGCGGGCGGCCGGACGGGCCAGAGCCGGACGGGCCGGACGGGCCGGACGGTCCGCGGGATCGGGCCGGGCGGTCAGGCGGCGCGCAGGGCCCGACCGGGACGCCCGCCGCCGACTCGGAGCGCCCGCCGCCCGCTGGGGAGCTGACCCTGGCCCCGACCGGCCGCGGGCCCACCCCTCGGACGAGCCGGTCGCCGTCGGCCCCGCCGAGCGCGTGCGCACCGACCGCCTCGTCCTGGCCTGCTCGGCGCCGGCGGCGCGCGCTCGCTGGCTGGCGCCGGCGTGAGGCGGACCCTGAACGCGCCGGTCGGCTCGCCGATCGCCCGCTTCATCCTCGTGGCCCGCGCGCCGGGCCTGGCGGGCGCGCCGGTGGGCTCGGGCCTGCTGGTCGCCCCGCCCGCCGCGGGGAGGGACCGCGCCGGTGCGCGCCAAGGCCCTGTCCCACCTCAGCGTCAAGTGGCCGTGGATCGGGCGGGAGCTGCGCGCGCTCACGGCGAGGACGTCCACGCCCTGCGCCTGTCCTACGGCCGGCCCGGCGAGCCGCGCCCGGAGGTGACGCTCGACGACGCCCTGGCCGACGTCGAGGCGCTGACCGGGGCGCGCATCGCCCCCGACGACGTCATCGACCACATGCTCGTGCGCTGGGACGGGACCCTGCCGCCGGTCGACGCCGACCCGCCGCGAGGCGCGCCGCGGCCCTGGTCGAGCGGGTCGAGTCCCTCCCGGGCCTGGCGCTCACCGGCGCCTGGGTCGCCGGGACCGGCATCGCCGCCGTCGTCGAGCACGCCCGCTCCCGGGCCGGGCGCCTGGCGGGCGGGAGCGCCGAGGGCGCGGGGACGCGAAAGCGCGGGACCGGGCGCGGGAGGGGCGCATGAACACGAATACGAGTACGGGCGCCGGGCGCCGCGCCCTCACCGTCCGGCTCGGCACGCGCGCTCGGCGCTGGCCCTCGCCCAGTCGCGGATGGTGGCCCGCGATCTTCGGGCCGCGGCCGCGCGGGCCGGGCGGGGCTGCGGATCGAGCTGGTGACGGTGCGCACCGCGGCGACGTCGACCCCACCGCCCTGGCGCGCCTGGGCGGTGCGGGGGCTTCGCGGCGGCGCTGCGCACGGCGCTGCTCGACGGCGAGTGCGACCTGGCGGTCCACTCCTTCAAGGACCTGCCGACGGCGGACGCGCCCGGTCTGGTCGTCGCGGCGGTGCCGGCGCGGGAGGATCCGCGCGACGCCCTGTGCCTGCGCCCGCCGGGCCGGGCCGGGAGCGGCGGTCGTGCCGATCGGGGGCCGGGCGCCGGGCGGGCCGGGGCCGACCATTCGACCGGGGCCGACCGCCGGGCCGGCCGACGGGCCGGGCCAGGCTGACGGGCGGCCGGCGAGCAGCGGGCTGGCGCTGCGGCTGACCGGGCGGGCGGCGGCCCGGCGGGCGCGAGTGGAACGGGCTCGCCGCGCCGGGCCGCCCAGCTGCTGTCCATCCGCCCCGACCTGGAGATCGTCGAGATCCGCGGCAACGTGCCCACGCGCCTGGCGCGCGTCGTCGGCTCGGTGGTGAGCCCGGACGGCCCCATGGGGGGCGGTGCGCGAGCCCGACCTCGACGCCGTCGTCCTCGCCCTGGCCGGGCTGCGCCGGCTCGGGACTGGAGGCCCTACGCGAGCCGGATCCTGGCCGCGGCGCCCGCCGGGCCCGCCCGGAGCGCGCCCGACCAGGCGAGCCCACCCGACCAGGCGAGCCCGCGGACCGCCCGGGCGCGCCCAGTGCGCGGATCACTCGGCCCGCCCAGGGCCCGCCCGAGCGCCGGGGCGGATCCGGAGCCCGTCATGGTGCCCGCGCCGGCGCAGGGGGCGCTGGCCGTCGAGACCCGCGAGGACGTCGCGACCCGGCTGCCCGGGCTCGCCGTCGCGCTGGCGGCGCTGGACGACCCGTCCACCCGCGCCGCCGTGACCGCCGAGCGCTCGCTCATGGCGCACCTGGGGGCGGCTGCGCCGCCCCGGTGGGGCGCTCGCCCGCCCTGACGACGGCGGGGGCAGTGGCGGCGACGGCGGCGGGGACGGGAGCACGGCCCGCTGCGCCTCGATGCGCTCGTCGCGTCCCCCGACGGGGCGCGGCGGCTGGTCGTCCGGGGAGGCCGGGTCCCGCCCGGGAGGCGGAGGCGCTGGGGGCGCGGGCGGCGCGCTCGCTGCTGGAGGCAGGGCGCCGCCGGGATCGCCGACCTGCGCGCCGGCAGGGCGGGCGGGAGCACCGGGGGACGCCGATGAGCACCGCGGATCCCGCGCCCGAGTCGCGCGAGGCGAGGCGGCCGGCGCCGGCTCAACTCCGGCCCCGGTTCCGGTTCCGGCTCCGACCGGTCCGCGCACCGACGGGTAAGGGACCCGCCCCGCGGCCCCTGTCGGGCCGGGTCGTCCTGGTGCCGCGGCTGCGCGAGCCTGACCCGCTCGCCCGGGCGCTGCGCACCGCCGGGGCCGCGGCGGTGCGCGCGGCCCTGACCCGCACTGTCCCGGGCGACGCGGCCGAGCTCGCGAGCGCCTCCGCCCGCCTGGCCGCCGGGGAGTACGACTGGCTGGTCGTCACCTCCGCGCGCACCGCGGAGATGCTCGACGTCGGCGCGACGCCGGCCTCGACGGCGGTGGCCGCGGTGGGGTCGGCGACGGCGGGCGCGCTCGCGGCGGCGCTGGGACGCGACCCCGAGCTCGTGGCGGGAGGGCGCGCGCTCGCTGCTGGACGCGCTGGCCGGGCGGGGTGGCCCCGGCGCCCGGGTGCTGCTGCCGCAGTCGGCCCTGGCGGCCCCGCTGCTGGCCGAGGGCCTGCAGGGGCCTGGGCGCGCGGGTGGAGCAGGTGGACGCCTACACGACCCGCACGGTCAGGGGCCGCCGATCTGCCGCCCGGGACTGGTCGGGCGGTGGCGGGCCCGGGCAGGGGTGGACGCCGTCGTCGTCACGGCCGGGTCCACGGCGCGCGCCGTGGTCGAGCTGCTGAGGGCCCGCGCCGCCGGGCACCGCCGTCGTCACCCTCGGGCGGGCCGAGCCGGGCGGCTGCGCGGCCGCGGGCCTGGCCCTCGGCGGCGCCGTCACCGCCTCCCCTCGCCGCGGCCGGCCGACGTCGTCGCCGAGATCGGCCGTCGTCTCCGTCCCGCTTCAACCGGGCTCGCGCACGGGCGCGACGCCCCCATGCCCGCCCGCTCGACCGCACCGAGGAACCATGACCGAGCACCCAGAACGCCCAGAGCACACGCATCCCCGCCGCTCCCGGCGGCGGCACCGCGTCCCCGCCGCCATCCGCCGCGTCCGCCGCGCCCACTCCACCCGCCGCGCCCGGCGGCCCCTCCCCGCCGCCGGCTTCCTGGCCGAGCGGGGCGTGCCGACGCCGTCGGCCCCTCGATCCGCCCCCGCCGCCTGCGCACCACCCCCGCCATGCGCGGCCTGGTCGCCCAGACGCGGATCTCCCCGCCGCGCTCATCCGCCCCGTCTTCGTCCGCGAGGACATCGCCGAGCCCCGACCCATCGGCGCCATGCCGGGCCAGTGGCAGCACGCTGGACTCCGTGCGCCGCGAGGCCGCCGCCTGCGCCGCAGCCGGCGTGAGGGGCCATCGACCTGTTCGGCGTGCCCGCGACCCGCGACGAGACCGGCTCGAGGGCCTGGGCCGAGGACGGCATCCTCAACCGGGCGGTCGCGGCCGTGCGGGCCGAGGTCGGCGACGCGCTCGTCGTGTGCGCCGACACCTGCCTGGACGAGTTCACCTCCCACGGCCACTGCGGCCTCCTGCGCCCCCGGGCCCGGCCCGCGCGCCGGGCGAGGTCGACAACGACCCCACCCTCGCCCCTCTGCCAGGCGATGGCCGTGGCCCAGGCGGAGGCCGGGGCGCACATGGTCTCGCCGTCGGGGATGATGGACGGGCAGGTCGCGGCGATCCGCGCCGCCCTGGACGCCACCGGGCACGATGACGTCGCCATTCTCGCCTATTCCGCCAAGTACGCGTCGGCCTACTTCGGCCCCTTCCGCGAGGCGGTGGGGTCCACCCTCACCGGCGACCGGCGCACCTACCAGCAGGGACCCGGCCAACCGGCGCGAGGGGCTGCGCGAGGCGATGCTCGACGTCGAGCAGGGCGCGGACATGGTCATGGTCAAGCCGGCCGGCCCGTACCTGGACGTGCTGGCCGACGTCGCCGCCGCCAGCCCGGTGCCGGTGGCCGCCTACCAGGTGTCCGGGGAGTACGCGATGGTCGAGGCCGCCGCCGCCAACGGGTGGATCGACCGCGAGCGCGTCATCGCCGAGTCGGTGCTGGGGATCGTGCGCGCCGGGGCGGACTGCGTGCTCACCTACTGGGCGCGCGAGCTCGCCGAGGGCCTGGGCGGGCGGTGAGCGCGGGGAGCCGCGTCCGCCCGCCCCGGACTCCGGGGGCGAACTCGAGGGCGGCCAGGCTCACCTCGCCGGCACCCCTGCCCATCCCGTCCATCCTGCTCGCTCCGTCCACCCCGGCCTGCCCCTGCTCGCCCCACCTGCATCACCCGCCTCACCACAGGCGCGGGCGAACCAGCAGGCGGACGGTCCGGCGACCCAAAAGGTGGCCGGCGCATATCTTTCACCCCATCCCGCGCCCCTCCATCCCGAAGTGGCGCACTAACGCCATTCCCCGGATGCGTGGGAGCCGTCGCGCACCCGAAAGATACGCGCCGGCCACCTTTTTCCCGCCGCGCCGACGCATCTCCGGGATAGGAGCGGGCCCCGGAGGCCTCCACCGCCCCAAGACCATCATCGACACCGGCCCGGACCGCGCCGGCGAGGGCCGCCGGCCGGGCCCGGGTTCCGCTGGACGGCGTCTGCGCCCCTTCACCCCGCTGCGCCTCTTTCGCTCTGCTACGCCCCTCACCCCTCCGCTACGCCCCTTTTCCTCGTACAGTGAAGGGTGAAGGGGCGTAACAGACAAAGAGGCGCAGCAGACAGAGCGGGACGGGGCGGTGGATGGTCCGACGTCGCCCCCTGTGCATCGCGGTTCGCCCGGGCGAGGCTCGTCGCCGTGCCCGCGGTCCCTCGGCCAGACTCGCCCCAGGCGAGGGTTGTCGCCCACCTCGTCGCCGCGCCCGCGCAGTCCTCAGGGCCGGTGGTTCCGGACGCGGTGCCGCGGTCCGACTCGTCGCCGTGCCCGTGCGGGTCCTCGGGCCGGGCGCCGGTGCGCTCGTCCGCGTCGGTCTCACGGACGGGGGCGGCGAACCGGTCCCCGTCGCGTTCCTCGTTCGCACCGCCGCGCCGGGGCGGGGGCTCCGCCCGGGTCGCGGGATCGTCGGAGAGACGCATGTGGGCGCAGGGGCGGTCGAGGGTGGCCCGCCCGGGTCGCAGGATCATCACTCGACCCGCGAGGCGAGGCGTCGAGATCGCCGGGCGACCCGCGAGGACGTCTGCCAGGGCATGATTCGCGGGTCGCCCGGCGATCTCGCGAATCCGGGCCGTGGGGCGGGATGGGACGCGGGCCGGGCCCACGACGACTCGGACCGACCCCGGGCTGGCGCGGGCCGGGCCCAGGCCGCCGAGACCGGGACCGGCTTGCGTAAGTCGCAGGTCCGCTCAACGGGATCCGGGGCCGGAGCCGGTGCGGACCAGGGGCGGCTTGCGCAATGCGAGCCCAGCGCGACACCGTCCATCCCGGCTCGCGCCGTGCGAGCCCAGCGCGACGGAATCCGCCCGCGCTCGATCCGCGCGAGCCCACCTCGCACAATGCGAGCCCAGGTGACATCACCAGAACGACTCCCCGACGCACGCCGTGCATCGCTGCACGTGGCGTGACGACTTCCCGAGGGCGAGGGACGCGCAGGCGAAGACACGCAGGGCGGTGGCGCGACGCCGGCGCCGGCCCGGCGCCGATCGCACCGATCGCGACGTAGAGTCGCACCGGGCGCCGCCCGCCCGCCTTCTCGACGGCGGTCGGCCGGGCGCCCCGGCAGCCCCGCCCGACCGTTCACCGGAGGAACCATGACGAGCCCCGTCCCGCGCGCCCGACCGCCCTCCCCGCCGCGCCCGGGACCGACCCCGCTGCCCCCGCATCCGCCGCGCCCGTCACCAACGCCGGCCTGTTCGACGCCGCCCGCGCCGTCATCCCCGGCGGCGTGGACTCGCCCGTACGCGCCTTCGGCTCGGTGGGCGGCGCCCCGTCTTCATCGCCGGCGCCCGCGGCTCCCGCGTCAGGGACGTCGAGGGCCCGCGAGTACGTCGACCTGGGGATGGGCTCGTGGGGGCCGGCCCTGCTCGGCCGCCCACCCCCGACGTCGTCGAGGCCGTGCGCCGGGCGGCGGGCCGCGGCCTGTCCTTCAGGGCGCCCACCGCCGCCGAGACCGAGCTGGCCGAGGCGGTGCGCGCCCGCGTGCCCGCCGCCGAGCGGGTGCGCTTCGTGTCCACCGGCACGGAGGCGACCATGACGGCGATCCGCCTGGCCCGCGGGGCGACGGGCCGCGACCTGGTGGTGAAGTTCGCCGGGTGCTACCACGGTCACGCGACGGCCTGCTGGCGGCGGCCGGGTCAGGGTGGCCACCGGCGGCTGCCCGGGTCGGCGGGAGTGCCCGCCGCCGTCGCCGCCCAGACGATCGTCCTGCCCTACAACGACGCCGACGCCCTGATCAGGGTGCTTCGAGGCCGCGGGCGGGACATCGCCGCGGTCATCGCCGAACCGGCGCCGGCGAATATGGGCGTCGTGCCGCCCGCGCCGGGCTTCAACGCGACGATCCGCGAGGTGAGCGCGGCGCACGGCGCCCTCATGATCGCCGACGAGGTCCCTCACCGGCTTCCGCGTGGGCCCGGCCGGGTTCTGAGGGGCTGGAGGCCCTGGACGGCTGGTCGACGGCGCTGGACGACGGCAGGGGCCGCGGCGGCCGCATCGCCGTCGTGGCCGGGGGCGGACTGGCGCGAGCGGGCGGCTGGGTGCCGGACCTGCTGACCTTCGGCAAGGTGGTGGGCGGCGGCATGCCGCTGGCGGCCCTGGGCGGGCGGGCCGACGTCATGGAGCTGCTGGCGCCGGTCGGGCCCGTCTACCAGGCGGGGACGCTGAGCGGCAATCCGCTGGCCACGGCCGCCGGGCTCGCCACGCTGGGGCTGGCCGACGACGCCGTCTACGCGACCGTCGCCGCCCGCGCCCGCGAGATCAGGGGAGATCGTGGGCGCGGCGCTGGACGCCGAGGGGTGGCGCACCGGGTGCAGCGCTCGGGCTCGCTGTTCTCGGTCGTGTTCGGGCGCGGGGCGGCCGAGCGCGGCGTGCGCGACTACGAGGGGCGCGCCCAGGAGGCCTGGCGCTTCGGGCCCTTCTTCCGCGCCTTCCTGGAGGCGGGCGTGGCCCTGCCGCCGAGCGTCTTCGAGGCCTGGTTCGTCTCGGCCGCCCACGGCGGGGCCGAGCTGGAGCGCATCGCCGCGGCGGCGCCGTCGGCGGCCCGCGCGGCCGCGGCGGCCCAGCCCCCTCGCGGGACCGGCCCCGACGACTGACGGGACGCGCGCCGATCGCGCGGGCGCGAAAGGGCTGCCGCGACCGTGACCCGGCCGGGCCGCGCGCGCGGAAGTAAGTAAGGAGGACGCAGCGCATGGGAACCAGGGGTGACGAGGCTCGAGCGCCTCATCCGCCAGCTCGAGGACCGCCGAGGGGCCGGTGCCCGCGGGCGCTGGCCGCGGCGCTCCACGTGACCGACCGCAGCATCCGCTCACCGCTGCGCCAGCTCAGCGGGGCCAGGGCGCGAGCTCATCGTCTCACCCGGCGGGTTACCGGCTCGACCGCCGCGTCCTCCGGGAGCGGCGCGAGCTCGCCTCCCGCGGCCGCGACCGGGGCGCCACGCCGCACGAGGCGCCTCCACGAGCTGACCCGCCGCCTGCTCGTATCCGGCCCGCGACGTCTTCGCCCTCGCCGAGGACTTCTGCGTGAGCCCTCGACGATCGAGGCCGATCTGGGCCGGGTGCGGATGCTGCTGAGGGATTACGACCTGGTGCTGAGCCGGTCCCGCGACAACGTCTCCGTCGAGGGGCCCGAGCGGCGGCGGCGCAGCTCATGCGGCAGGTGCTGCTCGCCCCCGGCGACCGGGACGGGGAGTCGGCGGCGCACGTCGCCCGCCGCCGCCGACGTCACGAGCTCATGCGCGTCGTCCGCGGAGTCCTGGAGTCCCTCTCGATCAGCCTCAACAGTACGTGCTCCTCGACCTGTGCACGCACCTGCACATCGCACTCGAGGCCTGCCCACGAGCTGCAGAGACCCGCCGCCGCCGCCGCGCATCTCCAGGCGGCCGAGGCCGTCGTGCGCGGCGTGGAGGTGGTCCGGACGCCGCCTGCCCGCGCCCGGACGGGCTTCGTGAGCGCCTTCCTCCTGGTGAGCACCCATCAGGCGCTCGACGCCGCCGCCCTCGACCCCCGCGTCGCGGCGCGCGTGCGCGAGGGGCCCTGCGACTCGACGACCACTTCCTCGTCCGCCTCTACGACGGCGAGGTCCATGCTCGGCCTGGCGGTCCACGTTCAGCACATGGTGGCCAGGATCCGCTCCGGTCGTGACGTCGCCCGCCCCTTCGGCCCCGAGTCCAGATGAACCACCCCTCGCCCACGAGCTGGCCTGTGCTTCTCCCAGAGCCTGGAGGGTCGCTCGGCGTCAGATCCCCGGCCCGAGGTCGATTTCCTCGCGCTCCACCTGGGGCCCGGTTCCAAAAGGCTCATGGACGCTGAGCAGCTCGTGACCATCACCCTCGTCCTGCCGCGCTGGCACCATCGCCGACGACGCCGTGCGCCGCCTGACGCAGGGGCCTGCACGGGCAGGCTGTGGTCGACGCACTCGTCACCGAGATCGACGCCAGGTCTCGCGCCGTCCCAGCGACCTCGTCGTCAGCGCCGTCGATCTCGACGTCGACCCCTCCGTTCCCGTGGTGCGCATCAGCCCCTGTGCTCGGGCCACGACCTGGACCTGGTGCGCCGGACCGTGCTCGACGAGAGCGCCGGGCCCAGCGCCACCGGGTCTGGTCCGCCCTGGTCGCGTTCACCGACGAGCGCCTCTTCGAACACGTCGAGGAGGAGCTGACACGGGACGGGGTCCTGGAGCGGGCCTTCGGCCTCCTGCGCGCGGCCGGGGCGGTGGGCCTGCCTTCACTCGACGACGTGCGGGACCGGGAGCGCCGCTCCCCACCGCCTTCGGCGGGCGCTTCGCCATCCCGCACTCCTTGTACATGGACGCCGAGCGCACCGCCCTGTGCGTCCTGGTCCTGGCCCATCCCGTCCCGTGGGGGGCGTCCGCCGTCGACCTGGTCATCACGCTCGCCGTCGGTCCCCGGGACGCGCCGTCTTCCGCGACGTGCTCGACGAGGCTCGTCCGCGTGCTGTCGGACCCGGTCGGCGTGGACGCGCTGGTGAGCGCCGGGATGCACTACGCCGGGTTCATGGCGGCCTGCGGCGCCAGACCACGATCTGAGGGCCCCGGCGCGACGCCGGTCCCGGTCAGGCGCCCCACGGATCCTTCCGGCCCGCGGAAAGCACTCTGATGGCGGGCGGGGCGCATCCGCCGCATCCTGGAGACGTCAACGCCCCTTATCCGACGGAGGAAGAAATGGCCGACGACATCCGTGTTCTCCTGGTCTGCGGCACCGGAGCCAGCAGCGGGTTCATGGCGGCGAACATGCGCAAGGCGGTCGCCGCGCACGGCTACAACATCAAGGTCACCGCGCGCTCCGAGGCGAGATCGCCAACTTCATCGACGAGACCGACGTCATCATGGTCGGTCCCGCACCTGTCCTACGTCTTCGACGACATCGACTCCTTCGTCGGCGACGACGCCGTCACGATGATCCTCATGAAGCCCGAGTACTACTCCTCGCTCGACGGCGAGGCCGCCGTTCAGCACCTGGTCGACGTCATCAACGAGGAGGAGTGATGCAGCCGTTCATCCACTGGCTGGAGACGAGCTTCTCGCCGCGCATGGCGAAGGTGAACAACAATGTGGGTCGTGTCCATCAAGGACTCGATCATGCAGGTGCTCCCCTTCATCCTCGTGGGCTCCGTCTTCGCGATGCTCGCGATCCTCAGCGACTACTTCCCGTCGCTCCCCAGCTTCTGGACGCCCTACGGGTGGACGATGGGAATGCTCTCGCTGCTCGTCAGCTTCCTCATCCCGTTCAACCTCATGGAGAAGCGCAATTTCCGCAAGCAGCGGCTCGTAGCCGGCGGGTCGGGAACCATTCTCCTCCTCATCATCATCACGCCCCCAGGTCGTCAAGGGACGGCGAGCCCGGGTTCGGGCACGCGGCCCTGGGCGCGGGCGGGATGTTCGTGGCGATCCTCGCCGGAGTGGTCTCCGGGCTCATCATGTCCCTGTTCGGCGGGTTCAGCCTCTTCAAGGAGGTCCGTCATCCCGAGTTCGTCCGGGCCTGGTTCGACGCCACGCAGTCCGGTGGGCCTCGTGGTCACCCTCGGGTGGGTCGTGGTCGACCTTCTGGGAGCTCGACGTCTACAACGCCGTCCTGGCGGTGTTCGAGCCGCTCGCCGGGATCATCGAGTCGCCCTGGGGATTCCCGCTCATGTGCCTGACCTACTGCTTCCTGTGCTCCATGGGGATCTCGTCGTGGGTCCTCTCCCCGGTGACCACGCAGTCCTCCTGGCGGCCATTCAGGCGAATATGGCCGGGACGGCGGAGAATCTCGTCACCTCGACCACGCTGTTCTCCACCTACCTCTGGTTCGGCGGCATCAGCAGCACCATGGCCCTGGTGCTCATGATGGCCGCCTCCAAGTCCACTCGGCTCAAGGCGCTGCGGGAGGCCTGCCTGCCCCCGCCATCGTCAATATCAACGAGCCGGTCGTCTTCGGGGCCATCGCCTGGAACCCGGTGCTCATGGTGCCGATGTGGCTGCGGGCCTCATCCCGCCGATCCTCGTGTGGCTGCTGACCAAGACGATCCGCTTGCCCCATCCCCCCATGAACCAGTTCGAGGCTGTGGTACCCTCTACCCGCTCGCAACGTGGATCCGACCGCTCCTGTCCGCCATAGTGCTCATGCTCCTCGTCTTCGCCGTCTCCGGCGGTGATCTAGTACCCGTTCTTCAAGGTGTACGGCACCAGTCCCTCCTCAAGGAGGCCCGCGACTCAGCCGCGCGGGTCGGAGGCAGGCCCGGACGGGCGGGCCCCGGACGGGCGGGCAAGCCCGCGTCGCAGGCGGACCGAGGCCGGGCGGGCGCATCCGCCTCCGCCGCCGACCACGGTCCGCCGGGGCAGCGGAGGCTGACCGTCGTCGTCGGCCGTCCGCAGAACACCGGCGCGGACGAAGCCGGCGAGAACCGCTCCGATGGCGACGACGTCGGGGCCGGCAGGAGCCGCTCGGCCGACGGAGCCGGCGCGGACGAGCCAGCGCCTCCCCGGCGAAGGCGGCGGCGTGCGCCGCGGCACCAGGAAACTCGTCGTGACCTCCGCCGAACCCGCATCACAGGCATCGGAAGGACCCGCGCATGAACGACACCCTCGTCGAGGCCTCGACGCAGATCCTCATCCACTCGGTGACGCGCGCAGAGACCTACCGCGCGCTGGAGGCCATGGAGCCTGCGATCTCGCCCGGGCCCGCGCGCACCTGGACGCCGCCGACGCACATCCGCCAGGCCACGCGGAGCACCGGCATCATCCAGCTCGAGGCCGGCGGCCGGAGCCCCTGCCCTACGCCGCCCTGTTCTCCCACGCCCAGGACACCCTCGCGACCACCTACAGCGAGCTGCGACTCGCGCGCAGACTCCTGCCCGTCTCCGCACCCTCGACGACCGCATCCCGAGCACTGGGCCAGGAACCTGACTGACCCGCTGCGTCCCCACCGCCTTCCCACCCGACTTCGCCAGGGCGGGGCCATCGCCGCCAACCAGGCCGAGGCGCCTGGCAGGGAGGGGCAGAGGCTGGTGCCTGGCCGACATCAATCTCTACCAGGGCGACCTGCCGCCGGAGGCGCTCGAACAAGGAGATGACGACGGACCGGGTTGCGCTTCACATGGAGGACGCCGAGGCCGCTACCCCAAGCGCGAGGCATCGACTTCTACCACCTGCGAGGACCTGCGGCTCCTGGCGGGACCGGGATGAACGCCTTCGCACCTCGGTCGCTGGGCCCGCGTCTTCCCAACGGCGACGACGCCAGGCAATGAGAGGAGCCTGGCCTACTGAGCGCCTCGTCGACGAGATCCGGGCCAACGGCATGGACCGGTCCTCCGCTGTCCCACTGCGAGATGCCCTCAACCTCACCACCTCTGCACCGGCTGGTGCAGCCAGAGACCATCAGCTTCTTCGTGCGCTTCTGCGAGGCGGTCATGCGCCGTCTGGCGGCAGGGTGCGGTACTGGATCGTGGTCAGCAGATCAACCTCATCTACCCGGGTCCTTCCAACCACCTGGGGTCGCCGCGGACAGGTCGAGAACCTGGAGGCCAGGATTCCAGGCCGTCCCACAGCGAGATGGTCGCCGCGGCCCGCGTGACCTCGCTCGGCCGCCGGATCGACCCGGACTTCGAGTTCGGCGTCATGCTCTGCCACAGCAACGCCGACCCCGGCGACGCTGCAGGCCCGAGGACGTCCTGGCGCCTCCAGCGGAGACCAGATGCAGTACTTCTTCTCCGACGTCGCCCTGCGCCTCGCCTACCCCAGCTACGCCAAAGCGGCGCTTCCGCGAGTCAGGGCGTCACCATCGAGTTCGGCCGGGGGACGAGGAGGCGCTGCGCGAGGGGTCGCCGACTTCAAACTTCTCTACTACACGCAGATATCGACGCGCGGGCGTGGGAGTCGGGGGACGTCGACGGATTCGCCAACCCCCACCTGACGGCCTCGGAATGGGGCTGGGCCATCAACCCGATCGGCCTGCGAGTCGCCCTCAACGCCTACTGGGACCGCTACCAGAGGCCGATCACGATCGCCGAGAGCGAGCTTGGGCTCGCGCGACGTCCTGGAGGACGGGACCGTCCACGACGCGTACCGCATCGACCACCTCCGGGCGCACGTGGCCGCCATGCTCGAGACGATCGAGGACGGGGTCGACCTGCGCGAGGTACTTCGCCTGGGGGCCCAGTGACATCGTCTCCTGCTCCTCCTCCGAGATGGCCCGCGCTACGGCTTCATCTACGTCGATCTCGACGACGGGGGAACAGGGAGCGGCAGGCGCGTCCTCAAGGACTCCTACGCCTGGGTACCGGCGGGTGACGGCGTCAACAGCGCCGACCTGGGCTGACCTGGCCCCGCCGCGACCCGGCTGCGCGCCAGGGCGACCCGTGAAGGACCCGACCCACCGCGCTGCGCTCCGGCTCCGCGCCCCGACCCCGCGTCGGGGCCGGGGCAACGTCAGGGAAACTCGATAAGGGGAGCGAGGTCGGCGTCGGGGTCGGATCAGGGTCGTCCCCGATACCGGGGGCGGGCTCCGGCGGGCACTACTGGGTCATGACGCAGCAGCCCTCCGACCCCTACTCGACAGCCGAGTTCCACGTACTCAGCCGGCTCCTACTCCGCCGGGTCCGCCTGCTCCGCAGGCCCTACTCCGACGATCCCCGCTCTCGCTCCGTACTCCGCCGCCGTGAGTCTCCGCGTAGCTCCTACGTACTCCGCTAGCTCCGCCGACCCGTACTCCGCGGCTCCCCTACCCCCGGGCTCCCTACTCCGCCCGCACCGAGTCCTGGCGCACCACGCTCCCCCTGCCGCTCCCGCCGTCGGCTCATCGCCGGCGTGTGCGGCAGCCTGAGCGAAGCACTGGGGCGTGAGCCCCACGCTCGTGCGCCTGGCCACTGCTCACCAGCCTCCTGCCGGGTCCGATGATGGCTCGTCTACGCCGCCGCCTGGATCGTCATGCCCGACGCCGACTGACTCCCCAGCGCCGCCGCCGCCATCCGCCCCCGCCGTCGGCGGCAGCCGCGCCCCAGGCCGTCCTCGCCCGCGCTCCCGCCGAGCACCGCCCGCCGCGTCGTCCGGCCCGACCAGCCGCAGGCGCCGCGAGGGACAGGCCGACGGCGACGTCCTAACCCCGTCAGCTCGCAGCGGTCGGTCTCGACTCCGTCGCCGAAGACCACGAGGCGCTCGCTCGCCCACGGTGAGCACCAGCCGCTCGCCGTGGGCCAGGGGCCCGTCTGTCGAGGCTCGCGCCCGTGGCGGGCGAGGCCAGGCCTCCCGCACGAACCAGGCCAGGCGCGACTCCCCGGCGCCGGGGAGGACGCGCCCGCCCCGGTCGTGGGCGAGCGAGGCCGCCCAGCCGGTGGACCCGGCGCCCGTGGCGACGATGACCCCGGAGGAGCACTGGTGCTCCCGGCCGCCCAGCGCGCTCAGCAGGTAGCGCGCCGACTGGTGACCGACGTCGCCCAGGAAGACCTCGTTGAGGCGGTGAGCTCCTGGCCGTCGTCGGCCTCGGCCCGCACCATGGAGATCTCCTCGGCGCGCGGCTCCCGCCCGCGGGCGAGGTCCCACACGAGGCGGCGGCCCGCTCCGGGCGGGTGCGCGCGAGCGCCCGGTCCCGCCGCCGGGGTCGACGCCGACGACGAGCTGGCCGGTCAGGTACTGGCCGCGTTGGCCACCAGCCCGTCCTGGCCGACGACGAGCACGAGGTCCTCCCGGGCGAACAGGAAGCGCGACAGGTCCGCGCGCTCGACCTCGGCCAGAGCCCACTCCCGCGGGACGGCGGCCAGGGACCTGGCGGCGGGCGTCGGCCAGCGCGTCGTGCGCCGCCTGGACCCGGGCGAGGTCGCGCCCGCGGGTGCGCAGGAAAAGATTCGGCCTGGCCGCGGGTGGCGTGGCGCTCGAGGGCTCCTCGAGCTCGGTGCGCCGGGTGACGACGACGGCGCGGCGGCGGCCCGCGACGCCGGCGCGCTCACCGCGATCCCGCCGTCGCGCGCCGCCATCGCCCGCCGCGACCTGCCGGCCGTCCGCGCCACCCCAGTCGCCGCGCCGCCGCTCGCCCACCGCTCGCGCCGACTCCCGCTGCCGCCCTGTCCGCCCGCCGCCCCGCTCTGATCACGCCCGCCCCTGCTCCGGCTCCCGAGCAGATCGCCCAGCGGGCCGGTGAGCAGATCGGGGGTGAGGGAGAGCTGGCCGATGCTCGGCAGGTGGCCGGCGGCCTCGCGCAGCGCCAGGGCCCGGAGGACCCCCTCGCCGAGACCGGCGTAGGCCTCCGTGCGGGCCCGCTCGGCCTCCGCCTGCGCCGCGCCCATCTGGCGGACCTCCTCGGCGCGGGCGGCGGCCTCCAGCCGGGTCCTGTCGGCCAGGCCGGTGGAGTCGACCAGGGCGGCGGCGGCGCGCTCCTCGGCCTCCCGGCGCCGGTTGGCCCCCTCCTGGGCGACGAGCGCCTCGCGCCGTCGGGCCACCCTCGAGCTTGGAGGCGAGCTCGTTGACGGAGATCTGCTGCTCGCGCTCGACGGCGAGGGCGCGCCGCTCGTAGAGGGCGCGGTCGGCCTCGGTCTGGAGCTGCTCGCGCAGCGGGGTCTGGAGGGCCTTCTCAATGTCCGCCTCGGGGCGCAGGGACAGGACGCGCACGTCGCAGACCTCGACGCCCACGCCGGCCAGCCGCTCCTGGCCCCGCATCCCGTCCACGAGGGCGTCGCGCACCAGGGGCAGGCCGGTGGACAGGGCCTCGGGCAGATCGAGGGCGCGCAGGACGTCGACGACGAGGGACTGGGCGACCTCGCCGACGAGGTCGGCGACCTGCCGCACGCCCTGGACGCGCTCGGCGTCGTCGGTCACGGGGTGGACGGCGAGGTCGAGGCGGCGGGCGGCGGTCTCGGGGTCGGCGAAGCGGTAGGTGAGCACGGCCTGAACGGTGACGTCCTGCTGGTCGCGGGTGGCGACGTGGAAGAGGACGGGGCGCTCGTGGTCGGTGGCGGGCACCTCGGAGATCGCGGCGAGGGCGGGCCGGAACCAGAAGGCGAGGCCGACGCCGCAGTGGACCGTCCTCCCGCGGCGCAGGTGCACGACGTGCTCGGTGGGGGTGCCCTGGTAGCGGGCGAGGAGGAACAGGCGGCGGATGCGTCCCATGGCGGGCTCCTTCGGCGGTGCGGTGAACGGCGGTCAGCGGTGCGAGGGTTATCGGCGCGGGTTATCGAAGCGGAGGCTGCCGGCGGGCGCGGGGACCGCGGCGCCTCGTTTCGTCAAAACGACGATATATGGGCCCGACACTCTCGTCAAGGTGACGTTTAATCTAGGGGTGGGGGTCGTGCCCCACGATCCGACCAGATCCGCCCCTCGCGCGCGCAGCCCCGGCCCTGGGTCCCGCGCCGGTGCGCCGACCCCGCCCGCGAGCGCGCCGGCATCCATATCCGCCTCAGCCCCATCCACAGCGGCCCGCACGCACGTCCCCGCCGGCCCCGGCCCGCAGCTGCCGCCGCCACCGCAGCCCGCCTGCCCATCGCCGTCGACGTCGTCGCCCTCACCGTCGCCGACGGCGCCCTGCAGGTCCTCCTGGTGGACCGCCTCCTCGAGCCCTACGCCGGCAGGCCGCCCTCCCGGCGGCTTCCTCCTCGACGGCGAGGACGTCGCCGGGGCCGCCGTGCGCGAGCTGACCGAGGAGACCGGCGTCGCCCCGCGCGGGCACCTGGAGCAGCTGCGCACCTACGGGCCGGTGGGGCGCGACCCGCGCGGACCCGTGCTGTCGGTCGCCCACTCCTGTTCTCCCGGTCCTCGACCTGCCGCGCGGGCGGGACGCGGCCGCGGTCCGCTGGGCGCCCGTCGGCCCCTTCCTGGAGGGGCGCGCACCTGGCCTTCGATCACGACCGGATCCTGGCCGACGGCGTCGAGCGGGCGCGGGCCAGATCGAGTACTCGCCGCTGGCCACCGCCTTCTGCCCCGAGAGTTCACCATCGCCGAGCTGCGCCGCGTCTACGAGGCGGTGTGGGGCACTAGACTGGATCCGCGCAACTTCACCGCAAGGCCACCCGCTCCGAGGGCTTCCTCCAGGCCACCGGCCGCGTCCGCTCCGAGGGGTGGGCGGCCCGCGGCGCTCTTCCGGCGCCCGCCCGGCAGCAGGCCGACCGCCGCCGTGCTCCAGCCGCCGCTCCTGCGCCCCGGCGGCGATGCGCCGTCGTCGGGCGCCCGACGGAGCCACCGGCGATCGCCCCGCCCCCTCGTGAATCGCGACGACGCTCCGTCGAGCACCGCCGAGCGGGTCGGGCAGGGGCGCTGATCGACTGCCGGCCGGCCCGTCGGCGCCCGGCCGTGCGGTCAGCGCCCCGGCCGGAGCCTGACGGTCAGCGCCCGTCGGGCCGTGCGGCGAGGGCCTTCTCGTGAGGCGATGACGTCCGCCTCGGCGAAGGCGCACGACGATCCGCATGCGGCCGGCCGGGTGCGCGGCGAGCCAGGCCTCGATCGTGTCCAGCACGGGGGCCCTCCTCCTGGGGTAGCCGAAAGACGCCGGTGGGACACCGAGCACAGGCCCACCGAGGTCGAGCCCGGCGGCCTCGGCGGCGTCGAGCACGCTGCGGTAGGAGGAGGCGAGCAGGGCGGCGGTGCTCCTCGCCCACCTCGCCCTCGACGACAGGCCCGACGGTGTGGATGACGTGCGCGGCCGGAAGGTGGTACCCGCCGGTGAGCAGCGCCCGCCCCGTCTCCTCGGGCGCCCGCCCGGGAGTCCATGTAGGGCGGCGCACTCGGCGCGCAGTCGGGCCGGCGACGGCGTGGATGACAGTGTCGATGCAGGCGTGCCCGGGCACGCGGCAGCCGAGCATGGCCGGGTGGCGGCGTTGACGATGGCGCCGGCGCGCAGCGCGGTGAGGTCGCCCGCCACAGGGGCGACCCAGCTCCCCAGCGCCCCGCCCGCGCCGCCTGGTGCGCGCCAGGGTCGCCAGCTCGAGCGCGTCAGGGGGCGCCGGCGGCGCACGCGCTCAGCCGCCTCGGCGGCGAGCAGGGAGCGTCGAGGTCCTCGCGGGCGTCGTCGTCGCGGATCGGCCGGGGCGGGCGGATGGTGAGCAGGCCGTCGAGGGCGGCGCTTCTCAATGGCGGGCAGCCCGGCCAGCACGGCGGAGCGGCGGGGAAGAGCGACGTCGCCCGCCGGACGGCCTCGGTCGCGAAGTACTGCGTCAGGGCGCGTCAGGCGCGCGACGTCAACGAAGGGCTGGGACTGTGCGGCACGCCCCAGGCTATCGCCGCCCCGTGGCCCCACGGTCGGCGGTTGCGGTCCCACGCGCGTCCGCGGTCGCGCGTCTGCCGCCGCTCTCACCGCTCGGCCTTCACCGCGTGCGCGCGCTTTTTCCCGCGCGGTGAGCCTTTCTGCCCCGACAGCGCGGGAATGCGAGTTCGGATCTGGGACGATGTCGGGGCGGGTCGGGCCACTCCTGAGGGCGATCCGCGGCGGGGACGATCGTCCGCGATCCGTATGCCAACGACGCTCCTGCGACGCCCGCGCGATCGGGCGTTTGATGAAAGAGCGCTGGACAACCATTTGCTACCTAGCCGCCGCGGGACGGGCTCGCGAGGGCCTCGGCGCCAGCGGACCCGACCTGCCGCGACGCGTGACGGGCGTCGACAGCCCGACGGAACCCGATGGACGGGCGCCCGACACCGGACGCGCTAGCAGACGCGCACCCGACCCGCGCGAGGACGTCATGATCGCAGGCGATCGCGCATAACCCGCGAGCAGTACCTCGTGACCGTGCTCGCGGGTCGCTCAGATGTCGGTCGACTGCTCGCTCACCTCGATCGATCCGCGGGCCGCGGCGCGGCGACGCAGGCGTTCAGGCCCGGCCCCGGGCGCTCGGCACCGCAGGACGGCGCTCAGGCGCTGTAGTTCTGGGCGGACAGGAACCAGCTCTGCTGCTCCAGGCGCTGGGTGTGAGTCCTCCAGGATGCCGGAGGAGGAGGGTCGGCCTCGTCGACGGCGCCGTGGATCTCGCGCAGCGTGGTGGTCACAGCGTTGATGGCGGAGACGATGTAGTCGACGGCGTCGGCGGTGATGACGCCGGCCTCGGGGGCCTCGGGCACGGAGGTCTGCTCGGCGACGGTGGCCGGGCGCCCGTCCGGGTAGGCGTTGATGGCGCGCATGCGCTCGGCGAGCTCGTCAGGCCCTCGCGGGCGATGTCGACGACCTCGTCGAGGTTGAGGTGCAGGTCGCGGAAGTTGGGTCCGACGACGTTCAGTGGACCTGCTTGCCCACCAGGCTGAGAGCAGTGATGTCGACCAGGGCGCGCTGGAGGTCGGCGGCCAGCTCGGCGGAGGCGGTGAAAGCAGGGGTCACAGGGGCGTTCTTGACGGTCTTGGTGCTCATGGCCATCACCGTACGATTCCCTCCCGCCGATGGCCACGGCCTATCGCCTGAAACAGATCGACGACGGCGCAGCCGGGCTGCCCGACCGTCCCCACGGGGACAGATCGCGCCCTCCCGGTGCGCGGGACCGGGGCGGGCTGTCATGGGTCCATGAGCACCTCAACGAACACTGCAGTATTCCGCAGTGGCCTGCGCCGGGACGACCCGCGCCGCACTCCGCCTCGACCGTCCCGGCGCCTCGACCTTCCCGGCCGCCCGCCCCGCGCAGGCCCTCGGACGCCCCGGAGCCACCGCACCGACGACCTGGTCGTCACCACCGACGGCCTGACGAAGACCTACGGCGACTTCCACGCCGTCGACCACCTGAACCTGCGGGTCCCGCGCGGCGGCATCTACGGATTCCTGGGCCCCAACGGCGCGGGCAAGTCCACCACCATGAAGCTCCTGCTGGGCCTGCTGCCCACCTCCGGCACCGATGAGCGTGCTGGGCCACCGGTGAGTCCCCGCTCGCCGCTGCCGGCCGGCGCCATCGGCTCCCTCATCGAGGGCCCTCCTACTCCCAGGCTCACCGGCCCGGAGAACCTCGCCATGATCGCCGACTACCTCGGCCTGCCCCGCATCCGCGTGCAGCACGCCCTGGCCACGGTCGCGCTGACCGGCCAGGACGAGAAGCTGGTCAAGGACTACTCCCTGGGCATGAAGCAGCGCCTGGGACTGGCCATAGCGCTGCTGGCCGATCCGCCGCTCATGCTCCTGGATGAGCCCACCAGCAGCCTGGACCCGGCCGGCGTCGCCGAGATCCGCGAGCTCATCGTGGCCCTGGCCCGCCAGGAGGGCGTGACCGTCATCGTCTCCTCCCACATCCTCAGCGAGATCGAGCAGATGGCCGACGTCGTGGGCATCATCTGCGCCGGGAGCCTGCGCTACCAGGGTCCGCTGTCCGGCCTCCAGGACGAGGGCGTCATCGACTTCACCGTCTCCGACCCGGCGGGAGCGGCCGCCCTGTTCGACGAGCAGCGGATCGCCCACCGGGTCCGCGGCCGGACGGTGCGCATCCCCATGCTGCCCGACGAGGCGGTGGGCGATCTGGTGACCCGCATTGTGCGCGCGGGCGGCACGGTCTTCCGGGTGCAGACGGTCCGCAAGACCCTGGAGCAGGCCTTCCTGGAACTGACCGACCCGCTCGGCCACCAGCACCGGCCCGGCCCGGCCGCGGACGCCGTCCCCTCACGACCGGGCGGGGGGCGCAGCGATGAGCGCCCTCGGCATGGAGCTTCGCAAGATCAAGCGGCGCTTCTGGCTCATGGCCGCGGGCGCTGCCGGTCTGGAACTGGCCTGGGTCATGGCCGCCACCGGCAAGCGCGCCGGAAGCGCGGCCGAGCAGCGCCTGCTGGGGCTGAGCCTCAACGAGGGCATGAGCCTGTGCGCCCTGGTGATGCCCTTCGTCGCGGCGGTGCTGGCCTCCCGCCTGGCGACGGTGGACGACCGAGCGGATGGGCCAGCTGCTCACCGCCCTGGGGCAGCGCGGGGCCGCCCGCTTCGACGCGAAGCTGGCCCTGGGATCTTTCGTCGTCGCGCTCAGGCGGGCGTCGTTCCTGGCGTTCATCGCCTGGCGGCCCGGCATGGGGCTGCGCACGACGGCGGCCTACCGGGACTCGCTCTGGCGGCCCTCGTGGTGATGCTCGCCGCCTCCGTCGCGGCGACGGCGGTCCAGCTGGCCCCTGGCGATCTGCGTCGACAAGCAGGCGGTCGGGCTGGCCGCGGGCGCTGGCGGAGTGCTGTGCTCGAGGGCTGCCCGCCGCGCACCTGGAGACCCTGGGCTGGCTGTTCCCCTGGGGCGTGGTCGTCGCCGGCAACCCATCTCAGCCTGGCCTCCTTCCGGACGCACGTCCCTCACGGTCAGTCGCCCACCCGTGGGCGGGCGCCCTATTCGCCATCATCGCCGCCGCCGTCTCGGGTCTGCGGTGGCCAGACTCGCCGTCGTCCACAAGGAGAACCACCGATGAGCACCTCGACACGCCTTTTCCCTCCCCGCCGCCCCTGGCGCGCCCGCCGGCGCGCGCACCGAGCGGCCCCGCGCCCCGGCCCGCCGGGCCGTCGGTGCAAGCGGCCTGGGCGTGGGAGAACCGCAAGGCCTCAGCCGCTGGTACTGGGCGGCGCTGGCGCGTGCGCCCCCTCGGGATGGCGGGCGGCTGGTCCCAGTACACCTCGTTCGCGCCGAATTCGAAACCCAGGGGGCGACGTGGCTCGCCGTGTGGAGTCAGGCGACGCTCCTGCCGACCATGCTGTTCATACCCATGCTCGTGGGGGCGCTCACCGCGCAGACCGCCGCCGGCGAGCACCAGGGGCGCAACTGGCAGCGCATGAACGCCAACCGCCTGCAGGGCGCCATGATCGCGGGCAAGCTCCTCCACATGGCGCAGACCGCGCTGCTCACGCGCTGGTGCTCCTGGGGAGTTCATCGTCACCCGGGCTGCTGCTCGGCTTCGACCCGGCTGAGCTCGGCCCCTACGCGGCCAGGCTCGTCCCCATCGCCCTGTCGGTCCTGGCCATCGAGGTGTTCGTCGCCTGGCTCGGCGTCGTCATGACCTCGTTCGCCTCGGTCATGACCACCGTGCTGGTGGCAACCGTCGCCGGCTGCGCCGCGACGCTGATCGTCCCCGCGGTCTCGGTCCTCTACCCGCTGTCGCTCGCGACCGCGGCCTGCGCCCCGCGACCCCGGTAGCATCGACTCCATGGGGTCCATCGCGCTCACCTCCGCCATCGCCGCCGCCTGGGTCCCTGGCGTGGACGATAGCGCTGCGGCGCGCCGCCAGCCGGGTCTCATGAGCGCGGCGCCCCCACGCGGCCCGCGACTCGCGGCCCAGCAGCCCGCGGCCCCGCGCGAATCCGCGAGCGCGTCGACGCCGCCCCCACGCGCCCGCAGCCCGCGGCCCCGCAGGTGCCGCGCACCCCCTGGACCGGCCTCGCCGCCCGGTGGCGCGCGTCCGCCGCGACGCTGTGGGCCGTGGCGACCGTCATAGGCCTGTTCGAGCTGCTCATCGCGGGCCGGGTCCTGATCATCCACCCCGGGCCGACATCCGACTGCTGCTGGGGCTCGCCCTGCTCGTCGCCGCGGCCCTGCTCGGCAGGCGCCGCCGGCCGCTCGCGGTCGTCATCCTCACCGGCCTGATCTGCGCGGGCGTGAGCCTGTGGGGGCCGCAGGACGCGACCTTCTCGATCCCCCCGCTGGTGGCCCTCTACTCCCTGTTCGCCATTGCGGGGACGGCCCAGCGCATTATCGGCCTGCTCGCGGTCTTCGGCTGCTGGACCCTCCCCTGGTCGTGATCGGCCCCGTGCGGCCCCTCATCGGCTGGATCACGCCGGAGATCCTCCTGCTCGCCGTCGTCGTCACCGCGGCGGCGATCTCCCAGTCCCGCCGGGGAGCCCTGGAGCACGGCGACGCCCTGCTCGCCGCCAGGCCGCCGAGCACCGGCTCATGGCGCAGCGCGACGCCGCCCGCCGCCAGGCGCGCGTGGCCGGCGAGCTCCACGACTCCGTGGGGCACTCCCTGACCGCCATCATCGCCCTGACCGAGGGCCTGGCGGGCGCCGCCGACGACCCCGAACTCGACGAGGCCATCGCCACCGTCAACGCCCTCGCCCGCGACGGCCTGGCCGACACCCGCAGCGCCGTCAACGCCCTCCAGCCCCTGCCCCGGGCCGGACGATCCGGACGCCGCCGCCAGCGCTCCGCGCCGGTGCCGTCAACGCCGCTCGGCCACCGCCGACGACGGCACCCGCCCGCGGGCCCGGCCGCGCCCACGGCTGCGGGACGTGACCTGGCCGCCGTCCTGGACACCACCCGGCGCACCGGGCTCGCCGTCGCCCTGACCGAGACCGGCCGCGCCCGCAGGACCCCGGCGTCGCCGACGCCGTCTTCACGCTCGTGCGCGAGGCCTGACCAATGTCATGCGCCACGCCGACGGCGCCACCCGGGTCACGGTGGCGCTCGATCACTCCCAGCCGCACCGCGGTCACCGTCGTCGACGACGGCGCCGTCCCAGCCCGTCGCGAGCGGGATGCGGGACGGCGCGCCCGCCCGCAGGCCGATCCGGACGACGGCGCGGACGGGACCGGCCAGGCAGATAGCGCGAACAGAACCGGCCCGGACGACGGCGCGGGACGCGGCCGCGAGGCCCCGCGACGTTCACGCCCGCGGCCCACGGCACGGCCGGGCTCGCCGCGTTCGCGGCCGCCCGCGGCGGCGACCTCGTGGCCGGTCCGACGGACGCCGGCTGGCGCCTGCACGCGACCATCGCCCGCGGGGGGCGGCCATGACCGATCCGATCATCACCGTCATGGTCGTCGACGACCAGAGGCCGACCCGCATGGGCCTGACCCTCATGATCACAAGGCCGAGGACCTGCGCGTGATCGCCCAGGCGGCTCACGGCCGCGACGCCCTGGACCAGCTCGCCGGCATGGCCGCGCGGGGCGAGCGCCTGCCCGACGTCGTGCTCATGGACATCCGCATGCCCGTCCTCAACGGCATCGACGCCACCGCCGTCCTCACCCGCCGCCACCCGGCGATCAGGACGCTCGTGCTGACCACCTACGACCAGGACGACTACGCCTTCGGCGCCCTGGGGGCCGGCGCCTCGGGGTTCCTCCTCAAGGACACCCGCAGCGCCGAGCTGCACCAGGCGATCCGGGCGGTGGCGGCGGGCGACGCCATTCTCACCCCGCGCATCACCCGGCAGATGCTCAACCAGCACATGACCCGCCGGGCGGTCACGCCCGAGCAGCGCGATGCGCGGCAGCGCCTGGGGGCCCTCAGCCCCAGGGGAGCGGGAGGTGGCCGGACTGGTCGCGCAGGGGACTGACGAACGCGGAGATCGCCGGGCGCCTGTTCATCCAGCCCGATTCGGTCAAGAAAGTCGGTCACCCGGATCCTGGGCAAGCTGGGGCTGCGCGACCGCGTCCAGCTCGTCATCATCCTGCGCGACGCGCCCGACGCCCCGGTGTGAGGCGGAGCGCCGCCGCGCCGGGAAGGCCCGCGCACCGCCGGCGGTCCGCGCCCGACCGCCGCGGCCGTGCGACAGCCGCGCCCGCGTCCGCTCAGGCCTCCTGCGCGCCGCCCGCCTGCGCCTGCTGCTCGGCGACCTTGGCGCTGACCTCGTCCATGTCGAGCTCGCGGACCTGGGCGATGAGGGAGTCGAGGGCCTTGGCGGGCAGGGCGCCCGGCGTCGCGGTAGACCAGGACGTTGTCGCGGAAGACCATGAGGGTCGGGATGGAGGTGACGCCGAGCGCGGAGCGGGCCCTGCTCGGCCTCGGTGTCGACATGGCGAAGGTGATGTCCGGGTTGGCCTCGGAGGCCTTCTCGTAGACAGGGCCCGAATCGCGTGCACGGGCCGCACCAGGAGGCCCAAAGTCGACGAGGGTGATGCCCTCGCCGCGGACGGTGGAGTTGAACTGCTCGCCGGTGATGTTGATGGTGGCCATGGGGTTCCTTCCGGGACCGACCGGCAGGCGCAACGTCCGGGCGGTGTATTCCGACGGCGCGACCCCGTCCTGCGCCGCGCCCGGCAGCGCCAGCGGACCCGGTGCGGCCCGGGCGCGGCAGGGTCCAGTGCCTCCCGGGGCGCTTTCGGGGCGCGCACGCCACCGGCGGCCCGCCGAGTCGCGGCGCGCAGGTTCGCGCCCGTCGGACGCTACAGTGGCCCGATGCGATCAGCCGGTTCGACGAAGAAGCCCGCTCCTCCTCGCCCCAGGCCCTGGAGCCCTGCGCTGGTGGCACCTGCTGCTCGGCCTGCCGGCCGTGGCCCTCATATGCTCGGCAACGCCCTGGCGGGGCTGGGGCTCGTGAGCTCCCCGTGGCCGGGGCGGGTCCTGTACGCGATCGCCGCGGTCATCCTCGTGTCCATCATCCGGACCTCCTGGAAGTCGTTCAGGGCGCGGGGGTGGCGGGCCGCGCTCGACGTCCTGCTCGCCTTCGTCCTGGCCTTCGCCCTCAACGCCTTCGTGTGGCCGGCGATCGTGCAGGTCCTGGGTCTGCCCGGCGCGAACACCAACCAGGAGATGGTCAGGGCCCTGGTTCTCCGGGCGCCGGTCCTCATGGGTCTGATGGTCGCGGTCGCCGGTCCCGCGGCGGAGGAGGTGCTCTACCGCTTCGTGCTGCTGCGCTCCCTGTGAAGGTCAATTCGCCTCTGGCGCACGCGGTCGCGGCGCTCGCCTTCGGCTTCCAGCACGTGGCGGTGGCGGTGCTGGTGAACCATGACACCGCCCAGCTGTGGAACATCGTCCCCTACGCGGCGTTCGGCCTCATCCAGTCCGTGCTCTACGTCCGCAGGCGCAGTCTCATCGGGCCGATCCTGGTCCACGTCCCGGTCAACGGCCTGGGCCTGGCGGCCGCGCTGGCGGGCTCGGCCGCCTGAGATATACTCGTTCACGAGCATCTTCTGCGCCCGATGTTCGGGAAGTGCTCGTTGTCTGCAATCCTCCCCTTTAAGATGTCACACAAGCACCCCTAGACTGACATCATGGATCTGAGCATGTTCGTCAACGGCGACATGGGAGAACTGGTGGACATCGCCGGTTCCGACCCGGTTGCCGGCGACTGGCGGCACAAGGCCTTCATCCCCGCGCCGCTCGGCGACAACGAGCCAGTTCTCCGCGGAAGCATCCACCGACTGGTGGCGGCGGCCGCCGCGCTGGCCGCGCTCGACGCCACGAGCGCGGCAGCTGCCGAACCCGCACCTTCTGCGGATGCCCTCATTGCGACTCGGGCCCAGTCGACGTCGGCCCTGGAGGGGACCTACGCGCCCCTGCGCGAGGCGCTCACCGCCGACGACGACGCGCCGGACACCACTGAGATGCTGGAGATCCTCAACTACGTCCGCATGGCCAGCAGTGGTTTCTCCTGGGCGCGGGAGGGCCGCCCCATCACCCTCGCCCTCATCGAGGACCTTCAGGGCGAGCTCATGCGGGGCACACCGCTCGAACCGGTGTCCGGCAGGGCTCGCGACAGCCAGGTCGTCATCGGTCGTCTGTCCGGCGCTCGGCCCGGCACCGCCCCGATTCACGCCAGCCGCTTCGTCCCGGTACCGCCGGGGGACCGCCTCCGCGCCGGCGTGCGCGCCCTGGTCGACTGGCTGCGCCGGGACCACGACGGGAGCATCGACCCGATCATCTCCGCGGGCATGGCCCACTACCAGTTCGAAACCCTCCACCCGTTCCGGGATGGGGAACGGGCGCCTGGGACGGTTCCTCATCGTGCTCACCCTCCTCGGCTCGCACGTCCTCGCGAGCCGACGCTGACGAGTCTCCCCCATGGTTCGAGGAGCGCCGCGCCGAGTACTACGACGCCCTGCTCGGGTGAGCACCCACGGGGACTGGGACACCTTCCTCGCCTTCTTCTCGCGGGGACTCGCCGCCGCGGCCACCGCCACGCGCACACGGATGCTCGCCCTGGCCGCCGTGCCACGACCTCAAGGAGACGGTGCGCTCCTCCCGCCTGCGGTCGGCGCACGCCTTCGATCTGGTCGACTTCGCGGTGGCCAATCCAGAACTCACGGTGCGCAGGCCGAAAAGGCCCTCAGAGTGTCCTATGCGCGGGCGAGATGCGCTCATCGGCCAACTGGTCGACATCGGAGTGCTCGAGGTCATCAACGCCGCGCCAGCCGCGCCGCTTCTCCGCGCCGAACGTCCTGGAAGTCCTGCTCTCCTGAGGCGGCGGGAGCTCAGGGACCGGCGCCGCCCCGCGAGATCGTCGCACGACCCGCGAGCACGCCGGGTAACGCGAGAACGCGCCCTGGCGGACGTTCTCGCGGGTCGTGCGGCGATCTCGGCGGTTACCCGGCGATCTCGGCGGCCAGCAGCTCGGCGAGCTCGATGGCGTTGAGGCCGCGCCCTTGCGCAGGTTGTCGCCCACGGCGAAGAAGGCGATGCCGTGGCCGGGCGCAGGCCCGGTCGGCGCGCACGCGCCCCACGAAGGTGCCATCGCGCCCGGCGGCCTTGAGGCGGGCTGGGCACGTCGTCGTGGGAGTGACGCCGGGGGCGCCCGCAGCAGCTCGCGGGCGCGCTTCGGCTGATCGGGCGGGCGAACTCCGCCGACACGCTCACGCCGTGGCCGGAGAAGACGGGGATGCGCACGCAGGTGCCCGAGACGAGCAGGTCCGGGATCTGAAGGATCTTGCGCGACTCGTTGCGCAGCTTCTGCTCCTCGTCGGTCTCCCCGAGCCGTCGCCGGCATCGTTCCCGGCCCAGGCCACGGCGTTGAAGGCGATGGTGTCGACGTACACGCCGGGATCCGGAAGTCCACGGCCCGCCCGTCCAGGGCCAGGGCCTCCAGGTCCTGGGCGACGACGGCCCGCACCTGCCCGGCGAGCTCGGTCACCCGGCGCGGCCCGGAGCCGGAGACCGCCTGGTAGGTCGAGGCGATGAACCGGACGACCCGGCCTCCTCGTGCAGCGCCTTGAGGGCCGGGCATGACCGCCATGGTGGTGCAGTTGGGGATTGGCGATGATGCCCTGGGGCCGCTCGCGGCAGGGCGTGGGCGTTGACCTCGAGACCACGAGGAACGTCGGATCCCGCCTCAGGCCGAGGAGTTGTCGACGACGGCGCCGGCGGCCGCGAAGCGGGGGCGTACTCCTGGACGTCGCCCCGCCGGCGGAGAAGACGGCGATGTCGATGCCGTCCGGGTCGGCGGTGCGAGGTCCTCGACCTCGACCCGGGCGCCGTGAACTCCAGCATCGTCCCGGCGGAGCGGGCCGAGGAGAAGAACCGCACGGCGCGGGCGGGAAGCCGCGCTCCTCGAGCAGGGCGCGCATGACGTGCCCACCTGGCCGGTGGCGCCCACCACGGCCACGCACGACGCCGTCGGCGGGCCGACGTACTCGTTGACGGGCCCGCTGCTGGTCCGTACGCTCATCGTCCGTCCCTCCGTAGACGACCGCCTCGGCGGTCTGGGCGTCGAGGCCGAGCGAGGACGGCGCGCACGGCCTCGTCGAGCACGGCGTCGTCGACCACCACCGAGATGCGGATCTCGGAGGTGGAGATCATGTGGATATTGATCCCGGCCTGGCTCAGGGCGTTGAAGAGCTTGGCGGACACCCCGGGTGGGGCGCATGCGCCGGCGCTCACCAGGGAGAGCTTTGCCGATGTCGGGGTTGAAGTGGAGGGAGCGGAGGCTCAGGTTCCGGGCAGGGCCTCCAGGGCCTTGAGCGCGGCGGCGGAGGAGCCGTCGGGACAGGTGAAGGAGATGTTCGTCAGCCCCGTGCCCTCGGCGGAGACGTCCTGGACGATCATGTCGATATTGGTGTCGGTGCCGGCGACGATCGCGAAAGATGCGGCGGCCGCGCCGAGCGTCGGGCACGCCCACGAGCGTGATCTTGTCCCGCTGCGGTCGTGCGCAGCTGCCGGGAGATGACGAGGCTTCCGTGTGTCACTCCTTGGCGGACGGGCGGCGGCGGGCGGTGGCCCGGGCGATGGCGTGAGAGTGGGTGGCGCCGATCGCGCGCGGCGGCGAAACGGGCGCGCCGTCGGGACGACGACGCGCCAGACGCCGTCGAGCGAGGCTGCCGGGCATCGGCGGTGGCGGCGTCGTCGGCAAGGCGGAAGCGTCGCCGGTGCCGCACCGCGTCGATGGCGTCGGCGCTTCCGGCAGCGTCGGCGCGTCGTCGCGTCCTTCCCGGCGTCGCGCCAGCGCCAGCGGCGGCGTTAGCGCGCCGCCGCTCCCCGGCGGCGTCGGCGGAGCGCTGGCCGGGGAGGCGGCGGGCCCGACGATGACGGCAGTGGACGAGAAGAGCGCCCGCGCGGCGGCCGTCGTAGATCCAGGTGCCAGGTCTTGTCGGGAGAAGGAGGAGCGCACGATGCAGCGGCACTTCAGCGAAGCGGCGTGCACCGCGCGCAGGTGGAGGATCTTTGGCGCCGCTGGCGGCCACTCTCAGGGTCTCCTCGCTGGTGAGGGGACTCGATGCGCCGGGCGTGGTGGGGACGATGCGCGGGTCCGGCGGTGAACAGGCCGTCGACGTCCCGGGTGTAGATCTCGCACACGTCGGCGTTGAGGGCGCGGCCGCGCCACGGCGGTGGTAAGCCGGAGCCGCCGCGCCCAGCGTGGTGACGTCCCTCTGACCTCGTTGATGCCCTGGAAGCCGGCGACGACGGCGACGGCTCGCATCTGGATGGCGGTGCGGGCGATGCGCTCGGGGATGAGCACGCCGACGATGGAGGCGCGCCCGTACCTGGAGTCTGGTCAGGACGGTCGGGCGCCGGTGGTAAACGCGGGCAGGCACGCCCAGCTCGCCCACGGGCCGCGGCCAGCAGGGCCATGGAGATGCGCTCGCCGGCGGACAGGAGGATGTCCATCTCGCGGGCGGGCGGGTCATGGGTCAGGGGCGTCCACGCCGTGTCGAGCAGTGTCGTCGAGTGGTGTCGCCCATGGCGGAGACGACGACGACGACGCAGCGCTCGCCCCGCGTGGCGGCGACGCGCCTGGCGACGCGCGCCGCCGCATCGCCTCGATGTCGGCGACGGACGAACCGCCGCGGCTACTTCTGCACGACCGGTACCATGGTGCTCTCGCGGGTCCTTCCGCGCTGTCACGCGGGCCGTGGACGGCATGGGCCGCCGACGCGTCGGGGCGGCGGCCCGACGGCGCATGGCTGCGCCGCCAGCATAGGACATGTCGGCGGGCGGGAGCGCGAAAGGGCGGTCCGAGCCCAGCCCGAAGGCCCCGCCCGTTCACCGCCGACGTCGCAGGCGGGGCCGCGCCGACAACCTGGACGCGTCGGGGCGGGCCGTCACGCCGACGTCGCAGGCGAACCGCGCCGACCGGCTTCGGACGACGAGGCCGGTGCCCGTTACGCGCGTTCCGCCGCGGGCCATGAACGGGCGGTCGCGCGCCCCGCGCCCATCCGCCAGCGCACGGTCAGGGACAGCGCCGCATCCGGAAGGTTATTCAGCGGGTTCGTGGCGGCGTTCTCCTTGGACCGTTCATGCGGTTGGACCACGGTGGTCAGCGGAACCGCAAGTGGTCCGCACGGGAAGCGCCGCCATGAGCCGTTGAATACTTCCGGCGCGGTGACGGGGTGGGCGGGCACAGGTGTTGCCGGTGGGGCTCCTGGGGCGGTCAGTCAGGGCAGATGACCGAATCTGTTGCAAACAGCGCGCCGCGACGGGATCGGCGCGAGACGACGCGCAGGCCTCAACGATTCTCCACGGCGCCCCGGCGCGATCCGGGCCTTTGCGGCAGATTTGGACAAACGGCGCCGCACCCAGGCCAGGAGAGGCCGCCGCGAAAGTCAGACGGCGCCGCGGCAGGCGCCCCGATCGGCCAGGCGGGCCCGCAGAGGTCCGCCGTCGCGCCATCGGGCCCGCGGCGACAGCACCTGCACGCCCTCGGACGGCGCCCCAGGCGCCGGAGGTCACTTCGCACTCGAGTGCAGTTCAACCGTCATTCTCGGTGCAAACGCATTTCGGTGCGAAATGCATCTCGGCAGGAAGCAGGCCGACCTCCGCCAACCCCGGGCGGCTACCGCCCGCCGACCCGCCGCCTGACCGCGGACCACGATCTCCCGACGAAAGTCGCGGTCGGGCCCGTCAGACCACCCGACCGCCGGGCGCACGGGGAATTCTGCCCTGCGCACCGGCATCCTACGGGCCGCAATGATCGCGGGGCGCCGGCCGGAGTCCGCCGCGCGCGCGACCACGCCCGCGCCGGTCCGCCGCCGCCCGCGCCGAGCGAGGCTCCCCATGCGCCGATTCCCTCCCTCACGGTCGTCCGCGCCGAACTGCGCCCGTGGTGGCGGACCCGACCCTCAGGAGCATCGCCCTGGGCTGGTTCCTCGCCATCCTCATAACGGTCCTCCTCCTGCTCGTGCAGCCCCCTTCCCGATCTGGGGCGGCCTCGTCTTCACCATCGCCTGGGTCTCGACGACACCTCGACGACGCGAGTCTGGCCACCCCTCATTCGACGTCCTCACACCCTGGGCGTCATCGCCGCGCTCGTGAGCGGTCCCTGGATCTCCGCGGGCTCGCGGCACGCCGATCGCGGGCCGGCGCTCGCAGACGCTCAGGCAGCGCGTCGGCCGCCCGGATCGCGGGCGGCGCCAGGGCTCTGCTGCGCCGCCTGGGCTGCGCCACGCGCCCACGGTCGCCCCTGCTGGCCCGCGGCCCGGCCTGGAGCCACCTGGTCCGCACTGATCCTGCTCCTGATCTTCCTCGCGCTCACCGGCGCCTGGTGCGGCATCGGCCTGGGCGCCGCCGCTCTCGTCCGCAGCGGCGCGGCGGCGCGGGCGCTGGCCTGGCCGTCGTCGCCTGCTCGCACTGGGCGGGCCGACCGCCCGGCTGATGAGCGCCGTCGACCACCCGCGGCCCGGCCACCTGGATCCTGCCCGCCACCAGCCCCGTCGTGGGGAATCTCCGACGTCGTGCACCGCTCGACCCGCACGAACCTGTGGGAGATATTCGCCCATCGCCGTCGACGACGCAGGTCTGCACCGGCGGCGGGGACGCGGACGAGCCCGCCCGCGCCATGTGGCCCGTCTGCCTGGGCACGGCGCTCGCCCTGGGCGGCGCCGGACTCGCGCTCTCCGCCCGCGCGGACGCGCCGTGCGAGATCGCGCCCGTCCGCTGCCGACGCGGAAGGAGGCGGCCGACGCCGGACGGTAGGGAGCCGCCGGCGCCGGACGGTAGGGGCCGCCGCCGGACGGTAGGCCGACGCCGTGCGGTGTCAGCCGCCGGACGATAAAGGCACCGCCGGTGCGGGCGCGCCGACGCGAAAGCGTCAACGAACTCCCACGACGTCCGTATGGCATCCGCCTTCTCGGGCCGGGAAGCGAACACACTATCGTCGACATTCGGCGAGTCGCCGCCCTCCGCCGCCCCTCCCCACGTCCAGGAGCCCCATGGGCGTCCCGCCCTCCGGACCGCTGGCGCTCACCGCCGTCGCCCGCACCGCGACGCCGAGGTCCCCGCCCTGCGGGCCGCCCCCGCGCCGCCGCTCATCGACCCGCTCCCTCCACGCCGGGCGGCGCCCTCGAAGTCGCCCGCACCGAGGCTGACCGCCTGGAAGCGGGCCCGTCCGCGGACCGATCGCCGGGAGCTGGGCCTGGGCCCGCCGTCCTCGCGGCGATCGTCCTCAGCGGGCACATAAGCGCCCTCATCTGGTGGTCCCTGTACGAGATCCGTTGACGCCTCAGGGGCACAGTCACGGCCGTGGAGGCCGGCGCGAACTGACGCTTCGACGTCGTCACCGTCGTGGTCGCGTGGGCGACGGTGGGCTGCGGCGCCTGGATCGGGGCGGAGTCGGGGCGGGCGGGGATGGTCAGGGGACGCCCGCCGCCGGACCCGCCGCGGCCGCCGCCGCCCCGCCGCCCCCGACTGGCGACCGTCGACCCCGCGCGGCCACCGGCGACCGCCGACCCCGATGCGACCGCGACCGGCCCGGGGCCGCGCCCTCGGCGCCCTGCTCGCCGCCTGGGCGCGCTGCCTGCCGTTTGGAGCGGGCGCCCGTCGTCCTGGTGATCGCGACCCCCTGGGCGGGCGCCCTGGCCCCGCGCTGATCCTGCTCCTGGCCTACCTCATCATTCTCAGCGCGGCGTTGCGGACTCGGGCAGGGGCGCAGGCGATGCACTGCACCGGGACGGGCGGCCCAGTGGCTGGCCCTGCTCCTCGCCGCGGCCCTGACGGTCGCGGGCGATCCTGATGGGCGACGGCGGCTCGCTGAGCACCGCCCGCCGCCTGGGGCCTGGCGGTCACCAACCGCACCGGCGTCTCCGACATCATGTCGCACGGCGCAGACCCGCGTCCTGGGCGCCGCAGCCTCTGATCGACGCGGACCGCGGCGACCGGGCCCGGCGGGGCCGCGCCCACCCGCCCACTCCCAGCGGTGGCAGAGTCCTGGCCGTCGCCGTCGCCTGGGCGGCGCCCGGCGCCGCAACGCCGCCCGCAGGACTCCGGCTCGCCGGCCGGGGTCGGACCCGGCGGACCCCTGCCCGCGGGCCCGACGGCTGACGTCGACGCCAGCGAGCCCACGGCGCCGACCGATCGCTCCGCGAGTAGTGCGCCCCAGACGGTTCCCAGCCGACCGGACGGTCCGTAACGCATGACACGACACGCAGGGCATCGGTCGCCGGCGTCACCCGCTTCTTCGGATCGACGCGCGCCGTGGAATATGAGCATGACGGTGCCGCGGCTCCGTCACCGGGCTCGTGGGCTAACGGCGCCGGGAGACGACCCTGCTGCTCATGCTCGCCGCCCTGCTCGCCCCGACGACGGCACCATCCGACATCGCCGGACTCGACCCGCTCACCCAGCGCGCCAGGTCACGCAGGCGGTGGGCTGGATGACGCGCCTTCGGCGCCTGGGACTCCCTGACCTGCACGGAGATCCTCGCGACCTTCGCCACCGCCCAGGGCCTGGACGAGGACACCGGACTCCGCAACACCGCCGAGATGCTCGCCGCCGTCCACCTCGGCGAGATGGCGCGCACCACCGCCCGGGTCCTCTCGCGCAGGCAGAAGCAGCGCCTGGGCCTGGCCCGCGCCTGATCCACCGCCCGCAGGTGCTCCTGCTCGACAGCGCGGCGCGGGCATGGACCCGCGCTCGCGGGCGGAACTGCGCGTCCTGCTGCGCGAGCTCGCCTCCTCCGGCGTCACGGTCCTGGTCTCCAGCCACATCCTGCCCGAGCTGGAGCAGATGGTCGACGGCGTCGTCTTCATGGCCCGGCGGCGGGCGGTCCCGCCGGGCGGGACCGCGGACGGCGCCGTGCCCCGCTGCCCCCGCCGGCGCGCCCGATGACGAGGACGCCGCCGCGCAGGGGAGGCCTCCGGCGTCGGGCCCGACGACGCCCCAGCGCCCCGCCCCGGACCTTCCTCCCCCAGCCGGTGCGCCGCATGTGGCGGATCCGGGCCTGGACGAGGCCGGCCTGGCCCGGTGGGCGGCGCAGGCGGCAGGGACGGCGGGCGGGGACGAGGACGGTGCGCGTTCCCGCATCCGACGACGCCGCGGCGGCGGTCCTGCTGCGCCGGGCCGTGGAGGCGGGGGTGGAGGTCGTGTCCTTCGCCCCCGAGACCGGGGTCCCTGGGCGACCTACCTGGCGATGGAAGGAGAACGGCGATGAGCTGGACGGCGGTGCGCACGGTCGCGGTGCTGGGCTGCGCCAGCAGGTGAGGTCGACGCGCGCGCGTCATGCTGATCGTGTGGGGCGTCGTCCTGGTGCTGCTGTGCGAGGGCCTGTCCGCCCTGGCGAGGATGTCGGGGGGTCAGCATGAGGAGATCGTCCCGGTCCTGCACGACCTGACGCTCGGCTTCGTGCTGAGATCGGTCTCATCGTCGCCCCGACCCTGTCGGCGACCTCCATCAACGGGGACCCGAGGCGGACGCGACCCTGGCCCTGCTGCAGGCGACGGCGCTGCGCTCCACGAGATCGTCGTGGGCAAGCTCCTAGCGGCGTGGCTGGCGGCCTGGCGTTCCTGGCCGTGGCGCGCCCTACTCGCTCTTCACCATGACGGGCGGGGCGAGCTGGACGGCGCTGGCAGGCACCTGCTCATCCTGGCGGTGAGCCTGGGGCGGTGTGCGCCAGTCGGCTGGGCCTCTCTCGGCGGCGACGCAGCGCCCCTCGGCCTCGGCAGTGCTGACCTACCTGGTGGTCGGCCCTCGTCAGCACTCCCCCTCTGATGATGCTCTCGACAGCGGCCGTGCGAGCAGCGCAGCATCGTCTACGCACGGACTACGACGCGTCGACCAACAACGAGCAGGTCTGCGAGAGGACCCCGAATCTACGTCGGATATCGTGCTGGGGAGCGGATCTGGTGGATGCTCGTCCCCCAACCCTTCGTGGCGCTGGGCGGCGTCTCCACGCCCCGTGACAAACATCGACCCCCGTATCGCTACTCGCCGCTGCGTTGGGCTGAGCGTGGACATGCGTCACCCCCAGCCCGCGGAGGTGGTGTCACTGACTGCGGCGACGATTCGCTCGACCGGGGACGACGACGTGAGAAGGCCCGAGCACCTGGTCTTCTGGCGGCGACCCTGCAGTGCTCGGGCTCCCTCGGCGCCTGGTCCCTGGTCTCGGCGTCCCGGCGCCTGCGCACGTGCGCAGCTCTCGCCCGCAGTACGCATTAGCCTGAAACCGACCCGCAGCTTCCGGGTCGCGGGCTCAGTCGTCGTCCACCCTCGGCGCCCCTCCCGAGCGCGCCCACAGCGTCACCTCGTCGGCGTACTCGGGTCGGAGCCACCGGCAGCGGCAGGCGAGCCGCGAGACAGGCAGTCCATGGTCCGCAGCATGCCGGGTCAGAGGTGAGGCGGCGGTGGCCTCCCCGACGACGGTGGGGTTGGTGGCGAGCACCTCCTCGACGTCCCCGCCCACGCGCACGAGAGCTCGCGGATGCGCAGATCGTCCGGGCCACCCGCTGAGGGGTCGATGGCCCGCCGAGCACGTGGTAGAGCCCCGGTACTCGCGGGTGCGCTCAGTGCCCACGAGGTCCTGGGCTCCTCGACCACGCAGATGACCGCTGGTCGCGCCGCAGGTCGCGGCGAAGGCGGCACTGCTCGGACTCGGAGATATTGCCGCAGACGGCGCGAAGCGGACCCAGGCCTTGACGGCGCGCAGGGCCTCGACAGATCGCTCGACGCGGGCGGCGTCGGCGCCAGGATGTGGAGGCCATGCGCTGGGCGATTTGAGGCCGACGCCGGGCAGACTCGTCGAACTCGTCGATATGAGGTCCTGGACGCGCCCTCGTGAGACGGGTGTCATATCAGCGTCCCTCCTGGGTCACGGTGACCTCCTCCAGAACGAGTGGCGCCCAGGCCGCTTGGCGACCTCCAGGCCGACGGCGCCGGCCTCCTCGCGTCTCGTCGTCCTCACTGGGAAGATCGTCCTCCAAGGACGCGGGTCCCAGGGCCTGTGCGCCAGGAGGACGTCCTCGCCGCGCGCAGCGGCGGGCAGCGGCCATTGCGGCGGCGACGCCGCCCAGTTCCAGGGCTGCGACCGCCCGTCGTCGCGTCGGCCCGTCGCCGCGGCCCGGTCGTCGCGCTCCGTCGACGCGGCACGTCGCCGCGGCGATCGCCGCGGCCAGCCGGTAATCCGCCGCGGCGGCGGCCCGGGCCGGGCGCCGCGGCGACGGCGATCGGCGGGCGCCCAGAGCGTCCCGGGCCCGTCGGCGTCGCCGGGCTCCTCGGGCGAGGGCACGCCGTCGGAGAGAGATCCGCGCCGGGCGCCGGGACGAGCCCCGTCCGGACGAGTCGGCAGAACAGGCGGTGAACGGTGGCCAGGACCCGTCCTCGATCGCCCTGCAGCGCGGCGGGCGCAGATGGCGCAGCGAGGGACGGCAGACGCCGCGGTCGGCGGGCAGGGACTCCTCCGGGCGCGCTCGGCGGCGGCGGTCGGCCAGCCTTGCCGCGCAGCCACTCCCGCAGGCCGGGGGTCAGGGCAGCCGCGAGGGTCCGGCAGGCGGCCGACGGCGCAACGGCATCGTCTCGTCATGACGGGGCGGGGGCGCCGCCACGGGCGAGCGCCCCGACGCGGCAGGAGCGTCGACGGCGACCTCCCCAGCCATCCCGCCTCAGGTGCAGCGGCGGACGGGCAGACGGCACCGCGCTGCGGCCGCTGGCGAGGAAGCGTAGACGGGTCCGCCCCGGCCCGGCGTCGCAGGCCTTGACCGGTTCGGCGGTCCCCTGCAGCCCGCCCCGGCCCGGCAGCGCCGGGTCGACCGACTTGTAACGGACTCCACCGGGGCCGCGGCGCCTCCAGAGACGCTCAGGACGACAGGACCAGGATAGTTCGGATGAACAGGGGCGCCCAGGACGGCTGCGTGCGAAGCGGCCGTCGCCGCCGTCTCGGCGCGGCCCGTTCCGATCGGAACGTCCGGCGGGCCGCCCAGCCTCACCGGCCCCGGGACCGCCGCGCCGGGCCGCTGCCCCGAGCTGCCGCCCCAGCCGCCGCGACCACCGCTGGCTTCATCGCCGCGACCGCGGGGCCCCGCCGAAACCACCGTCCAGACCTCCACTCGGATCGCCGCCGGACAGGATTCGCGCCTGCGTACGCAGCCGGGGCGGTGGATCGCCTCGGCCAGGATCGGGCCGTGCCCGCCGTTCTCGAAGGCGCCACGAGCCGGGCGAGGAAGAAGATGATACCTGGAAGACGCCGTCAGCGATGCCGCCAGCTGCGCGTGCGGGCCTGAGCGCGGGTCGCCGGCGCGAGCAGCGGCCTCCAGGACCTCCTCCCAGCGCGTGCGGATCATCGGCACGTCCCGGCCGCCGGGCCGGGCGGGCGGGCGCGGTCCCGCGGTTCGGCCGCGGCCGTTGACGGCGGCGTCCGGCTCCGCAGCCGGGGGGCCTCCGGTGCGACGGGTGCCGGGGCGGCGTCCCAGCACACCCGCTCGGCGCCCCGCCGGCATCGGCCACGCCCTGCGCACCGGCGCCCGCGCCATCGCGCCCCGGTCCCGGGCCGTCGTCCCTCCCGGCGCGTCTGCTCCCCGCGTCCACCGGCGCCTGGCGTCGACCGCCCCGGCATGCCGGCGCCCCGCCGACAGGCGATCCGCGCCATCGCCCGGCCGTCGCCGTCCTGCGCCCGCGCCTCCGGCGCCGTCGGATCTGGAAGGGCTGCCGAGCCGGGGCCGCGTCGAGCAATACGTAACTCT
>BNJU01003585.1_pt1 | contig 81261 bp, 146 predicted proteins | sample 8539281 | NCBI WGS metagenome assembly BNJU01 (sample SAMD00202456, study PRJDB9452) | human saliva metagenome | isolation source: human saliva | place: Japan | reverse complement strand
CCACGTCTGTGGTGTGTTAGCGGCCCTATTGCCATCTGTCACTCTGCTGATGCTTCCGGTGCTCATGCGTGAGCCTCAGTTCACGGATCCAGTGCTGGCATCAAAGCAATAATCTCCTTGTCCTCGCTGCCTGTGATCAGGACGGGACCAGTGTGCCCGTGGGAAAAAGCGTCTCATACTTCCGGACCCAGGAGCTCGTCCTTGCAGTTCAATGTATGTAACCGTCCTCGGTTTGGATCGAGTTCTGGGAAGAAAGGAGTCTCGTGACTGGGTGAGTCACGGTTCGTAAGAAGGTGACAGGTGAGACCTGTCGTGGATGCCTATCGCTGCTCTGGTTTCTGGTGAGAGGAGCATCCTAGAGAAAGCATCACGGTGAGGAAGAAGCAAGCCAGCCCTCGCACGTACCTCAGCCGTTTGTTCGTGCTGTGACACCCCCTGTCGCCATTACGGGCGGTGAGGTGTGGGCCATAGTCGCCCTTCCGGCTCTACTGCTGATTTCACGATCCGGATCGAGAGCTACGAGGGTGATCCCTGCGTTGAGAAAGATGGGGTCCTCCACTTGAATTGGGGGAACAGGCTTTTCGTCTTCCAACGGAAAGAGAGACGGAACCCGGTTCGATGGGGTCGTGAGCCCTGCTGAGCCGTCGCCCGGAGCGTATTGAGCAGCACGGCCTTTTCCTCCCGGATGGTCGCATCGATTTCGGTCGATGGCTCCCGCCAGAGCTCGGAGTACTGAGGATACAGGGCGTGACCTTTCAGGGTGGCTGGGTCGAACGGATTCGAGGTGCGGATGACTCCCGACCTGCGCAGGACACCGTGGTGGACATCGGTGATTCTGCCAGGCGACAGTTCCTCTTCAGATACCCGTGCCCAAGGAGGGAATCAGAGTGAGAACCGCGTGAGGCTTCCGTCCTTCATCGGTGCGCGGCGACTCGCCCTTGTCATCCGCCGGGATGGGGTTCCTCGTATTGCACGGCCGTTCACCAACACCGGACCAAAAGTCGCTCAGGGCGTCCCGGATTTTCAGACGCCTCGTTCTTCGTTGTCTGAGTCAGGGTCACCCGTGCATGGCTATCCGGTCCTCGTTCTGGTCGCGTTCGAACTTTGCGATGAAACACCCACGGGTCGCTGGACCCGAATAGCCCGTGTACCCATGCTTCTCTTCTACGAAGGACCAGGAGCTTATGGCCGTCCTGGAGGGAATAGGCGGTTGCTCCATCCAGCACAGCGGAGTCGCTGAGCTGTAGACGCCAGAAGTCGTTGGAGGATGCTCCATCGGTCACCTGTCCGGTGAGGTGTCGATGACGACGGTCATGGCATTGATGGACGAATCGTGGTCGGCGTGTGTCGTTGGGTGTCGTTCCCACAGTTCCTGGGGCCCAGGATCCGTAGCGCCACGTGGCGACCGGTGGGGGCTATCACATGCGGGAAAGCTTATAATGTATGTCGTCAGTGTCCGTGGCTGGAGCGGGCCGTGGGATACGTGGCTCCTGGCCAGCGATAGCTCCAGAACCGTCCCGTCACGCGCGGGGTTGAGGCGGTCCGCCGTCCATGGTGGCAGGATCGAGCCCCAGCCCCGCCGTGACGTCGATCAGCCACGGACATCCTGCCTCCCACGTCACCTCGCCTGCCCAATGGTGGTGGGACGTGCAGGCAGGTCGCCTGACCAGGGCCGCGGCGGTCGTGAGACCGGACCCGTCAGTGCGCGAGCGAGGACAACCAGGGGCCACCAGCACCACGACGGCTCCAGCTACGAGGGCGAGAGCGGCAGACGCCCGCATACCCAGGATGGCATTCGCGTCACGGAGGGGCGGAAACGTGCGGGATTGGTGGGGTCGCGACGAGAGATGTCGAGCTGATCCCGGAGCGCTCGCAGCAACGGATCGGCGACGATAGAACACCCCAGGCCGAGCCAGTTCAGCGCCAGCAAGAACAGGGTCACGCTGATGGAGGACTGCAGATGAAACAGCCACCACCGGTACACCTGAAAAAGCCGCCAATGGGACCGCGTCGATGAGCACGAGACGGGCGACCCACACCTTGGAGGCCCTTTCCGGCATCCCAGGAGCCAGAGGAGCGGAAGCGGGGCGCCGAACAGCAAGAACTGAATGACGTGGCTCTGCGGAACGGGAAACCATCCCACCACGCGCGGGCCAGCAGCAGCGCGACGAGAAAGGCGATCAGCCCGCCGATCCTCAGCGCTCGCGGGACCAGCACCCGTCGGTTCGCAGCGATGAGATTGTCGCCGTGTCGGCGTCGACGATGTCGTCAGATGTCTGGGACATGACTTCATTATCGAATAGGAGAGGGTCATTCGCTCGGTTTTCTGGTTGCTGCGCACCAACATCCGTGAGAGTGCTGCACATGGACGGTGAAATCATTGAGTTTCGTGCAACCGGGGCAGTTTAGCTCTTTTCCATGTGAATTGTCCAGGACGAGATCCGTTTTATCATCGGTGGTGACGTGATCGGTGATCAGGGCATGTCGTCGGTGCGCAGACGCCGTGCTGTCGGGGTGGCAGGAAACCAAGGAATATGTTGCGGTCTTCGATGTTATCCACCCAATCTTTGTTGGCAGTGGTGTTTGTGTACAGGCAATTCCCGCCCGTGGGGAAGGGGTTTCTGCAGAGACTCTGAAGCCGGTGGCATCGATGATTGTTCCGGTTTCCACATGTACGAGCTCGGTCGCCACACCGGAAGCGGACGACTCCTGGGCCAGGGGTGGTGGCCGCGGCCTCCGGATCCTTGAAACGTTCGACCAGCCTCCGAAGCACCACGCGGGCGCCGGTCAGCTGTGCCAGGGTCTCGCCGGTGGTGCTGAGCCGGGTGACGGTGCAGGGCGTGGGGAGATGGGTCCGCGATCGTGGTCCTGCTGGGTCTGTCAGCTCGTTCGGGCCAGCAGACGGTCAGTGTTGGCGTGCCGGCCAGACGTGGTCAGTTCAGAAGGGTCGTGGCTCTGCCCGGGTGTCCTTGGGGAAAGATTGGGTGTCCCGCTTGCCCGCAGAGAGTTCACATGGGTTTCGACCGCCCAGGAATCGTCGGTGAGGGCGTGACGGACGATTCCCGGAACCTCGACGGTGCCGGACCTCATTCCCGGTGTCGGTGTCCAGCGGAAACGTGCCACGCGGGGTCACCCGGATCCGGTGGACTTCTCCGGACACCACATGTGGGCGCACGCCTGAATCGCCAGATAGCGCCCATTCGGGCTCACCGGTGGCATAACGCTTCCTCGTCATCAGAGACTTTTGGAGCTCTTCCTGCTGCTGTCAGGCAGCGACTGACGTGATGTGCTACCGCTGTCAGCCGGGATCCGACAGGAGTCCATTGAGCCCAGTCGCGCCTGAACCCGGTGTCAGGATTCCAGCGACACCAGGGGTCACGTCGTTCCGACTGTCGCCTCCTTGTGGTGGAATCGTCTCGGGGTTGCAGGGCCGGGACGACATGTGAGAAGACAGCAATCAGCGCTGGCCGTGAGGTCAGATCCGCGTACAACTTATCTGTGAGATCAACCGTCATCCGGGGTCGGTCGCGCAGGCAGAGACGGAACGGTCCGGACCCGTCGCTGGTATCCGTCAGAGACGTGAAACGGGTCCGGCATCCGGGAGCAGGCCGCGGCAGAGAGGCCAGGAGCAGAGGCCAGCCGCGATGTAGACGGGTGAAGTGGGCGTCAGGAGTTTTTCAGCGCAGCACATGCCAGGAGCATGCAGGTGGTACGGATGTTCGGTCAATGTCACTTGTCCGTTGGCACATTGCGCTTCCACTCAGGGGTTGAAGACGACGAGGAATACGCCAGGAACATTCATCGTGGTGGCGATCTTATGCTCTGGCGACTACTTTTGGACAGCTGTCAGCCAAGAATCTCTCTCGGTTTGGCCGTACTGCGGCTGCGGTCCCGGGCCACAGGGAGCGTCGGTCCGTCGGAACCATCGCAGGGCCGGATGGCGGCGCCCGCGACACCGACGCCATCAGCGACCCTGATGACCCAGCCTGACCGCCACAGGGCGCCGTGCGCAGGCCAGCGTCACGGTCCGGAGTGGCGGTCGAGACGGACTCCCACGCTGCTGGGCAGCAGGTCAGCACGTCGTACGTGTCGCGAGGTGGGGGCCACGGTGCCAGAGGCGTGGGAGGCGACGACATTGGGTCGGAGGTCTTCCCGAGATCACGGCAGGGGCGTCACTCCAGGCCGGCCAGGGGAATCAAGCTGACGGCCTGCACCTGCCGGGCCGATGTCGTGAGGTCCAGGATCATCGACACTTCTCCGCGTGCTGCACGGGTCCACCCACATTGATGACTTACGGGCACTGTCGTCAGAGCTTTCGTCGGCCTCAAGGAAAGTTTGGGCACTGCTGGTGTTTCTGGCAGATCTTTGTCCGAAGCGACGTCAGGTCGATGGAACTGATGTGGCTGGCGTGAGTAGGGTTCATCATCCGCCTACGATGGACAAAACGAATTGTGGCCTGCAGGACCGGTGAAGGATGTCTCCTTCTGTTCTCCGACGCCTCCAAGGTCAGCGAGGCCTGACCGAAATCAGAGATGTAGGCCGTCACGCACCGTCAGAAAGGCGGTGATCGGTGAGCTGATCAGAGTCAGGCTCTTTTCCGTGGGCCCTCGCTGGTCACACCCTGGCGGTCGTAGGTGTCCGATGATGATGGTCGGGATGCCATCGCGTACATTCCTGCGCTCTGCTCCAGCCCGTCGGGGCGTCGATGCGAAACTGCGACGTAGCGCCGTGGACGGTCAGCAGCAGATATGACAACAGTAGCGACCGGTCCGAACATGTTGTACCACACTTCGAGGACTGACGTATTGCGCTCCCGATGCGGTGATATTAACTCCAAGAGGGTGGAGCCGTCAGCAGGATTGACCAGCCGACGAAGCCCCTCGTCAGGGTCGAGGGCAGTGACTTTGGCTGCGATGTCGAGCGAGGCCGACGTCCTTCTCCCAGGCGATTCTGCTGCCGATGCGCGTGGGCCAGCGCGGTGGGAGAGGGGCCATCCGGAGCGTGGGCGGTGGTCTGGACGCCGGGTTTCGCGTGTCGTGAACGAGAGAAGCAGCGTGAGCGTCAGGGCCCAGAGCGGGCGCCAGCAGCGCGATGACGACGACAGTACCTGCGGCCCCTGCGCCGAGAGGGTCAGAATCATCTCGTCGCTCGTCCGGCGGAAGGGACGAAAACTCGGGCCGGGTCATCGGGTTTACCGCGGAAGGACGTCGCGCTGGTCGCGGATGCTGGACCACAGATCGACGGCGCGCGCCAGCCCCAGAGCGACAGTCGGCACTGGCCAGCGTCAGCAGCACGATGATGCTGAACGAGAAATCCGCATAGAAATGCCGCAGCGATGCATGCCAGCCCGTCAGCGGGCGATCCTGGAGCGGCGACGAGCGATGCGAAAAACTTTCGCGCACGCCATATCCTGCGGGCAGACTCGTTTCATTCGAACCAGGAGACGCACACCTTTGCGGACGAGCGCGCTCGCGACCAGCGCCCAGGAGAGCAGAGCTGGAGAAACCATGATCTGGTCGGGTCGTGCGAAAGCGGAAACTGTTCCACGCACAGCCGCAAGAACCGTGCTGAGTGGGCGGCAATCAGCCACGCCAGTCCTCCAGGGCCACGGACCAGCGCCGCCGATTCCGCGGCGATGCGGGAGTATCGTCTGCGCGGTGTCCACGATGGAAGTCGTCAGATGTCGGGACACTGCACTTCACATTATCGAACGGGGAAGTCACCCGTCTGGTTTCCGAAATCCCGCGGAAGCACGAGGAAAGCGACCTGCGCATGTCGTCGACGCCGCCGTGCTGTCCGGCTAATGGTGGTGTCGACGCGGATTGCTTGTTCATCGCGGCCACGGCTCAATCCGGCTTCAGGGAGGACGTTTGCGGCCTGGCGCAGCAGGAATCGGTGTGCCTCCGTCTCCTCCTCTCCCATGCGGACGGTTTCTGGGAGATCCTCTCGGGGGTGAGAAGCGGTCTGGTCATGTCGTCGGTGCGGAGCCTGCGTGTGCTCTCCGTCGCGCGCGCTGAGAACGCAGGTGTGCAGAGTGGTCTTCCCTCTGCACTCGGTCGTGGTGACCAAGTCTGCAGGAGCAGTCCCGGACCGTGCGTCAGGCAGGTCCACGTGGTCGGTACGGACATGCGGTCCGTCGATCACCGCCCCCGCGTGACGTTGAACAGTTCGCGCACGCGGCAACTGGGACGTCGGACGTGGAGGTCTCCTTCCGGGCGGGGGCTGTGCGCAGTCATCGGATTCGTGGAAACGCGGATGACCCAACCGCCAGCGGTCTGACCGTGAACGCAGGGGAACGGCGCGCAGGCCTCCCGCCAGGTGCCTGCCCTGGTGACGGGTCATGCATCGCTTTCGGTTTTCCGCGACGGGAGGACAGGAGACCGACGATGGCGCCGACAGACCGCTGATCGGTCAGGAAGGTGGAGGAGAAAGCCGAAGGTGTGTCGTCGAGGAGAACACGTTGATGGTCCCGTCCTCGGCGGTGCGTGCAGGAGGTCTCGACCGCAGTTTTGCGTCGGTCAGCTCAGAAGCCCAGCTGAATGGTGACGGCAGCTCCTGCGCGACCTCCCTTCCATTGCCCGTGTCCAGGACCTGTGATCTTCATGCGCTGGGCCTCGACGCTGTGATCCCACGGATTCGGTGTGCCCGTCGCCTCGGGAGGATTCATCCGGGTGGAGCACGAAGGCGCCATGTCCGCATGTCCGGGCTGTGAAGTGGACCTCGTCGATGCTCGTGTCCGCCCGGCGGGCCCATCGCACTCGACCCGTCTGCAGGTTCCGCGATCAGGCGTCGTCGTCTTGAGGTGAGTCCGGCTGCTCGTGGAAGATGTGGGCCCCAGCCCGTACTGAGTCGAGGAGGAAATGAGGCGGGTTGGAGGCCGTCCCTGGCTGCGCTTGCCCACCACCTAGTCACTCATGGGCTACGAGCACCAGGTCGCGTCGCCGGATCACGACACCGTCAGAGATCGGAGACGTCCCCGGCGTCGTGACACTTCGGCCAGGAACTCGAACGAGTGAACACGCCCCTCCCAGGGCAGCGCCCACAGCAGCAGAGATCATAGCCGAAATCAGGCGGAGGAGCCAGGCTGGTTCATGACACGTCTTCGGTGAGGCCGTGGATGCAGGCACGCGTGTCCGGCTTCCGCCGCGCTGGCCGTGGCCGGACGATGATCCGTACGCAGGAGTTGAGAGCGACGACGGTGGCGCCGAGCCTGCAGCCGCGTCAAGACCTCTCGAGACTGGCTGGCCGGGTTGGGTTGGCCCGGCGGGAGCAGTTCGTCCCTGGTGAGTTTGCTTGCGATCAGCGTGGGTGAACATGTACGTTGCCCGCTCATCCACGAGGAACAGACTGCGCCGCCGGAACCGTCGCTGTGGGCCGGGCGTGAACGCCCACCCAGGGTGTCGTTGGTGGCGATCTCTCGTGAAAGTCGACCGTGGCAGTGTGCCACCCAGCGCCAGGAAAGCTGGGGTGACAGTCCCGGTGCGGGTCGAAGCGGTCTCCGCCCACGGCGTAGGATGCGACGACCTCGTCAGCGGGTTCGTGAGGGAGTAGGAGGGTGAGGTGAGTACGATGGTGTCCGAGTGGTGGAGGCGATGGTGTTGGGACCCGATGTTTCGAGCGGAACGGCGGCATTGTCACTCCCGGCCCGCCAGGGAGTCGAGGGTGACAGCCTGCGCCGGCGTGGCAGCCAGAAGCTTTCCCGTGTACTGGAGCGGTCCCGGCCGTCGATGATCGCGAGACGGTCGGTGAACGGGTCGACGGCGATGTCCGACACCATGGTCGTTGGCATCGGGTTCCGGAAGTCGGGAGATAAGGGAGAACCACGGTGGCGGTCGCACACGCAGACCGGTGTTGTCGCCGGACGGTGTGGACATCAGGACCGAAGGAACTGTGCCCGCGGCCCCAGTGCAGACATCGCGGCGTTTGACGTCGCCGCCGGTCGAGCCGTTCGCAGGGTCCAACAGACTTCGCCAGTGTTCAGGTCATGTGCGGTGGCGCTCGTCCAGGAGGCAGAATCGGTGAGCTGGAGGGCCCACACGTCGAGTGGGAGGCGTGCTGCCCGGTGGCCTGACCGGTGCGGGTGTCGCGACGATCGTCAGGGCGTCGTCGGTCGCCTTTCGAAGCCGGTATCCGGCATGCCGGAAGGTGGAGTGCGGTCGGGGCTGAGTGCCAGTCGGGGCCGACGAGATCCTTCCGCGAGAAGGGGACCGTTCGGCAACGCGGTGCAGGAGGATCCGGGACGGTGGTAGCTCCCACAGGGGCGGTGCCGTCCCGTGGATTGAGGCGGTGATTCCGTGTCGGTGAGGATCGGCGGTCCGGCGGGGTCCGGCAGCCACCTCCTGCAACGTCAGGAGATCCTGCTGCCAGGCGACTGTCGTGCCGATGTGTGCCGGATACTCGGATGGGCCGGTCGAGGACGTGGAGCGTGGGTCTGCGTGTGGGGCTGCGCCGGTGCAGGGACATGGTTGCGATCACGAGCACGATGGCCGGCACCAGGGGATGGCGCCGCTGCCCGATGGGGTGCGGGTCGCGCGGTCCACACCCGCTGCGGCGGATTGCTCCGGGGCCTCGCCCGCCTCTTCCGGAGTCGCAGGGGATGGGCGGATCCGAGCCACGGGGGACGTGGGGATCGTCGGAGGTGCCGAGCGATTCACCCAGACATCGCAGCATCGTGGCTGATGATCATTATCCCCACCGACAGCATGGCCGCGCCTGGGCCAGCAGCACCGACATTGAACGAGGAATGTCAGGTCACCACACAGGAAACCCTGGAGGAGACCAGGACCACGGCGCATGCCGAAGAGGACGAGCCCTCGCCGCGTGATGTGGCAATCGCGGATCCCGATGAAAAGCAGGCCACCACTGAGGACGAGCCACTGGGGACAGGGAAAGGAGCGCACCAACGGCAGCGGATCGTTCCACCACGCAGCGCCAGGACGAGAGCCGCCACGGTGGTCAACCCGCTGAGACGCGACACCCTGAGGACCGCCACCCGCCGGGCAGGGGAGCTCCGGATGGCGTCGTCGACATCTGTTGGCTGGGACATGCGCCTCATTATTGAACGGCAGGTGGGTCACACGGCCGGCTTTCGGGACACGAAGAAACAATCGGTATGTCGCGCGTGTCCGTGTACCGTCCGCCCGATGGGTGGTTTCGACTCAGGCCGCTCGCTTCGTCGTGGCCCGGCTGGGCCGAAGTTTCAAAAGGAATGACCTCCTGCTTCATGTAACATCAAGGGATGTTGGGTGCTGAGAATCAGGGGATCGTCGCCGGAGCTGGACGTGAGGCGCGCGTTGACGGGCGACGACGACGCGCCCGGTCGCGACGCGGGACGAATGGGTGTGTGACGCGGTCGCGGTACACGTCGAGCGATGCGGCCGCGGTGCGCTCGCATGCTCCGTGCTGCGTCACCGGCCACAGCTGTGGGTGGCCGCCCTCGATGTCGCGCAGCGTCAGGGTGGCCCGTTCGTCACGGCGCTGGAGGAGGTGCTGAAGGACGGCGACGGATCTGCCGCCATCACGGTTCTCGCCGCGATCCGGCCGGGGATCCGGCCCTGCGTGGTGTTGCGGTCGCGGCACTCGACTCGTGTCCTGGGGACATCCGGGGACTGGCGGATCTGCTCGGTGTCCATGTACCTGTCTGAAGCGGGGATCGTGTGGGCGCCCTGGAAACGGCCGGGAAGCCGTGCAGGATTCACCGTGAACGGGCCTGATCACATGAAGAATCTCGCCCGAACGCCTGTGGGAGGCGGGGGACCAGAGGCGCTCTGGAGGTATGTGAGGATCACGGGACTTCATCATGGCTCGCTGGAGACGGACGGCTCACCGGAGAAATCCACACTGCTTCATCAGCACATCCTGGTTCCGTGGCTGGCCGGTCTGTCCGCCCGGCTGGTGGAGGCGGGAATTCCTCAGCGAGAGCCGTGGAGGTGCTGCAGGGAGGCCGTAGGAATTCACCGGGAAGCCGTCGAGGTGTATCAGGGAGCTTTCCGCAGAACTCCGCAGAGGGCCTCAGACCCGCTTCTGGCCATGCCGTTGCGCGCTCTGGCCGCCCAGCTGAGCGGGCAGGGGGAATTCCCCAGGGGCCTTGGCCGCCGCTCAGGAGGTCGTCGACCTGCAGCGCGGGTCGTCGAGGAAACCACTGCGCGATGGGACGACTGCCGGCCCGGGTCACACGACCCGTCCGACGCGGAAGCCGATCGAAGATTCCCAGGACGTCCTCCCCGACAAAGGTTCCGAGCACATCGAGCACAGGAGTTCACGCATCGAGGGCCTGCTGTGCCTGGCCTCGTGTCCTCGGCCAGCAGGCCATGCACGTCACCAGGCGGGAAGGCCCACGAGATGGTTCGAGGATTCATCGGTGAGGCCAACGTCTCCGCGATCCTCTGCGCCCTGCATCTCCGCCCGGACCTCGCCGATCACCCCTGCGCACCCCTGCGGCGGGTTCGCCGCGGCGCTCACGCCTGCCTCACCGGCGCCCCCGAGGAAGCAGAGCGCCACCTTTCGGGATCGGCGACCACGTGGCCCCGGACGACTGGACATCTTCCGGCGATGCGTCGAGACCCTCAGGTGGGTCCGTGTGCGGACAGGGCTCCCTTCCCGTGCGAAAGTGGGTGGACAACGACCCCCGGGCAGACTGAACCATTCGTCGAGGCACCGACAGATTCTGCTGATCTCTTTCACCCTGCGGGGTTTCCCGCTGGCCTGTGGGCGGAAGCTGAATTCAATGACGAAACTCGATTATCTCTTTTGTCATCAGTTCCGGGTATCGGCGGCGTGTGTTCTCGCCGACGAAGCGGGAAGAAAGGTGTGAAAACCGGACGTGCGGTCGGTGGGGAAGGCGATGTGCCGCCCGAGTTTAGCGATGGACCGTCCGCTCGTGCCGGTCGAGTTGCAGGTTTACAGTTCCACATTACCCCGTTCTGGCTCGTTCCCGGCTGTGGAGTCGCTAAAAGGCTTTCCACGTTTTCGGGAGGACGTCGCGACGCGCGTCCCACAGACCGCATCGACCCCGATGCTTCAATGATGAGTGTCCTTTACGATTTCCGGCAGTCGATATGGAAGGCGCGAGGCGCTGGGAAGGAGATCGCCTGGCGGTTGGAGCACCGGAAACGCAGGGTCGTCATCTACGCCCATTCGATGGGTGGGCTGGTTGCTGCCTGGTGGTGGGGGCATGCTCGGCAGTATAGGGTTACCGACACATCTCCCTGGGACGCGTTTCCGCAGGGGCGACAGAGCCCTGGACGATGGCTCAGCGCGCTCGGCAGCTACCTTGATGCTGCCACTGGCGTGCTGGTGGCTGGGACTCCATTTGATCTGGTGCCGAAGTACCGGACGATCCGGGATGCCGACACCGACGTCTACCCGCACGACCTGTCCCCTGGCGAAGGCTTCCGTCGTGAGGGCGAAAACCTCTTATGAGCGTTTCAGGAGATGACCAGCCGGTTGAACTGTTGGGATCCGGCGCTGCTGCGCTTGGACACGCACTTCTACAGCGAGGGGCCACAGGACGCTGCTCGCGGGCCGAGGTTGTCGCCGATCGGCTCGTGTTCCAAAAGACTCGGACGTCTGGGAACTGCGGGCTGGAGGCACTGATGGCACGGTGCCGGAGTTCAGCGCTTCGGCTTGGCTCGATCGGGACAGAGAACGCGGGCGGCGTCCTAAGAAGGATGCTAGACGCAGCTCCGTCAGACATGGCCAGCTCGTCGAGGACCGGGCCGCCTGGGCTCCAGGTCGAGGGTTTCAGGACTTTGCCCTGCCTCCCCCACGCGCGCGCGGCGCTGACTAAAAGCTGCTCTGCTCAGTCACGACGACGTGGTCCGCGGCTGGCAGCTGACCCGAGGTCGGCGATCCGGCTGGATGCGCCCGACCAGAAACCGGATCAGGTGACCCTGGCAGGGGAAGTGGTGGACGTCAGCAGGGAGCGGCGACGGCTGGGTGGCCACCTGCCCGACGTGAAGGCCGGCCTGAACCTGCTGGATGTCACTTTCAGGAAGAGTCCCGACCTGGACGAAGTGAGCATCGGGCCAAGATCGGAGCCGTCGATGTCCCCGCGTGATTCGATGGTTCGGCGTACCCGTTGGGACAGTGTCGCGGATCCTGCTCGGCTGGCCAGTACGTGCCCACCGGCGCCGTCACCTCGCAGTCCCGTCGGAGGGACGTTGTGAGCTTCGGCGGACGGCCGCCAGCTGAGGGAAGGCGAAGGCGATCTTCGAGCTCATGGCGAAGCTGGGCATCAGGGTACGTACTGGAACCGCGCGGACAGCCGGTCCTGGCGCTCGGTTCGTCCGTCCGTGGAGGTGTTCCGCGCCTCGGGCCGGGCACCTGCCTCGACCTGTGCGTGGCCTTCAGCGCCGCCTGGATGCGGGTTGCATCCCGCGGGTCCTGACGGTGATCAAATCAGACGAGAACCGTCACGGCATCCTCATCCCCTGTAACAGGGACGTGGTTGGCGAGCGGACGACCCAGAACCGGTCGCGGACTAGGGTGGTGCACGAACCCTTCCTGTTCGACGCCCATGCAAGCGATGGTCACCGGACAGCACTGGCTCTGGTGATTTGTTGGCCATTGATGTGCAGCAGGTCTCCCGCAAGTCGGGACGGAACCCCGTTCGGAGACTGAGCGGCGGTGAGCAGGGGCGCGACTTCCTGACCGGCACAACGGGTTGGGACTGGGACGTGTGCGTCGACATCAGGGCGCTGCGTGGAACCATGCGGCTCCCCACTCGGTCTACGCATACCGCGGGCACGGGTGCTCGAACCAGGGACCTGGAAGCCGCCCTTGGGTGCTACGCGAAGCCGCTGCAGCTGATCAAGGCCACACGGGAATCGTGCCCTTCACCCGGTGCGACAGAGCTGACGGAATCACTGACTGGGCCCAACGCCCTGGCCGGGGAAGCGGGAGGATCTGGCTGTGGCCGTTGTGACCGGCGTCGGCAGGGCGGGCAGACCCCAGCTCACCATCGAGTTGTGCTCGAGGCTGGAGAGAAAAACGGCTGGGTGGCAGGATTTCAGTTCCGAAAACCACCGGTTTGAGGCAGGCGAGGCGGGAACCTAGTTGCAAGCATCGCGGGGTGGAATCACACCTGCTACTGGTGCTGGACTACGCCGAGGAATCCCATAAAGAGAACTCACCCGACTGCTCCGCCGCCTCCGTGAACAGGGCCACACCCACTCAGGTGGTGCTCACCGCGTTCCAGACGCATGGCTCGATGACCTACTCCAGACGATGTGCTCTGGGGCCATGGCGCAAAGAGCATTCAGGGTCGAGACTTCCCCCAGAGACTAAGGCAGCGCAGGGATGGCTGGGAGGGCGGCGAAAGGTCGCCCGCCAACTAGGGCAAACCCGAACCTCGATGATGTGGTGGTCACCCAGAACTCGCGGTGGACAACTGAATTTGTGCTTCACGGCTGGCTGATCGCATCCGAGGTTGGTGCCGCCGACCTGCCGAGTTCACGGGAGGGGCTGTATGAGGAGATCCTGCGGCGCGAGATCAAGTACTGGCAGGGCGAGGCGGCGCTGCAAGGGAATGGCCAAGGTGTCCGAGGCCACGCTGAGAACCAGCGCCGCGGCGCTGGAGCCTGATAGGGGCCACGCACGGTCTCGAGAATGGCCGATGTGCTGTCGTGCCTGCCTGAGTGGAGTGAAGTCGAGCTTCGTAAAACCTACGCGGAGTTCCTGTCGAAGATGCTCGCGGACCCGGGCGATGCGTATGTCCTGCGCCCCGACCCGGTGGCCGAGAAACTCGTTGTTGAGTCTTCGTGGACGATGGCAGAAACCCTCGATGACCCCGAACTGCTGAACAGGGTGCTGCCACCCGACCCACTGGTGATTCACGCCTGAACGAGGCCATGCCCGCGGCGGTTGCCGAGCGGGCGCTGCCACGGCGAGCAGAGCCAACAGGTCTACGACGTGATCACAAGATACCTCCCAAGGAGACGCCCCGCGCAGCAGCTCGCGCATTCCGCCCTGCGCTGCGGCATCTGTGGATAAGCGGCCTGGAAGCCGCACTCAAGCAGAGGCGGCCCCTTCGTCGCGGCGCTGGAAGACGCCCTACAAAGCCGGAATGAATATTCCGGCAGCCAGAAAATAACGACTCGATTCCGCCGGGGCACGCGTATCTGCGCGGCATCGCTGTGACAGCAATGAGCCGCGACCAGAAAGAGACATGACCCCCGCCGAGCGGGCGGTCTACGTGAACAATCTCTCCTATTCGGTTGTCTGGGGTGGGTGATCGTGGGGGTGCGTTGGAGGCTGCTCGGGAAACCGTCGAGATTTATCGTGGGCTTGTCGAAAGGAATCCTGGTGCGTTCAATCCGGACCTGGCGGTCGTTGAACAATCTCTCTGTCGGTTGTCTGAGGTGGGTGATCGTGGGGGTGCAGTCGAGGCTATTCGAGAGGCTGTTGAGATTCGGCGCAGGCTCGCCGAGGAATATGCTGCGTTCAATCGAACCTCAGCGGGGCCGTTGAACTAATCTCTCTAATCAGTTGTCTGAGGTGGGTGATCGTGGGGGTGCGCGTTGAAAAGCTGTCTCGGGAGGCTGTCCGAGATTTATCGTGGAGGCTTGTCCGAAAGGAATCTGGTGCGTTCAATCCGGACCTGGCAATGTCGTTGAACAATCTCTCTAATCGGTTGTCTGAGGTGGGTGATCGTGGGGGTGCGTTGAAAGACTGTTCAGGGGAGGCTGTCGAGGATTCGGCGTGGGCTTGTCGAGGGAGATCCTGGTGCGTTCAATCCGGACCTGGCGGGGTCGTTGAACAATCTCTCATTCCAGTTTGTCTGGGTGGGTGATCGTGGGGTGTGTTGGAAAGCTGTTCGGGGAGGCTGTTGAAGGATTTATCGTGGAAGCGTTGAGGAGATCCTAATGCGTTCAATCCGGACCTGGCAGTGTCGTTGAACAATCTCTCTATTTGGTTGTCTGGGGTGGTGATCGTGGGGTGCGTTGGAGGCTTTCGGGAGGCTGTCGAGATTTATCGTGGAGCTTGTCGAAAGAATCTGATACGTTCAATCGGGCCTGGCAGGGGTCGTTGAACAATCTCTCTGTCATGTTGTCTGAGGTGGGTGATTGTGGGGGTGCGTTGGAGGCTGTTCGGGAGGCTGTTGAGATTCGGCGTGGAGCTGCTGAAGGGAATCCTGGTGCGTTCAATCCGGACCTGGCAGGTCGTTGAACAATCTCTCTGTTGTTTGTTGTCTGAGGTGGGTGATCGTGGGGGTGCGTTGGAGGCTGTTCGGGAGGCTGTCGAGTTCGGCGTGGGCTTGTCGAGGAGAATCCGGCTGCGTTCAATCCGGGCCTGGCGGGGGTCGTTGAACAATCTCTCTATTCAGTTGTCTGAGGTGGGTGATCGATGGGGGTGCGTTGAAAGCTGTTCAGGGAGGCCGTCGAGATTTATCGTGGAAGCTTGTCCGAAAGGAATCCTGGTGCGTTCAATCGGACCTGGCAATGTCGAATTGAACAATCTCTCTAATCGGTTTGTCTGAGGTGGGTGATCGTGGGGGTGCAGTCGAGGCTATTCGAGGCTGTCGAGATTCGGCGTGGGCTTGTCAGGAGAATCCTGGTGCGTTCAATCCGGACCTGGCGGGGTCGTTGAACAATCTCTCTGGTTGTTTGTCTGAGGGTGGGTGATCGTGGTGCGTTGAGAAAGCTGTTCAAGGAGGCTGTCGAGATTCGGCGTGGAAAGCTGTCGAGAGATCCTGGTGCGTTCAATCCCGGACCTGGCAGGGGTCGTTGAACAATCTCTCTGGTTGTTTGTCTGAGGTGGGTGATCGTGGGGGTGCGTTGGAGGCTGTTCGGGAGGCTGTTGCAGTTTATCGTGGGCTTGTCGAGGAGAATCCTGGTGCAGTTCAATCCGGACCTGGCGGGGTCGTTGAACAATCTCTCTGGTTGTTTTGTCTGGTGGGTGATTGTGTGCGTTGGAGGCTGTTCAGGGAGGCTGTCGAGAGTTGTCGTGGGCTTGTCGAGAATCCTGATGCGTTCAATCCAGACCTGGCAGGTCGTTGAACAATCTCTCTGTCATGTTGTCTGAGGGTGGGTGATTGTGTGTGCGTTGGAGGCTGTTCGGGAGGCTGTTGAGATTCGGCGTGGGCTCGTGCGAGGAGAATCCTGGTGCGTTCAATCCGGACCTGGCGGGGTCGTTGATAAATCTCTCTAATCGGTTGTCTGAGGGTGGGTGATTGTGGGGTGCGTTGGAGCTGTTCGGAGGCTGTTGAGATTCGGCGTGGGCTCCGCCGAGGGAATCCAGCTGCGTTCACCCCAGTTGGCGTCGTCGTTGAACAATCTCTCTGTCATGTTGGTTGAGGTGGGGTGATCGTGAGTGCGTTGAAGCTATTCAGGAGGCTGTTGGGATTCGACGCGGGCTTGTCGAAAAAGAATCCGGCTGCGATTTGAAGCCGATCTGGTTCAGGGGCATTGACGCTCTCGCCCGCATCCTGGCCGAAATAGGGGAGACCGATGAGGCGTCCGCTGCTTCACCGACGAGACGAGGCTACTCGACCGGTCTCCAGGCCAGCTCCTGGCTTGCCAGGGGCACGCTGGCAGGACAGTGGGCGGCGTTGATGACCTGCCACGCGGCCGAACTCGCCGATGCGCAGGACGATCCGGCTGCTGGGCAGGGGTCCGAAGGGCCATCGCGGAGACCGCCAGCGAATGGCGGGTCGCGATCCCGCCGAGCGGTGGGAGGAACTGCCGGACTGGGCCGTCTGCGACCTGAGCGAACGCCTCCGAAAACTCTGCAGGCCTGGCTCCAGTGCACGAACTGGGACGACCCACGCCCGGCTACTGCGCTCCATGGCCCGCACCCACCGGAGACGATGTGGCCCTCGTCCGGGCGGCGGCGGGAAGGCATCGATGTCCCGGATATCCCTCGGCGGGACGTCGTGGGGCGATCCTCGAACAGGCTCGAACCCGTCCTGCCGAGATGCGAGGCTATTTACGAGGCCGGGGCGCTGGTCGGCGGCTGGCGGATCGTCCTGCGAGCGGAAGGACGTCAATACCTGAAGAAACGCAGACCGTAATTGTGCAGCCCGCACTGCCGTGAAGTGCTTCCAGAGGCTCAGTCTGCCTCGACGAGGAACGACGTAGTCTCTTTTGGCCCTGCTGGACACTGGCAGCCATGTCACTCAGTGGATGCTGGCCTATGACGTCGCCGAGGACCTGGAAGACGACGACGACGCAATCCGGGATTTCATCGACGCCGGTATTGTCCCCGGCGCGAACTGTGTCCTGCAGGTCCGCGGACCTCCCAAGCCACCCGCACGGCGGATTCGCGGCGGCGCTCTGCGCCTACCTCACCGGCCACCGAGGGAGGGAGACGATACCCTCGACCTGATCGGCATCCGCGAACCCAGGTGAGCCGGGAGAGCTTCCGGCGATGCGTCCACCGCCAACGCGACCCCGACTACACGGACGCACTCGCCCCTGTTGTCAGGTGGCTTCGGACCGGGTGATTCCCCATGCCGAAAAGGAGCTAACAAGTGATGAGATCATGCGCTCCAGGGCTCTGCACGGCGTGCCGGAGGGGCGCTGCCACGCGTTTTGAGAGGGAGGGGCCGAGAAGGACGCGTGATTTCCTCCGGCGGTGTCAGGATTCCGCGAGGTCTGAGGTCCTACTTTTGAGCCGCCGGGAAGAAAAGAACCAATATCCGAGTAAACACGACCTCCTCCACGGCTCCAAAACACCTCCGGTCGGTGGCGATTCTTCCATCCTCCAGTACCGCCAAGCCGACCCAAAACCGCGAGACAGCGGATTCCCACTACGAATTTTCTCCGAATGGAACCAGAAGCGTTTCGAGATCGTGCAGGAGACACGATTCTCCCGCTCGAGCTTCGAGGATCGATCGCGCTCGTGGGCTCAGCTGCCTCCCTGATCCATGTCCTGACGGCGATGCCGGTGCGGAGCAGGAATCGTCTGGGGCGGGGAGATGGCCTCGATCCGAAAAATTTTCACGTCACGACTGTGTGTTGAACACTCCGAGGTGCGGCCACAATGATGAACTCACTCGTCTGATTTCCCAATCAATTTCCGCTCCCATCGTTCATTTCAACTTTTCATTCTGTGCGCGCGCCGTGGTGCTCGCCGATGGTGGGAGATTCATGCCAACCAATCACAGAACCTTCGCAGATGCTGCTGCCGATGCCCAGGGCCCATGACTGCTTGTTCTGAATGGGTGCCGTGGTGAGACTCTCGAGGCACTGCTGTCCGGCTGGGCCGCCGCCATCATCTACTGGCCCTGAAGATTACCGCCGACGAGGCAGCGCTCACCTACGCTGAATCCCTGTACCGCGACTCCACGAGGGGCGAGAAGCCTGGGCTCAGGCACACACAGGGCCGCCAGGGCTGCAGATCCTGCACATGCCCGGAGGGACGCTCCCCATCCTGCGAGGTGCCAGTAATGGCTGGTATCTGAGAGCTGAGGCAACGACACCACCAGCGGGATCTTCTGACGGCTGATAAGGCATTTCCCATCACCTGGTTGAGCTGGCTGTCAGTGATGGTTTTCGACTCAGGTTGCTCGACTACGTCTGACCCGGCTCAACCAGCTTTGGGAAAAGAGGACGTCGCGGCCCGGCTCAGCTGGCTTCGGGGAGGGACGGTTCTCCCTCACCACCACCTCCGTCGACCGGTTGGGGGCGGCGTCGGTGAGGCGACGAACGTGGCCTTGGCCTCCTCGATGGGTGGCGGTCAGCCTTGACCTTTCCCGGAAGAAGCGGGCGCGGGCCGCGAGATCCAGCAGCACCGCGGTCGATCGACGAGCAGCGCCGCCGTCAGGAACCCCAGCGTCAGGCAGCCGACGGTGTTGAGGCGGTGAGCTCAGCGGCGGCTCAGGGCCAGCGCCGCGGCGATTCACCAGCATCCACAGCGAATGCAGCAGGGAAAGGTGACGGCGGCCCCGGCGAAAAGCAGGCGAACGCCGTGCCCTGTTTTCGCGGCGAGGATGAGTTTCACGGCCTTGGCCAGCTCCGTTTCGCGGGCGACGAAAATCCATCAGGCCGTCGCGGAGCGACTGGAACGGTGGGACAGACCCATCGTGTTCTTTCACGCGTCCGACCGAGTTTGCGGCGCAGCCGGGCATCTACGCTGCGGCTGCGGGGTGTCCGCGACCTGCATGTGCCGATCTCGATGCCACTCCGGCATGGACTACCGGTTCGGTCAGTTCGTCCGTGATTCGCAGGCCCGCCACGCCAGCAGCTGGAACGGCGGACGCAGGTTTCTCCCGGGCCTGACGGCGTGTTCGAGTCCTTGATCTCGTCGGCCAGGCGCTTGACGTCGCAGCTCCGAAGTCGTCTGACAACGGCTGATTGGCGACGAGCGTTGAAGATCGTCGAGGCTGACGGTCTGCCAGATGCGGAGAGCGCGGTGCTCCACCTCGGGAAATATTTCGAATCGTCCACGGCTGCCAGGGACGTGTGACCCGTAATCATAACGCATCGCCATCGGGTCGTAGTGACGCATCAGCGCGGTGAGGCGCCGCACCCACGGCACCGAGTCGTCGCGGATGATGCTGAGGCCGAGAAACAACCACGGGCGCAGCACACGGGCGATCTCCGACAACGCCTGCCGGGATCGAAAAGATGGAAGGACTGGTGGGCGAACACCACGTCGAACTGGCGGGATCGATCGGAATGGCCTCGGGGCGCGCCCAGAAGGGGATGATGCCCTGGAGGGCGAGCAGGCGACGCATGTGCGCCGTCGGTGTCGGCCATCGCGAAAACGGTGTGGCCCGCCTCCTCGAGGCGCTGGGCGCAACAAACGCCCCCAGGTCAACCCCGCACCCCCGGCCAGACGGCAAGCCAGGTCAGTGCTTCGGGAGGCGGGGGATCGGTGGTGGTCATCTCTTCTCGGGTTGTTCTTCGGGTACATCAAACAGGTTATCCACACCCTCGAGCGGAAACGGAGAATCAACCCATCGGTTCCCGAGTAGCGGAACACATCGAGATTTACCGGTCCATTGCTCGCGACGCGAGAAGCCCGCGCTCGCAGATTCGTGCTCGCCACCACGCTGGCCCTCGGAATCGATCTGGAGGGTCGTCACGGATCAGGAAGAGCTCCAGACGCCGCTGGCGCACCGCCACACTGCGCCTGGTGGGCGCGGACATGGCGTCGCGGGCCGCGGCCGCCCTCGAGTCGTGCCGGGGTGTGGGTGGTGGGTTTCGACTCCGGGAGTTGCTGCCGGCCTCTCGCGGAGCTGGGCGCGCCCGCGTTGCTGCTGCGGGGCGCAGCGCCTGGCGGAGGTCCTCTCCAGCGCGAAACTGCCGGGCCGGGACGCCGCGCAGACGCCTGGCGTTGACAGGGTGCACTCGGTGGGTTGAGGTCAGCTCCCCTCGCGGGTGGCGTTAGCGACACGAGCCGCAGAGACAGGACTGCGCGCTCAGTTGGCGGTGGAGCTGGCAAGCTGCGGCAACGGCCTGGATCTGCTGTTCGGGGCCCAGCAGAGGCATGACCTGGGGAGCTGCGGCACGCCATCGGTGAATCAGCGACCTCACCCACATCTGGTCCCGGCGGAACGGGTCTCGGTGCTGGCGCTGGGCAGACCCACGGCGATTCCCCGACGAGGCGGCGTTGTCGGCGGTACTCAGGTCATGGAACGCAGCCCACGGCCTGGTGGTCGTGGACGCGGGCGACGGCACGCGCCTGGCGAACTGGGACGTCGCGTCGTCCCGTTAACTGATGGTCGGCGCGGACGTGCGGTCGGTGGCGCAACGGATGGGCCCGCCGGATCGATAACCGGGGCGCTGCTGGTGGTGCGGGTCGGGAAGAGTCGCGGGCTGCCGCAAGCGGTCTCCGATGCGCTGACTGCCCGCTAGCCGGGGTGGTGCGCGACGACCCCCAAAGTGCCTCGGCTCGCGGCCCAGAGGCCAATCGGGTCATGAGCCCGCGAGCCCGCTGCGCCGAGGACTCGGCGCCGGCTGCTGCAGGAGGTGCGTCTGTGATGCTGGGAGGAGCTGCAGGCCAGGCTGGGCAGGCTCGGTCGCCCCACACGGCCGCGGACGTCGCCACCGCGATGCGCGGCATGGGGCTGAGTGATTCACCGACAGGCTCAGGCAGGCCATGGATCAGCTGCGCCGCAACTCCGTCGGGGCCGAGGCGCTGGAGGAGCTGCTGCGAGAACCGGGGGTCTCGGACGTGCTCGTCAACGGCCGGGACGCGGTGTTCGTGGATCGCGGCGCGCGGACTGGAGCCGCAGACGTGCGCTTCATCCACGACGAGGCGGTCCGCAGGCTCGCGATCCGCGCAGCCACCGCGGGCGAGACGCCTGGACGACGCCCAGCCGTTCGTCGACGGTCGGCTGCCGGGCGAGTGCGGTTGCACGCGGTGCTGGCTCCGCTGGCCAGCGGGGACGATGCATCTCGCTGCGGGTCCCGGCGTCGCGGAGCCTGACTGGAGGAGCTACACACCGCCGGGGTCCGCTCACCGACGAATCCCTGGAGCTGTGCCGGAGGGTGATCGCCCGGAAGGTGCCGTTCCTGATCTCCGGTAGCACCGGGACCGGCAAGACCACCCTGCTGGCGGCGCTGCTGGCCGAGGTGCCGGCAGCGGAACGGATCGCCTCGTGGTGGAGGACGCCCGAGCTGACCCCGACACCCGCACTGCGTGCGCATGGAGGCGACCCCCCAACAACGAGGGCGCAAAAGGCGATCACGCTCACCACCCTGGTGCGGCAGGCCTCGGGATGCGGCCCGACCGGGTGGTGCTGGGCAGTGCGCGGCGCAGACTCACCGACCTGCTCTCGACGCTCAACACCGGGCACGGGGGCGGCTGCGGCCCGTCACGCCAACTCCGTCGCCGACGTTCCGCCCGGCTGGAGCCCTCACCGCACTCGGCGGACTGGGTCGTGAGCCTGTCACGCGCAGCTCGCCGCCCTTGCGACTGGTGCTGCATCTGCGTCGCGGCCCCGACGGAAACGCTGGCTGGCGGAGGTGGGGGCGTTCAGGCGGGGCACGGATGGGCTGGTCGGGATCGTTGCCCGCCATGACCATCACCGACGGGGCCACCACCTGGGGTGAGGGCGAGACCTCGTGCGCGACTGGCTGGAGTGAGTCGCGATGCTGATCTGCGTGCTGTCGCCCTCGCTGCTGCGCTGCTCGTCGGAAAAGGAGCAGCAATTTGAGAGGCTGGAAACTATCCGGCTCGTCGCGGACAACCGGGACGTGACAGCAGCGCAGCTGCTGTGAGGAGACGTCCCGGCGTGGTGATCGTCACTCGCAGCCGGTCTGGTGGCGGTGGCCGTGGTGTTCGGAATCAAGGCAGCGGGCTGGGGTCTCGTCGCCGCCATCGCCGTCGGCACCGCCGCGTGGGTGCTGCGGCGTTCCACCGCAGAACGCATCCGACGCAACCGGGCCGACGAAACCACCAGGTGACGGTGGGCCTGGCCATGCTGCGCGTCCGGACAGATTCCGGCGGCACTCGCCCGAGGCCGCCACGGACTGCGAGCCCTGGCCCCCGTCTCAGCCGTCGCCACCCTGGGCGGGGACGTCCCCGCCGCGCTGCAGGAGGTGGCACAAACCCCAGGACGTGAGGGTCTAGCGCGGGTCGCTGGGGCGTGGCGGGTGGCGGAACGCACCGGCGCGCCCGTCGCCTCCGATGCTGCTGCAGGTCGCGGAGGGGACTGCGGGCCGAACGAGAGACTCGCGGGAGTGGTCGAGGCCGAACTGGCGATGGCGCGCGGCAGCTCCGGATCATAGCTTTCTGCCGTTCGGGGCGCTGCTGCTCGGTTCCTTCGTCGGGGCCAATCCCTCGGTTTCTGCTGGAGAACCCGCTCGGGCCGGTGCTGGCGCTCGCCGGGCGTGGGGTTGGCAGCCGCCGGGTGGTGTGGACCGAAACTGGCGGTCGGCAATAGTCACCGCGGTCCTGATCGGTTTCCTCGCCGCCGCGGCCGTCCTGGCGTGGTGGGCCCTCACCGCCCCTGAGCTGGACCCCGCAGTCCTCTCCGCTGCCCGGCTGGGTGGGGAAGGCGTGGGGGTGGGTGCGTGACATGGCGGGCGGTCGCAGGAAGACGAACCGGGCCGTGGTGCGGGAACTTCCCGAAACCCTGGAGCTGCTGGCCGTCTGCCTGGGCGCCGGAGCCCCATGACCAACGCCATCGCCACGGTCGCCGCGGTCAGCCATCACGGCCATGCGATCCCTGCAGGATCGACGCGCAGACGCAGGTCGGCAGGGACCCTCAGGACGCCTGGGGCAGCCTCGCCGATCACCCCGACTGGGGCCGCCGGCCCGTGACGCCGCCCGCTCGGCCCGCTCCGGAACCAGCCTGGTGGAATGCCTCCGCGTCCACGCCGACGAGGCGTCTCGCCGTCGCCGTCGCGAACAGGAGACCAAACGGGCCAGGTCGGTGGGGTGAAATCAGTGCAGCCGCTCGCGCTGTTTCCTGCCCGCCTTCGTGCTCGTCGAGGTGGTACCGCTGGTGGCGTCGCTGCTCGGCACCTTCGCGGGCTCGCTGAACCCGGGTCGAGGCTGGCCGGGATACGTTGAGTTGGTCGCGCCGGCCTCGCGGTATCTGTGAGCAGATCGTGTCGAACGATCATTGGCCTTGTTCGGGTTCTGTGGTGGTTGTTCGACTGCCGACATCCGATCCTCCGGGCTCTCGTTCCTGGTGAGCCGTCTCAACCAGTTTCATGGATGGTCCGACCCGATCAGTGGGCGGTGGCAAGTTGGGCGGGTGAACTGGGGTGATGACCGGGGCCGAGAAGGCGGTGGTGGTGCGCCGCCGCTGCTTCCCCGCGTGGGCCGACTGGCCCGGCTGGCTCGTGCGGAACTCGTCGACGGGTTCCGGGCCGCGAAACATCGACCGGCCCTGGCGGCACCAGGCAGGTTCGCGGGCTGGCCCGCGCTGGCAATCACGCCGCGATTTTGCACCCCACCGGTTCCGGGAAGTCGCTAGAGCCTGACTGATGCCAGTGCTCGCCGCGCTGCAGGAACCCAGGGCGGGTCGCGGCAGGGGATTCGCGCTGCGCCGCCCCGCCGCGCCTGAGCGCCACCAAGGCTCTGGCTCACGACCAAGCCCGGGCCGCCGGGGCCCTGGCCCCGGGATCAGTGCGGATCAGTGCCCTCGACGGCGACTCCGACGAGGCCGAGCGGCGATTCGCCCGCGAACACGCCAACCTGGTGCTCACCAACCCGACATCTGCACTTCTCCGTGCTGCCCGACATCGCCGCTGGTCGGCGCTGCTGGGCGGGTTGCGCTGCGTCATCATCGACGGGGCCATCGCTACCAGGGGTTTTCCGGGGCGCATGTCGCGCGGGTGCTGCGGCAGCTGCGACGCCTCGCCGCCGCCCACGGCGCCGACCCGACCACCTGCTCAGCTCCGCCACTGCGAACGCCGCCGACTGAGGGGCTTCCCTGATCGGTGAGGAACAGAGTGGACGTTGTCACCGACTCGACCGCCCGACCGCCGCCCGCACCGTCGTGCTGTGGCAACCCTCACTCAGCTCCCGCGACACCTCCCGGCGCTGGCGGGCCTGACGGGCGACGCACCCAGACCCTCTGCCTTCGTCGCATCCCGTGCCGGGGCGGAACGAGCCAGCCTGGAGGCCCGCGGAACTGGCCGCCGAACCCGGGACGGATCGCGTCCTACCGTGGCAGCTACACAGCCATGGAACGCCGCGACCTGGGACCCAGCCGCTCTGCGGGGAGATCCTCGGACTGTGCCACCACGAACGCGCTGGAACTCCGCATCGACGTCTCCGGCATCGACGCGGTGCTCTGTCGGGTTCCCCGAAACTTTCGGCTTTCGGCGGCGGAGGCCGGACGGGCGGGCCGCGCGGGCAGAGGCGCTGGTGGTGCTGCTGGCCCGCGAACCCCCTCGACGCCTACCTGCTGCAACATCGCATCTGATCCGACGCCCCCGTCGAAGCCGCGATCTCCACCCGCAGAACCACGTCCTCGGCCCGCCTGGCCGCCGCCGCTCAGAGACACCCGCTTTGACGGTCGCCGACGAACGCTGGTTCAGCCCCACCGCCCTGCCGCGCAGCTACCTCGCCGCCGGAAAAGGTGCTGCGGGATCGGGGCGGCACCTATTGATTGGACCCGTCGACCGTGCCGTCGACCCATCAACCCTGCGATCCACCACACGGCCCGCGAGATCGTCCGGCGCTCCACCGGACGGGTGATCGTGGTGGATCCGGCAGCTGCCGACGCACCGTCCATCGGGGTGCCGTCTACACCTCCACCAGGGACGCTCGTTCGTGGTGACCGAGCTGGACGTCGAGGGCGCCGTGCCATGGTGGTGGCCGCGCAACCTGGCGCACCAGGCCGAATCCCGTCAGGACATCGCGGTGCTGCGGGGGCAGCGGTCGCGACCACTCGGCCTCGACAACCACTGCACTTTCGGCGACGTGCGACTCAGCTGGCAGGTCACCGGATACCTGCGCCGCGGCGAAACCACCCTGTCTCGACTCACCCGCTCGACTGTCCCGAGCACACCTCGCCACGCAGGCGGTGTGTTGGAGCGTCAGAGCCTGGAACGGGAGCTGGGCTGGGGTCACTGCAGCTCGGAACCGCCGCGCACGCCGCCGAACACACCTCCATCAGACTGCTGCCTGCCGCACCCTGCGACCGCTGGGACATCGGCGGGGTTTCCACGGCCGTCACCCGGACACCGGATTGGCGACGGTGTTCGACCACGACAACCTGCCCGGTGGGGCGGGTTTCGCCGCCGAGCCCGGTGGCCAGGCGGTGGCTGGCGGCGACCTTGGACGGCACGCACCTGCCGCGAAACAGGCTGCCGGCACGTCGTCTCCCGAAAATGCGGCAACGCCAGCAGGTCCTCGACAAAACGGCGGCCACCGAGCTGCTGCCGGTCCTCTGAGAAACCGACCGCCGGGGTGATTCGATCGGATCCTCAGGCAACACCAGTCGTGAAACCCGAATGATGCTCACATAGTCTCCTCTCACACCGTCCCGCAGTGGCGTTCGTTCCACGTCGGTTGACGACCACGCCCACTCAGCAACGGCAGGGCAACCGTCACCTCGACCACGAACCGGGACGCTGCCCCGCACCTCGCAACCGGCGAGGCGTCCGCAATTCTCCGAGGCCACCTTCGTGGCCTCGGCCGCAGCGTCGCCACCATCCACCTCGACCGCGGCGCTGCCGGGGCCGTCCAGGTCGGCGACATCCTGAGCCCGTTCGCGCGGGGCCAGCCACCCGACGATCAGCGCGACGGTGGCAGCGACCATCACCAGCCCAGACAGACCCCGCGACCAGCACCGTCCCATTCCCGCTCGTCGCGGACCCAGGGAACAGATTTCCGGACGGTGCGTGGTGCCTGGCCCGACCCGGTTCCCAGTGGGCCCAGGCGGTGGCCTCGAGAATCGCACCGACGTGGAATGGAGACGTCAGGCGGGTGGTCACCGCACCCAGACTCGGCGGCGTTCGACCTCGATGGGTAACCGCCGCTCGACCTTCTCCCTGGTTTTCTCCGCCAACGTCGTCACCCCGTGCAGGTGCTTGGCCAATTCCGGCTTAACCAGTCGGATACCCGACTGGGACACCCCGAGCAGGACGATACCGACCAGGTGCGATACCAGCACGGTGACGGTAACCCGATGGCGAAGACTCCACCGTCGCCATACCCGCTAGCCGCGCCGGGCGCGTCGCCAGACAATGACATGTGCCCCGCCCGCGCCACCGCCGGCGGCTTTCCAGGGCAACCGGGGTGACTGGCGTCAGCCGTCGCTGTTTTCTCGCCCGCGCTGACCCCACCACCTGGGCGTGGGGCCGGATGCGTCCGCCACGCATGCCGGTTGTCCTGCTGGGCGACGTTGACGAAGATGTCGGTGACCCACTTCATGATCGTGTCGAAGACCGAGGTTGTCGTGGAAGACACGGAGCAGCAGCATCGCGCTGCGGCCGCAACGCCAAACCGATGGCGTACTCGACGGTGGTGAGCCCGCTCGGCAAACGACGAGACAGCGGCTTCTTCTTCTCGACGCGGGCGATGCTCTTGGCGGACTCGGACTTGCTTCCCTTTCACGTGTCCGCGGACGCCTTTCGTCGGTGACACTTCCACCGTAAGGAAGCAGGACCCGTGGGGATTATCTTTTCCACACCCACTGGTTGGGTGACAACGCCTCCGCAACCGGACAGACACCTCTCTCACCCGCGGGGCCTTGCAGGACCTCGCGCGATCGCTTTGCTGTCAGCCCTGCCGGGACCTGCAGCAGTTCGTCGCGGATCCGCACCGAGCGCCGCGGTTGCGGTCGCCGATCACCCGCCACCGTCAGGCCGCCGGCGGAGGCGGTCGCCGGAAGTCATCGCGGTGCCTCCCAGGGGCGTCATCGGCCCGGCGGCAGAAGGTGTGGCGGCGTTCCGCCTCGGCCGCGATCATCGCGTTGACGTGCGGGATCGTTGCAGGCGGCCGGGACTGTACCGAGACACTCGCCGACATCCTCCGCCTGGCGGTGCGCTGCTCGACGGCGATCGCGCCGCTCGCCGCGAGCCAGACCGACGGGGATCCCGAGTTCGGCGCGACGACCGCACCTTTCGCCCCCGCTTCGAGCAGCCGGGGGAATGCGCCGTGCGGCAACGGCCCCGCCGCCGACGACCAGGACGTCGCGGTCCTGCAACACGATGCTCGACGCTGAAACCGGGGGAACACCCTCGCCCGAGACCCTACGGCGTCGAGCTCCGCAGATAGCGGTCGACGACCAGCTGGGCCAGCTCGTCGCGGTCGCCGATGACCTCGACGACCCGCACCTCGACATCCGGGTTGTTCTCGCGCCAGGCGGCGACCTGATCCAGGTTCCAGGTTCGCAGTTGCCCGGGAACAGGAAATGCGGGGCGACGACGATCTGTTTTCACACCGGTGGCCTTCGCGTGGTTCAACGCCTCCGGCACGACAGTCACGACACCTGGATGAACGCGGGATGGATGCTGCGGGCCCGCCTCCTCCATGAGGACGGGCCGTACGGTAGCGCTCCGCGTTCGATTCAGCGACGGAGGGAGCCGCGACCCACCAGGATGCACGCCGTCCTGGGGCGCCACTCGCCGAGCGCCTCGACGACGCGATGCGCACCGCCGAGTCCAGCAGCGGACTGCCCAGCAGCGCCGCCGGTAGCGCGACTCCCGGCCTCGCCGCGTCCTCGTCGATGGCCTCCGGGATGTCGATCCGCACGTGCCCGCCGGACGCGAGCATCAGCGGCACGACGACGGCCTCGGCCCTCGCCTCGGCGCTCTGTCCTTCAGGGCATCGGCCACGGCCTCGAGGATGCTCGGTTCCGTCAACTCGATGAACCGATGGTCACTTTTGTGCCCGCAGTTTCGTCCGGACGGCGCCTCGAACCCGCTCGGCACGCGATCACGCCACTGGGCTCAGCCGGGTGCCGTGAGCCGCGATGACGAGCGGCACGGTGGTCAGCTTTCTCAAGCATCAGCGGTTTTTCCTTGAGCTGTGTCCATCCACTGGTAGTCGCGTGGTGTGACGATCGCCTTTTCGCGAGCCCGTCGCCACCGGTGTGGTGGTCGACGAGCCGACGATGACGACGGTGTGCAAGTCGACCCACTCGGGTTTGAACTCACCGATCGGCGCCCCACCTGATGCGCTGCTTTGGTCGGAACGCCTCGTGAACTGGCCATCACCGGCACATCGGCGGGGCGATGCGCAGGATCTCCAGCGCCCAGCAGGGTGCGCGGGGCGTTTGCGGGAGCGGGGGTTGTGCAGCACCGTCACGAAATCTCCGCGCGGCGGCCTGGGCCGGCGCTCGATCTCGCTCCACGGCGTGTGGAGGTCGGACGAGAGATCGTGACGTGGTCATGGTGACCGGGCGGCGCTGGCAACAGCGCCGGGCGGCCAGCTCCGCCGTGACGCCCAGGATGACTCGGACGTCGATCCCCTCGTGCCGATTTCCGGGGTGGGGAGGGCGTCGCGTGAGATCGCGGGATCACGCCGCACACGAACGCGACGAGGATGTCCCTCGCGTGCCTTCCGGAATCGCGAACGCCGTCCGCGCTGCTCCTCGGTGCCCATCTTCGTGGCGTAGGTCTCGGCGTGAGGGTTGACCAGGTCGCGGATTTGCCGCACATAGATGTAGCCGACCGCGGCGGGCGGTCTCGGTCGCCTGCTTCGCCATCGGGTCAACGGGTCGCGGTGGCCGGGGCCGAGACCGATACCCTCCGCAACTCACCGCGCGCCGGCGCCGGCCGATCGCGCACGTCGCATCAGGGCACTTTCGTCTTTGGCAGCGATCAGCTCGGCGCCGCGGCGGATGACCGGAGAGCCTCGGAGACGCTCGGCGTTCCCACCTCGGGCGGCGACCTCCGGTCGGCACCTCGATGTCCGCCAGCTCGCTGGCCTCATGCTGCGAACGGCACCCCCAGGTGTTTGGCGAGGCGGGCAGCCCGCCTCACGTGCCTTGGCGTCGACGCTGGTCAGCGCCGCGACCGAGTGGATCGTCAGACCCGCGGCCGCGAGGGTCGCCTCCAGGAGTGGGCGCGCAGGACCTTCTCCGAGGTGCCGCGGTTGCAGCTCCCTTACCCACCACCAGCGAGCGAGGATGCGGGACGACCCGCGGCGGCAGCTCGGCGGGCGGCAGCTGCGAGGCGTCGCGGTCGGTGACGAGAATCTCCGCGACCGGTGAGGCCGCGTCCTCGGAGACGTTGTTGCGGCGGCGGCATCGGCCACAGTCGCTCCCGCACCAACCGCGCGGGACGACCGTCGAGCATCGCGCCGGTCACGCCCGCGACGTCGCCGCTGTGGGCCCAGCCGAGGTGTCGAGCCTTGACGCCGAGGAGTCGGTGGCGGTGGGCGAGCACCGCGGTGGCTGGGGCCTCCGCCAGTTTCTCCGACCCGCGCGTTCCGCGCCGCCGACATGCCCGCCCAGCAGCGGCACGACGAAAATGCCCACCCTGGTCGATGACGACGACACCCGGGTCGGTTTCTTCGAATCCAGCAGCGGCGCGAGGATGCGGTGGTGGCGCCGATCGCCAGGTGCGAGACGATCAGGTCGCATTCGTCGAAGGCCTGTCGCAGCCCTCGATGGCGGGTCCGTCGTCAGATGCGGGGTTCCACCGAGCGGGTCGTCGATCCGGGAGGCGCGGGTGCGAGGCGGCATCGGGAGACGACCTGCCGACCGTCAGGTCGGTCATGCATTCGCCTCAGCCGTTCCACCGTGACCTCGACGGCGACGCGGCGAGAGCGCAGGTGGTGGCGAGCGCGTCTCGTCCCATTCGGCGTCGGGTGGCGCTCCAGGATGAGCACGACGTTCAGGGTCCGGACGTCCTCGACCGCGGCCAGCTGCTCGCCGGTCATGATCCGGACGCGTTCGTCGTCCTCGCCGAGACGCTCGGCCAGGACGAAGGTCCGCTCGAGGCCGGGCCAGAGGATCGGTCAGCTGCGAGAGGGGTTCGCGCGGGTCGGTCATGACCGCGACGCTTCGCGTAGCGGCGCGCCGCGGCAATGGCGGCTTCGACGGGACGACCGTGCGTGGAGACCGTGATGGCGTCGTCACAGGGGCAACCCGATGCGGGCGAACGCCTCGGCCACCGATGAGGCACGCGTGACGACCTTCGGGCGCAACCCAATCGATCGCAGTTTGCGTACGACACCGAACCACAGCGGGTCACCGGAGGCGAGGATCACGACGTCGGTGTCCTCAGGCCTTCTGCCGGATCTGCTCGACGGCGGGGGTGAGGCCCTGCCCGTGACGGTCCAGCTTTGTCCTCGGGGACGGCCATGCTCGTCGAGGTAGACGGCGCCTGCCGACCACCACATCCGCGGCGGCGACGGCGCGACGCAGCTCCTCGCTGTGCCGAGATGCCCAGTGGACCGTGATCATGCCTCGTCTCCGTTCTCCCAGGTTGTGCGGTGATGGCGCCGTGTTCCTCAGATCGGCCCGCTGGGCGCGGCCTTGAACAGTGACGGGTATCCGTGCCGGAAACCGTGGAAGCAGGTGGGAGCGTGTAGCGCGGTCGGTGGCCAGGGCCGGGCCGACGAGCACGATCGATCAGTGCTTCCAGGAAAGCTTGTGTTCGCCATCGTCGCCGCCGACAGGTCCTTCAGCTGGACCCGCCAGATGGCCTCGTCGGGCGGTCGCGCGGTAGCCGATGATGCACGGCGTCGACCTCCGGGGATAACCTGCGCCCTCGAGGAGGGCCTCCATCGCGCTTGTGGCGGGCCGCCGAGCAGATAGATCGACATTGTCGTACGTGGGCCGCGAACGAGCGGATGTTCTCCTTCTCGAGGCATCGGCGTGCGACCGCCTTCGAGGCGGGTGTGCGAGGATCATCGACTGCGCGACCCTCCGGCGGCGTCAGTTCGGCGCCGACCCAGGCCGCGGTGGCGGAGAACGCCGAGATGCCGGGGATCGTCTCGGTGGGGATGCCGATCTCTGCGCACGGCTGCGCTAGCTCCGCCGTCGCCGTAGATGTCCGGCTCGGTGTGGACGCGGGCGACGAGAGCTTCGTCGCGGCCCGCGTGTACAGCGGCACCAGGTCCTCGGGGGACTCGACGCCGAGTCGATGACCTCGGCGCTGGGCTTGATGTCGGCGATGATTCCGGGGTGCGCGAGCGAGGAGGCCCAGATGATGATGTCGGCCTCGGCGATGACGCGGGCGCCGCGCGCGCGCGATCAGGTCGTCGGCCCAGGCCTGCTCCTGACGAAGACCACCAGGCGCTTCCGGGTCGAGTCGTGATTCGCTCATATTCTCCGGTGGTGGATCGCTTCGGTGCGGCGGTTGACGACGCCGAAGTAGGGGGCACGGTCGGTCACCTCGGACAGGGCACGACGCGTCTCGGAGACAACCCGAGGTCGGTGCCGAGACGCCCTCCTCGAGGCGGGTCTTCCCAGCGCCTCCAGGACGGCGCGAAGCTCGGTCATCTCGCGGCCGCAGTACGACGACGACGGTGTCGGAGCCCTCGCGAGACGCAGGCGGGTCTCAGGTCCACGACGGTCCACGGCACGAGGGACAAGATCTCCCTGGCCTCGACAGGCGTGCGGCTGGTGGCGGCGATGGCCTGCATGGCGGTGATCGGAGATGGCCTCGATCGTGACCTCGACGCGCCGCGACACCAGGTCACACAGGTGACGAAAAACGTCGAGAACACCGGACGCGTCGCCGACGGTGGCGAAGATGCGACCCGCTTCGCACGGCCTCGAGATGCCTCGATGGCGGTCGTGGCGGAGGGGCCTCCCACGCGCTGGCCCTGCGCTGGCGAGCACCGCAGATGCTCGGCCATGGAGGAACGGGATGCGGCGGATCGCTGCGTCGTGGCGGGCAGGTGGGTGCACACGATCTCCTCGGCGCGTCCGACGCCGCCGGCGCGGAGCCTCGGCGCTCGGCACGAGAATGACATCGGCGGTCTCCAGGGTCCGCAACGCGTCACTGTCACGTGATCAGATCGCCGGGACCCACACCTGGACAGGGTGCGCTCAACGCTCATAGTCGGATCGCTTCTCCGGGCACTACGCCCGTTCGGTTTTCGGCTGGCAGAAGGGTCTGGCTCCCCGCGCGCGATGTCGTCAACAGCAGTGGCGACACTGCTACTGGACGTGCGCCGGACTTCGTCGCCGTCGGCAAGCTGAATCGTCAATTTTCGCCAGACAGCCTCAGCCCAGGCATTTCTGTCGCCGAGTCCCCCTCCCGGTTTGACGGGGATGCGCCCGGACGCGGGCTGGCTGCCGGAGGGCGGCGTGACGCTGCTCTAGTCTTGAGGTGTGAGCCATGACTACATCAGGACCGGTAGCGATCTGCACGCCCGCTCGTTCGAGATCAATCCGAGGAGTCGAATCTGGGGGCGTTTCGACGACATCGGAGCCCGTGCGAGGTGGATGATCCACGCCGCGGCCGATCCGGCCATCGCTGCCGACCTGATCGCCTTCACTCGGGGGTCGCCGCTGCCGCCGCGGCCCTCGAGGCTGGGGCGCCGATCCTGTGCGACTCGTCGCCGGTCGCAACCGGCACCATCCGAAGCCGCCCGCCCGGACACACACGGATCATCTGCCACATCAAGGGACCCCGCCTTCCCGCGATCGCGGAGGCGAAGGACTCGCACCAAGCCGCCGCCGCCGTCGACCTGTGGCAGGAGGGGCGGACTGCTCGACGGCGCGGTCGTCGCCATGGGTAACGCCGCCCGACCGCGCTGTCTCCGGGTGCTCGAGGTGATGCACGAGACCGGCGCCAGGCCCGGCGGCGATCGTCGGTATCTCGTCGGTTTCGTGGGCGCCGCGAATCCGAAGGATGCGCTGGTCGCCGACGACAGCGGCGTCGAGTACATCACGGTTCTCGGGCGCCGTCGGCGGCTCCGCGATGGCGATCGCCGCGACAGAATGCGATGGCCAGTCGAGCCGAGACCACGAATGACCGCTGACGCCGATCCCACCCTGGCAGCGGAGGGGCGGGACGCGCCAGCCCCCGCGGTCGGAAGAGCGCAACTGGAGTCGCCGAAGCTGGCCGGCTGGACGACGCCTGCGCCTGCGCGGCCGCCACCAGCGCTTTCATCGCTCTTCACAGCGGCGAGTTTCCCGACCCGGTCGGGATCGTTCCTGCCCGGCGGCCGCGAGGCCGCGCCCGCCCTGACCCAGTCGCGGCTGCAGCCCGCAAGCGATGGCGGCGATCACGAAGGACGCGGCGACGACCCCGACGTCACCCACGGCGCGATCGTGCGGGTGGTCGTCGACCCGGCGAACCCGGTGGTGGTGTGAGGTTTCGGGCGGTGAAGGCATCGTACCGTCACCCTGCCGGGACTGCTGCCGCCGGTGGGGGAGCCGGCTATCAACCCGAAACCCCGCGAATACATCATCACCAACATCACCGCCGCAGCCGAGCGCCTCGGGTGCGCCCGACGTGCGCGTTACCGTTTGATCGACGACGGCGCGCGCATCGCCGAGAAGATTCCGGAATTCGCGCATCGGTGTGCTCGGAGGTTTGAGCGTCCTGGGCACCACCGGTGTCGTCGCCCTACTCGTGTTCGGCGTGGATCGCGTCGATCCACCGCAGCATCGACGTCGCCATCGCAACCGGTGCGACGCACGCGCCGCCTCGCACCGGATCGACGTCGGAACGGGTCGCCGAGGAGCTGTATCCCGGGCATCGAACTGCTCGACATGGGCGACTTCGCGGCGCCGTCCTGAAATACCTGCGCAAGCATCCACCTGCCCACGCCGCGATCGTCGCGTTGCGAAGCCTCCAAACTGGCTGCGGGCTACCTCGACCTGCACTCATCGAACCCGCATCCAGCCCGGCCACCTGCGTCACCTGGCGGAGGGAGCCGGCGCGTCACCGAACTGGCCGATGCGATCGGGGAGGTCGCCACCGTCGCCCACGCCGTCACCCTCGCGCAGCGAGGCCGGCACTGACCTGCCGCAGCTGATCGCGCGAGTCGGCGCACCGAGGCACTGGCGGTCCTCGGCGAGGCGCCGGGTGGAAGTGGAGATCGTCGTGATCAACCGCGCCGGCAGGATCCTCGCGCGGTGCACTGACCCTCACGGCCTCGAGCTGAACCGGGCGGATGACGTTTCCGGAGGCTCCCCACCCCACGCCGGCAATGGACGACTGGAAAACCCTGCGACCCGAGTGCACGATGATGAGGTTAGGCAAAACTTCCTGAAGGGATCGGTCGTGGGCAAAGGATTCAGCAGTGCTCAAGGGACCTCAGGGCGAGGGAGCACGTGCTGACGGTGACCGACCGCGAATACCGCGCGGACCACTTCGTGCGCGTGTTCCCTCCACTCCAGGCACTCTGCTCACTCCCTGAGGAGGCGCCCGGGAACTGGGTGCGTGCCACGTTTCCGGATCCGATGGTGCAGAAACAGTTCCAAACGTTACACGCTGGCTGAGGCGGATCCGACCGAGTTTGCAATTGATTTTGTCATTCGCTCATCCGATGGGCCGCTGCTACCTGGGCCACGACGTACGAGCCGGGCGATCGAGATCGTGGCGATGCGACTTTGAGAGGAACCCTTTCGAGCTGCTCGATCCAGCGCCCAGAGGGTATCTCTTCCTGCGACCTGGCAGTCCCATCCGGCGATCCACGCTCTTGGCGTCCTCGATCCGCACACCGGCATCCTGTCGTGGTGTATCTCGAACAGCACGACGAGCGTGACGTCGAGACTGCCGCTGCGGAGGGCGCTGAACATCGAGGCCCGCTGTGGATGAGCTGCCCGACGGTCAGGGTCTGGCACAGGCCATTTCCGGGCCGACTGGACCGGCTGGGTACGCCTGGGTCACCGCCGAGGAGTCCTCGCGACTCGGCGTGCCCGCACCCCGGCTGGAGCGTGAGTTCGCTACGAACCGCCACGCTCCATGCCCGAGCTCACTGGGCGAAGGGGCGCGCCATGTAAATCGCGCATCCTGGGCAGGCCGCTCGGCAACAGGAAACGCAACCCGTGGGGACGGCAACTGTATCTCCCACCCTGGAGCGGGTCCTGGCAGCCCGCGCGGCGTTGGTCGTCGTGGTCTGGCGCGACGCTGCTCGCCGTGGTGCAGGTCGTGCCTTTTCATTCTGTTCGCCGAGGTGGGCCCGGCTCTCTCTGCGTGGCGCCGGAGTGGCGGAGTTCGTCGCGGTGGGGGTTCGCGGCCCTGCTGGTCATGGCTTCCTGAGTGCTGCGCTGGCACCGCGGTGTTGCTGTTCGGTACATGCAACTCTCATCGATGCGCTCGGTTCGCCGCTTTTCGCGTTGCGGCGGCGTCTCGATGGACAGTTGAGCACTACCTGCGCTTGGTTATTCGCAACCGCAAGGCGGTAAGCGGATGTGAAAACCCTGGTCGGTGACGGCAGTGCGCGCTGCGCTACCTGGTCACCCATTCGGTACTCGATCTCGTGGCGCTGCGATCGTCACGCCGGTAGCGACCTACTGGGATACCTGCTCGTGGTGCGGTGGCGGCTCGCCCGGTACTGCTACGTTGGTGGTTTTCCTGGTTGGCGATGATCCGGATCTCACGGCGACGCCGCAAGAACGCTCGTGCAGCGCACCTCGGCGTGTGGCAGCGAGGCGCAGACCTTCCTCAGCACGACCGACCGGGCGGGTGTTCGGTCCGAGCCGTTGTCGACCCGCCGGAGACGCTGTGCCGGATGGGTGATGTCGTGGAGCGTTGGCAAAGCGAAACCTCGCTGGCGAGAAAGCAGCAGTACGCGATCAACCGCCCGACCTGCGGTGCTGGGCCCGCTGGCGCTGGCCGGGTGGGCGTTCATCTCGGCGGGTTGGATGCGTCCCGAGAGCTGATCGTCTTCCCGATCGTGGGTACCTCGTGCGGGGCCCAGCTGATCGGGATCGCTTCTGGGCATCGGCATCCCGACACAGTCCTTCGCGGTCGCGACTCCCTGCGCTGCTCGGGCACACCAGGTCTGGCTTTCCTTGAGAACCGATCCGCTCTCGCACGTTCGGTTCTCGCGTCGACTCGGCTACGGGGCAGGCCGACGGTGCCGCCAGCCCTGAAGACCTGGAACTCCGGCGGGCGGGTCACCGCGCTGGTCGGTCCCTCCGGAGCGGGTAAGTCGATCGGTGGCAGCGCTGCTGGCGCGGGATGTGGGACCCTGCAAAAGCGGAGACCATCGGCATCGACGGCGTCGACGTCCGCGGCCCTCCTCCGATGAGCTGTACGCAGCGTCGCGATCCCGCCGCAGGATCGTGCAGCTGCTGCGGGCCAACGCACGCGCGACAACATCGCCCTGGAGCCGAGATCTGAGAGGCCACCGATGAGCAGGTGCGGGCGACGGCGAGAGGCGGCCCAGAACCGCGGGCGCACCGCGCGGCTGCCGCAGGGCTACGACACCATCGGTCAAATGACAACACCCGGCTCTCCGGCGGGGAACGTCAACGCATCGGGATCGCCCGGACACCGCTGGCCGACACCCCATCGTGGTCCTGGACGAGGCCACCGCCGCCGCCGACCCGGACCTCGAATGGGCGATTCCGCCAAGGACCGGATCACCTCCTCAAAGGGACGCACTCGTGCTCATGATCGCCCATCGCCCTACACCGTCACCGGGACGCTGACCGAGATCATCGTGCTGCGAGACGGCACCATCGCCGAATCCGGAACCCATCAGGAACCACTCGACCGACGGAATCTACGCCGAGTTAGGGCGCGCCGGCTCCGAACATGAAGTGCCGGTAACGCGACACCTGCACGCCATCACGAACAGGCTCGACTTCTGGTCCTATCTGGTTCTAGCCGTCGCCTCCGCGACGCTCCAGGCGACGCTGTCGTGCTGTTTCCCTGGGCAGGTCCCTGTTCGGCGAATCGGCCAACGGCGCCCCGTGGGTGGCGGCGCTGCTGGGACTGATTGTCGCAGCCTGGGGCATGGACGTGCTCGCCGCCCGACGCGGGCTGCGTCTCGATCAGCGTGATGCGCACCATCAGCAGCGCACCCCGAAGCGGTCTCTGGTGGCCCGTGACACGACCCCACAGCGAACGGCGCCGCGTGCGCGCGCGTGATGGCCGATGGGGCCCACCGAGGCCACGTCCGGGCGATCCTGCTGATAACCCCGGTGATAACCGCCACGGCTTTCACGCTGGCGCTGGGCCGCTCCTGTCTCGTCGCACCTCCGTCGGGGTGGTCACACTGGCCGGCGGGACCCCTGGCGCTGTGTCACGGCACTGTGGGCTGTAGCACCGCCCTGGAGGCGCGAGCCCAGCGCCTGGCCATCGGCGGAACCGAGCAGGAACTCAACGACCGGCTCTTCGAGTTCGCCTGGGCCCAGCGTCACTGCGCACGGCACGCGACCCGTCCCTGGGGAACCGGTTGCGACCGAAGCCATCAGGAAAAACCCGGGGTCGGGTGCTGGAAACTCCTGCTGATGGCAGATCCCCGGTGAATTCCTGTTCAGCCTCGTGCGCCAGCAGGTGGTGCTGTTCGGTTTCGGCTGCACGGCATGGCTGGCCCTCGATTCCGGCGTGATCGACGCGATCACCGCCGCCACCCGATCATCGTGCTGCTGCGGGTCCTAGGAACAGGTCACCACGGTGGCGGGCACCGTCGCCGGAGTTGTCCGCGATCAACCGCAACCTTCCAGGAGGTCCGCCACATCGTCGAGATTCTCCACCCGATCAACCCCTCGCCTCCCATGCCCGAGGCGCTGCGCACCTGCGCCGGAACCTGAGCGACCTAACCCTGACGGCACCGTCGGACTTGCGGACGTGAGCCGACAGCCTGGCGCGCCGAGCCGTGACCGTGGTGATCGGCGGCTCCGTGCAGGCAAAAACCACCCTCGATAAAAACTGGCTGGATTGCACACCCCCGGCAGGCACCATCAACACTGGGTGAGCGGTGACACCCGCCGAGGCCATTAACAAGTCAGCTGCGCAACGCAGCTACGCGTGTTCCAGGACACGGTCTCACGACGCGGCTGCGGGACAACCTGCTGGCCGTCAATCCGAACCTCACCCGGACGGATCTCGGACCGCATCGCGCGAAAGCCGCCACGGCTGACCCCATCCTGGAAACGAGCGCAATCGGCGGGCTGGGACACCCGGTGGGCGAACTGGGCGGCCAACTCTCCGGCGGGGAACGCCAGCATGCGGGCATCGCCCGCGCCCTGGCGAGACTCCCTGCTCCTGATCGACGGGGCCACCTCGGCCCCTCGATGTCCTGCAACGAACACGCCATCGTGGACAGCATCAAACAAATCCGCCACAACCTATACACCACCGTGGTGGTGACCCGCGGCCCGCGATGCTGGAACTCGCCGACGATGCGCTCGGGCATGATGCGCGAAGGACGCATCATCGAGCAAAGAGCACGCCGGCATACGATCTGGGTTGCTGCATCTCGGGGAATACGCACGATTCACTCCAGGAGCCATGAGCGGCGCGCAGTGCGGGAGTCTCCGACAACACGGTGATACGGCACTCAACACGGGAAAGCGCCTCGCCTTCGCGCCCGAAACTCGGTTGAGTGCAGCGCAACCGGAGACGGTCTCATTTCTGTGGACCGTGAAGGTCTGTTTTCGAACTCGTCGGTTTCAGGGACCTGAACCGAACCTCCCTTCTGGTAGATCTGGTGTTTTGTCGCAGTTGATGACGCGGTGCTGCGAGTCGCGGTGGAATCTCGACCGGAGAATGTCCTGAGGCGTCCGTGAGATGGCCACTCCCTCGTGTCCCCTTGATCGCGATGAGGCAGCCCTCGATCGGCTCGCCGTTCTCGTCGAGGACCGTGCCCTTCAGTTCGGCGCCGGTTATTTCGCTGGGCTGGGGATCGTTGTTGCTGATGTGGCTGGGCTGCGCGGGCCGCTGGAGGGGTCGCGGGGATGGTGGTGGTAAGCCGAGCAGGGCAGAGCGCCGGCAGCAGCCCCGTGATGATGTGCCTGGTGTTCAGGTTCTCGCCTCGTTCCGGTTCTCGGGTCGTTGGGAGATGTTCCTGGTGGTCCCGGGGCGCTGGCGTCGTGCCAGCGGGCGCCGTGTTCTCGACGCTAGCGCCGATGAGGACTCAAACGGCGCCCGGGGCGAGCCGGTGAGGATGGGACTGCAGGGCTCGGGGCAGGACGTGGTCGCAGAATGCCACGAACGCCCGCGCGCGGTTCTATGGTGTCGGCATGGACATTTCGGCTGCGTGACCGGCTGATCGAGATCGACTCACCACCGACTCCGTGCTGGAACGCATCGGGGATGCCGGGCAGGCCGGGCTGCACCGCAACGCACCCTGCCCGCCGACGTCGCCCTGGCCGGGGCGGACGACCCCTCGCGACGCTGATCCGGATGTTCCTGCTGAGGCAGCAGTGCCCTCCGTCGCGGAACGTGCCTTGGCGGGTGTTTCCTGACGTGGTGGCGCAGGGGATCATCTGCCGTGGATGAGTCGCGGCGGGCCGTGGTCGAGCTGCGGCTCTACGCCTCACCCGACGACGGCGCCTCCGGGTGGCTGGTCAGCGACCTCACTCCCCGGGCTCGACGGGATCGTGGAACCGACCCGGCTCGACTACGTGTTGGGGGCCTCACCCGCGTCCTCGACTCGGCGGAGATCACCATGCGAGGTCACGTCGGGCGGGCCCTCGATCTCGGCACGCACGGGGTGCGGGTGCAGAGTCTACCACCGTCCCGCCACGCCGATCGGGTGGTCGCCACCGACCTCAATCCGCGCGCCCTGCGGCTCGCGCGCCTCGGTGCGGCGCTGAGCGGCATGGATGTCGACTTCCGGGAGGGTCGCCGTACGAGCCGGTCGCGGGGGAGCGGTTCGACCTGATCGTCTCCAACCCGCCCTACGTGATGAGCCCACCTGGCGGTCAGCGCCTCACCTATCGCGAATCCACCTTCACCGCCGACGGCCTGGTGGAGCCGTCGTCCGTGACGCCCCGCACCCACCTGACGCCGGGAGGTAGCCTCAGCTGCTGACGAACTGGGCCGTCACCCGGGACCCGTGGGGAGAGCGGCTCGCCTCGTGGGTCGAGGGTTCCGGCTGCGACCTGTCTCGCCATCGAACGCGAACGCTCGACCGGTTTCGCCTACATCGAGATGTGGCTGACCGACGCGGGTCTGACGGGCCGTCCCTGAATGGGGAACCCACCTACCGCGGATGGCTGGTCTACTTCGACCACCCTCGGCATCGACGAGGTCGGCATGGGCTGGATCCTGCTCACCAACGCGGGCCGCGAGATTCCCGAGATCCGGTGCGAGTCGTGGCCGCACGCCGTCGCCCAGCCGGTCGGGGAGGTATTCGCCGCACACGCCGGGGCCGTCGATGCCTCCCGCCCGATACCGCCGACCTGCTGTCGCTGACCCGCGCCTGACCGGGAGTGGTCGCGGAGACCACCGGCCAGCTCTGCCGCCGACCCCGAACACCTGGTGCTGCGGCAACGCACCGGTCTGCTGCGCGGATGCGCCCGAGCACCGTCACGGGTGCGGTGCTGGGAGCCTCGACGGCGACCTCACCGTCGGGCAGACCATCGCCGCCGTCAGCCCGGTTGTTGGAGGTCCCGGTGGAGGAGGCCGCAGCCGAGGCATCCTGCAGTCCGGCAGGCCTCTGGCGGAGCAGTACTCACCGCCCATTAACCGGCACCCGGTCAGTCCGGAGCTGCCGGACCGATACCCCGGTGAGCTGGGGACCGATTGCCGAACCTCTCAGGAGTTCGTCGATTTTTCCCATCCCGTGGTCTGTGACACTATGGCCGGTTCCAGCTGAGCAGGAAGCACACCATGGATATGAATGGACGACCTCGCCGGGTCGAGCGGGGCGAAGGGAGGCGCGGGGGCGGCATGCAGGTCATTGTGATGGGGGCGGGACCGTACTGATTTCCCGGATCGTGTGGGGGAAGAATCGTGAACGCTCTGGAACGTGTTCAGGACTGGTACATGGCACAGTGCGACGGGACCTGGGAAAGCGACCGCGGGATCACGGTGGAAACTCTCGACAATCCGGGCTGGAAGGTCGAGGTGGATCTGACGGAACCGACCTGGAGCACGCCCTGTTCGAGGACTTCGTCGTGGAGCGCCTCGATGACGACTGGATCTACGCGCCCGAGCCGTGCACACCGGCGAAACGGTTGTGCGGCGTCGATTCGAGGCATTCTGCGGCCCCAAAAGCCTCACCGAGGCCCTGGACATCTTCCTCGATTGGGCAGAGCTTCCAGAGGTGTGATGGGCAGAACGTTTCGCCAGCACGAAGTTCGTCGGCTGGTGTGGTCCTGATGAGGCTGCGCCGTCACGTGGCAGCTGGTGGCGGTGGGTGCCTATGGTGCCGGAAACTCCGTCGCGTGGTGGGATGTCGAGCGAGGAACCCGGCGGGCCGGGAAGCCGTGGACGGATGGGGATCCCAGGTGTTGTTCATCCCTGCAGGCGCTGCTGCCGCTGGTCTTCTGGCGCTTCGGGTTGGCGGTCACGCTGGTATTGGTGCGACGTTTTCAGCGTCTCCCGTTCCGGTGGGCGACGGTGGGGTCGCTGCGGTGCTGGCGCTGCTGGCGGGGTTTGCGACCAGCGATGCAGATGGTGTTGGGGCTCGTGAACGTCACGGAAGACGGCTGGTTCGGCAATCCGCGAATTCGGCCTGGACCAGGTGACGGCCCTGCCGCTGAGCTGCCTGCTGACCGGCGGACTGGCTGGCTCGTCACCTCCCGCGAAGGCCCAGGAGAGGGCTCACCGACCAGCAGATCTGGGCGGTGGTACTGGCGCCGGCGGGCTGGTGGTCGGCCATGCTCTGCGCGGGTGCCCTTCTCGGCGGCATGACCCCTGGCGCAGGTGATTCCCATGCTTGGGCTCTACTGCGTCGGCATGTGGCTCTTCCTGCATCTCATTCGCGGCTCTGCCGCTGCGCACCGGAAACCGATGCTGATCAACTGTTTGATGCCGGCCCTGGCGGTGGTGCAGCCCGCCCTCGCCCTGTTGCTGGGGATGTGCCGGCCTCGGCTGGTTTGCCCAGCTGCCCTCTCGGGTTTTCGGTGATGTGCCCACCTGCTGTCCGGGGTCTGGTGTCGAGCTGAACCTGACACTATGGGCTGCTTCCCATTGCGCAGAGTTGCTGGTGGTAGCTCCGATCTACCCGTACCGGCTGGGAGAAGACCGCGATCCCTCGTCAGGAGGTGATCAGGCCGATCAGCAGCGAGATCAATGCCGAGGGGCTGGGATCACCCTGCCTGGAGTGCGGCCGGATGCCGGTCAGGGCTGGCCAGCAGAAGGACGAGGCTGGCCTGCCACCATCGAATCCGGCTCCCGTGAGACGCAACGTCTCACCCACCACCGTGCCGCCCTGCGGTGTGGACAATGACGCTGGGCGCCCGTCACGACGGCCAGGAAAAGGTTGTAGAAACCTCTGGTTGAAGGCGAGTTTCTGCTGCGCCTCGGCCCGCTCGACGGTCCTGGTGCCGAAGATTTTCGGGCGCATTCTCCGTCCATGCGATCGACCTCGAGATGAGAAGATGAACACGTGACGAGCGCTGCGATTCCGGCGGCACGAGACCGACGACAACCGATTGACGGTTCTCTCTCCCACGAATCGACCAGATTCACTGTACGGCTGGCTGGGCCGCTTGAGGACGGCATCGTTGGCTGATCTTCCTTTAAGCGTCACCACAGCACTCTTCGCGTCGAGACCTCGCGATCGCCCGATGCTGCCTCGACGCTGGAGTGCCCGTCATCCGGGAGGCCCCGCGCCGCCCTGGCCCGGTCGGGAAGCCTTCGAGTTTCATCGCGGCTTGCTGCGTCCCGGGCTTCTTGCCGCCTGCCTGCCCGGCTGGAGGTGGCCGAGGCGCACTGGCACCGCTGAACCACGCTCGGCGTCGCTGAAAACCGGGTTAGAGCTGCCGCACAACTGAACCCGCGGATGCAGGCTTGACGCCGCTTCCGGCTGGGGGATCGGTGAGGCGAAAGTGGAACTGCAGTGCGTAAGTTCTACACCCAGAGTTACACCTGCGGTGTGACTTGGGACGATGCGACTCTGGAAGCGGTGCCCGGGAACTGCGGATGCCAAGCGGTGAGGCAGCAAGCAGCGTTGACATGTTTGAAATGGGATGAGCATCGAGCGCAGGCGGGCCAGTTCCTCCAAGGAAAGCTTGTGCGTCCATCCTCATGCGCGCGCCTGACTGGGGATTTTGCTGGCAGTCGTGCTGCCTGTGAATAAGCCTCCAGGTTGAGACGATGCGCGAGTCACGCGCTCAGTCTGAAGGTACCAGCATTTCCAGCGGCGACTGCGATGAAGAGCTGGAAAGATAGGGTCTCAGCTTGTTGAGGAGGGCAAACGTCTGTGAGGACGCTGACGAGTTCGAATTCTCCCTTGCCTCAGAATGTCCAGAGAGGAGAGTGCCGAGGCGCAGGTCGGCCACTCTGATGCTGCAGCGCTCGGCTCGCAGATACGGGTACGCGGTCATGACTGCAACGCGTTCAATGAAATCTTTCTGCACATCAGAATCAATCTCGTCTTTTGGGCTCGCGTTGATAAACCACAGCCACGCACACCGAACCGTCATGTGCCTCGTTCGTGAGTTGCATTCGAACCAGATCTCGATGATGTCGCTCAAGAGATCGGGTTGATGTCGAGACCGGATCCCTTCAGGCGTTGCGTTCGACAGGCTTTGCAAGCCGTGGCCCGAAGGATCCAGCAGCAGCTGGGCGTATCGCTCGATCAGGCGCACTTCGAGTTCGACTTGTTCGAGGAGTTCGTGGATGTCCACACTGCTTCTCCGGAAGTCGAGGCGACGCCGCTGAGGACCTGAAGAGCGCGATGGAGGAAACATGCTCAGTGGTTGTTCTGAGACGGGTTGAAACCAACTGGTGGACATGCGTACTGGAATCCAGGCCGCCATCCTGTCGCTGTCGCTGTCGGTCGTCGACGACGTGCGTGATGAGCGCCCCGATGGCGTGTGCGTAGCGGCGGCCGATGCTGGCGAGCGTCGGGTTGCTGTCGTACGCCCGAACCTGGCGACTGTGGGCTGGGTCACCCCCATCCGGTCCGCGACGTCCGCTGGGTCAGCCTCTGATCGCCCCGGAGCTGAATGAGCCTGCGCAGCAGCGCGGGTCGTTCTCCACGAGCTGGGTCGCGCGCCGCATGGAGGGAGAATCGGGATCGATGTTACAGCTCTTCGAGCGTGTTCATAGATTATAGTCTATAACAAGCTGTCAAGCTGGTCATCCGCCTCCAGGAACGGCGGGGTCCAGTTCAGCCCCCAGTCATTGCCTTGTCCGGTCGTGAGTCGACACCGTAGCCCTCTATGAAGGAGTTCTGCGCGCGCAATGGCCTCTGACGTGGAAGCGACGTGTTCCTGACGTGAAGAGCACCACCGTTTGGTCCGTGCGTTGCCGTGGCTCGTGAAAGTAGGCACGAACCTGATGTCCTGGTCTCCCCAGCAGCCGGAACTCCCAGAGGCGCGGGTCGCGGTTGACGTACTTCCAGCCCGCTGTCGGGAGCCGTCCATGCCTGCGTAGTTGACCTGGTTTTGAACTCGGCCAACCGCATCGAGCTCATGCTAGAATGGGAGAGCCGTCACGAGTCGCCGTGAGAACATCACGTAGCTCTCCCGTGAGGGTTGGGTCCTCGACCTTCGTAGAGGTGCCAGCGCCGGGCTCCACCACTGGCAGCATCGGGTAGACCGATACGCGATGACATGGCGAAGCATCATATTACTGGTGACCGACATTCTGGGGCTGAATCGAGCACAGCAGCGGCCGCCCGAAACGGGGACGGGCCGCTTGGTCACGGGGTCACTTTGTCGCCGTGGAGGCGCTTGCAGGACCTCGAGGAGGTCGATCGCGGCCTCCGGGATGTTGGTGCCCGGCGGGCTAGATCGCGTCCGCGCCGTTCTCGCGCAGCTCCTGGAAGTCCTGGCTCGGGATCACGCCGCCGACCACGACCATGATGTCCTGCCGCCCCAGCTTGTCCAGCTCCTGCGCAGCTCGGGCACCAGGGTGAGGTGACCGGCCGCCAGGGAGGAGGCGCCCACGACGCTGCACGTCGGACCTCGACGGCCTCGCCGAGCGGCTCCTCGGGGGTCTGGAACAGGGGGCCGACGTCGACGTCCATGCCGAGATCGGCGTAGGCCGTGGCGATGACCTTCTGCCGCGGTCGTGACCGTCCTGGCCCATCTTCGCGATCAGGATACGGGGACGACGTCCCTCCTCCTGCTCGAACTCCTCGACGAGCTTGCGGGCCTTCGCAACCGCTTCGGACGAACCGGATTCCTTGTTGTACACACCAGAAATGGTACGGATCTGCGCGGTGTAGCGCCCGCAGACCTTCTCCAGTGCGTCGGAGAGTCTCGCCGACGGAGGCCTTCGCGCGGGCCGCGTCGATCGCGTACCTTCAGCAGGTTGCGGTCCGGATCCGTCGGATCCGTTCCCCGCCGCCCAGGTGACGCGCTCCAGCATCTGCTGGGTGACCGCCTCGTCGCGTTCGGCGCGCAGCCGCTCCAGCTTCGCGATCTGCTGCTCACGAACCGCGCGGTTGTCGACCTTCAGCACCTCCAGCTCGTCCTCGTGGTCGAGGGTGAACTTGTTGACGCCGATCACGGGCTGGCGGCCCGAGTCGATGCGGGCCTGGGTGCGGGCCGCGGTCTCCTCGATGCGCATCTTCGGGATGCCCTGCTCGATGGCCTTGGCCATGCCGCCCGGCCTCGCTCGACCTCCTGGATGCGCTCCCAGCCCCTGCGTGCCAGCTGATCGGTGAGCTTTCTCCACGTACGCCGAGCGGCCCACGGGTCCACCGTCTGGCAGGTCTTCGACCCCGCTGGATGAACAGCTGCGTTGCGGGCGATGCGGGCGGAGTAGTCCGTCGGCAACGCGATGGCCTCTGTCGAGAGCGCTGGTGTGCAGCGACCGCGTGTGGCCCTGGGTCGCGGCCATGGCCTCGATGCAGGTGCGCACCACGTTGTTGTAGACGTCCTGCGCCGTCAGCGACCAGCCGGAGGTCTGCGAGTGCGTGCGCAGGCTCATCGACTTCGGGTTCTTCGGGTGGAAGCCGCACCAGGCGTGCCCACAGCACGTGGCGCGGCGGCGCATCTTCGCGACCTCCATGAAGAAGTTCATGCCGATCGCCCAGAAGAACGACAGCCGCGAGCGAAGGCGTCGACCGTCAGGCCTACGACTCGCCGGCGCGGATGTACTCCACGCCGTCGGCCAGGGTGTAGGCCATCTCGATGTCGGCGGTCGCACCGGCCTCCTGCATGTGATAGCCGGAGATGGAGATGGAGTTGAACCGCGGCATGTTCGCGCTGGTGAAGGCGAAGATGTCGGCGATGATCTTCATCGACGGCTGCGGTGGGTAGATGTAGGTGTTGCGGACCATGAACCCTTCAGAATGTCGTTCTGAATGGTTCCGCCAGCTGTTCGGGCTTGACGCCTGCTCCTCGGCGGCGACGACATAGAGCGCCAACACCGGAAGCACCGCGCCGTTCGCGGTCATCGACACCGACATCTGGTCCAGCGGGATGCCGTCGAACAGCTGCCGCACGTCCAGGATGGAGTCGACGGCCACGCCGGCCATGCCGACGTCACCGGCCACGCGCGGGTGGTCGGAGTCGTAGCCGCGGTGGGTGGCCAGGTCGAAGGCGATCGACAGGCTCTTCTGACCGGCAGCGAGGTTGCGGCGGTGAAAGGCGTTCGACTCTCGGCGGTGGAGAAAACTCCGCGTACTGGCGGATCGTCCACGGCTGGTTCACGTACATCGTCGCGTAGGGGCCACGCAGGTAGGGGCGATGCCGGGGGCGGGTGGCGAGGAAGTCCAGGCCCTCCAGGTCGCCGCTGCCGAACAGCGGCGGCACCAGGATGTGCTCCGGGGTCTGCCAGCCGGCGGAGTGACCGACCTGGTGGAAGTGGTCGTCGAACTGCGTCTTGGCGTCGGTGGGGATGCCGTCGCCGTGCAGGTCGACCGAGCCGAAACGGGGAATCGTGGTCATTGCTCAGGCCTCCAGCTTGTCCAGGGTGGAGGTCAGCAGCTCCACCACGTTCATTCCGTCGAAGACGTTGCCGTCAATCACTGCGTTCACCTCGGCCTCGTCGCCGCCGAGTTCCTTCAGCTGCCCGGCGACCCGCACCTCCTGGGCGCCCGCCTCCGTCAGGGCCTTCGCGACGGCCAGGCCGTGGGCGGCGTAGACCTTCGCGCTGGAGCACAGGATCGCGATGGTGGTGTCCGCCTCTTTCATGGCCTTGACGAACACCTCCGGATCGGTGCCTCCGCGATCACGGTGTGATCCCACCCACGTGGTACAGGTTCGAGGTGAAGCCCTCGCGGCCACCGAAGTCGCGTCGGGTGCCGAGGCAGGCCAGCAGCACGGTCGTCTCTTAGCGGCCTTGGAACGGTCCCGCAGGTCCTCGAAGACCTGGCTGTCGCGCACGAACGGGATGCCGCCGAGCTCGGGGGCCTGGGCGCGGGGTGCGTTCGAGGGCTTTCTCGAGGTGGTTCGGGAACATCGAGACGCCCGTCAGCGGCAGCTTGCGGCGGCGAGCAGCTTTGGCGCGGGCCTCGTTGATCTCCCTTGAGCTGGGCGGCGACGGTGCTATCGACGATGGCTGCCGCCATGCCCTTCTCATCGAGCTGACCGAACAGCTCCCAGGCCTTCTCGCAGAGCTGCTTGGTCATGGACTCGACGAACCAGGCGCCACTGGCTGGGTCGTTGACGCGACCGATGTTCGACTCCTCGGCCAGCACCACCTGGGTGTTGCGGGCGATGCGTCGGGTCAGGACGTCGGAAGACCGATCGCGGTGTCCAGCGGCAGCACCGTGATGGTCTCCGCCTGGCTGATGGCCGCCGCGAAGGCCGAGATGGTGCCGCGCAGCACGTTGACGTAGGCGTCGTCGCGGGTGATCTCCCGCAGCGAGGTGACGGCGTGCTGCACCGCTCGCTGCGCTTTTCCGGGGCCACCTGAGCACCCCGCCGACCCGGTTCCACAGGTGCGCAGCGCGCGCAGCCGGGAGATGGTGACGAACTGGTTGGTGCTCGCCGAAACCCCGAACAGGATGCTGTCGAAGGCTTTCTGTCGGCGCTCAGACCGAGATCAGTGAGGGCGCGCACGTACTCGACGCCCGTGGCCAGCGCGTAGGCCAACCGTGGCGACGTCGCCGGCGCCCCATGCGAGTCGTAGTGGAGGCGATCCACGACGATGGGACGCACACCCGGGAAGGGCTTTGCCAGTCTCCACGGCCTTCGCGATCACCGACAGGTCGGGGGTGGTGCCGTTCAGAGCGGCGAAACCGATCGGGTCAACGCCGAGGCTGCCACGGATGTTCTCCTTGCCGGACGGCGGCGCGGCCAGGCCCTGGCGGCAGCCAGCTCGTCGGTGTTGGAGGAAACGTGGGGTGGGGCGAGGCTCGAACAGGACATCGCTCAGACCTCAGCAGCTTGTCGGCGGGGACCGCATCGATCCACGCGTACCCAGACCGCGTGAGGTGCCGCGCCCAGGTCTGTGCTCGACAGCCTTGCGGGCCTCAGCCGGGTCGGGCTCCTCGACGAGCTGAGCGCTAAACCAGCCCTCATCCATCTCTCCCGCGCGGACCATGGTGCCGCGCGTGAATGGGGCCACTCCGGGGAAACCAAGCTCCTCGACGCCGTCGTCAATGGTGTACAGCGGCTTGATTTCGATCACAGCCCATCGACGAGTGGCTCGTCAGGCGCTTGCATGCCTGCTCGATGTTGCAGTTCTGTTCGGGCGCTTCCTGGCTGAGCACCTTCAGCACCTCTTTCTCCCAGTCGGCAAGGCTGGAGTGGGCGAAGTCGGCGGCGAGACTGATCTCGCCGCGCTCGCTGATTCTGTGCTCATCGCTCTCCGTCCAAATCCTTCTGACAAGCCATCGCGGGGAAATGGCTGCCTGGTTTCGGGACTGTTAGTCCTCGACATCCCAACCCTAGCCCAGCTCGGGCGAACAAATGACCTCGGGGTTGATTTGTCTGGCTGAAAGGTGCCTCTGGACAAAGGTTTTGGACGCAATGGTCCCACCAAGCGGTGGGGTGTGGCCCGGAGGTCGGAGTGCAGACGATTCAGCGCTCTCCTCGTCGGTAGTCGGGGCGGTGCCCGTTGCGGTGGGTGATGGTCCCATGAGCACTTCACGAGACGCACGCTCTTTTCCCGCACCTCGAGCGCGCGCGGGTGCTGACGGAACGCCCGCCCGCTACGGCAAGCAGTTGGCCGAGCACATGGGGCGCAAGATCACCGCCGCCTGGGACGAGGAGAGCGCGACCGGTTCCTGGACTCAACCGCGAGGGCCCCGACCACCGGCATCGTCGAGCTCTCCTGCGACGGCGACGCCCTGGTGCTGTGCCTGTCCACGACCGAGGAGCACCGAGCGGTTGAGGAGGTCGGGTGTCCACCTGGCCCGGTTCGGTGCCAAGCAGGGCATGCGTGGTCCGCTGGGAGCGCGGGACGGACCCGCACCACCCAGGGGCCCGTGACCCCGAGGAACGCTGATCCCTCAGCGACTTTCTCGCTGGTGGAATCCTCTGCTCGGGTCAGGCCACGGCGTCGCCCAGCGCTCGATGCTCCAGCCTCTGGCAGGAACCGTTCATCACGATCCACTGGGTGTTGCTGAGTGGCGGTGCCTCTTCAGCCGAAACCGGGGTCCTGGGCACAGCGTCCACACCTCGAAGCGCCGCCCTGTGGCTGACGACCGGCGGCAGTCGGGCCGGCTGACTCCACCTCTGGAGATGGCTGCGGTGAAACGAGACATGAACTGCCGCGCTGTCTCGCCGCCCTCCAGGCAGGATCCATGTTCTCGGAGGACCAGGCGTGCAGCTCCGCCACTAGGCCCGCCAGTCGTGATTGAGCCCTCCACGCCCGCTGAGACTCTGCACCCCGTCGAGGATCTGCACCTCCAGCTCCCATCGATTCGGCGAGGGGTGCCGTCTGCTGCGCGCGTGCAGGATGCGTAGACCGCCTCGATCGGTTCTGTCGGCAAGCGTCCCGGCAGTGAGGCGGCCTGGGCCAGGCCGTGATTGGTCAACCGGTAGCCCGGGTAGGCGGTGCCGCCGGTGGTCGACGTTCGCCTGCGCTCTGCCGTGACGGATCAGGAGGAGTCGCATGGCTTGATCGTAAGCGGGCAAAGCCGGTCAAGTGGGCGTTTCGGACCCAAGTCGCCGACTCGCCAACCAAGAAGACGGCACCGGGAGTGGGTGGTTCTAGGGCTGACAAGGGTGGATGCAGCCGATGTGATCTCCGACCCGTCCGAAGTTCTCTACACCAGCGACCAGATCGCGCGCGCGCGTCGCTGAGCTCGCCGCCCGGATCGACGCCGACTACGAAGGTCGGGAGCTCCTGATCGTGGGGTGCTCAATCGGGGGCGATCATGGTGGTCTCCCGACCCGTGCAGCGCCATGAAGAGCCACGTGGAGATGGACTGGATGGCCGTCTCTCCCATGGTTCCGGCACCCAGTCCAGTGGCGTGGTGCGCATCCTGAAGGATCTCGGTATCGACATCGAGGGGCGCCACGTCCTGGTGGTCGAGGACATCATCGACACCGGTCTGACGCTGAGTTACCTGATCTCGAACCCTGGCCAGCCGCAAACCCGCAACCCTTGAGCTCATGACGATGTTCCGCAAGCCCTGGGGCAGCCCAGATGGACGTGCCCGTCAAATACGTCGGCTTTCGACATCCCCAACGAGTTCGTCGTCGGCACGGCCTCGACTACGCCGGTCGCTACCGCAACCTCCGCGACCCTGCTGTCCCTGGACCCCCACGTCTACTCCTGACTCCGGAGGGATGGCGGCGTTGGTCAGGGCCTGCCTCGCGACCAGATCCTTGTAGAAGTCGAGCAGTCCATGAGTGCCGAAGGGCTCACCCACGCAGTCGCGGAGCATGTTCCATGAGATGAAACGCAGCGTGTCGGCCCTTCTCCGGCTGAAGAGTCCGAGGGCTCCGATGAGGGGCGACAGGATGGCGGGCGACATGGTTGCGACGCGTACAGGCCGATGGAGAGCCTGGAAGGCGCACCGGCGAGCCCTTTCCAGGTGAAGACCTCAGGGCCTCCCGACGTCCCATGTACCCTCCTCGCCGTCTGTCAGGCGGTCGATGCAGAACGTCGCGAGATCGGCACCGTGAATGGGATTGATCCGGTGTCCGGGCGGGAAGAGGAAGACGCGGCCCTTTCTGGCCATCTGAAGAATCTGGGCCGCGTCGGAGAAGTACCTGGGGGATTGATGATCTGACCTCGATATCCGGGAGGCAGCCAGTTCTTGGGCGAAAGCGGTCTTTGCCCGGGTCAGCAAAGCCGGGCACTGATCGCTCTGATGACGCTTGACGAAGCAGAAGCGTGTGACGCCGTGTTTCTCCGGAGCGAGGATGGCGAGATTGGCCCGGTGGTCGATGTCCCAGGGATTGGCCCTTCGCCTGGTGACTGCAAGGTGGATATGACGTCGTCGACTCTTTCAGCGACATCTGCGATGAAAGGTGGATTTCGTGACCTCCCGACAGCCCAGTCGTCGACGAGGCCATCCAGTGAGGGGGAATCCCAGGGGCCTGGAGAGACGGCCCGCTCGCGACTGCGGGTGATCGCGCGCACCTTGTGGCCACGGCGGTGCAGCTCGGCGACGACGAAGCGTCCGAGGTAGCCTGTGGCCCCGGCGACGAGGGTTGTTGTGGTCATGGAGTGTTCTGCTCTTTCTGCTGTGCGGACGTGGTGTATGAGGCGTGTCGGTCTGCTTCTCGCGGCATCGAGGAGAAGAGGTCGGACCGCCTGGGGCGCTTCTGGTCACATGCGATGCATCCGTGCTGCCTACTCGGGGCGAATCCCGACAGCGAGCTCACCCTATTTCTGGACAATGTTATCCAAGAACAGGTTTCGTGCACCTGCATCCAGAGCGTGCCCGGCGGTACCGGCATCGGTGCAGGTTTCGCCATGGGCGGGGAGGGCGCTGTCGCTCAACCTTGGTTTCGCAACGTCGGATCTCCCGGTCTCGATGAACAGCAGTCTCGTGTTCGTGAAGCGAAGGGAGGATGCCGCCCTAAGGACGCAGCATTACTGTCCTCTTGGCGGGCGCTGGTAGCCTTCCAGTGCTTACGTACATCTTTTTCTAGGGAACCCCGCCGTTGCAGAAAATCATGAAGAACCCGATGAGTTGGGTCACCTGGGTTGTTGTCATCATCCTTCTCGGACGCTGGTCGCGCAGTTCTTCAACGGGCTGCTCGGAGTCCGGGAAGTCTCGATGGACCAGATCATGAGCGTCTTGAAGAGCGACGAGAAGCTCAGTGATGTTGTCCTCAACGACGGCGACCAGGTCATCCGGATCACCACGGAGGCAGGCCAGCGCATCCAGTCCAGCTGGGTGGGACGCCAGGTCGATGGTTTCGTGGAGATCCTCCAGCAGCGTGCCACCGCCGGAACGCTCGATCGCTGGACGACCCAACATCCCACCGCGAACCTGTTCACCTCACTGCTCTACACGGGCCTGCCCTTCCTGCTTCTCGTCATCGGTTTCTTCGTGGGATGCATGGTCAACGGAGGCGGCTCGGCAGCCCGCTCAGTTTCGGCAAATCGAAGGCGAAACTGGCCAGCAAGGACATGCCCAAAACCACCTTCGCCGATGTTGCCGGCGTTGACGAGGCCGTCGAGGAGCTTCAGGAGATCGAGGAATTCCTCGCCGAACCCGCGAAATTCCAGAAACTCGGAGCGAAGATCCCTATGGCGTATGCTCTACGGTCCCCGGGACCGGTAAGACCTCTTGGCGCGCGCCGTCGCGGGGAGGCTGAAGTGCCGTTTTTCTCCATTCTCCGGATCCGATTTCGTCGAGATGTTCGTTGGCGTTGGCGCCAGCCGGGTCCGCGACCTGTTCGAGCAGGCCATGAAAGCCGCGCCCGCCATCGTCTTTTCATCGATGAGATTGACGCCGTCGGTCGCCACCGTGGCGCCGGTATGGGCGGTGGCCACGACGAACGCGAACAGACCCTCAACCAACCGCTGGTCGAGATGGACGGCTTCGACGTGCGTGGCGGGTGATCCTGATCGCCGCGCGACGAACTGTCCTGACGTGCTCGACCCGGCGTTGTTACGCCCAGGTCGTTTCGACCGCGATCTCCGTCGAGGCTCGACCTGACCGGTCGCTCCCACATCCTCCAGGTGCACGCCGTCGGCAAGCCCTCGCCGCGACATCGACCTCGATTCCGCGTGGCTAGCGCACCCCGGTTTCTCCGGTGCCGACCTGGCCAACGTCCTCAACGAGGCCGCGCGTCTGCGGCGCGCATGAACCTGAACGAGATCGGCCAGCCGCAGCTCGACGAGGCTATCGACCGGGTCATCGCGGGACCCCAGAAGCGCACCCGCTTGATGAACGACCGTGAACGTCTCATCACCGCCTACCACGAGGGTGGGGCATGCCCTGGTGGCGGCAGCGATGCCCTGCAACGACCCCGTCCAGAAGGTCACGATCCTGCTGCGTGGTCGTCGCGCTCGGCTACACGATGGTGATGCCCGACGACGACAAGTACTCCCACACCCGCGGTGAGCTGCTGGACCAGATGGCCTACATGATGGGCGGCCGGGCCGCGAGGAGATGATCTTCCACGACCCCACCACCGGCGCCCAGAACGACATCGAGAAGGCCACGAAGGTGGCGCGGGCCATGGTCACCCAGTACGGCATGAGCGAACGCGTCGGTGCCGTCCAGCTCGGCGGCGGCGACCCGAACCGTTCATGGGGATGCGCGGGCGCAACCGTCGAAGGACTTCTCGAGGCCTCGCGGCGATCATCGACGAGAGGTGGCTAAGCTCATCAACGCCGCCCACCAGGAGGCTTTACGACGCTGGTCGAGAACCGTGAGGTACTCGACGAGCTGGTCCGGCAGCTGTTCGCGAAGGAAACCCCTCAACTGCGCCGAGGTCGCGGAGGTGTTCAAGAACCCGAGCGCCGCGACAAACGCCCCTGCCTGGACCGGATCTGAGCTGCGGGTGCCTCCACCATCCCGCCCGTCGAGGTGCCGGGAACCCCCACTTCCTCCGGACAAAGGAGATCCCGTCCAGGCCGATCGCGCCCCCCGCTTGCCTGGCGACAACATCCCCGGAAACTGGGCCCCGCCCGCTCCCGAGGACCGAGGAACCACGTCGACCAGCCCCGGATCGAGGCGGCGGTCCGCGAGATCCTCTCGCGGTCGGCGAGACCCGACCGCGATGGACTCGCCGAAAACCCGGCCCGCGTCGCCCGCTCCTACCAGGAACTGTTCTCCGGACTGGCGCAGGACCCGCCGAGCTGCTGTCGACCACCTTCGACATCGATCACGAGGAACTCGTGCTCGTCCGCGACATCGAGCTGACGAGCTGCTGCGAACAACCACCTGCTGCCGCTCTCTTCGGGATGGCGCACGTCGGGTACATCCCGGTGGAGGGCAGGTCACGGGGCTGTCGAAACCGGCCCGGCTGGTCGACCTCTACGCCCGCCGCCCGCAGGTGCAGGAACGCCTCACACACGGGTCGCCGACGCACTGGTCACTCATCTGGGTGCGCGGGGCGTGATCGTCGTGATCGAGGCCGAACACACGTGTATGACGATGCGAGAGTGCGCAAGCCGGGCAGCAGGACCATCACCAGCGCCGTGCGCGGACAGCTGCAACGCCGCCACCCGCGCCGAGGCCATGAGCCTGATCATGGCGAGGTGATCTCGTGACCATCGTGATGGGGTGCTCAACGTCACCCCCGACCTCGTTTTCCGACGGCGGACTGCACGCCGACACCGAGGCCGCCGTCACCCACGGCAGGCTCCTGGCCTCCAGGGGGCGGAGATCGTCGATGTCGGGGCGAATCCACCCGCCCCGGGGCGGCACGGGTTCAGAGGTCGAGGAAATGGAGCGCGTGATACCGGTGATCGAGGCCCTGGTCGCCCACGGAATCACCTGCTCCGTGGACACCATGCGTGCCTCCGTCGCCCGGGCCGCGGCCGCGGCGGGGGCGCGGATTGTCAACGACGTCTCCGGTGGCTCGCCGACCCCGACATGCTGGGGCGGTCGCGGATCTCGGTGTCGACTACGTCGCCATGCACTGGCGTGGCCATTCCGAGGTCACGCGCAGCAGCACGCCGACTACACCGACGTTGTCACCGATGTGCTCGCAGAGCTCGCTGCTCGCCGCGACGCCGCCCTGGCCGCGGGCATCAGCAGCCGAACGCATCATTCTCGACCCGGGGATCGGGTTCGCCAAGACCTCTGAACAGAACTGGCAGCTGCTGCGCGGCCCGATGCCTTCCAGGCCATGGGACACCGGCTGCTGATTGGTGTCAGCCGCAAACGCTTCCTGGGTGAGCTGCTGGGCGACAAGCCGGCGGCGGACCTGACGCCGCCACCGCCGCCGTCACGACCTGGTGCGCCATCCACGGGATCTGGGCGGTGCGCACCCACGAGGGTGACCGCACAGCGCGACGCAGCTCGGGTTGGGCAGCGCCTCGGGAACCGAGCAGCAGGCTGACAGTCCTTCAGGTCGGCCTTATACCAGGACCCGGTATTCTCGGCTCAATGCGATCCGTGAGGAGGTGAAGGCGTGGATTCCATCAACATCACAGGTCTGAGCGCGACAGGTTTTCATGGAGTGTTTCCTGAGGAGCGACGCAATGGGCAGCTCTTCGTCGTCGACGTGGAACTCGGAGTACAGCTGGAGACTCGGTCCGACGAAATCTCGGACACCGTTGACTATGTCGGGATCGCCGACCTGATTCGTGCCGAAATTGAGGGCGAGCCCTGTCGGCTCATCGAAACCCTCGCGGGAAGGATCGCCGACCGGTGTCTGTCCAATTCGCTGGTTCAGCAGGTTCGTGTGACGGTGCACAAACCGCAGGCTCCTGTACCTCACGAATTGTCAGATCTGTCAGTCACCATCATCAGGAGCAGCCACGAGCAACGGTCCTTTGACATTGATGTCGACACCTGGGAAACATGCGTCCCATCTCCAAGGTCGTTTTCTCCCTCGGATCCAACATGGGAGACTCACCCACTATCCTCGCGCAGGCCGTTGACGTGCTTGCGGAAACCCCAGATCTGATTGTCGTTGACGTTTCCCCCGTCTACCAGACCCCTTTCGTGGGTGAAGGGCCAGAACAAAATGACTACTTGAACCTCGTGGTGGTGGCGGAATCCACCTTGGAACCGATGACCCTGCTGGATCGGGCGTTCGCCATGAAGAGAGTTTTGGCGGGAACGCACGATCCCCAACGGGCCGCGCACCTTGGACATCGATATCATCGTGGTCGGTAAACACCGCAGCGAGGAGGACATGAACTTCCCCATCCCCGAGCTCACGAAAGGGCTTTTCGTGCTGGTTCCTGCTCGACATTGACCCGATGGGTGAAATTGTGAGCTGGCCCGATAGCGGACCTTGTCAAACAGGTCGACAGAACTGGTGTCATCAGGCGCGATGACGTCGTCATAGCGAATCCCGGTCGGCGTTGACACGGGAACCGAGGCTGACCCCCACCACCGGGCGTCAGCATAGTTGTCAGGGTTCTGGCAGGAGCCGTCGTGGGATGGATGGTCCTGAGCGTTTTCGATCTCGCGAATGCTTTCCTGCCCGTGACACCATGGAGCCTGCCGGTTCTCCTGACGTTTCTGGCGATCGTGCCATCGTCTATGCCCGCACTCTCCCCAAACGGTTGGAGCAGCGTCGTCCCGCGCTGGAGGCGGTTCGGGCCATGGTGATGGCGAAATCGTTGATCGCCACCGGTGCCCTGCTCGCCGGAGGCATGTCATCTACGGGGTCGCTGGCTGGCTTCCATGGCCAGCGCGCGGTGCCCGCGGCGCGGGTCTGGCACGGTCTCGCGACCATTGGCGCTGCCGCCTTCTGCTCATGGGGCGGATGGATGCTGGAACGCGCCTGCATGATCGACGGTGACGGCAACGATGCCGACCCCGAGAGGATCAGAGAGATCTCGGAGCCTGCCTGAGAAATTTCCGGGGCATGTCGAATGTCCAGAACTCCGATTTTCGGCGTTTCGTCGCCGGAAAGGCCCGCCGCTGGTTTAATCTGTCGGCATGTCAGGTCGTCACGTTGCGAAGTCCTCCTCCGAGCGTTCCATCGCCATCGGCATCCTCTCCGTGGGATCACCGGTGGTTCTTGGCTCGCTTCTGGGCGGCATCTGCTGTTCGCGCCGGTGCCGTCGTGGCCCTGGTGATGGCGGTGGCCGCCGTCTCCGTGGCCTGGATGGAGTTTGCAGCGCGAAACGAACAGAGCATCGCGGAGGAAATCAAGCGTCAAGTGGCAATTCGCGTCGAGCAGGCCGAGCGTCACCATGCTGAATCCGTTGCGATGATTGACCGTTTTCAACGAGCGCGCGCAGAACCTCAAGTCGATGATCGCCGCTGCGCCGCCGGGCGCGCGCGCCAACCTCCGAACTCAGCACCATGCGCGGCAACTCCGCATGGCTGCGCGGTGAGGTCGCTGAGCGGCAGTCTCGCATTGACGCACTCGAGGCTGAGATCGCCGAGCTGGAGGAGCGCCTCGCTGCAGAGGAAGAAGCCCGTCAGGAGATCGAAGAATCCAGCAACATCGTGGAGCTGCCCCGCTACGCAAAGGGCGAGAAGGCCATCGAGCTGTGGATCAGCGACGACGAGCACCCCACCATGGTGGACCTGCCAAAGCTCAACATGGCGCATTACGACGAGTCGATGCCCATCTCGCAAGGAGGCCTGAGCAGCTTCCCGCCGGGACGGAAGAGCAACCTCACTAGATCCCCGTTCGTGTGGTCCGCAGGGCCAGCCGAACGGGGATTTTCGTGTCCCGGGGACGGGTGGACCATGCAAAACCCCCGGGTGAGCTCTTCAGAGCCAGCAAGCGCGGATCGTCTTAGATCCTCCTTCTGAAGGCCTCAAAGACATGCCTGCACTGCCCATCAAGGAACATCATGTGCCGCAGAGAAGCTCGCCGGCATGATTGGCCTGTCGTCCAAACGGTCAATATTTCTTGTCATCCGATAGGTCGAGCAAGGCGCTCTTCGAAGGACGATCAGGCCCCAATCGTCAAGGTCTCCAGACATGGTAAGTGGTATTCCCCTGACGAGTCCTCGCACTGATCACGGTTCATATTCGGGTTCAAATCTTGTGAAAGTGATGTATTGTTACTGACGTCCCAAAGCAAGCAAAGAGCTTGTACAAGTTTTTAGATGAACAGGAGTTCCCATGGCTCGTGAGGTCCAGATCTTCCTCAAGGGATGATATCGACGGTTCTGTCGCGGACCGCACATGACTTTTCGCCTCGATGGTGTCGAGTACGAAATCGATCTGAGCGAGGCCAACATCACGAAGCTGGTTCAGGCCCTCGAGCCCTGGACCGCTTCCGCCCGCCGTGTTGCAAGAGTTCCAAGCGCAACAGCCAGCGTCGTTCCAATGACGGGCCTTCCACCAACGATGTTCGCAACTGGGCGCGCTCAGGGCCACGAGGTCAGCGATCGCGGTCGCATTCCCTGCCATCATGGCGGCCTGTGAAGCCGCCCACTGAAATCTGAACAGTCGACTCTGCTTGGGGGATTTGGGCTGAGAAGACATCTGTCACTTCAGCTGAAGCGAACCCTGTAAGGGCGGGAGCACGTGCTCCCGCCCCCTTGCCAGTTGTTGAGGCTCTTCCTTGCGCTCCAGTGCGAGGAACGACATGTTCACGCGATTGTCTTTGAGGAACGTGAATTATTAGAACGTGCAGCGGTCGATGGGAACTATTTGGAGTTTCCGAACAAGCTGGTGTATGAGCGGGATTGCGTGTTTCTTCCCGCAAGCGGAGGAAACACGCTGCTTCTCTCGGTGGCTCCCGCGATCTGATCAGAGGAATTGAGTCTCCTCGGAGATGGAAGGTGCACCTCCTTGTGCAGAGTGACCATGGTGAGGCTTACCATGTCGAGTCATTCCTTCACTGGGTGAGGACCCTTCGGGTGAGAATCCGGTCAGAGTCCTGCGTCTGTGCGCATGTCCCGCGGCGCTGAGCCATCGCAACGGTGTGAACAGACCGGAACGAAACCCGAGGAGATCGCGCCATCACGCCATATCCGCTCCAGCGCTTCCGACACGGTCGCCTTGGTCATACGCCGTGAGAAGGCGTTTCGAAGCTCTGTAGGGGCAGGATCCAGCACGATGCTTGTGTAAGCCTCTGAGCTGGTATGAGCGGAGTCGACGCAACGTCGTCGTACACCGCAGGAGGAGATAGAGAATGTTCGAACGCTTCACCGATCGCGCGTCTGTCGTCATCGTGCTGGCGCAGGATGAGGCCATAGCTGCTAAACCACAACACATCGGCACAGAGCACCCTGCCTCGGCCTGATCCACGAGGGGCGAGGGCGTGGCCATGGGCGCTGGAACAAATGGGAATCTCCCACAGGCCGCACGCGAGCGGGTGGTCGAGATCATGGGCCAGGGGCAGCAGGTGCCGTCCGGGGCACATCCCTTCTCGCCGCGTGCCAAGCGCGTGCTGGAACTCTCGCTGCGCGAGGCCCTGCAGATGAACCACAACTACATCGGCACCGAGCACATCCTGCTCGGACTGGTGCGAGAAGTGAAGGGTGGGCGCCCAGGTGCTCCTGAAAGCTCGGGGCCGACCTCGGCGGGTGCGTTCCACCGTCATCCAGCTGCTGGCCGGTTACTCAGGGCAAGGAGGCGTCCATGGCGGGCGCCCGAGGCCGGGCCGGAGAAATCCAGTTCGCAGGTGCTCGACCAGTTCGGTCGCAACCTCACCCAGCGGCACGCGAGAACCGGCTCGACCCGGTGATCGGTCGTGTCAGCGGATCGACGCGTCAGCGACCGTGCTCAGCGCCGCACCAAGAACAACCTGGTGCTGATCAGCGAACCGGTGTCGAGCAAGACCGCTGGTCGTCGAGGGCCTCAGCCAGGCCATCGTTCGCGGTGATGTCCCCGAGACCCTGCGCGACAAGCAGATTTACACGCTCGATCTGGGCGCGCTGGTGGCCGGCTCGGTACCGCGGTGACTTTGAGGAACGCCTGAAGAAGGTGCTCAAGGAGATCAAAGACCCGCGGCGACATCATGCTGTTCATCGACGAGATCCACACTCGTCGGTGCCGGCGCCGCGGAGGGGCCATCGACGCCGCCAGCATCCTCAAGCCCATGCTGGCCCTGCGGTGAGCTTCGAGACCATCGGCGCCACCACCCTCGACGAGTACCGCAAAGCACATCGAGAAGGACGCCGCCCTGGAGCGCCGGTTCCAGCCGATCCAGGTGGCTGAGACCATCCGTCGCGCTGACCATCGATCATCCTGAAGGGCCTGCAGGACCGCTACGAGGCCCACCACGCATCACCATCACCGACGAGGCCCTCGGCCGCAGCGACGATGGCGGATCGCCACATCCAGGACCGGTCCCTGCCCGACAAAGGCCATCGACCTGATCGACGAGGCCGGCGCGCGGCTGCGCATCCAGCGGATGACCGCCCCGCCGGACCTGCGCGAGCTCGACGAGCAGATCGCGAAGCTGAAGATGGAGAAGGACGCCGCCATCGATGCGCAGGACTTCGAGACCGCGGCCTGGCTGCGTGACGACGTCACCGCATCCAGGCGCAGCGTGCGGAGAAGGAGGAGGCCTGGAAACAGGGCGATTCCGATATCCCCGCCGTGGTGGGCGAAGAGGAGATCGCGGTTGTGCGTCCAGCAGCACCGGTATCAGTGTTCAAGCTGACGGAGGAGAGTCGGCGCGCTGCTGCGCATGGAGCAGGGAACTCGGGAAGCGCTACATCGGGCGGGAGGACGCCGTCAGGGCCTCGCCCGCTCGATCCGCCGCACCGTGCCGGTCTGAAGGACCCGAAACGATCCCTCCGGTTCCTTCATCTTCGCCGGCCCTCAGGTGTTGGGAAGACCAGAGCTCACCAAGGCGCTCACAGAGTTCCTGTTCGGCAGACGAGGATGCGCTCATCACCCTCGACATGAGCGAATACTCCGAGAAGCACACCGCGTCCAGGATGTTTCGGTCCCCGCCCGGCCACGTCGGCTACGAGGAGGGCGGCCAGCTCACCGGAGAAGGTGCGTCGCAAGCCGTTTCTCGGTGGTGCTGTTCGACGAGATCGGAAAGGCCCACCCGACATCTTCAACTCGTGCTGCAGATCCTCGATGAAGGTCGCCTCACGGACGCGCCAGGGCCGCGTGGTGGACTTCAAGAGCACCGTCATCGTGATGACCACCAACCTCGGTTCCCGCGACATCAGCAAGGGCGTCAACCTCGGCTTCTCTCGGGCCGGGGACGAGGCCTCCAGCTACGAAAAGATGAAGGCGAAGGTTTCCGACGAGCTGAAGCAGCACCCGCCCCGGGTTCCTGAACCGCGTTGACGAGATCGTCGTGTTCCACCAGCTCACGCAGTCCGACATCGAACGGATCGTGGATCTGATGGTGGCACAGATCGAGTCCCGTCTGGCGGACCGGGACATGGGAATCGAGCTGACCCCAGCTGCAAAGACCCTCGTCGCCAAACGCGGTTTCGACCCGGTGCTCGGGGCCCGTCCCCTACGTCGCGCCCTGCAGCGCGACATCGAGGACGTGCTCGCCGAGAAGATTCTGTTCGGGAGCTGGCCGCCGGGCAGATCGTCCAGGTGGACGTCGCCGAGGAGGAGCGGAGCTGCCGTTCAAGTTCCGGGAATCTCCAAGACCCCGCCGGTTCTCCCTGCGAGACCGGTCCCTCGAGTGAGTGACTGAGTGACTCACGTGTACCCGGCCACGACGGTCAGCGCTGTCGCATCGTCATGCCAGGCTGATGGAGCCGGTCGCGGGTGAAACCACTCCGTCCCGAAGCCGGGTTGAGCAGGGTGGCGACAGGAGCAGCCCCTATCCGGCGGGTGTCCGGCAGAATCTCTCAGACGGGGGTCTGGGGGCGAGCGTAGGCGGCCTCGGTGATGCGCAGCAGGGCGTCGCGGATCGACGGGCCCGTGCCGCCCCGTCCCTCGAGCTGCTGGAGTTCCGGGAGACGAGACACGCTGAACAGCTCCTGCAGCGAGAAACGATCGATAAAACTTCGTCGTCATGCCCTCCGACAAGCGACCACGAGACATCAGCAGACGCGCGCCGCGGGTGTGGACCGGGGTCTCCAGATGGGAGACTCGCCGAAGCCGATGCGCTCCGCGACCAGCTGGGAACTCAGCAGCTCGTCCGCGGAAAGTTGTGCAGCAGTTCCAGTGTGAACTGGGACGGGTCGGGAGGTTGTAGGCGTAGTCGGTTCTCAGCTGCTCGTCGAGACCGGTGAACTCGCCCACCAGTTCTGCGTGCTGCAGGGCGATGAGACGGCCCTCGACCCCGAGGGTGTCGATGTGGAACCGTCTCAGCGGACAGGCGCTCTGGTCATCTCAAAACGCTGGGCGACGAGCACCCAGGGTCACGAATGGTGACCTGCTCACCGACCTCGAGAGCGTTGAACTGGTGGAGGACGTCACCCAAGCGGTCGACGAAAGCGGGCGAGGGTCGCCAAGGTCTGATTGGCGCGGCTGATCATCTGCCCGGAGGTCTCCACCACGTGCCGGTCTCCGTCCATGAACAGCGAGATCGTGGACATCGACGCCGACACCGTGACCACGGGAACCCCGGAGGCCTGCGCGGTGCGGTCAGCAGAACGGTGCCGGGTGCCGGTCTCGGCGGTCGGCAGATCGCCGGCAGGGACGAGGTGAACGCCCGCTGCGATGATCGCGGGTGAGATCGTTGGACAAGACGATGGCTCCGTCGAGCTTCGCCCAACTCGCAGGGCCTGGGGGTGAACTCGACATTGGGCTGGAAACCACCGGTGAAACCTGCTGCACCTGTCGTTGTTCCCCAGCACGACCAGCGCGCCCGTGCGGCCATGCAGGATGCGGTCCAACCCGGCGCGCAACGGGGTGCCGGGCGCGAGGCGTCGCTCAGGTACTGGCGTAGCCGATCCCGCTTCATGTCCCTCCCGAACCGTCGATACCGGAGCAAGTGTACAAACCCCGCGAAACCCGCTCCTTCGCTGTCGTTCCCGGTCCGGTATGGTTGAACACATGAGTCCAGCTCGCCGGATCGCGAGTCGGCGGCGCATCTCCTCGAGCTCGCCGACGAGGCCCGTGCGGCGACCGTACATGCACGCTGCCCATGCCGTGGTGGCGGTTCGCTCTGAGGGCTGGATGCGCCGGGGTCGTCTGCGGTGGAATCATCGTCAATGCCTGGGTGGTTGTCATCATCGGGATCGCGATGATGACAACCGTAGCCGTGCTGCTCCACCGATGGGGACCTCTCGCGGTCAACATCTCGTATCACCGTGGATCCATGCTATCCCGTTCCCGCTGGCGGGACCTTTCCCCTTCGCTGCGTGCCCTGCTGGATGATGTATCGGTTGACTGGTTCTGGGTCGCGGTCGGCTACGGCATGATCGCTTCCGTGTTGTATTTCGTCGCTTTCTGCTCGACGAGCGCTGGCGCAACCGGACGTCTCGCCGAGGGGCGGTTCGAGGAGTATGACATCTGGTGACCGGCTTCGATGAGACCATTCACTCCCCGAACCGGCTGCGGATCTGTGCGGCCCTCTCGGCGGCCCGGAGGTGGAGTTCGCCACCCTGGAGCGGGGGCTCAGGGTGTCAGAAAGTCGCTGCTGAGCAAAGCAGCTCAAGGTGCTGATCGACGCCGGTTACGTTGCGGTGGAACGCAAGCCCCAGCCCTTTGGTCGGCCTCGCACCTGGGTGGGGCCTGACCTCCGCAGGTCGCAGGGCATACCGAAATCACGTCGCGGCCTGCGAAAAATCATCGAGGAAAACTGACGCTCAAAAGCCGGCTGGTCGGCCTGTGAGCGCCAGCCAGCGGGCCGCGTCGACACCATGGCGACTGTGTCCGGGTTTTTGTAGCCGGGCCTGCTTTTCGGTCGCCAGATGGTTTCGACTCGACCATTCGCTTCGCCCATACGCCGACTCAAACCAGCGTCACGGGGCTTCGGATCAGGTTGTTTCGTCGGTGTGAGGGGAGCGCTGGCGGGGCGGCGCAGGTCCAGGATGCCCAGGGCGTCGGCGAGGGTGTCCACCTCCACCACCTTCAAACCCGCCAGGCGGGGCACCTTCACGGTGACGTCTCGCGACCCACGGGGCACCAGTGCCAGCTCGAAACCGAGCCGGGCGGCCTCCGCCAGGCGGCGTTCGGTACCGGGACGCGACGCAGGTCCAGCCAGACCCACTCCCCGAGCGCCAGGGAGACGCTGCGGGTGCTGCCAGTCCAGGGCGGCCGAGGCCACCGCCACCGCCACTGCCAGGTCCACCGACGGGTCCGTCACCTTGGCTCCGCCCACGGTGGAGGTGTGAACGTCCGACTGGCTGAGGGGCAAGCGGGCCTTGCGTTCCAGCACGGCCAGGACCATGGCGATGCGGATGAGTCGAGGCCGTGGGTGGCCGTTTCGGGAGTTTCCCCGGGGTGAGGGCCACCAACGCCTGCACCTCCGCCAGCGGCGGTCGGCGCCCCTGGAGGGTCACCGTCACGCAGGTGCCCGGCACGGGGGTGGAGCGGACGGTGGTGAACAGACCCGAGGGATCCGGCACCTCGACGATGCCGGTTTCGCTCATCTCGAAACACCCCACCTCGTCCGCGGGGCCGAACCGGTTCTTGGTGGCTCGCACCATGCGGAACCCGGAGTGGCGGTCGCCCTCGAAACTGAGCACCACATCCACGAGGTGTTCCAGTGGTGCGCGGCCCGGCGATGGAACCGTCCTGGTGACGATGGCCGACGATCAGCACCGCCATGTTGCGGTTCTTCGCCACCCGCGCCAAGGCGGCCGTCACCTCCCGCACCTGCGCGGGCCCACCCGGGGTGCCGTCAGCCCCGGTGGCGGAGATGGTTTGCACCGAGTCCACGATCAGCAGCGACGGCGAGACCTCTCGACGTGCCCGCACGGTGGCTAGGTCGTTCTCGCTGGCCAGGAAGAGATCGTCGTGGACAGCCCCTGGTGCGGGGGCGCGCAGCTTCACCTGTGAGGCCGATTCCTCGCCGGAGATGTGAGAGTGGTTTCCCAGTGCCCGCCCATTTGGCGGCCACGTCGATCAGAAGGGTGATTTACCCACCCCTGGTTCGCCCGCCAGCAGTCGACCGCACCCGGCACCGGCCATCGCCCAGTACGCGGTCCAGCTCCTCGATGCCGGTGCGTTTGCGGCGGGCATCGTCGGTGGGACCTGTGAGATGCGCTGCGCCGAGCGCGACGGGAGCCGCCGCGGTGACCTTCGTCAACAGGGTGCCCCTGCTCTGCGACGCTGCCCACGCCTGGCATTCGCCGCAACGTCCCACCCAGCGGGCCGTGGTCCAGCCGCACTCTGAGCACTGGAAGGAGTCCTGTTTCGCCATGCCGGGGTCTCACGAGGCCACCGACACAACCGGATCGGAGATTCCGGAGCAGCCGAGCCGTCCACGAGACTGAGGAGAGTCGCTCACTGTCTCGCCGGTGTCGACCGCTTTCGTGGATTGCTGCGGTGGTGCCGTCGATGCCGTCCCTCGGTTGCGGTCAGATGACCACGGTGCCCCTCAACGGTGATTCGAAGGTCACCTGGGTGATTCCCGGATGCCCGTTGGGGGCGATCAGATCAAGGTGAACCGTCGAGCGAGTCATTCACGGGGACCCGAGCCACTCGGACAGACGGTCCGCGGAACGGAGATTTGGATCTCGGTCAGACGCAGCGATGGAACCCAGCGCGGTCGGGCGCAATTGCATTCGAAATCCATTGCAGGAAGAACGGAAGCTGAGGATCGCCATCAACCCCTGACCCTCGAGCTGGCGCCACTCGAGAATACGACCGTCAGGGAACTGGCGGGCGCCGAGCGCTGCGGCGCGTTCAGGCGTTCCTCAAGGGCGCGATGTCGTCGACACGCACGGCCCATCCCCAGCCAGCCGCCGCCCATCTCGGAACGGGCCCGCACCGCCTGCCCAAACGGTGCCTCTACTGCGCAGGATGATCGAGGACCTCCACAACCTCCAGATAGCGGGAATTCGCGAGGGAATGATGCAATTCCGGGTTCCGAACCGGGGATGGAAACCACCTTCTTTGAAATCAGCAGCCCAGCTGTTCGGCCAAGCATGCGACATCAGCTTTCGATGCCCTGTGGTCCGCTGGCAGAGATGATGTGATCGATGCGCATGCTCTCATTCTGCCTTTTGGCAATGTGGCATGTCCCAATCGGGCGGTGCAGGATGTGGCGATCTCACGCCTCGAGCAGGAGTTCGAAGGACGTGACGTCCGGACGAAAGCGCGAGAGATGTCCGAGCTTTGTTCCGTGCGTACCGTGTGGTCGGTGGACGGCGCTAGGGGTTGGGGCCGTGACCCGATTGATATTGCTTTCAACCACATCGGTCTGATCCGATTCCACGTCCAGTGCTTTTTGATTTTTGCGGCTGAGGCGGGATTCGATGGGGTGGAGCTGATGGTCGGGGTGGACCAGATCGGTTTGGACATAGAGCCATCGCGGAAATCGAGTGATCGTTACAAGATGCCGGTAAGGTCCACTATGCGCCGACCCTATTGATCACTCAGCGGGCCTGGAGCAGCGATCCGTGGGAAAGCTGAGGCGCTCCGCCGAGGGCGGCCAAACGTATCGGCGCCGACATCGTCGTGGTGCATCCTCCTTTCCGTTGGCAGCGTGGCGCTACGGCGAGGATTCGTCCAGGGCATCCGGGAGCTGAACCGCACCTCGAGTGACCTTTGCGGTGGAAAGCTTATGCGCCCGTGGCGCACCCTGCAGGCGTCGTTTACCGCTTATCTGCCCGACTGGGATCCGACGAACCTCGACTGACCACCTCACCCTCGACCTCAGCGCATGCCTCGACCGCTCAGTTGCGGTCCCTCGACCTGAGTGGAGCAGTGCAGGGACCGGCTGGCCCATGTGACCTGACCGACGGGAGGGATCGTTCAGGACGACCACCTGCTCGGAGAGAGCCAGGAAGCCTGGGCGGTGGTGCGTGAGCTGGGGCGTCGTGGTTCTCGAGGGCACATCGTGCTGGAGGTCTCCACTCGGCGGGCCAGGACGGGAAGAGACAGGCCTGATGCATGAGGTCGATGCTGGAAACCACCCGGGCGAACCTGAAGGCCGGGGTGGAGAAGCAGCGAGGAGCTGAGATGCGACGTTCGGGAGACTGGATCCGGTGGCTCGTCCTCGGCTCATGGGTGGCGCGTCGCGCGGCGGACCCTGAGGTCTGGATGTGGCCAGCAATTAGTGGCGGGACGAGGGGTCCGCGATGCCGTGAAAGTCGGGTCGAAACTGTGCAGGCAGGGCCTGCGGCTGGGGTTTTCCTATTTGTCGGGCCGCGGCCGGGAAGACACCCATGCGGTGATTGACGAGCTCCTGGAACAACTGCAGGGGCATCTCGAGTGGCTCCGAGGTGGCGGTGAAACCCTCGGCCCTGGGGATGAAGAGATCACTCGTGCAGGCCAGGAAAGGCCTTGGCGGAGCTGTGCGTGATGGCCGAGGGCACGGCGCGCACGTGACCTTGGAGATGCAGTGGCCCGCCGACTGCGACGATGTGATGGATCTGTACCGGACGGTCCGTGAGAACCACCCGATGCTTGGTATCACCCTCCCCGCGAACCTCCTGCGGGTGGAGACGGAGTGCAGAAGACTCGGGGCAGAGAGAGCCGGTGCGGTTGTGTGTCGGTTTCCTACCTGGTGGGGAAACGCGCTCGCTCACAGCACCGAGCAGGACAAAGGCGCTGGCCTTGGTGCGTTACCTGCGGATCCTCATGGGTCAGGCCTATCCGATGCTCTGCCACCCATGATCCGCGCATCATCGGGTTGGCCCAGGGCTGGCCAGACGCAACGGACGCGCGAACCCAGGCTTTGAGTACCAGATGTTCCACGGGCGTGCGCCCCCTGGAACAACGGCGTCTCGCGGACCTCGGCCTGCGGTGCCGCACCATACCATTCGGTCCGGCTGGTGCACGGCTATCTCGCCACCGCAGCCCGCCCGTCCGCGCATCCTGTTCAGCTACGCCCGCGCTTCTCGACGAAACGCTGATCCCCGACCAAGGGATACTGGTTCCGGTGACCTCTCTCCCCGCCCCTCGAGACACGCCGGAATTCGAGGCGCCGTCACGAACATCGGCGTCGTGCCGCAGCCCGAGCCGCCAGCGCATGGGTTCTGGAAAACGCTGGGGCGGCAGTGGCAGGCCAGCCCAGTTCTCCTGGCCGTTTTTTCTTTTCTTCGCAGCACTCGGGGTTGGGGCCCGATCCTCGTCGGAATGGTGCTGGCGCTATCCCAACCGCCGGGAACGGATGAGGAAGCTGCCAGCGGTTGCCCGCCACCCCGACGTCGTGACCCCTCGACCGGCTCGACGTGGCAGCAGGCGTGGGCTTCGAGACGGGTGAAGGAAAATGGGGAGTGAACCGGGTCAGGATCAAGCCCAATTTCTGGAGCGCCTATGCACATGGCGACCGTTTGGTCGTGATCTCTGGATGGAAGACAGGGAGAGACGCATCTGACCGGCTACCGGATCGCCGAGGACGGGCCCCAGCGCCTCTGGTCCATGGAGGAAGATGTCAGCAGCCCCAGCTCCATTGACAATGCGTGGTGGGGCGGGAAAGCTGAGTGCTGGGAGTCAGCTCCTCGATCCGCGACCGGCGCGTTGAGCGACAGTCGCGGGGTTCTGGGTATCTCCTCGTGTCTCTCCGATGATTTCGCGCTGCTGCACGAGCGTCTCGTCTGCACCCGTCACTGCTCAGAGCTGGGACTGGAATGCGCGCGCACCCGCACAACGCTGGACGCAGGGTACGACGGTGATGCTCTCAGTGCCGACCCTACCAGGGGACTTGCAGGACACGGACAAGGGCAGCGTGCTGGCGGGCTGAGCACCGATACATGCCGCCACTAGAAAGTGCCCGATCGTGGCCGTGTCGCAGGATGGGTCGCTGCTGGCGGAGTGGCCCGCGGTGGCAATCAAAGCAGTCAGGAGGCACCGGTACATCGCGGCGGCCGACGGGTGGATTCGTGTCGCGCGGGAGGTGCCCGGGCCTCCGCCGTCCTGACCGGTGAACGGACCCTCCTTCCCGCTGACCGGCTCCAACGCCATGTGTTGGTGGCCGAGACGGAAAACCGACCATTGAGCAGTTCCGGGCGGCCTACGAGACCGGCGACGTCAGCTGGGCGCGGGTCGTGATCGACTGTCGAGCAGCAGGCGGTGTTCTCTCAACGGCAATCGTTTCTGCTGACCCCACATACGGACGTATCGAGGAGTCCCGACAGGGATGACGGGCTCAACAGCTGTGTGGTCGGTGAGTTCCGATGGCGGAGCCTGTTCATGCGATCCCAGCGGGCTCAGGCATATCTGGGAGGACGGTGGACCTCGTCGACATTCCGAGCGGAAGGACATCCCGCTCACCGCAGGCAGCCTGACGGGCGACGTCCTGTCGCGCCGACTCGTGCGAGACGACCTCGTCAGCTTGCCATCGAGGGCTCCTCGCTGGTGGGGGTACCGGCTTCGATAGCGCGGTTCCGACCATCCGCCGGTCGCCGGATCGAGCCCCGTGTGATTCGATCGCTTCGTCGCCGCGACAGCCTGCCAGGTGCGCCTCTAGACTAGATCCGGTGATGGATCCGAGGCCGGACGTGCGGCGGCGGCTGCGCGTCGGATGCTGAGTGGTGCTGGGGATCTCGCTGGGGCGGTCGGCGGTCTACGCGCTGCTGTCGCTGATCAACAAGCTCACCCAGGGGTAAGCGCTCAACCGGCAGACCACCTCCATCAACACGTCGAAGACCCCGGATCGACATGGCTGGACCTGGCCTACCAGGTGGCGAACCTGATGTTCCCGCTGGTGCCGGTGGCGCTGGTGCTGTACCTGCTGGTGTGTACCAGCGACCCCCGGCGACCGCTGCGCTCCATGGGTTTCGACCTGCGGCGGCCCGGTTTCGACCTCGGCGTCGGATCGGCGGTGTTCGTCGGTATTGGGGTCGGTGGTCTGGTGCTGTACTACGCATCCCGCGAGGTTGGGGATACAACACATCCGTCTCGCCGGCGAACCATGACAGCTGCCTGGTGGACCGTACGCTGCTGCTGCTGCTCGCCGTCAAGAACGCCGTCCTGGAAGAAGGTGGTGATGGTGGGGTGCCTGTTCACCCGCTGGCGCCAGACCGGGGAGGGATCGTTGCGGTGCTCGTCGGCAGCGCCCTGATTCGTGGCGCGTACCACCTCTATCAGGGGCTTCGGGGTTCATCGGGAACGTCGTCGCCGTATGTTTTGTTCGGCTGGCTCTACCTCCGGACCAAGCGGGTGATGCCGCTGGTGGTGGTGCACTCCTCCTCGACATCTTTGCTTTCGTCGGCTGCTCCTCCTCAAACCCACATTCCCTGGCTGAGGGATCTGTCCGACAGGGTGCTCCGCGCGACCGGTGCCGGTTGTTCTTCTAGGATTGGACCATGCGAGTTGGGTTTTGGGCCACCGGTCAGGTGGCGGCGTGATGCGCACTCGCTGGCGGAGCGGAACTATCCCGTCGACGAGATCCGCTACTTTCGCCTCCGAGCGTTCACGCAGGCAAGAGCCCTCGCCCTGGGGCGATCGCGAGGTCGTAGTGGAGACATCGCCACAGCGGATTTCCGCGGCATCGACGTGGCCCCTGTTCTCCGCCGGTGGCGCACCTCGAAAGCAGTGGGCCCCGGAGGTCGCGCGGGCAGCGCCACCGTCATCGACAACTCCTCGGCCTGGCGCATGGAACCGCGTGTGCCGCTGATCGTCTCCCAGGTCAGCGGAGGACGTCGACAAGGCGGAGCTGGGCATCATCGCCAACCCCAACTGCCACCATGGCCGCCATGCCGCGCTGATGAAACCTCTCCACGACGCGGCTGGCCTCAAGGCCGTGCAGATCACCACCTTCAAGCCGTCTCAGGCTCCCGGGATCTCTGAAGATGCGCGCCCACTCGCTGAGAACAAGTCCGGCAGATCGACGACCCGAGCGCTGGCCCTGACAGCTCCATCCTCGCGCCCACCGACCCGGGCCCTACGTCAAACCCATCGCCTTCAACGCCCTGCCTCCAGGCGGGTTCCTTCGTCGACGACGGTGAGGGCGAGACCGATGAGGAGAAGAAGCTGCAACGAGTCCCGCAAGATCCTTCACATCCCCGGGCTGTTGGTGGCGGGCACCTGCGTGCGTGTGCCCGTCTTCACGGGCACTCCCTCAGCATCCAGCCAGGTTCTCCGCCCCATCGCCCCCGGACGAGGCCCGCTCCCTGCTGACCGACGCCCCGGCGTCGAGCTGTCGGATCCCACCCCCTGGGAGGCCGCGGGCAGGATCCCAGCTACGTGGAGTCGCATTCGGCGAGACCAGGCGTCGAGGACGGGACCGGCCTGGTGCTGTCCCGTCAGCAACGACAACCTCCGCAGGAGCCGCCGCTCAACGCACATCCAGGTCGCAGAGCTGCTGGTCCGATGATCGCCGTCATCGGGGCAGGGAGCCATGGGGAGGCGCTCATGGCGGGAGTGGATCGCCGCGGCACCTCACCCGATGAGATCGTCGCCGTCGACCAGGACACCGATCGCCTGGCGAAGAGCTGCGGGAACGCCGCGGGGTGCGCTCCGTCGAGGTGTCGGGGTGAGCGTGGCCGAAGGTGGTCGTGGTGGCCGTCGAAACACCACGTCGCTACCGCCCTCACCGACGTCGCACCTACGCGGGGCCGAACGCCGTGATCGTCTCCGTGGCCGCCGGCGTGACCCTGGCGCGGTTGGCCGAGGTGCTGCCGAGGGACAGCCGGTGATCGGTCATGCCCAACACTCCCGCGCTGGTCGGCAAAAGGGGTCGCGGGTCTCGCGACCAGGGCCCACCGTCACCCAGAGCAGACCGCCAGGGTGGTGGGCCGGGATGATGGAGGCCGTCCGGGACCTGTGGAACTGCCGGAGAGCCAGTTCGACGCACTCACCGCGATCTCCGGTTCCGGTCCGGCCTACCTGTTCCTGATCGCGGAGGCGATGATCGAAAGCCGGGGTTCACCAGGGCCTCCGGGCGAGACGTCGCGGCGAAAACTCGTGAACGGCACATTCGCTGGTGCCGCGGCCATGCTGAGAGGGGTGGACGCCTCGGCCACTGAGCTGCGGAGACGAGTCCACATCCCCGAGCTGGCACCACAGCCGCCGCCCTCCGAGTCGCTTGATGGGGGCCATCCGGGCTGCTTTCCTGGCTGCCGTCGAGTACTGCCCGCCGCAGTTCGGAACTCTGAGCGAGAAAGAAGCCAGCTCCCAGCATAGCGTTCCGCGACACGGTTGCAGGACAAACAACACGGTCAGAATCTGAACCGTTTCCGATGCCTGGGACACGCGCCACCATGCAGGTGCAGGACCGCTGGGGGAAACCGAGACGCACCAGTTCAAGCCCATCATCTCCTGTCCATGGTTCGCGTTCCGTCGCAGGTGTGACCAACGGTTGGCGTCCCGGTGGCGTCGCACGTTACGATAAGGAACCTGCCGGGACCGTCCCGGCATTTCTGTGCCCGCTTCGGGGCGGTTACTGAAAAGGCGAACAGTGGGCTCCTGTCATCAAGCGCCGCAAGCGCATGGCCAAGAAGAAGCACCGCAAGTTGCTGAAGCGTACACGCATTCAGCGCCGCCGCGCCGGCAAAGTGAGCTGATCCCCGCTCGCCCCCAGGCGGTGCGGGCCAACCCTGCGAGGAGTCGGTGCGTGATCCACACCGAGGAGACGGAACCGACCAGAGACGCCCATGGGCACGGTCACGTTTGTCGGTTTCGGCCCGGACCCGCAGCTCATCACATGGGCGGGCAGCCGCGAGGTGGCAGCTGATCTTCTCGTGGTCATTCCCCGACCATGGTGGAGGAACTCGCCTCGGTCGGTATCGAACCCTTGGGTGAAGTTGTCCGGGTCGAGGCCGACGAGGTGGCCAGCTGGTCGCAGGCTGGCGACCGATGGACGCTCCGTCGTGAGGCTCGTGGAGGGACTTCTTCACCGGGCCGGGGCACGTGGACGTTCTGCGGGAGGCTCCTCGAAGCAAACGCATCCGCACCCACCTGATTCCCGGGATCACGACCTGGAACTGCAGCCTGACCTAGGCGCCGTCGCTCCCACCTCGGTGATGGGTTTCTGCGACACCTCCATCGAGGCTTCCCGACAAGGATGGCTGGCCCAAGCGTGGCACCGTGGTGATCCGTGCCGCCGACGAGTCGATTTCTCGAAGTGGTCGACCGGGGCCCGAGCCATCTACGGGAGAAGGACGCCGAGGTGCTGGAGTTGACCGGGCTCGGTGGCACCTCCCAGAAAAACCCGCCTGACCACGTGGGTGATCTCGGATCCGAACCCTGCGGTGGGCCCCTGTCCCCTGCTCTTCGGTCCCGGCATCGGAGACGTCGCGCGCGCCCGCGTTGATTGGTTTGAATCCAAACCGCTGTTCGACTGCGAGCGTTCTCGTGCCGCGCACCAAGGACGAGGTCACGGGCCGACGGACCACTTGTCCCGTTTCGGGGCCCTCCACCGAGGTGGTGGCGACGATGTCCATCGAGACCGCCTCGCGCGGAACAGGCCATGGAGAAGGCGGTTCGTGGCATCGTCGACGAGGCGCTTCGTGGGTGGTGTTCGACCGCAGCATGCGGTACGAGCCATCGTGGAGAGACTCGCGGGTATGGCCTGGATTCGCGCGCCCTCTCCGGCATCCAGTTGGCTGCGGTCGGTCGCGGCACGGTGGAGGCCCTGGTCGCGTCGGACTCACCCCGGACCTGAGGCCGTCGGAGGTGATACCGCCCACGACTTGGCGTTGGGGTTCCCTGCCGACGACCTGATCGACCCCGTGGCGCGGGTGCTCGTGCCGACCGCTGACGTGTCGGTGGCGGATCTGGTGCGGGGGTTGACGAATCTCGGCTGGGAGGTCGAGAGGTCACCGCCTATCGGACGGTGCGCGCCGCCCCGCCGCCCGCCGAGATCAGAGAACGCATCAAGACCGGGTTGTTCGACGCGGTGGTGTTCACCTCGTCGTCGTCGGTGCGCAACATGATCGGTATCGCGGGCAAACCCCATGCGACCTCCATCATCGCGGCCATCGGACGAGCCACCGCATCGACCTGCGAGATGCATGGCCTCAGGGTGGATGTGGTGGCGGATTCCCCGAGCTTCGGTCGGTGGCCATTGGCCTGGCGCGGTTCGCGGATGAACGCCGCGCCAACCGGTTGGCGCAGGGACTGCCGGACACGAAACCTCCCAGCGGCGACGTCGGCGTCGCAAGGACTCCGCCCGGAGGTCGTGATGCAGCAGCCGACGGTGGTTCACCTGATGCGGCACGGGCAAGTACACAACCCCGAAGAGTGCTGTATGGGAGGCTGCCCGGTTTCGGACTCTCGGAACTCGGCCACGACATGGCGGCACGGCTCGCCGGGTACTGGAAGGGCGCTCCGCTGACGCACCTGCGCTGCCTCGCCCTTTGCAGCGAGCCCAGAGAAACCTCGCGCCCACCGCCGATCTGTTCCCACAACTCGACGGCTGGTCATCGACGAGCGCGTCATCGAAGCGGCCAACGCCTTCGAGGGCAAGGTTTTCGGCGCCAACAACAAAGCTTTTGCGGGATGTGCGCATGATCCGGCACGTGCTGAATCCGCTGCGCCCAGGCTGGGGTGAGCCGTACCGGGAGATCGTGGCGCGGATGCGAGCCGCGATGAAGGACGCCGCGGCGGCAGCCAGCCCTGGAGGACAGGCGTTGGTTGTGAGCCATCAGCTTCCCATCGAAATGGCCCGCCGTGATGCCGAGGCAAACCGCTGGTTCACGACCCGTCGTCGCCGCTGCACCCTGGTGTCCGTGACCTCTTTCACGTTCCGCGATGGTTTCGTCACCGCCATCGACTACGCGGAGCCTGCGCAGGATCTGCTTCCCTTCCAGACAGGGGCGCAGGTTCGGGTCGGGACCTGAAGCGTGCAACAGCACAGAGGCCCTTGCCAGCTCCAGGGGGTGGAGTGCACAATGGTGGCTTGTTTCAGCACCGGAAGGAGTCGACGTGAGGGATTCCCACCAAACGTCCCGCCGGGCGCGGGGGAAGTGACGTCCTTTGTCCGATACCTCCACGTGGTTGATCGACCTGTTTGATGAGCAGGGGCCGACGATGCACCGGCTGGCCGTGATGCTCGGCGCCGAATCTGAGTCGGGTCATATCCTGCGCACCTCGCTGCTGGGGTTGGCGAAACGCTCCAACCGGATCGTCGACCCATCGGCCCGGGTGGAATATTTGGCGGGAACAGGTGGTGCATCAGGCGCGTTCCGTGCGGGGACCGAGCGGAACGCTGGACTGCTGAAGATCGCCGATTCCGCCAGGAGGAGATTCGTCGCGCCATCCTCGCCCTGCCCATCCGGCTGGGAGATCCTGCTGGTCTCCACTACCTCTCCGTTTTCGGACCGGAGCTGGCCGGGATCATGCGGATGACGGTGCGGGGCTGCAACCAGCGACTCGAGGAAGCCCTCGATGCGCTGCGCAGGGCCGTCGGTGAACCGGAACCGGTGAGCCTACCCGGGGTGATCGAGTCGCTGTCGCAGGAACTGACAGCCGCGTTGCGCTCCGCCACGGCTGGTCAGTCCCCGGAACTGAGACCCTGGAGGCAGAACTGCGTTCCCTCAAGGAGCGCGGGCCCCCGAGGGTTCCGCTGCTGCTGGCCGTACTTGTGGTGCTGTTGGTTCTGATGCTGGTGTTTCTCCGTGACCTGGGTGCTCGGGCGTGCCCACCAGTCGGCACCCGTTCCGACGCTGGTCGAGTCACCGCAGTCCGTTTACACCACAGGCTCCGGGTACTGCCGGCTGGTGCAGGCAGTGCCGGTAGTACTACATCGGTCGTCGGGACGGGAAGCTGCGGGAGTTCCGCAATCTGGCGGCCTCGGGGACATGGTCTCGACGGTCGTGAACGCAGATTGGCGGTGGCCCTCTCGATCCGGACTACAGGTCCGCCTGGAATCCTGGGCAGGGTCATCGGCGTCGGTCGCGAGGATCAGTGGTGACCGTGAACCTGTCTCGCCGACGCCTTCCCCGACGGCACCGACGAGAACTGACGCAGCAGGCCATCGGTCGGGTCGTTCAAGCGGTCTACGAGGTCCTCGATGCCTCCGGATCTGAAGGTTCGGTTCACGGCGAACGGAGCGGCCCCACCGGCTGCGTTCGCGGGCGATCATCAGCTGCCGGGCGGCCTCGCTGGCGACGTTGTGGATCGACACTCCCGGCAACGGGCACGACTGGCTGCCGGGTCCGTCACTTTTTCCGGCGTGGTGCAACCGGTGGCGGGTCAGCCGCGGGTGCTCGTCACCGACTCCAACGACACTCTGCTGGCCTCGCAGTACGCTCAGACTGAAGTGACGACAGGGGAGCGACGGCTGGCGTCAGTGGTCGGTGTCGCTGACTCTGGGAGAGGAAGCTACCTGGTGCGTGTGAAACCAGCTGGACCGATGACAGTGGGGGTCGTGCAGACGTCGCTGAGAGTCGCAGCATCACTGTCGAGTGACGCTTCATCGCGAGCTCAACGAAGCGACCAACCAGCCACCTTGGACGTCCAACGGGTGGGCATCAAACGGGTGGCCTCCGCCAGGATTGTGTTGCCCTCCGTCGACGACGTAGGGGCGGTGACGACGCAACGCGGAACGCGCTGTTCACCACCTGCTCGACGCTGCGGCGCTGTCGCATCACCTGGTCGTTGCCGGCGGCGGTGAAGAAACCCTGTTTCGGTGGGGCCGGGGCACGGCCAACACCCGCACGCCACTGTCGTGCGGTTCCGACCACAACCCGATCGACAGGGCGCAACACGTAGGCCTTCGTCGCGGCATGGGTGGAACCCGGGGATTGGTTGGAAGGCTCCGGTGCTCGCGATGTTGATGACCGCCCCACGCCCCGCTGCTTCATGCCCGGCAGCGCGAGGGCGGGTCAGTTCAGTCAGGGCCACCACGTTCAGCTCCACCTCGGCGGCGATGTGCTCCGGTGGCAGGTCGGTGAAGTCGCCGATCGACCCGAAACCCGCGTTGTTGATCAGGGTGTGGATCTCACGGGAGGCCAGGTCGGCGGCCAGCACGGCCCGGGCGCCGCGGTTGGTGAGGTCGCAGGGCCAGGTCTCCACCTGGACGTGCTGCGTCGCGCGTATCTCGGTCGCGATCGCATCCATTTTGTCTGCGCTGCGGGCCACCAGGATCAGGTTCGCCCCCTGCCGCGCGAGTTCTCGCGCGAAAACCTGCCCCGAGTCCGCCCGAGGCCCCGTCACAACTGCCCAACCTGTCATGGGGAAAGTGTAGGCGTTCAAACATCGATTCTCAGGTGCAGGTACTCCGGGTTGGGCAACTCTGGCGTCGCGTGGAAGGGGACGAGATCGTCAGGCTCGGCCCTCGAGGTTTTCTCTCGAAGCGGGTTGAATAGACATCGCGAGCGTCAGCAAACCGGTCGTGTCGAAACCATGGTGTGGGTGCCTGGGGTCTTGAGGCCGGGTCTGGTTTTCGGTAGCGGAGTGGGTTCGACTCGGGTCGCTCGTTCCTCACAATCGGCTCACCCGGCTTGGTGACAGGAGGATGCTCACCTGCGGGTCACTCAGTTTCGTGGCGGGCGGGGCTCGGTGACGCATGACAAAGATGGCATGCAGCATTTCGACATTGCCGTGATCGGATCCGGTTCGGGCAACTCCATCATCGATGAGCGTTTCTCCCACCTGGACGTCGCCCTGATCGAAGAAGGCCCGGTCTTCGGTGGCACCTGTCTGAACCGGGTTGCATTCCCACCAAGATGTTCGTGGTGGCCTCCGAGGGGCCCGGATGCCCGGGCATGCCGCCCGGCTCGGGGTGGACCTGGGTTCAAGGGCGCCGACTGGCCCAGTCATCCGCGACCGCGTCTTCGGCCGCATCGACCCGATCTCGCGGGCCGGGCGCGAGTGGCGTCGCAAGGGGAACGGGGTGACCCTGTTCGAGGGCCACGCCAGCTTTCGTCGACGCCCACACCCTCCTGGTCGGTGACGTGCAGATCAGCGCCGACCAGATCGTCATCGCCACCGGGTCGCGGCCCAGGCCGCTGCCGGTGAAGATCCCGGGGAGCTGCGGTCGCGGTTCCACACTCCGACGACGTGATGCGCATGGATGAGCTGCCCCGGCGGCTCGTCGTGCTCGGCGGCAGGGTTCGTGGCCTGCGAGTTCGCCCAGATCTTCGCGGGGTCTCGGGTCGCAGGTGACCCAGATCAACCGTTCGAGGTGGTGTTGCGCGGCGAGGACCGGGAGATCTCGAGGAGTTCAAACAGGAACACGCCAAGCTGGTCAACCTGATCCTCAACCAGAGCATCGCCGAGGGTCGCCACCGGTCCCGAAGGGCGAGGTGCTGGTCATCACCACCGACCGCAACGGCGTCGAGTACGAGTACCTGGCCGACGCGGTGCTGGTGGCCACGGGTCGCATCCGCAACTCCGACTCCCTCAATCTGGCCGCCGCTGGGGTCAAGGTGGGGATCGGGTGGGACAGATCCGCGTCGACAAACACCAGCGCACCAGCCAGCCGCATATCTGGGCGCTCGGTGACGTGTCCTCGGACTGGCTGCTCAAGCACGTCGCAAACGCGGAGGCTCGCACCGTTGCCGCGAACCTCCTCATCGATGGAGGCGAACTGGCGGTCACCGATCACCGCTACGTTCCTCACGCCGTGTTCACCGAACCCCAGATCTGCCGCCGTCGGCGCCACAGAGAGCAGCTCCAGAATGGGGTGCTCCTTACGTGGGGTTCACGCAGCGTTACGCGGATGTCGCGTTCGGCTGGGCGCGCTGGAGGACGAGGGCACTTTCGTGAAACTGCTTGCCGACCCGCGCACCTGGCATCTTCTCGGCGCCCATCATCGGTCCCCAGGCAGCCACCTGATTCAACCGATGATCCAGGCCGCGAGCTTCGGCCAGACGGTGCAGGAACTGGCTCGTGGCGTACTGGATCCATCCCTGCGCTGACCGAGGTCCTGGAGAACGCTCTCCCTGGCCTGCTGAAGGTACCGGCCAAAGGAACTCAACGCCTGAAACCGCAATCAAGGCCAGCGAACCGTGAGTTGCTCCGGTATCACCCGAAGCGACCGGTGATGTAGTCCTCCGTGGCCTTCTTCTCCGGGTTGTGGAAGATGCGTTCCGTCGGGCCGATCTCCACCAGATGTCCCGGTTCTCCCTGGGCTTTCAGGTTGAAGAAGGCCGTCTCGTCGGAGACCCGCGCCGCCTGTTGCATGTTGTGGGTGACGATGACGACGGTGTAGTGTCCTTGAGTTCGTGGATGAGATCCTCCACGGCGAGGGTGGAAATCGGGTCGAGGGCTGAGCAGGGCTCGTCCATCAGCAGCACATCGGGCTGCACCGCAATGGCCCGGGCGATGCACAGCCGCTGCTGCTGCCCACCGGAGAGACCCACACCGGCTTTGCCGAGCCGGTCCCGACTCCTTCCACAGGTTCGCGCCCGCAGCGCCTTCTCGACGGCCTCGTCCAGCACCGCACGGTTTTTCTCCCCGTTGAGTCGCAGCCCGGAGGCGACGTTCTCGTAGATCGACATCGACGGGAAACGGGTTGAGCGCTGGAACACCATCCCGACCACCCGCCGTACCGCCACCGGATCGACGCCGGAGCCGTACAGGTCGGTGCCGTCCAGCAGCACCTCACCGGTGCAGTGGGCACCGGGAATGACCTCGTGCATCCGGTTGAGGGTGCGCAGCACCGTCGACTTGCCGCATCCCGACGGTCCGATGAGGCCGTCACGCTGCGTGGTTCCACCACCAGGTTCACGTCCGAGACGGCGTGGAACCTGCCGTAGTAGATGTTGAGGTTTTTACCTCGATGCGCTTCGACATGGATCCAGTATCCTTCGGATCGCGTTGCGGTCATGTGAGCCTGTTGCGGCTGGCGATGCGCCGAGCGATCAGGGTTCAGCACCATCACGATCAGCACCAGGGTCAGGGCGGCCGCCCACGCGGTCGGCGCCCGGCTGGCACCTCCGGCACGGAGATTCCCTGAGTTGATCATGGTGGGCAGCGCCCCATCGAGTTCCCGAACGGGTCGAGAACAGGGTTCTGGGTGTAGCCGATCAGAATCAGCAGCGGCGCCGTCTCGCCCATCACCCGGGCGATGCCAGCACCACGGTCAGGATGCCGCTGTAGGAGGTCGGCACCACGATCCGCAGGATCGTCTTCCACTTCGGCACCCCCAGCGCGTAGGAGCCCTCCCGCAGAGAATCGGGGACCAGCTTCAGCATCTCCTCGGTGGATCTGGCACCATCGGGAGCATCAGCAGTACCAGCGCCAGCACCGTCGCGAATGCCGAGGGACGTTGCCCGAAAGTGGTGATCAGCAGGGCGTAGATGAACAGGGGCTGCGACGATCGACGGCACACCCGTGAGCACGTCGACCGCCGAACGACACCACCCGTGTCGCCTTCGTGCCCGCCCGTACTCGACGAGAAAATCGCGCCCAGCATCCCGAGCGGCACCGCGATCACCGCGGTCAGCAGCCCGAGCATCAGGGGTGCCGTAGATGGCCTGGACGGCGCCACCCTGGCGTCGGTGGCCTGCGCCGACCCGAGCGGTGTCGTCCACCACTGCAACGACGGTGTCGGGCGTCCCCTGAACCGGCATCGGTGATCGCGACGATGTCGTAGGGTCGTCCGGGGTCGGGGAGACGGGAGCTGTGGTCCGGGTGCGGTAGGTGTTCACCCTTTCACCGACTGCGACGTAACGCCCACCCGGTACGTAACGCCACTCGACGGCCTCGTCGGCGGGTGGCGTTTACGTCGCCCCCGCAGGCGTCGGCGGCGAGTCAGCACTTTCTCGGAGCGGTCCATGCAGATCACGTGGTAGTCGGCGCCGACGCTGCTGCAGCAGCGGGGCGCCCTATGACCGCCACCGGATCAGGATCCACAGCAGGGGATGTGGCCGCGGCCACGGAGAACTCACGGAAGCCCGTCGCCAGGTTGTTCTTCACGGCCCGCCACCCGGTGGGGCGTTGCAGATTCAGGGAGTTGGGGACGGGGAGCGGACATCAGAGTTTTTGCCTTTTCCGCGTTCGGCGACGATGCGCGCCAAGGCGTTGACCGCGAACGTCAGGACGAACAGGACCAGGCCAGCAAGTATTACGTAACTTCCA